>CAJHXT010000155.1_pt1 | contig 23681 bp, 22 predicted proteins | sample 9198451 | NCBI WGS metagenome assembly CAJHXT01 (sample SAMEA7708326, study PRJEB35096) | sediment metagenome | biome: marine neritic benthic zone biome [ENVO:01000025]; feature: sediment [ENVO:00002007]; material: shallow marine sediment [ENVO:03000034] sea grass bed [ENVO_01000059] ... | reverse complement strand
TAAAAATATATCCCGCTCCATCCTCAACAGGAAAAGGATCATATGTTGCTGTCCAGATATCTTCGTAGCTATCTATTTTATTCTGCTTTAAATCTTCGTTTAAACCGATTATGGCCAGGGTTTCTGCGCCTAGGGCATACAGATAAGCCTGGTTACTATTAATTATGTTGCCACTGCGGCGTATGGACATATTGAGCTGTTCCAGCAGATAGGTCGAAGTGGTAACAGCAATAACCAGAATTAAAAGCACGGTTATAAGCGCGACGCCCCGATGGTGTATGTTATGTAGTCTTTTGCTCACTGGTTGACCCCAAAAATGCGAATCGCTTCGCTATCATCGCTAAATGTGATCGTGACTCGAGTAGCAACAGGAATACCGGGATCTCCGGAAAGGGTCATGGGCGGCCAATCAGCAAGCCATCGGTTTTTGTCTTCGCCCAGGAACTCAAATTCCACTTCTTCAATATCCCGTAACAGGACTGCTTTGATCGGTTCTTCCTGCGAGGCACGATGCAGGCGTCGCCAATGATGGCGGTAAAGTGTGTTGTCTTCAAGCGCATAGGCTACTCGTTGAAAATTGCTCCGCAGCTGGCTCGCTGGATTGCGCCAGCCAGAGCGAGTGAATTCAAGCAGGCTGCTATTATTTGTCGGCGTAAATATTGGTGGCAACCTGTCCCCAAATTCATCAGTAATGGGCGTGTTTACCAGTTGCATTAAATCACGCTGCATAATGGTCATGCTCATTTGCAGTCTTTGCAGGGATTTTGCGGCTTGGTCAGTTTTGTCGCGCGTCTTCAGCATTATGTTCAGGCTGCTATAGCTGGCAACAGCCAGAAAGGCAAACACCGCCATGGCAACCAATACTTCCAGCAGGGTAAAACCGCTGATCGCATAGCTGCTTTGTTTTTTGCTGGTACTGATTCTTCGCATATTATTTATGCAGTCACTGTTTTGTCAGTAGGCCAGGATTGGTTAGAAATCCGGTTAGCGTAACCAGTGGATGGTCTTCATCTCCTTCCTCTGCCAATATCACTGATATCTCAACAATGCGCATGCCCTTTTCAGTGAATTCATTCGGTGACTTACTGACTTTTCGCAGCCAGCGCCACTCGGTTCCAAACATTTCCACCTCACCGCTTTGCGTACCCACCCGCAACCAGTCGCCTTTAATACGAAGCTCTTCCATTTGATTCATGGCGACCCAGTGGGCATAGGTTTTTTCTTTTAGATAACCAGTACTGGCAGCGGAACCACCGGTAGTCTTTACAATTGCAAGAATCGCCATCGCAAGAATAAACAGCGCAATAAGGACCTCCAGCAGGGTAAAACCGCGTGTTTGAGTGGAGTGAAAGGAATGTCGCATGGATTAGCGCTGAATTAATCGTTATCGGGGTCAAGCGGTTCGATTGATCCTAAGGCATCAACATAAAAGCCACTTTTTAGGCGCTTGTCATAGTTAATGATGAGCTTAAAGGGTGAGATTTCTCCGCTGGAAAGTACCAGGATTTGTGGTTTATCGACCGCTATCGCTTTCATAACAATCTCCGTCCCATCCATTTCAAGTTGTAGACGCATACCCGGTATTAACTCGCGTTGGCGAAGTAAATCGTCTTCAAGCTGTTCCCAAACCATCTCGCCAACCTCATTTAAAGCACCGGTAGGCTGGTAAAAAGCATAGCCATCCTGCCAGAAACCTATTCCCAGATCTCGTGACTGTAAAATAGCTTCTTCCTGCGCGAGCTGTACCAATGCCATCAATCTCTGCTTATCTTCTCTGATTTTATTGTAAGCAGGATCGCCAATAGCAAGCATGGCGCCGCCAATCAGGGCGCTTATAATCATGACTACCACTAGCACTTCAAGCAGCGTAAATCCGCGTTGCGCCCGCAACGTTAATGGCAAATGAATAGAGTTCACTGGATTAGAAGGGACTACTAATCCCAGTTGCCGATATCGGCGTTGATTCCTTCACCACCTTCCTGGCCATCTGCGCCCAGCGAATAAACATCAATGGTGCCTTTCTGACCGGGATTTAAATACCGGTATTCTTCACCCCAGGGGTCTTTGGGGATTCTGTCCAGATACCCGCCCTGTTTCCAGTTATTCGTTCCACTGTTGCCGCTGGGTTGTTCTACCAGCGCCGACAGACCCTGATCGCTGGCCGGGTAGCGATGATTGTCCAGTTTGTAAAGGTTTAGAGCGCTTACGATGTTGTGGACGTCAGCTTTCGCGCGCACAATTTGTGCCTGACCGGGTCGATCCATAATTTTAGGAACGACAAATCCTGCAAGAATCCCAAGAATCACCACAACAACCATTATTTCGATCAGTGTAAAACCTTTTTCTTTTGCTTTCGTGTTCATAGTCTTTAGGTATACCCGTTTATGTTACAGCTTATATAACAGCTTATTTTACAGCAGTGTTATATCCCTCCGGCCATCCTTCTGGCCTTGATTGCTGGCGATGCTTACCGCCATTTCTATTATGATGGAAGATATCGCGAATAATTCAGCCTTCCAACAATTAATAAGGGCTTGCAGGAAAGTGCTTGCTTAGCCAAACTGCCCCAATATGATAGAAAATGAGCTGTCTATGTTAACGCAGAACCCCGCTCTGAGGCGAACCCTGAGAAACTGGGCGCCCCCGGTGCTTCTGATATTGTTCTGTGCGGTACTGCAATTCTGCGACATGGTTCTGCTGCTACGTTATCAACGCGACATGATCGAAGCGGGTCAGGTCTGGCGTATATTAAGCGGAAACCTTATCCATCTGGGTTGGTCGCACTGGTTACTGAATGCCGTCGGTTTATTAGTGATATGGATGCTACTCGAGCCAGCATTGCGTAACTATCGTAGTATTTTAATGCTTGGGCTATGTTGCTTGATGGTGGGTCTGGGTTTGTATTTTTTAAGTATCAAGGTTAACTGGTATGTGGGTTTGTCAGGTGCTTTGCACGGTTTGCTGATTGTGGGATTACTTAAACAAATGAAGCAACAACCCGGGTTCAGTACCGTTATTCTCGCTCTGCTGGTTGCCAAGCTGCTGTGGGAACAGTTCGTTGGACCTTTGCCCGGGTCCGAGCGTTCCGCCGGTGGGCCGGTGCTGGTTATCGCGCATGCCTATGGCGCCATTGCAGGAGTCTTGGTTGTATTAAGCGGTAAAGCAATTGCATTGGTAAGAGGATAGGGCGGCATCTTTTCAACTACGAAGATACGCTGTAGATAGTTGCAGCAATTACTGTAAGCTTTAAAGTCTACCTTTTCCATTTAACTCAAGATCGCGTGTTTTTTAAACAATGATAAAACTGTTTCTTTGTTCCTTGCTGGTATTAATTCATGCCAGTGCCGCAGCCCTGGAATTGCGAGGTTCCTTTGTTCAGGGCGGACTGATAATAGGTCGCACCAGCCCTGATGCGCAGGTGAGCTACAACAAGATTAATTTAAAGGTTTCTTCAGAAGGATATTTTGTCTTTGGGCTGAGTCGCGATGCGCCTGCTAAATCAGAATTAAGTGTACGTTTTGCAAATGGATTTAGTGAAGTAGAGCCGATCATAATACAACAGCGTCAGTATGATGAGCAGCATATTACCGGCCTGCCGAAGGATAAGGTTGAGCCCAGTGAAAAAGATCTGGAACGTATCTGGGCCGAGCAAAAACTAATTAACAAGGCCCGCGCACGCGAAGATACGCGGTCTGATTTTTTAGACCGATTTATCTGGCCGGTCCGGGGTAGGATTAGCGGAGTATTCGGCAGCCGTAGAGTCCTGAACGGAATAGCGAAAAGACCTCACAGTGGCCTGGATATCGCCGCTCCTGAGGGGACCACTGTGGTGGCGCCTGTTGGCGGCATCGTTACTTTGGTGCACCAGGATATGTTTTTTACCGGAGGTACCCTTTTTATCCAACATGGTCACGGTATTTCAAGTATGTATATTCATCTAAGCAAAATACTGGTGACAGAAGGGCAGGAAGTGAGACAGGGGCAGGCGATAGCGGAAGTGGGAATGACTGGCAGAGCCACCGGGCCCCATCTGCACTGGGGTATTAACTGGTTTAATACAAAAATTGATCCGCAATTACTGCTTGCAGAGATGCCGCGGAATAAGCCGAAGTAGGTTTTTAGTGAATTGATAATGGTAAGGGGAAAGCTTCGGCTTCCCCCTTACCTTATTAAGGATGGTGAATTGATCCTATACCGCGCTTAGCTGCGGATGCGCTTTGCTTTGATTGGCTCGCAACTTGTTCAGCGCATTAATATAGGCTCTGGCGGACGCAATAACGATATCCGTATCGGCTCCCTGACCATTTACCACGCGGCCATCGTATTTTAATCGTACGCTGACTTCACCTTGTGCATCGGTACCACCAGTAATGCTATTTACTGAATACAGTTCCAGTTGCACATTACTTTGCGCAATAACTTCGATGGCTTTGAAGGTTGCATCGACCAGGCCGTCGCCATTTGAGGTGCTGCTTTGTTCCTGGCCATCGACACTCAGCGTAATTGTCGCTTCAGGCATTTCACCCGTTTCGTTGAATACCTTCATTGAGACGAGTTTAATCGATTCGTTTTCTGCCTCAAGCTGAGATTCGGTTGCCAGTGCCACCAGATCCTCATCATAAATTTCGTCCTTTTTATCCGCCAAAGCTTTAAAGCTCTGAAAGGCGTTGTTCAGCGCTTTCTCGGATTCAAATTCAATGCCCAGCTCTCGCAAGCGGGTGCGGAAGGCATTTCGCCCGGAAAGCTTGCCCAGCACCAATTTGTTGCTGCTCCAGCCGACATCCTCCGCTCGCATGATTTCATAGGTTTCGCGATGCTTAATAACGCCATCCTGATGAATGCCGGATTCGTGGGCAAAGGCATTGGCGCCAACGATGGATTTATTCCGCTGTACAGCAAACCCGGTGATATTGGAGACCAGCCGCGAACAATTCATGATCTGGGTTGTATCGATATTGGTGTCGCAGCCGAATACATCCTGTCGGGTCCGGACTGTCATCACCACTTCTTCCAGCGCCGCGTTGCCGGCACGTTCGCCCAAACCATTAATTGTGCATTCGACCTGTCGCGCACCGACAAGTACGGCTTCCAGCGAATTAGCAACAGCCAGACCAAGGTCGTTGTGACAATGCGTTGAGAATATAGCTTTATCTGAGTTAGGTACCCGCTCAATCAGCGAGCGGATTAAGCCCGCGTATTGATTAGGCAGGTTATAGCCAACCGTGTCAGGAATATTGATTGTGGTGGCGCCGGCTTTAATAGCAGCTTCTACCACGCGACACAGGAAGTCGATTTCGGATCGGCCGGCATCCTCAGGCGAAAAATCGACATCATCGGTAAATTGCCGAGCACGTTTCACGGCTTTAATCGCTGCAGCCACAACATCATCCGGTTGCATGCGTAATTTCTTCTCCATATGTATTGGAGAAGTTGCGATAAAAGTATGAATACGGGATGAATTTGCCGGTTTTACCGCTTCGCCTGCGCGATCTATGTCGGAATCTGTGGCACGTGCCAGCCCACATACTGTGCTGTCCTTAATGGTTTTGGCGATGGTTTGCACGGCTTCAAAATCGCCCTGACTGGCAATGGGGAATCCGGCCTCGATAACATCTACTCGCATGCGTTCGAGAGCGCGAGCGATCCTCAGTTTTTCCTCTTTTGTCATAGAGGCGCCTGGGCTTTGCTCGCCGTCGCGAAGCGTAGTATCAAAAATAATTAAACGGTCTTTGCTCATGATCTGACTCCATCCACATCCGACATAGATGTTTAAACAGGTGCATAACTATACGGATGCTTGGTATAAATTGGAAAACGAAATTAAAACGCGTATAGCCTCGCCAGGCTCAGGTAGTCTGCCCACTAGGGCAGTAGCAGAATTAGAGCTAAAGGTAGGAACAGCGCAGCCTCGCGATATCGCGTGCTGTCAGTGGCCGTATTGTAGGCGTTGTTTCTCATGCCGCGGACTATATCTTGTTGCATTGCAATTGCCAATAGATAGTATCTTTGAAAGCATCAATTAATTTAGTTCCGCAAGAGCTGGAGGATAATTGAAAATTATCTGGCCTGATCTTGTATTTGGACTCCTCGATTGCTGTTCGCGATCTAGTTCGACTTCCTCCATTCGTAAAGTCGTGTGCCGCTGCAAGATTTATTGGACGTTTCATATCCACATAATTTGTATGGTTGAAATGGCGAGCATTTATCGATTGGACCAGGGGGCTAAATTATTAGGCAGAAACTGGAAAACAATTCTTAGTAGTCCCGTTTATCCAATACCCACGCGTACAATAAATGTGAACAGTTAGCGGGGTGTCACAGCGATTTAATAAGGTTAAGCTATGTTAAATTTTTCTTAGTATGTTTTTGGGGGTGCGAGATGCTGCTTAGGAATACTTCCAGTCGTTACGGGCTGGTAAGCCAATTATTTCATTGGGGGATTGTCGCCCTTATTATTACTCAGTTTGTATTGGTCTCCATATTTGAGGACTTACCCTCTGGTCTGGAAAAAGCATCTACTATCGGTCTACATAAGTCTTTTGGAATGCTTATCCTGATACTTGCCCTGTTGCGATTAATCTGGCGTTGGTGCAACGAGGTACCAGAGCCGCTGGTCAACCAGAATAAAATTGAGCGCCGTTTGTCTGGGATAGCCCATGCATTATTGTATGGGCTGATTATTGTTATACCCTTGTCTGGATGGCTAATGTCCTCGTTTGCCGGCTATGCAACAAGTTTCTTTGGGATTTTTAATTTTCCGCAGTTAGCCTTAACGAACAAGGGCATGGTTGATGTTGTGGAAGAGGTGCACGAGGTGCTGGCCTTGACCATGCTTGTGCTGGCCTTTCTGCACCTTGTTGCAGCGCTTGTACACCATTTTGTGCGGAAGGATGATGTGCTTAGACGCATGTTGCCCTGGTCTTGAGATATCGACTTGTTCGTATCTGATTGACTGCCAGGCCACCGATTAGCATTGCAGAATTTCCTTCTTGTCCTCCTTCATTTATGGGATAGCTGAAGCGCTGCTCAAGTATTGTCTTGATAAGTGGGCCAGTAGCCTGGAAATGTTCTACTCAAGGTTGATGTAGTCGCGAAAACAGTCAAAGCAGCTTGCATCGGGCTTGTTATTTCAGGCTCAGTCGGTGAGAATGCGCACTGGTCTTACAGCAGTTGGAAGGCGGGGTATGCCGGAAATGTCTCAGACCCTGGTGGTTGAGTTCTATCAGCAGCAGCACCGGGCTCTAATCAGTTTTCTTCAATCCAAGCTGGGTTCTACGCAGGAAGCGCACGATGTGGCGCAACAGACCTATGAGCGCCTGCTGACAAACAGCAAAACACAGTCTATAAATAATCCAAGAGCATTTGTATTTAGGGTTGCCAATAATCTGGCAATAGATCATCTGCGGCAGCGTAAAGTTCGTGGTGATGACGAGGTTGGAGATTTCGATTACGGTGAAATAGTCAGTACTAGCTTATCGCCTGAGGAACAGGTTGATAATGAGTTGATGGTTGCTTTAGTCAGGTTGTTTATTGCGGAACTGCCGCCTAAATGCCGATCAGCTTTTTTACATTATAAGTTTGAAGAGCTTGAATATGCTGAAATAGCTTCGGCACTTGGTCTAAGCCAAAGCATGGTTCGCAAATACGTGCTGCGTGCTATTGCTTACTGCCGTGATCGAATGGATCAGTGTGTAGAAGAACCAATTAGCCAGATTAATGCCACTTATAGACAGGATGAACATGATAGGCATTAGTGAAAAAAGAAGATTAACCCTTGAACAGGCAGCGCGTTGGTTTCTCTGGCTGCGTGACAATAAGGCGGATCCGCGTGAAATGGAAGTATTTCAACGTTGGCGCCAAAGCAGTGGCAGAAACAGACGTGCCTACGAGAAAGTAGAGAGTTTGTGGCAATCGTGTAATGGGGTTGATGTTAATGATTTGCCCTGGCCAACTGAGCTCGAGATTGAGCAAGATAGTTACGATGGATCTTATGCGTTGCCATTGCCTAGCAGTTCCAATCCATTGCAAGGTGATTCTTTGCTGATTGGTGCGTCCTCCGCTGAGGAGTTTGTTTTAGGTGGTGGAAGAAACACTCCGAGACGCTGGACTAGAAATTGGCGTGCAGCCGCTTCATTTTGCCTTGTTGCCGTACTTCTGACATTGAGTATGCCCAGACTGATGGACTGGGCCACCATGGATTCAACGCCGTATTTCAGTACGGCTGTCGCCCAGCAAAGAACAGAGGTATTGCAGGATGGCTCGGTTCTCACAATGGGTGGGGCAACACAAGTTTCAATTGAGTTTAGCGCCAATAAGAGAGTGGTGGTGCTGGAAAAAGGCGAAGCTTATTTTGAAGTAAGCAAGGACAGTCAGCGCCCCTTTAGCGTTGTCGTAGGTAATAGCGAAGTCCGTGCAATTGGTACAGCCTTTAATATTAACCGGCGCTTTGATGAAGTGACCGTTAGTGTCATTCAGGGCACGGTCGATGTTTCACAGAAGCATCAATCGCTTGAGACTGAAGCGAATAAAGTAACAGATAGCGTGCTAAACCAACGACTTAGCGAAGGGCAGGAATTGGTATTGAATCGTGAAGGGCACATTCAGCTTACCGAATCATCTGCCACCCTCGAGCGTGCACTTGCCTGGCGAGAGGGTCGTCTTGCCTATGTCAATGCGCGCCTGGATCATGTGCTGCAGGATATCAATCGCTATTCAGTACAGAAAATAGTAATAGGTGATTGGGAATTAGGGGAGTTGCGCTATACGGGGACTGTTTTTAGTCAAGATATTAAAGCCTGGTTGAAGGGGCTTGAACAGGCGTTTGAGCTTCGCACTTTGGAAGTGGATGAACGAACGGTTCTGGTACGGGACAGTACATCGAAAAGAACGTGATTTAAGTTATACAAATGGGGTATGACCAGCACTTTATCTTGTGGCTGGTTTTTTTTGTACGTTGATATTGTAGGGGCGGGGAAAAACGGTAGTCGATTGTTTTGCGGTAATTGCATGCAGCTCTACCAACATTTGTTTATGTGTGAGGTTGGCAAGATTGCTGGCAAATTCCTCAAAAATCTGTGTTGTCCACGTTTTCTTTGTGTTTGTACTCAGCACAGTAGGGGCGCAGGCTGCCGAGCCTGTTAACACAATTGAATTCAATATAAGGCAGCAGCCTTTGGCTAATGCCTTGCTTGATTTTTCCTATCAGTCGGATGTGCAGCTTATTATGCCAAGCGCGCTGGCTGCAGATTTGATTGCCGATGAAGTTGTCGGCGCATATACCCTTCAAGAAGCACTTACCCAACTGCTAGAGAATACCGGTTTAAGATACGAGTTTACTGGTGAGCGGACTGTCACCATCAAACAGATGAAGCAGTCCTTTAACCGGGTGGATCGCCGACGCAAACGGTTTGAGCAACTTGGGCTGGAACAAATGTATGTCAGGGGAGAAAAAAGTCAGGAGCAACTGGCTGATTCAACGGTTTCCAGAGTAGCGCTTAGTGGCGAGGATCTGGAGTCACGGGGAGTAAAGAACGCCGATGAACTTCAACAGTTTGTACCCGGATTAACAGTTGAATCACCACAAACGACCAATACCGAGTTCAGCATTCGGGGCGCCGGTATTAGCAATAATGATCTGGGAACAGCCTCGGGTGTCGCTGTATATGTCGATGATATCTATATCCCAAGACAGAGCGTTGCCAATATGGCGATTTACGAGCTGGATCGCGTTGAAGTATTGCGTGGGCCACAATCAACACTGTATGCGCAGAATTCTACTGGTGGTTCGATTATTTATGTGACACGAAAACCAAGCGCTGATTTTGAAGCCAGATACCTGGTTGAAGCGGGTAATTACAACCATTTTATTAATTTATTAACTGTGAATGGCGAGATGAAGGATGGGTTGTTGGCGCAGCTCGCGCTAGCCAGCTACAAGCGCGACCCTGTCATGAAGAATGTACAACCTTTAGTTGATGGCAATAACATTGATAGTGACTCAGGCCGACTGGCATTTAGAGTGGTGAAATCTGAAAAACTGGAGTGGCTGCTTAGCTTGGATATCGAAAGCAGGGAGCAGGACGCAGTACTGTACAGTATTGGACCGGATGGCCCGTTTCAGTTCGCTGCTGGGTTACCAACAGTTGAGCCAAGTGATTCGCCCCGTTCGGTGGAGGTTGACACTCCGGGAGGTGAAAATCTGGAGACGCTGGGCTTAATGACTCGACTCAATATTCAGAAGGACAGTCATAACTTCAGCTTAATAATTGGTCGGCGTAGTCATAGTTTCAAGGGGCTGTACGATCTTGATCAGACACCACAATTGCTAGTTAATGAAGCATTAGCTGAGGACTCTGATCTTAGTTCTCTTGAGCTGAGATGGTCTTCTGCACCGTTAGCTCAAAATAACGTTCCTGGGTCATGGAAGTGGAAATCGGGTATTTTGGCCCTGCAAGAAAAGGCCGAATTCAATAAATCCTACCAGGCTCCCGTTTTCTCGGCGGATATGAATCATTGGGGGCAGAGTCTGGAGCAACAGAGCTATTCGGTATATGGAGATATCCAATACCATCTGTCCCACAGTACCAGCTTATCGGCTGGACTCAGGTATCTAGCCGACATTAGGGCTTTTCAATTAACGGCAAACAGTAGTAATCCGGAGCCAGGGAATGTGTATTTATCGGAAAACTTTAAACAACAGGATAAGCGTGCCTGGCGACGACTAACACCGAGATTGGCTGCAAATTTTCAGGTTTCCCCAGATACTTCATTCTATGTGAGCGCCGCAAGTGGTTATAAGCCGGGTGGTTTTGGCGGTACACCTCACAATTTGTTGAGCGCGGGTATACCCTATTTGCAGGAACGGGTTATCAGCTACGAAATGGGTATGCGATCTAGCTGGATCGACAACAGAATCAAGATGAATTCTGCCATTTATTCTGCTGATTATCGGGATATGCAGATCTTTACCCATGATGCTGTTGGCAAGAACATTGTTCAGAATGCGGAGCGTGCCACTACCAGAGGATTTGAGGTCGAGTTGCAGGTGAGGCTTGTAACAAGCCTGCAAATTGGTCTGGGTATGTCATTTATCGACGCAAAATTTGATCGCTTTTTATATGAAGATGATGGGCGGCTGATTGATAAAAGTGGCGACAGGGTGCCGCGTATACCCGCTGCAACGCTCAATTTGTCGGTTGCTTATCTGTTTCCTGATACGCCGTTGGGCTCGTGGTCAATTAGAGCTGATACTGCCTATAGCGGAGATGCGAAGAATATTAATAATGACCTGGCTTGGTTAGAGCATAGAAAATACAGCCTCTGGTTCGATTATTTACCTCACAATGGTAAATGGGAATTAAGCCTTTGGGTTCGTAATTTACGGGACAATGAGTACTTTCAGGCCAGTTCTCCGGGCATAAGTAATGGAAATAATGCTTTTGCCCGCAAGTTGGAGCCTCCACGCATCTCCGGTTTAAGTCTTAAGTATTTTTGGTAGCGTTTCCAGCTGGATAGCGGTTTAGCACTGGATTTTAAAAAAAATCAAAAGAAATCAGGCATTTAATTCCCAAATCGCGTTCTTCATCCGTCTTAATCATATAACCGCGGTGTGAAGTCTCAAAAAGCACAACTAGAGACAGCCAAAACACACCGTAAGGGGGGTAAAGCCTGTTTGTTCGCAAGCAGGCTTTTTTTTGTCCGTAGAGGTGATCATGGATTTCCACCTGGGCGGTCGTAGTTGTTGGTCGGGGTGGTCGTGGATACCCAAGTCGTGTGCTCAAGAATTGCTTGATTTTCTACCAAACCTATCTTTGATAATAAATTCCTCAAGCAGATGTAACTAAATGGCGGAACATGATCCATTTATATGACCGAACTTGTTACAGCTGGATGATAAGCACAATTGCATTTGTTTTACCTTATATATCAATAGGATAAGTTTCACATTGGAGTTCTGCTGAGGGCGCTGGAACTAGAAATCACATATTGTGCTAGTGGCTGGCATGATATATGGAATCTAATAATTAGCATTTTATTCTTATGCCGACGCGTAGTAGTGCATATCAAATATCTTGTGTTATGATTCGTGAATTCTTACGCAACACTCGCGGCTTAATATTTGGTTTTACTGGATTTTCAAGTTGCGCGATTTTCAATTCAAGGGGAGAGAGTGAGTTATGGAACTCAAGTCCACCTGTTCGATGTCCAAGCTGTGTCATCGGATTAGCTTTACCTCGATTGTGTTTGCAGTGGCAACGATTATCACTGCTGGCACAGTATCAGCGGCAAGCCTGAACTCGATTATTTCTGTTGAACAGAAAAAGCTAAAAGTTGCTCAGGCATCTCAAGTCAAAGTTGACAAACTCAGTGATGAACGGCGGGATTTATACAATAATTTTAAGGCCGTAAATAAGGAAATTGAGGGTCTGAGGATTTACAACAGGCAGGTCAACAAGCAAATCGTTAACCAACGGGCGGAAATGGCACGCATTCGGCAGACTATGGAGGACGTGCAGGTTACTCAACGCCAGATTACGCCTCTGATGCTGCGTATGATCGAGGGATTAAAGCAATTTATCGCGCTTGATATGCCGTTTCTGACCAAAGAGCGCCAGGCACGTGTTGAACTGTTGGAAGATGTTATCGACGATTCAAATGTAAGTGTGGCGGAAAAATTTCGGTTAATCATTGGCGCCTATCAACGAGAGATGGAATACGGTAATACCATTGAGTCCTATGATCGCGAACTGGAGATTGATGGTGTTGAACGTGGCGTTAGCGTTCTTCGTTTTGGCAGGGTTGCCATGGTTTATCAGACAAGTAATGGCGGTCATTCTGGTTTCTGGAACCAGGAAACGGGTCAATGGATAGAGAGTAATGGGGGAGCTGATCGCAGCAATATTTCCCGCGGTCTCAAGATTGCTAACAAGCAGTCTGCACCCGATCTCGTCATTCTGCCTGTTCAAGCTCCGGAGGCAGTACAATGAGAAAATTAATAATCCAAATTGTTTTAACCGTTTTTGCTATTGGCGCCGCGAATGTGCAGGCTCAGCCTAAAACACTAGATGAATTGCTGGTTAAGGTGCAAGCAGGAGCGCTGGTTGAATCCAAAGAATACAAAGAGCGTGAACGCAAGTTCCTGCAGGCGAAAAACCAACAACGTCAGTTGTTGGTAGCAGCAGAAAGGGAGCGTGATCGCGAAGAACAAAGAAGTATCCAGCTGGAAGCAACCTACAATAGGCAAGAGGAAGAGCTTGCCCAGTTAACTGATTTGCTAACAAAACGGCTGGGTTCGTTGCGTGAGTTATTTGGTGTCTTGCAGCAGGTATCAGGTGATGCTCGCGGTAAATTTGAAACCTCCATTATTAGTGCACAATATCCCGACCGAGGTGTGTTTCTGGCTAATCTGGCTAAGAAAATGGGTACTGCTACCGAGCTGGCAACCATTGAAGAAATTGAGACAGTCGTTTTTGAGCTGCAACGCGAAATGACCGAGTCAGGCAAGATTGTAAGCTTTGTCGGTACGGTCCATGAGCCAGATGGAGATAAGGTTGAAAAGGATATCGTGCGTATAGGCGCATTTAATCTGGTTGCGGATGGAAAATACCTCCGATACAAAGAAGAAACTGGGGCGATTGAAGAGTTGTCGCGTCAACCAGCTGGCCGATTCCTAAGTACTGCAGATGATATCGCAGATGCAGATGTGGATGAATATCCGCGTATTGCGCTGGATCCATCCCGTGGTTCAATTCTAGCTGCATTAGTGCTTGCGCCCAGTTGGATCGAAAGAGCAACTCAGCAGGGTGGCTTTATTGGCTGGTTAATTATCTGCGGTGGTGGCTTTGGTTTGTTATTGGCTATCTGGCGCTGGATGGCTGTTGGCTCAATAGCTCGCAAAGTTAATGCGCAGATTGCTAGTGATAGTCCTTCCGATGACAATCCTCTGGGTCGTGTATTAGCGGTGTACAAAAAGAATACTTCTATTGATACCGAAACCCTTGAGCTGAAATTAGGCGAGGCGATCTTAAAGGAAACCCCCGAAATCGTTAAGCTGATTAGTCTACTCAAAATTATTGCCGTTGTTGCACCTCTGATGGGTTTGTTGGGTACGGTTACCGGTATGATCAATACCTTCCAGGCCATTACCTTGTTCGGGGCCGGTGATCCGAAACTGATGGCTGGCGGTATATCCCAGGCGCTTGTTACTACGATGTTGGGTCTATATGTTGCAATACCGATGACATTGGCCCATAGCGTTGTGAACTCACGCAGTAAACGGGTTATTCATATTCTGGAAGAGCAAAGTGCCGGCATCATTGCCGCTCATAACGAGCGTAAGGGCGGCTAAGGCAGCACTATGTACATACTGTTTGAGTTATGGGAGCAGTTGCGAGGCTTTATTGAGATGGGAGGCCCGGTACTTAAATTTATCGGTGTGCTGACCTTCTTTATGTGGGTGCTCATTCTGGAACGGTTCTGGTATTTTAGGACCGAACATAAACAGCAGGTCTCCCATGCGCTAAATGCATGGGAGGCTCGCGCTGAGCGCAACTCCTGGAATGCCCGTAAAATTCGTCAAGCTATGATTTCTCAGGTAAATGAGCAAATGAGTTCGACATTGCCGTTAATAAAAACCTGCATTGCAGTTTGCCCATTATTGGGCCTGTTGGGCACGGTAACGGGAATGATTAGCGTATTCGATGTAATGGCCTTAACGGGTAGTGGCAACGTACGTTCGATGGCCTCGGGTGTATCAATGGCTACTATCCCAACTATGGCCGGCATGGTAGCTGCATTATCGGGTATCGTAGGCGATACGTTTTTGTCCCGTAAGTCGGCTGCGGAACAGGAACTGCTGGAAGACCATCTAACGATGGATCACTGATTCGGTGGAGAATTATGCGTAGGCGTTCAACTATTACCGAGGAAGATGAATCTACAATAAATATGACGCCCATGTTGGACGTGGTGTTTATTATGTTGATCTTTTTTATCGTTACCTCCTCGTTTGTGAAAGAGGCAGGTATAGAAGTTTTTAAACCAGAAGCGGAAATGGCTGAGAAAAAGGCGCGAACCAGCCTTTTAATTGCGATCAGTCGAGCTAATGAGGTCTGGATAGACAGGCGTAGTTTGGAACGTTCAATGGTTAAGCCTGTTATTGAACGGCTTTATGCCGAGAACCCAAAGGGTGCGGTGGTTGTTCAGGCGGATCGGGATTCCAACTCTGAAACCGTTATGTTTGTGATGGAAGCCGCTCGCGAAGCAGGCGTCATTGATATTGCAGTTGCGGCAGCGGAAAATTAGTTATGTTGACTAGATATGTAAATGCTCTTTTTATTGGCGTAGTTGTAACTACTGCTCTTTTCTACATTATGTCTCTCCTGATTGCTACGGGTAAAGAAGCCGTTAGCGACGATAGCAACTTAAAAATTGTCGATTTTGTTCGAATTAAACAGGAAGATACGGTTCAGAGGAAAAAGCGTAAAGTAGAAAAGCCCGAGAAACCAAAAGCACCACCACCAACTTTGCCAAAACCACAGCTGGACAGGTTTAAAGTTAATACCCAGATGAATTCTGGGGTTGCGTTTAATCCAAATATAAACGTTCAGGCGACTACATTACAGGCGGGTGAAGGTGACTATCTGCCAATTGTTAAAGTTCAGCCTATCTATCCAAGACGTGCTCTATCGCGTGGAATCGAAGGTTATGTAATCGTTGAGTTTATGGTGACCAAACTTGGCACCACCCAGGACATTAAAGTTGTTGAGGCCAAACCTACGGGATACTTTGAGCGCGCTGCTATTAAAGCTGCTCAAAAATTCAAGTACAAGCCCAAGGTTATCAATGGCGAGCCCGTTGATGTGGCGGGAGTTCGCAATCTCATACGGTTTGAAATGGAAAAGAAATCCGACGATTAGCGATTATTCATTCCATCTAGGAGGATAAAGTGCAATGCATTTTCAGCACTGGAAACCAATGATTGCTATTCCAAGTTTGTGCATCCCTGTTGCATTTTTGACAATTGTAGGGTCACTTGTTTTTACTGCTCCGGTATTAGCACAGGGAGAGGACATCCAGTCTCTGGTGCGCCGGGCTTCCAAAGAATGTCGAGCTGCAAAATCACTAAGGCGCTCTGATCTAAACGCTGCTAAAGATCACTTTCGAGAGTATCGACAAATAATTAACCAGGCGCGGGCTATCAAGCCTGATTTGCTGGATTCACCTGATGCAAATACCGAGCGCGTATTACAGTACTGCTATAACGTAAAGCGGGATCTTGATAGGGCAGAGGCTTTGCCTCTATTTGAACAAGGGCTTCGTGAATGTGCCGAGGCCAGGATTATGGTGTCAAATGCCGCGTTCGATGATGCCGCCGCCAAATACCGAATTTATCGCGAACAAAAAGATGGTGCTCTGGCAATAAGCGATAGTGTTTTAGATGTCTATGAAAATTCTTACGAAGTTCGATTGTGTGATCGCCTGGGTGAAGATATTGAGCAAGCCAAAATTGAGTACCAGCGGCGATTGCGCGAATCAGCGTCAGCTGCACAGAACGTGTTTGGTGAAGTGGTTAGCGCTTTAAATCAATCAGAGCGTCAATGTCGTGGTGCCCGAAGTCTGGTAAACGATGTTGACAGCTACAGTTCGCAAACCGTAACCCAAATTACAGATTTATCCAAAGACTCCGCCAGGCAACGTCAGGCTGCTATCGCTAAACGTGATCAGTTAATATCACAGGGGAAGAGGCTTAATACCGCTACCAAGCAAAATATAGATACTTTGCTCGCCGATATCAGTGAATGTCAGGGCGGGATTCCTGCAGCTATTGATCGGGTGCGCGCTACGCTTGCTGCAAGAAGTAAGTCACCTGGAGATGCACGTACAGCTAAGGCAGACGTGGTTAATCGTGATTATCGTCAGATTGTGGGTGCGCCCGCAGATTATCCAAGGCGCGCCATTCGTCGCGGTGTTGAAGGTGAAGTTATTGTTAAATTCGATATTACGAAAACTGGTGATATTACTGAAATAGAAATCGTTAATGCCAGCCCGGAAGGCTGGTTTGAGAAAGCGGTCAGGGATGCCGTTTCAAAGTATAAGTTTCAGCCTCGTATTCGAAACGGTCAGCCCGTTGAATCGAAAGGAATTCAGAGAAAAATTGTATTTAAATTGAGATAAACATGAACAGTTCAGTTAAGCAGTCACAAATTATAAATATCCATAGGCAAGCATATTGTAAAGCAGGGCGCGTGCTGGCTTTTGCGGGCGCACTGCTAGTTTGTTGGATGGCAGATACCAGCATAATTTCTATGGTGACACCTGGCAGCAATATTGGTGTTGCGAATGCACAAGAAGAGGAAAAACCGGAAAAACGGCGTAGGACTGTTCGCACGCCAGCGATGCGTGAAAAAGTTTACAAGAGACTGGCTTCAGCGCAGGAACAGGCAGAAAACAAAGAATATGCCAAAGCGATGTCAATTCTGAATGGAGTTAAGGTTGATACCAGTATTAATTGCTATGAGCTTGCCATGACCTGGAATTTTATAGCTTATGTCAATACGGTTCAGGAGAAATATAACGATGCTTTGCCTGCCTACAATAATATTTTAAAACAGGAGTGTATTCCTGAGGCACTCGAGCAACAAACGCTTTTCGCGATTTCTCAGATGTATCTGGCGACAGATAGACCAAAAGATGCAATCAGATATCTTAAGCGGTGGTTCAACGTGGCGCCACCAAATCCACAAGCGTATGCATTATTGGGTCAATGTTACTACTTGGTTGAAGATTTTAATTCTGCAGTTCTTGAAGTTGAAAAAGCCGTTGCTATGAGCAAGACGCAAGGCGCTGAGGCTCGCGAACAGTGGTTGTTGATGTTAAGAGCTGGTTACTACGAACTTGAAAATATGCCCAAGGTTGCAGAGATGTTGGAAGAGCTTGTCAGGCTTTATCCAAAAGGACAGTACTTTCAACAATTGTCTGGAATTTATGGTGAGTTAGGTCAGGAAGCCAGACAAACACTGACATTGGAAGCATCATACGATGGCGGTTACTTTAAGAGATCCGGCGAATATGTGTCTTTGGCGTCCCTATTACTTAATTCAGAAGTGCCTTATAAGGCCGCGAAAGTTATGGAAGAGGGCATCAAGAAGGAAATTGTTGATGAAAAAATCAATAATTTGAAGATGCTGGCGCAAGCTTGGAGAATGGCGCAGGAACCAAGGGAAACAATTCGCGTATTGAAGAAGGCGGCAAAAATTGCTGAAGATGGAGAGCTGTATGTGACTCTAGGTCAGTCGTATATGGATTTGGACGAATGGACAGCTTGTGTTGGAGCATTACGCTCAGGGATAAAGAAAGGTGGGCTGAAGAAAAAAGGCCCGGCGTACGTTAGTTTGGGTGTTTGCTTGTTTAATACAGATAATCTGGATGGTGCGATCCAAGCGTTTAAACAGGCTACATCAACTAAGGATAAGCGCAGCGCAGAGTTTGCAAAATCCTGGATCAAATACCTACGAGGTGAAAAGGCGCGACGTCAGGCACTGGACTCGTCGCTAATTTAGTGAGCTTCATATAGCATTCACAAAAGCCAGGTAAGCTCAGTTCGTTAAAAATTTTTAAAAGAATATACTGATATGAAATGTCCAAAATGTGATTCCGCTATGGATTCGGTTAATTACGGTCGCGAATACACTGTCAATCGCTGCAACACCTGTCATGGACTCTGGTTCCCGGAGGATTCATATAAACATCTGAAGGAAGAATGGATGTCTCACTTTGTGGATACGGGTAATCCTGAAGTTGGTAAGCATTACAATAAAATGAAAGAAATTCCGAGTCCAGTCACTGGCAAATTAATGAAAGTGGTTGAGGATAAAAAACAGCCACATATTGAGTATGAAATTGACGTAGACGGACATGGTGCATTTTTTGATGCAGGTGAGTACACGGATTATGTTGAGGACACGATTTCAGATTTTTTTAAAAGCTTTTTTGCGAAAGCCAAGAAAATTAGTCTTTAATGTCTGTTGCTTGGTTTGATATAGTATTTGCGGTTTTGTGGTTTTAGTTATTCAGATAATAAAAATTGGAATATAAAAGGCGCGTTAAGTAACGCGCCTTTTTGTTTATAACATTGAAGTAAAATGACAGTTTTTGAGTAGAAACTGATTCTCGTCCGGAAACATAAATTTTAAGATACATAAATGGATAATTGTATCCTACTAAACGAACAGCTGGATCGACTTAACCATGCGGCTCAAGATATCTGTATTTCCGATATTGGTCTTTATATTCCTATCGTAAAAAACAAACGCTCTGATCTCGTTAAATCTATGTACGCTGATTTGTTGCAGCAGACAAGATATAAAAATGCGGTGGAGTTTTTGGCGGATGATTTGCTAGGTGGTAAAAATCTGGTTAAACGTGGCTCCGATTTGAAAAAAGCAAAAACTGCTATGACAAAAATGTTGCCTGACGCATTGATTGGAACTGTCGCGCGCTCAGTCGAATTTACAGCAGTCACATTGGAAATCGAACTGGCCGTTGCCAGGAAATTACACGCAATTTGTAAGCCTGATGAAGTAATTTCAGAGGACGATTTTTTTTATGCCATTCGTTCAGCTGTAGAAATCAATAGTCTGGCTGAACAGTCAAATCTTGTACTAATAATCGGCAAAGAAATCGAGAACGTTGTTAATATGCCGTTTATGTCAGCAGCGCTGAAAATGTGTCGTAGACCAGCGCGGCTTATGGGTTTAGGTGATTTACAGGATTTTCTAGAAAAAGGATTTAAGGCGTTTAAGGTTATGAGGGGCTCGCAGGAATTTCTAAGCACATTTGAGGAAAGGGAGTTAGATCTAATTAAAAAACTATACGCTACTGATTAAATCGGCACCTAAAGACAGGCTGGTGTGTAACAGTTTGTCCTATTAGATGCGAGTTTATCGGCGGCGCGAATTGGTTCCGGTAATTTGTATCGAGTTAAAAGCGTCATTACCCAATTAATCGAACTATCAATGCTGAGTAAATGGCCTGGTGACACATATACCGGTTTCACATTAACGCGGGTTCTTAGTGCGGCTCCAATATACCTGTTTTTGTAAATTAGTCTTTGTCGGCTACCTTTTTTGTTTGGCACCGGCAAATGTTCGCCGACCAGACAGCTCTTACCCACACCAATACTTGGCGTGTTCGTTAACAAGCCGATATGGCAGGCGATACCACAATACCTGGGGTGAGCGATACCCTGACCATCGCACAAATATAAGTCAGGCTGTGTATTCAGTTTTTCAAGCGCGTCCAGTATCGCTGGAATTTCCCTAAAGGATAACAAACCCGGAATATAAGGATAGTGCGTTACCCGCAGTGCAATTTTTTGCTCAACAAGTTCATTTGTTTCTGCAGAGAATACACAAACTGCTGCTTGTGTTGTACGGCCATTGTTTGGAAAGGCAACATCAACACCTGCAACATACCTAATTTTAAGAGGGTAGTCGTGCAGAGATACCTTATTCGATAGCTTCCTTTGCAGTGCAATCGCGTCTTTTGCAGACAAGTTCCAATCATGGTCTAAATTGAATTGCATGTCCTCAGTATAGTAAAAACCGGGTTTATATTTGCTAGAAGCAAGTGCTAATCGTTTGGCCTGTCGACGAAAATAAGGTGTATTTTAATCCTAGAGCTAGCAATACCAGTGCCATTATCTGTTGCATGATTTTTTCAGGAATGCGATAGGCAAGTTTGCTTCCCATCCAGATGCCTGGCATGGAACCGATTAGCAGGCTGACAAGCAGCATATAGTCGACATTTCCAAGATGCCAATGTCCGATACCGGCAATAGCTGTCAAAGGAACTGCATGCGCGAGATCAGTGCCAATTATTCGAATCATGGCCATGCGTGGGTACAGGATCATTAATACCGCCGCACCAAATGCCCCCGCACCAACCGAAGACAGGGTGACCAGCACACCAAGAGCAACGCCCATTACTACTGTAAGTTGAGGCGCGTGTCGACGTTCGAAAAGTCCAATTTTCGAATCATCATCGGCCAATTCATGTCGCTCGTGCAACAACCAGGTTCTAAATAATAGGACCATGGATGTAAGAATCAACATAATGCCCAGCGCAGTAGTTAATACATTACTGTAATCGATGCCGTTTTCTTGCAAATGCTTAAGGAAAAACATGGTCAGCAAAGAGGCTGGTAAGCTACCAGAGGCCATCCTGGCGACAATAGGCCATTCGATGGAATTTTGTCGATTATGGGTAAGAACACCACCAGCTTTGGTTATTGCGGCGTAAAGCAAGTCGGTACCTACCGCAACCGCCGGTTTAAAGCAGAAAGCCAGCAAGATAGGCGTCATTAGCGAACCGCCGCCAACGCCTGTCATACCAATAATAAAACCGACGCTACCGCCTGCCAGTGCGTAGAGGAGGATTTCCTGCAATTGATTTCCCGTATATTGCTAGCAGCAAAAGCCGGTCAATATAGCGACTAACAGGCCTGAGCTAAAAGAAGTTTTGATTATATCGATATAATGAGTCTTCTATTATCCCGATATTAATTTCTGTGACGTATACCTGCGCATGTTTACAACGCCTTAATGGTCTGTTGCTGCTGCACTAGCTTTTGCAGAGCATTCTGGTTTTCTCTTAAGCGTTGTCGTTGCTGCTCAACCACTTCAGCAGGAGCTTTTTCTACGAAATTTTTATTTTTTAATTTTTGTTGTAGACGCTTACAATCTGCTTCCAGGCGACTGATATCCTTGTCCAGACGAGCAAGCTCAGCCTTTTTATCTATTAAACCCGCTAAAGGAATTAGAATTTTCATATCGCCAGCAAGAGCCGTTGTGGCTTCAGGTGCTGTCTCACTATTTTCTAGTCTACTTACGGAGCCAAGTCGCGCCAGGCGAGTAATAAAATCAATATTTTTTTCACTATAGCTTATGTCTGTATCTGAGCCGCCCTGCAAAATAACAGGAATTTTTTTGCCAGGAGGAATGTCCATTTCAGATCTAATACGCCTAACACCAACCACAAACTCTTTAACCCATTCAATTTCTAATTCAGCGACTGAATCGATAATCTTCGGGTCAGAATGTGGAAATGATTGAACCATTATGCTGTCACCTGATCTTCCCGCCAATGGTGCAACTTGTTGCCAGAGTTCTTCAGTTATATATGGGATAAAGGGGTGGGCAATTCTTAGCACTTCTTCAAGTACAACAAGAAGTGTGCGTCGCGTTCCACATTTCTCTGCTGCATCCGCCTTTTCAGATTGCAGCACAGGTTTAGACAGTTCCAGATACCAGTCACAATATTCATTCCAGATGAATTCATAAATATCCAGTGTCGCTAGATCAAAGCGATATTTATGCATATGGTTAACAACGTTGCTTTTTAACCTCTGCAGTTTGCTGTTTATCCAACGATCAGCGACAGATAATTTGACGATAGCGTTTTCGCCTATACCTGTGTCCTGATTTTCTACATTCATCAGCACATATCGGCAGGCATTCCACAGCTTATTGCAGAAATTCCGATAACCTTCCATGCGCTGAATATCAAATCGAATATCACGTCCGGTGGTAGCTAAAGAAGCTAATGTAAAGCGTAGAGCATCGGCGCCATAACCGGGCATGCCCTCGGGAAACTGCTTACGAGTGTTCTTTTCGATGATGGGTGCCAGCTCCGGCTGCATCAGACCGCTGGTTCGCTTTTTAACCAAGGATTCAAGGTCAATACCGTCCATCAAATCTAACGGATCCAGTACATTTCCTTTGGACTTGGACATTTTATGGCCGTGCTCATCACGTATGAGCCCGGTGATATATATTTCTCGGAACGGAACGTCGCCCATAAATTTAAGTCCCATCATTATCATACGGGCAACCCAGAAGAAAATAATATCGAATGCTGTAACCAGTACAGTAGAGGGATAGAAAGTTTTTAATATATCGGTTTTTTCAGGCCAACCCAGTGTTGAAAATGGCCACAATGCCGATGAGAACCAGGTATCCAGAACATCTTCATCCTGAGCGAGTTCTATTTCAGCACCAAGCTTATATTTTTCACGTACTTCGTTTTCGCTTCGTGCAACGTAGGCATTGCCAGCGTCATCGTACCAGCAGGGTATTCTGTGTCCCCACCAAAGTTGCCGGCTAATACACCAGTCCTGTATATCATTCATCCAGTTAAAATAGGTTTTGCTCCAGTTGTTTGGTACAAAACGAATATTACCCTTTTTAACTGCATCCATTGCCGGTTCGGCCAGAGGCTTAATTTTTACGTACCACTGGTCGGTTAAGTAGGGCTCCAGCACCGAGTGACTGCGGTCACCGCGTGGCACCATCAGCTTGTGCGGCTCAGTTTTCTCGAGCAAACCTGCAGCATCCAGGTCTTCTACGACCTGTTCTCTTGCCACATATCGATCCATACCTCGATAAGGTTTGGGGACACTTTGATTGAGTTTGGCGTCGCTGGTCAGAATATTGATCATATCCAGTTTATGTCTCTGACCAATCTCGTAGTCATTGAAATCATGTGCTGGGGTAATTTTTACGCAACCGGAACCAAACTCAGGATCAACATAGCTATCCGCGATAATAGGAATTTTGCGTTCTGTCAGTGGCAAGTTAACGGTTTTGCCGATTAAGGACTGATAGCGCTCATCATCCGGGTGT
>CAJHXT010000009.1_pt1 | contig 23717 bp, 20 predicted proteins | sample 9198451 | NCBI WGS metagenome assembly CAJHXT01 (sample SAMEA7708326, study PRJEB35096) | sediment metagenome | biome: marine neritic benthic zone biome [ENVO:01000025]; feature: sediment [ENVO:00002007]; material: shallow marine sediment [ENVO:03000034] sea grass bed [ENVO_01000059] ... | reverse complement strand
CTGATAATACCCTGCTTTTCAAACAGATAGGCAACCGAACCATCGGTACCCAAATTACCGCCGGATTTGGTAAAAGCGTGCCGAACTTCAGCCACCGTGCGGTTTCGATTGTCTGTCAGGCAGTCCACCATGACCGCTACACCGCCCGGTCCGTAGCCCTCATAGCGCACCTACTCGTAATTCACGCCCTCAAGCTCACCCGCACCACGTTTTATCGCTCTTTCGACCGTATCTTTGGGCATATTGGCGCTAAGCCCCTTATCCACCGCCAAACGTAACCGTGGATTGGAATCCAGATCGGAGCCACCCATGCGGGCGGCAACGGTTATTTCACGAATCAGACGGGTAAATAGTTTTCCACGCTTGGCATCCTGCGCCTTTTTTCGATGCTGTATATTTGCCCACTTACTATGGCCTGCCATAACTACCTCTATTTATTGGCTTAATATTCAGGCGCGAAGTTTATCATTTCGCCGCTGTTGATTTAACTTGAAATAAATATTATGCCACTCTAAACAGCGACTAACGCTGTTGATTTAACTTGAAATAAATATTATGCCACTCTAAACAGCGACTAACGCTGTTGGTTTAAACGGGTGGGAATATATATGCCACGCGGAATTCACCTAAAATTCCAGAATCAATAATTTAGGGCCTTAGTATGTTGTCTGGCTACAAGTACGAACACGAAAGACAATGAATGCTGCTGATTATATTTAACAAAAAACCAGCTTGATAAATGGTTCGCCGTATTTGTAATTTTTTGTTGTTATTCAGGAGCTTCCGTGGTCAACTTTTTACTTCAACCACATATTAAACCGGGATATCCAACATGCGGTTTAGCGCCAGTACCGCAAATCGTGCGTCTTCCTCAGGCACTGAAATCTGGTTCACCACCTTGCCAGCAAGTAAGTTATCCAATACCCAGGCCAGATGCTGAGGATCAGTACGAAACATGGTGGAACACATGCATACTGTTGGCGCCATAAAATGCACATGCTTACCCGGGTGCATCTGCTGCAACCGGTTGACCAAATTTAACTCGGTGCCAACCAGCCAACGAGTGCCCTCGTCCGCTTCAGAAATGGTTTTCACAATATATTCCGTGGAACCGATAAAATCTGATTTCTGGCAGACGTCAAAACTACATTCCGGGTGTGAGATGATCTGGGTATCCGGGTACCGCTTTTTAAACCCGTCTATATGCTGAGGCTCGAACATCTGGTGCACTGAGCAATAGCCCTTCCACAGTATCATGCGTGCTTTCTCCAGTTGCTCGGGCTGCAGCCCACCCAGCGGCTGATCAAAATCCCAAACGACCATCTGTTCCAGTGGAATACCCATTTTGTAAGCAGTATTTCGTCCCAGATGCTGATCGGGGAAAAACAGAATTTTTTCTCGCCTGGCAAATGCCCATTCAAGCACTGCCTGCGCATTGGTAGAGGTACAAATTATGCCGCCATGACGGCCGCAGAACGCCTTTAAGTCGGCTGATGAATTGATGTAGGTGATGGGGGTTACACGCTGGTCGGCGTCAAATACCGTATGAATTTCCTGCCAGGCCCGCTGCACATTAGTCTTATTCGCCATATCAGCCATAGAACAGCCTGCTGCCAGATCAGGCAGTATGCTGATCTGCTCAGGACGCGACAATATATCGGCCACCTCGGCCATAAAGTGCACACCGCAAAATACGATAAATTCCGCATTGGATGCAGCAGCATGTCGAGAAAGCTTCAGCGAATCACCGCTATAATCCGCGTGTTGATACACTTCGTCGCGTTGGTAGTGATGACCCAGAATTAACAATCGATCAGCAAGTTTTTCCTTTGCATTAAGGATGATTTGCTTGCATTCCTCATCTGATTTCAATGCATAACGATTAATTTCTACAGCTATAGCGGACATTCATTTTCTCGAGTCGGATTTAAAAACGGTTGATTATACCTTATGCAAATATAATCGAGTAAATTGCTCAGGAATTACAGGCCTGTTGTACAGCCCTAATCGCGGCTTTGTTCGTCCAGGACCACACTTTTTCAACCGCCTGCTCATACGGCAACCAGCAATACTGACTGTGTTCAGCCTTATTAAGTTTCACCGGCGCACGATCAGGTAATCCCAAAGTAAATACCCGTTCAGTATTTTCAGTTATACCTGGTGCATATAAGGGCCCTGCTTCGGGCACAATTTGAAATCGATTTGTAATACCTGTTGCTTGGGGAAGTTCCTCAGTTTGCAGGCCGGTTTCCTCAAATAGCTCACGTCTGGCGGCAACAGCAGCCTGTTCCTGCTGCAACAGGCTACCGGTTACGGACTGCCATATACCTACTGGAGGGCGCAACCGCTTCAGCAACAACACCTCCCCGCCGAAGGTATAAACTACCAACAATATCGACTCCGGACGCTTAAATTTCATTTTTAACACAATAGTCGATGATTGATCTAAACTTGTGAAAAAGCTTAAGGTTTTATCCGGCAAGCAATATTTACTGGAATTATATGCATAACGGCGATATTCGAGTTCTTACCTACAATATTCATAAGGGCTTTACGACCGGCAATACCCGGTTTGTGCTGCATCAAATGCGCGATCAACTGCGCCGAGCCGATGTTGATATAGTCTTTCTACAAGAAATTCAGGGTGAACATTATCGACGCAGCAATAGAATATCAAATTGGCCAGATGCAACCCAGTTTGAGTTTTTGGCTGACAGCATTTGGCCACATTACACTTATGGTAAGAATGCGATTTATAATGCCGGACATCACGGCAACGCCATTTTAAGTAAATTTCCATTTGTATTCTGGGAAAATATCAATGTATCGTCCTTAAAAAAGGCCAGCCGAAGCGTTCTGCACGGCATAATTGAAGTGGGTAACCCAGCGAAACCCATCCATTTACTGTGTATTCACTTTGACCTGGTGGCGTATGAACGCGAGCGACAACTTAATACCTTAAATCAACATATTGCTGATCATGTTCCACAACACGAGTCTGTTATTATTGCAGGTGATTTTAATGACTGGCGTAATCGTGCAGACCGGTACCTGGCAAAAGGTCTGCACCTAAATGAAATTTTTAAGCAACTCAGCGGACGGCACGCGAAGACCTATCCAGCATGGATGCCAATGTTTCCATTAGATAGAATTTACTACAGGAACCTGAAACCGATTGAATGTGATTGTTTGCATCATGCACCCTGGCACCGTTTATCAGATCACGCACCACTTTATGCAGGATTAAATTTGATAAGATAGAGTCACTATGATTAACCTTCCCAACGCCCTCAGCTTCTTCCGCCTGCTAGCAGTACCCGTACTACTATTCCTTGCATGGCATGGTAGGGAAATAAGCTTTTTAATACTACTTGTATTTGCATTTGTCAGCGATGGTCTGGATGGATTTATCGCGCGTAAATACAACCTGATTACTGAGCTTGGTGCCAAATTGGATACCTGGGGAGATGTATCCATATATATAACATTAGGTATCTCTGCATTCTGGTTATGGCCTGAGGCAGTATATACAGAGCTTTACTTTTTTGGTGCAATGATTGCGAGCATTATCTTTCCAACAGTAGCTGGCCTGGTAAAGTTCAATACATTGACAAGTTACCATACCTGGTTGGTCAAATTGGCGTCGGCCGCAGCGGTTACCACAGCCATCCTCCTATTCATAGAAGTAATTGACTGGCCCTTCCGCGTGGCTGCGGTACTAACTGTATTAGCAGCATTAGAACAAGTTGCGATAACGGCGATTGCGGACGAACCTAAGTCTAATGTAAGATCGATTTGGCATGTTATGCACAACAAGACCTAATCGGTTCACTCAATCATTTCAAGACAATAAAACAGTTCTGTCATACTAAAATTTATAAATTAGTGTGCCCCCGAACCCTTTATCTGCTGCACTATTACTATGACCTAGCTGGTAGAAGGTTGTTAAAGACACATTTTGAGTTAATTCAAAACTGCCGTAAATAACGCTACTTTCCAAGGCGCTTTCATTTTCCCTTCGAGCGGTTAAATAATCAAACATATATCCAAAAGAATGCTTTTCCATAAATTGGTAATCAAGACCAAGTGACGCGATCATTCCACTTTCAAGTTGGTCTACAAAGGAGTCTCCTCTTACTTTGTAACCAATCTTGAAAAATGGTGTAATGTTATTGGCACGATAAAACAAATCTGCTGAAAACGAATAATCAGTTTCCCCAGACCCCAATCCCTTCTCCTCATCAGCTGTTGGTAACTTAATGCCCAATGAATAACCGATATGCAATTTACCCTCTGACAGTGCATGTGGCGTATAACTTATATGCAATGAAATATCCCCTAAGCCATTTTCGTTATTGTGAGCATATAATTGGTCACCCGTATTTATAAAGGCTCCACCCCTGACCTTCAAATATGGAACATTAATACCGTATACCCAATCCTTATACTTATGCTTTAGGTAAACCGATGCATAATAAAATTTTGTATTGTTGTCAGCATCAATATCAATTGCCTGGTTTATTTCTGAACTGCCGCTCGATACAGAAGCTGCATCTGTAACATAACCGTCGAAAGCACCAAATCCATTAGCGACTCCCATTGGTCTTTCTGGTATATCATTTGCAGGTGTTTCCGGCACTTCAGGTACATCTACTTCGGTTATTTCCTCGTGCCCCGTGCCACCTATACCTTCCTCTAGTATTTTATCGTCCAGGCTATCAGCATATAGATTGCCCACTGACAAAGAAAAGAATACTGCCAGCCCAAGATTTAAAATAATTGTTTTATCACCAGATGAGCACGACAGGTTATTCATTTGAGTCACCATCTTCATTTGTCGCTTCTTTGTAGAAATAACTTCCAAAATTCATCCTGAATTTCCCTTTGGTCTTCATAGAGGCCCTATCGCTTTTCTTTAGCGCTCTTGCCTTCTTATCAATCTCTTTTAAAACATTCGTTGTCAGCTGCCTCGCCATTAAGTGCAATGTATCGACTGACTCTTGACTTAAATTGCTGTAGTACACCGATTGCTCCAGCAGTGGATTTTTATCACCAATTACATTATTTGTAACAGCACCCAGATGATCATGAATATTCTGTTCAAAAAAGTATAATTTTTCCTCAAATCCTTTCTGCGGAATAAATGCATCAATTAATAAGACAACTTCATCATTTTCATTAATTTCAACTACACCTAATCGCAACCAGTCATCCAGTACTGAACGGGGATGAATGTCCTGCCGACCCACCTGTTGCACCAAAGTATCAAATCCCACGCCATCTATAGCAACCCGCGGCAGTGGCTTTGGGCTGCCTTGAGTATTTAAATATTCCGAGTTCGTCAACCATATCGATATTAATTGAGTTCCTAAGGAAACCGTACTCGGCTCTTCCATTCTGGTATTCGGGGCACGTAGTTTCCTGATGTCCTTTCTATGCACTCCGGTTAATACACTAATGCGGCTATCAGTAACTCTCTTATTTTCCAGCTTAAAATCCTTTTGTGCCACATCCACATAAACAGATTTGAGTAACTCAGAAAACATAGGAAAAGTAAGCTGATTATGTATTAGCAGCTTGATTAACGGCCGTAATAGTCGGGTAAGTGCTTTTACAAGCAACGAACTCTGTTTACTGATTTTGCTCTCTGAGTTACTCATAATGTATCGAAATCACAAATCATACATGTTCAGCTTATAACCATATTCTATTGGAACGAGCCGCAAAGGCACTGGCACCCACATAGCTACCTTGATGCGTATTAATTCTACTAAAAACCAAACTCACAACTCCATTCGTCTGGTGGACACTTTTTACAAAGTTTTGAATCATTTGGATCAGGTGTCATACATGCTCCCCCACAATACATAATGGATTCACCCGTATTATTATCATAAAAGCCCACTGGGCCATCTACTTCTGGACTACAGGACAGCACTACAACAGAGTTGCAAACCCTTGGCTCATCGCATAGGAGCTGATCACTTAGATCATCATAAATTGATTTTATTGTTGGATGAAGTGAACCAGAAGAGATCTCTTCTGATTGAGGCAGCGAACCGTCAAGATTGCTAATATCTCTAGAAATCAATGAATTGTTGTGTAAATAGTGTATTGTCGGGTTATGAAAGATCGCTCTATCATATCTAATATCGGCATATCCAACATGATCCGGCCCATTAACCTCAGACACTATTTCACCAACTTGAGTTAGAGCGCTAGTGGCAAGATTAATACTGTACACATAAAGCGCAGCATGATCCCATTTATAAAATTGGCTTGGGCTATCTAGAATGTCATTAAATGGCAGACTATTGTGCACACTAATCGGCAAAGAAAACAGCATCTCGCTGTCACTAATCATTGAGCTTGAAAACGCGTGCGGATTATACAAAACAGAAGACTCTGACCCTCGTTTTCCAACAATTTCGCTTGCTATACTAATTGGATTAGTTGGATCGGAAACATCAAATAATTCTATTTTTATGCCCTGATACCAAGTCATATTTATTTCTGCTTCATATATTGCATCTTTTCCTATTCCCAACAAAAGGTTATCTCCAACTGGGTGCAAATAATCGGAAAATCCGGTGACTTCCAGTTCCCCCGCTATAAAAGGATCTAAAGGATCGTTTAGATCGATAATATATAATGGATCAACCTTATCAAAGGTTACGATGTAAACATAATCTTTGTAACTGCGCATTGCATACACCCACTCACCGGGCTTCCCTATGGATTGCGGTCGCTCCTCGTTCGGTAAACTAGATACAATGGTCAACGTTCCATTACCGTCCTCTTTTAACAAACTCAATTGATAACTATTCTCTGCAGAAGCAACAAATATTGCTGGCTGGTTAATCGGCGTATTCTTATCGTGTAAAACCCGCAATACACCATTCTTCTCTCCTAAGCAGTAAGACGCAGGATTACACGGAAGATAACCCGGTATTGATCCGCGCCCGCGATACTCAGTGTTTGCCGCTTGTAAAGCATACTTGTATATATCAGTGCTCGTATAATTCCCATCGACCAGATACAGCGAATCAGGTGAAGCATAGACATGATTTGCGCTACTTGCTAAGCATTTGGAACTTAGACTAGAGGGGTTTTCTAAATCAATGACCGTCATAACAACTAGCGTACCATTATAGTAATCATCACTTTGTATATTTGATGGTATATTACAATCGTCTGCGGATAACAGCGGTCGACTATTCCCTTGATGATCACGAACTCGGGGTAATAAATCATTTAACTCAAGTTCGTTAATACGCGTTACATTATGCGTTCGCTCCTCCTCAGATTGAGGATTCCAAGCTAATTCTAATTCGGCTAAGTCTGGAGAGTAACGCATTACCAAATACAGGTAATTATCGATACGACGACTGGAAACTAGATCCCCATCAAAATCCCACGTACTCTCGATAGTCATATTGGAAGCATCATTTGCATTCACAATTGTTAATACCGTTCTACCTATGTATCCGTAATAAGGAATCCAATCTAATGTCGATGAAAATCTGCCGTCGCTATTACTTAAGCTATAACCCTCAAGTGCAGCAAGACGGCTTGTTGATACTGTTTTGTACAGATAAGCACCTGATAAATGAGTTGATTCTGATTCATTGCTAATCCGCAGGTTACCTAACAAATTTGCATTGGCTGTATTACTGTTAGATTCATACACATTTAGCTTAGTGAAAGATGTTCCGCTTTCTTCTGAGTATTCCTGCCCCGTAACAAAAACCTTTTCTCCATCAAACTCAATGATATCGGCCTCATCCACTCCTGCTTCCTGTACATTAGTTGTATCTGATATAGCATCAACACCGGGTGCTACATCCATTGCTGGGACTTCTCTACCATATGTATTTGCAGATGATGTGAGGTTAAGCTTTGTTGTAAGACCTTGTTTTAAATAATTTTCTAACGCTATTTCATCGTTTACGAGCCCGTCTGTCCCTATGGAGTTCGATCCAGAATCGTTGCATCCACTGGTACCAAACACGACTAGAGCGAGCCAGAAAACAATCAAGAAACAATACAGAATAGCTTTGATATTTACTCTCATGACTGATTCACCAATCTAAAATGGGATTATTTCCCATATTTTAGTTGGCTAAATTAATTTTGTCCAGCAGGATTTGAGCAAATACAGGCGCCCAGTCGACTACAGGCCTTTGGAAAGATCCTTCGAATAGCGGGTTTTTTTCGTGAGAAATATTTAACGTTATTGGTAGTGGTCGAGATTAAGAAATATTAAGGACTTCCCTTTTAGCGCCCCAATTCCCTGCTTTTACTTCAAATTTTCCATTACAAACCGTGCCACAACGCCTACATTTGCCTTCTCTTAAATTCCAGTCTGACAATGCATACCCATTGCGGCCAATAAGAATTAGTCCGCAGCCATGACAATAGGTACTCTGACTCAGTTTATCGTGAATATTCCCTGTATAGACGTAACGTAGACCAGCCTTTAATGCAATTTCTCTCGCTAGTTTTAAGGTTACCGGGCTGGTAGCCGCCTTATTATGCATTTTCCAGGATGGATGAAATGCGGTGAAATGCAGCGGTACATCCGGTCCGAGATTGTCGAATATCCACGCTGTCAGGTTTTCCAACTCCTGTTGTGAGTCGTTTTCATCCGGAATCAGCAGATTTGTAATCTCCAGCCAGGAGCCCGTTTCATATCGTATGTAACGCAAGGTATCCAGTACTGCATGTAAATGGCCGCCGGCCAATTTCCAGTAAAACCTTTCCGTAAATGCCTTTAAATCCACATTGACGGCATCGATCACTTTGTAAAACTCAAGACGCGGCTCCGCGCACATATAGCCTGATGTTACTGCCACCGATTTAATATCGTATTCCCTGCAGGCCAGTGCTGTATCGATAGCGTACTCAAAAAATATTATGGGATCGTTATAGGTGAATGCGACTGAGCGACAATCTGACTTATTGGCAGCTTGTGCAATGGCTTCAGGAGAGGCTTCTTGTGAGAGCGTATCCGTTTCGCGCGATTTAGTGATGTCCCAGTTCTGACAAAAACGGCATGCCAGGTTACAGCCTGCTGTACCAAAGGACAGCACTGAAGTTCCTGGATAGAAATGGTTGAGCGGTTTCTTTTCGATTGGATCGATACAGAAGCCGCTCGAATAGCCGTAGCTAGTTAGTACGATCTTGTTGTCACGATTCTCCCGCACAAAGCACAAACCTTGCTGACGTGGTTTCAGTTTGCAAAACCGCGGGCAGACATCGCACTGAATTCGGCCATCGTCAAGTTGATGCCAGTACTTTGTCGAATGATTTTTTCTATCTGCTGTCACAAACTACAGTTTAGCGCATAGGCAAGAAGAAAATGCCTGGCGCATAAAAAACAGCCCTCTAGAGGGCTGTTTTTGTTTAGATAATGTAATTACAGTACGCGGTCTATCGTTTTATTTCTGGCTCTATGCGGCCTGACTATCTTTCGAAATCATCTGCCTCAGCACATACTGCAGAATGCCGCCATTCAGATAGTACTCCCACTCTTTCGGTGTATCGATACGCACATCAACCGTGAATGTTTTTTCGCTACCATCTTCTGCACGAGCGATAACCGACAACTCGCGAGCCCCTGACTCCAGGCCGTTAATATCAAAACTCTCTTTCCCACTTAAACCCAGAGATTCATGACTATCGCCCGACTTAAATTGCAGCGGTAATACGCCCATTCCAATAAGATTGGATCGGTGAATTCGTTCAAAGCTTTCAACAATAACTGCTCGTACACCCAGCAATAATGAACCTTTTGCCGCCCAGTCACGAGACGAGCCTGTGCCGTACTCTTTCCCTGCCAGCACCACAAGTGGCACATTGGCCTCAGCATATTTAACCGAGGCATCATAAATGCTCATTTCTTTGTCATCAGGTTGATAGCGGGTCCAGCCTCCCTCTGTCCCCGGAGCCAGCTGGTTACGCAGGCGCACATTGGCAAAAGTGCCACGGACCATCACCTCGTGATTACCGCGGCGCGAGCCATATGAATTGAAATCGACCTTTGCCACACCGTGATCTTGCAGATACTTGCCCGCCGGTGAATCCGCCTTGATGGCACCAGCCGGAGAGATATGGTCGGTTGTTACTGAATCAGCCAGTTTAGCCAGGCAGCGAGCCCCTTTTATCGGTCTGATTCCCGGTGCTTGCATATTGATATCGTCAAAATAAGGCGCTTTTCGGATATAGGTCGAGTCCTGCTGCCAGTCAAAACGAGCGCCCTCTGGACTGGCGATACCTTGCCAGCGTTGATCACCGCTAAATACATTCTCATAATTCTTTTTAAACATATCGCTGGTCACCGTTTTCGCAACCTGCTCGGCCACCTCAAGCGTGGACGGCCATATATCCTTTAGAAAAACCTCCTGTCCATCTGCACCCACCGCCAGCGGTTCACTGTAGGGATCAATATCACAACGACCGGCTATAGCATAGGCAACGACCAGTGGCGGAGAAGCCAGAAAATTCATGCGTATATCCTGGTGAATACGACCCTCAAAGTTGCGATTGCCAGATAACACCGATGAGACAACCAATTTATTGTCCTGAATTGCCGCGGACACTTCGTCTGGCAGCGGCCCGGAGTTGCCGATACAGGTGGTACAACCGTAACCCACAATATTGAAACCCAGCTGTTCCAAGTAGGCCAATAAACCAGCCTGCTTAAGGTAGTCTGTAACAACCAGGGAACCGGGTGCTAATGAGGTCTTAACCCAGGGCTTGACCTCGATTCCCTTCTCAATTGCTTTTTTGGCCAATAAACCCGCGGCCATAATGACGCTTGGATTGGATGTATTGGTACAACTGGTGATCGCTGCAACAACCACCGCGCCATCATTAAGATTAAAATGCTGACCATTGTAATCAACACTAACGCCGGCATTGCCACTACTGCCTCTGTCCGACTGCATGGATTGCAAAGCCTGACCAATTTGCTGGCCCGCTTCAGTTAATGCAATTCGGTCCTGAGGTCTTTTCGGGCCTGCCAGACTCGGTACAACCTGGCCCAAGTCCAGTTCCAGTACGTCGGTATATTCTGCATCTTCACCAGTCACCCGCCACATACCCTGAGCTTTAGCATAAGCTTCGACCAATAAGACTTGTTCCTCACTACGGTTCGATAGGCGTAGGTAATTCAGTGTTTCCTGATCAATCGGAAAAATGCCGCATGTCGCACCATACTCCGGAGCCATATTGGCAATGGTCGCTCGATCCGCCAAGGGCAAATAATCCAGACCATCACCAAAAAACTCTACGAACTTGCCCACTACACCGTGCTGCCGCAGTTTTTCGACAATCATTAATACCAGGTCTGTAGCTGTCGCCCCTTCATTAAGACGACCGGTCAATTTAAATCCAACAACCTGCGGAATTAACATCGTCACAGGCTGACCCAGCATCGCTGCTTCAGCCTCGATTCCGCCAACCCCCCAACCTAAAACACCAACACCATTAATCATTGTGGTATGGGAGTCGGTACCGACTACTGTATCCGGGTAAGCCTGAAGCACACCGTTATTTTGTTCCCCAAATACCACCCGAGCGAGATGCTCCAGGTTAACCTGGTGCACAATACCGGTGGACGGGGGCACTACAGCAAAGTTGTCAAACGCCTTCTGTCCCCAACGCAAGAAACTATAGCGCTCCTTATTACGCTGATACTCAATTGCTGAATTGAGATCCAGCGAATCACTTTGACCAAAATGATCGACCTGCACAGAATGATCGATAACCAGCTCGGCAGGTGACAAAGGATTTATCTTGCTGGCGTCACCACCCAGAGCTGTCATTGCATCGCGCATTGCAGCCAAGTCCACTACAGCGGGCACGCCGGTAAAGTCCTGCATAACAACACGACTGGGGGTAAACGCTATTTCTTTGCTTGGATTGGCTTTAGCGTCCCAGTCAATAATCGCCTGGATATCATCAACATTGGTATTGATGCCATCCTCATGACGCAGCAGATTTTCAAGTAAAACTTTTAAAGAATAAGGTAAGCGCGCAACCTGATCGCCTAGCGCGATTTTTAAATCATAGATCTCATATTGTTTGCCATTGACCTCGAGCTGACGGCAAGTTTTCAAACTGTTTTTCATTCAGTAGTCCTGGATTATCAATGGGTTAGCCTTACGCCTGTCTGTAGCTTGAGGCGCCAAAGAGGCGCGGATTATAGCGTAAATTGAGTCAATCTGGATATTGCCAAAGAGCAGCCCGCTCTCCTCTGCTTCTGATATCGGTCAGACCAAAACTGATGCGACAAGATGTATCGCAGGACAAAATCTCGCAGAGTTTGCAATGGAAAAAACCAACTAGTGTTCCTGCGTATCTAATCACCTGATCAGTTATTATCCGGAATGCCACCCTCTGTCAGTTTTGCCGGATCCAGCAAAGATTTTAATTTCTCCACGTCGAGATCAGTGTTCTCTTTAGCGACCTCTAATACCGCGCGCTTTTCAATGTAGGCCTGCTTTGCTATCGCGGCACCCTGCTCATAGCCGATTACGCTGTTTAAAGCGGTGACTAGTATGGGATTACGGTCCAGCGCATCATTGAGTTGATCATTATTGACCTGAAAGTCACGAATAGCTTTGTCGGCAAGCACGCGGGAAGAGTTGCTTAGCAGTTCAATGCTTTGTAGCAGGTTATAGGCAATAACAGGTAATGCGACGTTTAATTGAAAATTACCTGACTGACCGGCAATCGTTATTGTGCTGTCATTACCAATAACCTGTGCCGCAACCATGGCGACGGCCTCTGGTATAACTGGATTGACCTTGCCCGGCATAATGCTGCTACCTGGCTGCAATGCTGGCAGTAAAATCTCGGACAACCCTGCCAGAGGTCCACTATTCATCCAGCGCAGATCATTGGCAATTTTCATCAGGCTTACGGCTAAGGTCTTTAGCTGACCGCTCATTTCAACCGCGCTATCCTGGCAACTCAGTCCTTCAAAAAGATTTGGTTTTTGCGAAAACGAGACCACTGTCATCGCTGCCAAACGCTCAGCCACGCGCTCGCCAAATTCAGGGTTGGCATTAATACCCGTACCAACTGCTGTGCCACCCTGTGCCAGTTCCTGCAAACGACGCAGGCTGGATGTAATCCTGACCATACCACCACGGATCTGAGCGGCCCATCCACCCAGTTCCTGCCCCATTGTAATTGGCATTGCATCCATCAGGTGCGTGCGACCGGTTTTCACGGTTTGTTCCAGTTCATCTCCCTTAGCTTCTATCACCACCGCAAGGTGCTCTAGCGCAGGCAATAATTCCTCAACTATCTCCAGACAGGCACTAACATGTATGCAGGTCGGAATAATGTCATTCGAGCTCTGCCCCATATTCACATGATCGTTGGGATGCACCGCCCTACCAGATTGCTCGCTGGCAAGCGTTGCAATCACCTCATTGGCATTCATGTTGGTGCTGGTGCCAGACCCAGTCTGAAAAACATCAACCGGAAAATGCGCATCATACTTGCCTTCGGACACCGCCATAGCCACACTTTCAATAATTTCTGCATCTTCTGGTTTTAGCAGACCCAGATCGCGGTTAACTGCAGCACAGGCAGCCTTAATCAAACCCAGTGCACGAATAAAGCTTCTTGGCATGGGAATTCCGCTGATTGGAAAATTTTCTATCGCGCGTTGCGTTTGCGCACCATACAAGGCATCAGCAGGTACTTTTAGCTCACCCATACTGTCTTTAACTGTTCGGTATTTTTGTTTGCTCACCTCGGACGGCCTCGCTTGGTCTAATTATCGTTAGAATATCCTAGGATAAAACTAACCGTTTCCAGTGTCTGAAAAAAAAGCATATTGGTTCGAAACATCATAAAATCGCAATTATTTACGCACCGTAACTTTGTTACCACCGCTGCAAATCTGATGTGCCTACCCAGCAACCAGGAACAGAACCTTATCCCATTCTGCGGGAAAGACCAAGGCAGTGATATAATCGCCCTTCGATAAGCAAAAAGAAATTATGCGATGGAACTAACTACACTAACAGCAATCTCCCCCATTGACGGCCGCTACGCTGAAAAATCAGCAGATCTTCGTGAAATTTTCAGTGAGTATGGTCTTATCAAGTACCGCGTCACCGTTGAAATTCAATGGTTATTGGCATTAGCTGGACAAGAAGGCATAGACGAATGCCCGGATTTGGACCAGCCCACCAAAGATCTGCTAAATACGATGGCGGTCCAGTTTAGCGAGCAAGATGCGAAAAGAATTAAGGCCATAGAGCGGACTACTAATCATGATGTCAAAGCTGTTGAGTACTACTTGAAGGAACAGTTCGCTGACCACCCCAAACTTTCGAAAATTAGTGAATTTGTTCATTTTGCCTGCACATCGGAAGATATCAATAATCTAAGCTACGCAATGATGCTGAATGACGCGCGTAACGACGTGTTGATATCGGATATGGAACAAATAATCCAGGCTCTAATTGATATGGCACGCCAACACGCTGGGGTTGCTATGTTGGCGCGTACACATGGCCAAGCTGCTACCCCTACTACAGTCGGTAAAGAATTTGCCAATATTGTGCACCGCCTGGAACGTCAACGAGATCAGATAAAGCGGGTTGAAATAACAGGTAAAATTAACGGCGCTGTGGGAAATTTTAACGCTCATTATGTCGCTTACCCTGATATCGACTGGCAATCATTGGCAAAAAACTTTGTCGCTCACCTTGGACTGATCTGGAACCCCTACACCACTCAAATTGAACCACATGACTGTATTGCAGAATTGTTTGACGCTGTTCGACGCTATAATACCGTGCTCATTGATTTTAGCCGCGACATTTGGGGCTATATCTCACTAGGTTACTTTAAACAAAAGACGGTTGCAGGCGAAGTTGGTTCTTCAACAATGCCGCACAAAGTCAATCCGATTGATTTTGAGAATGCTGAAGGAAACCTGGGGTTAGCCAACGCACTGTTTGATCATCTCTCAAACAAATTACCTGTCTCACGCTGGCAGCGTGATCTAACTGATTCAACATCGCAGAGAAATCTGGGTGTTGCCATGGCACATTGCAGAATTGCCTATCGGTCGCTGCTTAAGGGCATTGGTAAGCTGGAACTGAACAATGCTCGTATCACTCAAGATTTGGATAATAGCTGGGAAGTCTTGGCTGAAGCCATTCAAACTGTAATGCGACGATATGGCGTGGAACAACCATATGAAAAGCTAAAAGCACTAACCCGAGGCCAGCAGGTCAACCAGAAAACAATGGCAGCTTTTATTAACAATCTGCAGCTTCCTGATGACGCCAAATCTCAGTTAAAAGCACTTACTCCATCAAATTATATTGGAAACGCAAGTAAATTGGCCGAGTTTATCTAGAACTTGTCTCACAACCATCGTCGCCGCGACCGTGAAGCATTGCGTCAGGACGCGGCGCAAAGATCGATGTGTACTAGATGCACATGAATAGGAAAATTTAGCCAACGGGGATAGAGAGCGTGCAACAAGATCTGTCCGTGACAACAAGCACATCAGAGGGCATTGTGACGCGGCGTAATCTGCAGTATTAAACCATTTAGATTAACCGCCAGAGTACTCAGCACGTTAGAATTTCTTGACAAACGAGCGCTGAAGCTATGCAATTCACGAAGTTTATAGAGATGTACGCCAGATGAGCAATGATATAGGACAACTCGATCTTCGGCTGCTGGGCCAAACCAATGAAGAGATCGAAATTGAGTCCCTAAATGATTTGCGCGCAGCATCTCTTGACTTCGCGTTGCAGTGTCGCCGAAATTTGCAGATTATCAGCCGACATTTTGATCAAAAGCTTTTCGATAACCATGGCTTTGTTCAAGCAGTAAAAAACCTGGCAAAGCGTAGCCGTTACAGTCAGATTCAAATTCTGTTACACGATAGCTCCCCCGCTGTTAAAGGCAACCACAAATTAATAACCTTACATCAGCAACTTAGTAGTTATATCCACATCCGAAAAATCAGCGATGAATATAAAGATTACAATCATGCGCTAGTACTTGCAGATCAAATCGGATATATATACCGACAATTTTCGGATCGTTTTGCTGCCAACGTTAATTACAATGATCCTTTGCAAGCGAAAAAGCTGGGCGAAGCCTTTACGGAAATCTGGGAAGTCAGTGAACCAGACCCTCAGGTCCGACGACTAAGCTTATGAATTGATCTGGATTATATGGATATGACTAAACGGATACTTATTTGCTCGCTTGCTCTGATTGTATTTTCAAATACACTGTTAGCCCAACAACTTTCTATTATTACGTTAAAAAACCGGCAAGCTGAAGAGCTACTTCCTACTATCAGGCCTCTCTTGACACAAGACGAAGGCATCAGCGGTAAAGGATATGAAATCTATCTAAATGCTGGCCCTGAAACAACGCAAAGTATTCGAGCACTGCTTAGTCGATTGGATAAGTCACCCGCTCAATTACTGATTTCGTTTAAAAACCTTGCAGTTGAAGCAAATAGTCAGTCTGGTATTTCGATCAGTGGTTCTATCGACAGAAATAACGCTCAAATCACCAACAATGACAAGCTAGATACTAAGAGCGTTACCATTACCTCCTCTACTTCAAGCTCCTTGACAAGTACGAGAAAACAGCCACAGATAAGAGCAACTGAAGGAAAGCCTGCTTTAATATTCGTTGGCAGCTCGGTTCCCGTTACCATAACTGACCGACAATACCTTGGTGGCCGCCTGATCGAACGTGAAGTTGCAGACTTTCAACCAGTGCAGCGCGGGATTTATGTAACCGCCTGGCTAAACGGAGATAAAATCAGACTGGAAATCAGTCAGAACAATAATAGCCTTCAAAATGACAATGCATTAAATATATCCGGTTTTAAAACACAGGCGCATGGCCGGCTAGGCGAATGGATTCCGATTGCTGGTACTGGTACTCAGCAACACAGTTCATCATCAAATATTACTGACAATTCAACTATTTCAACTCATTCTCGCAATGACGTATTTATTATGGTCGAAAAACTCGACTAGCTTACAAAGCTGTTAATTTCTCAATTTCTTATATTTCTGAAAAACAAGACTTCAAATTATCCTATTTAAGGCTATCTTAATAGTACAGCCTAACGATTGCAGGACAAATGGGCATGCGAAATCCATTACTGCACTATTTTATATACAGCTATCTGCTTATGTTGCCGCTGAATACTATTGCAGCAGACAATTATGATGTTGCGCGTATGAAACTAGTGCAAACGATTCGCGACGACGTCAAAGCAACAGTCTCATACTTAAACAAACAAGCCCTGGATCCTAGCGTTATGAAAGCAATGGCGTCCGTGCCACGACATGAGTTTGTGCCACCTGAACAAAAATCCTACGCATATCTAAATCGCCCGTTACCTATAGGCTATGGGCAAACCATATCGCAACCCTATATTGTTGCCATTATGACAGACCTGTTGCAAACTGATCCTAAAGACAAGGTTCTTGAGGTTGGGACCGGTTCTGCATACCAGGCAGCAATATTAGCAGAGCTTGTCTCGAGTGTTTACACGCTGGAAATAATCGATTCACTCGCAGAAAAGGCAAAGTCCCTGGTTGCGATGCAGAATTACAAGAATATTCACGTAAAACATGCCGACGGTTATTACGGCTGGGAAGAGTACGCACCTTACGATGCCATTATAGTAACAGCAGCAGCAAGCCACATACCTCCACCCCTGCTTAGGCAGCTTAAGCCTGGTGGAAATATGGTGATACCAGTTGGCAGTCGCTTTTTAACCCAGGAGCTTCTCCTTATACACAAATCAGAGAACGGAGAAATCACAACCCGGCAGATAATGCCGGTCATCTTTGTGCCTTTGACTGGTAACCATTAAGAGTTTTCGCCAACATATTATGCAACGTCCGCCATACCTATCACTGGCCTTAATCTCATCCAGTTCTCTCGCGTATGAGATTTTATTAATGCGACTCTTCTCAATTATTCAATGGCACCATTTTGCCTACATGATTATTGGGTTGGCTTTATTTGGCTATGGTATTAGCGGAACGCTGATAAATTATTGTCAAAGATGGCTTATCAGTAGATTTAATATAGTTTACGTAGCCCTGATGTTTCTATTCAGTTTAACTTCATTTATATGTTTTTATTTTGCTCAATCTGTTCCATTGAATATCGAAGAAATTTTCTGGGATTATTCTCAAACAGGATATTTAGTATTCATATTTGTTTCGCTAACCATTCCATTTCTGCTGGCGGCTTCAGCAATATGTCTATCATTAATGCATTTCAACATGCACACAGGTTTCATTTATTCCGCTAATCTTATCGGATCAGGATTTGGCGGCATAGCCAGCATAACACTTTTGTATATTGCGCACCCCCAGTCAGCATTACTCATAATCAGTATATCTGGCCTACTTACTGGTCTAATCGCATATATCGAGCTTAGTTTGAATTTCAAGAATAAGTTAGCTTCTTTTTTAATTGCTTCATTGGCTTTTCTTCTACTATCCAGTTACATCTTTGATTTAAAAATATCGCCCTACAAATCACTGGAACAAATACTTCAAATATCTGGCACAAAAATAATAAAGACAAAATCAAGTGCTCTCGGATACTTGCATGTTATTGAAAACTTAAGTGTTCCTTTGAGACACGCGCCTGGCTTGAGTTTAAAAGCTACCAACGAACCCCCACCTCAACTTGGCGTATTCACTGATGGCGACAATATGACTGTGATCACCCAATTCCCCGATAGTTTTAACCAGCTTGAATATCTGGATCAGACAAGTAGTGCTTTACCCTATCATTTGATCAAACCCAAAAACGTTCTAATTGCCGAATCGGGCGGTGGTGCTGGAGTCCTACAGGCACTTTATCACGGATCCCCAAAAATAGACGCTACTGAAGTTAATCCGCAAATAGTCGATTTGGTAAACCATGAATATCGCGAATTCTCTGGCGGCCTGTATGACAGGCCAAATATATCGGTTAGCCATAAGAAGTTACGCAACTTTTTGACTGGCACGAGCAAGAAATTTGACCTCATACAAATTTCATCACCAGACTCTTTTACCGCTACTTCGGTAGGTTTATACGCACTGAATGAAGATTACTCATACACAACTGATGCACTCAAGCTCTATATTAATAGGCTTGAGCCCAATGGCTATGTTGCTATTACCCGCTGGATATCGCTTCCACCAAAGGAAACTCTCAGGTTGCTGGCAACAGCAATTGAAGTATTGGAGGCCAATAATGTCGACCAACCATCTCAGCAATTGGTTTTAATTCGTAGCTGGCAAACTAGTACACTGTTGATCAAAAATGGATTGATTAACAACCGTGACATTGGTTCAATATTAGATTTTTGTCATCGTCGGCTATTTGATGTAGCGTATATACCTGGAATAAAAAGGGAACAGGCGAATAAATACAATATCCTACACACACCGATTTTCTATAATGCGGCTTTAGCCCTTTTGAGCGCGCATAGGGCACAGTTTACAGACAAGTACAAATTTAATATATCACCAGCATCAGACAATCAACCCTACTTCCACAACCACTTCAAATGGTCAGCAGCAAAAGAAATATTTAGTCTACGAAATCGAGGTGGGGCTCCACTTATTGAAACAGGGTATATTGCATTGCTTATGGTTTTAGCTATTTCGACCATAATAAGCGCCACACTTATTATTACACCTATTCTCACCCTAAAGCCAAAACGCATTACAATAGAAGGCTACGCCAATTGTATTCGATTTTTCGCATACTTCTTTGTTATTGGACTGTCATTTCTTTTACTTGAAATTGCATTTATCAATAAATTTATACTATTTCTACATCATCCAATTTTTTCTATTGCAACAATGATCACCTCCTTTTTGTTGTTTGCAGGATTAGGGAGCAGTTATGCAACCTATATCGCAGAAAGAATCGGTAAGCAAAAAACACTATTCACGGCGGCCACTGCTATTGTATTAATATGCTTAATCTATCAATCTGTGATTGTCGATATATTTGAATTATGTGCGGGCCTGCCTTTTGTACTAAAAATATTGACCTCGACTTTTTTAATAGCGCCGCTAGCATTTTTTCTTGGCATGCCGTTCCCTCTCGCGCTAGCAGGCGTACTGATAAAAGATAAGACACTGGTACCTTGGGCATGGGGAATCAATGGCTGTGCATCCGTTATCAGTACAGCATTGGCAACCATATTGGCGATGCACTATGGATTCTCTTTTGTAATTGTATTGGCTGCGATTCTGTACCTGGTTGCTGCCTGTTCCCTACCCAAACCATTCTTACAATAGCATCAGGTGCACAATAATTTTAATTCCTATATTGTTTATTTAATGAGCCATTTTAACGAAAGTTATACAAATTAAATATCCGACACCGCGCAATACTTGATTAGTTGTCTATAGAAATCCTCCTATATATTTTTTAAACTGTTCCCGCTTATTCAGATTTGGAAAAGGAACATCAGTAGGAACATCAACGGACAAAAATTTGCACAGAGGATTCCAACCAGATTTAATATCATATACCAGAAGCTTCTCTGATTTTATCGTTGATAGAATCTCGTTAATATGATCATTAAATTTTTGAATTGCATATTTTTTATCTTCAAACCTGCCTTCAAAATCGATTTCCCAAATAGACTTTTCAATATATTTAAATACATCGAGCAAAAGGCGCTTATGTCTGGAAAATGGTAACATCGTCATCATTATTAGACGACTCAACAAATTTGGTTTTGTACTATAGATTGTTGACTTGACACTTTCGTACCAAGTGTCTGCATCTCTAATAGTCAATATATATTTGGCATCTTTGAAATGCCTACCCAAAAGATCCCAATATTGACAAGTCGGATAATCTACCGCTGACTCATAACCCTTAAATATAGAGTCCCAGTCAACTGAATCACCATTTAGAGCTCGCTGCCATTGACTCACATGTTCAGGATTCTTAAGTAATTCGGTCATATGATAACAAGGACCAAACCTCAATATTTCAAGCGCTGTTTTTAGTGAAAGTGTTCCTGTTCGGCCCCAACCCACTCCGATAATTCTTAATGTCATAACTTACGAACCCGTATTCATAAAGCAGTCGGCAATAAACAACTATTACTTAGTGCCAGTACAAGAGACTTGTGTTCTTATTCTATCCACACACTCTCGAATACTTAGGCGATGAGTTGGCAGGATTAGATCAGCGCGGGACGGCTGCTCAAAAGGGGAAGAAATTCCTGTAAAATTGGCGATTTCACCCTTGGTTGCTAGGTTATACAATCCTTTTGGATCGCGTATTTTGCAAATTTCAATCGGACAATCGCAAAATACCTCTGTATATAAGATATCTTTAAACATTTTTCGCAGGCTGATTCGATCATTTTCAAAGGGCGTAATAAATGCTGCCAGAACAATCATGCCTGATTGTGCAAAACGCCCAGCAATCTTACCTGCTCGAATAATATTTGCAGACCGGTCTTTTTGAGTAAACCCTAAATCCCTTGAATATATCTGGCGAAACTGGTCTCCATCAAGAAGGATGCTCTTTTCCCCTATTACCTTTAATTGCTGCTGAAATGCCTTAGCAATAGTTGTTTTGCCCGCTGCAGACAAGCCTAGAAACCAAACAATTCTGCCATTTTCTTGTTGCGACTGATTATCGTTTAGAAAATCGACACCAGTCGACACTTCGGTACTAGCCACTGCTCCAGTACTGCCAGGAATTAAGTTAGAATGCGTCGACATCTTTAATTATAGTCACAACAATATACCGCAAGGTTATCAGACCCACCGTACGATAATACTATGTTTCTTAATACGAATACCACACTGTGAAATGGTGGCAAAATATGGAATGCTGATAATAATTACACGGTCAGTTCTTCAATCGTACTAATTAATATTCTGATTAATGTAAAGTCGAATTCAGACTAAACCCGCAACATTCTCCTTGCTGCAGATCAACGGTCTCGCCAGTAACCGAGAAATTGACACTATTCACCGAAAAACACCTGACAAACCTAATGTATTTGCATATTCTTTACTCAGGCTATCGTATGATTTTGGAGAATATCGATGATTGAAAAAATTTCAAAAGATGAATTAAAATCTAATCTACTATCCCCTAAGCACTGGCAAAGACTGATTTTTATGTTACTTTTTGCTGTACTACTTCATGTCGCCAGCATTACTATGTGGGTATTGGTCGCTCTGCAGTTCTTATTCGCCCTAATCACAGGTAAAGACAACGCTAATCTACGCAGTCTTGGTGGCTCTATCTCAACCTACATTTTTCAGGCACTGCAGTTTCTGACCTATAGCAGCGAACAAAAGCCATTCCCATTTTCTGACTGGCCGAGCGCAGCACGTCAAAAAGCTAAAAAAGAAGAAAAAGCGATTGAACAAGCAGCCGCAGATGATTCGCAATAACCTGTAACTGTACAATACAACTTGCTTTTTTGGTAAAAAAATCATGCGCAAACTAGCTGATGTGTTTAAGCCAAGGGCAATTATTGGGTTAACAATAATTGCTCTGGCTATGTTAATACTGCTTGAAAACCTTGGTATCAGCATATTTGACAAGGTGTTGGGGAACTGGCCTCTGGCCCTGATCATCATAGGTGCGGCAATGATCTATGGGCCAAACAAAGGAAATAATCGTGTAGCGCCGATCACATTAATAGGCCTGGGTCTGTTATTTCTACTGGCAAAGTATGGCGTATTTAACCTTCAGTGGCATAAGTTTATTATCCCGGTCTTGCTTATTATTGTGGGTTTACATTTCCTACGGCCTCGCTTGTTTGGGTCATCTAAGCCTGCTTCAAGTGAAAACAGCATTGCTGTATTTTCAATTCTTGGCGGAGGGGAATTTAATTCCCGCTCACCAAAACTAACTGGCGGGTATATCACCTGCATTCTTGGCGGATCAGATATTGATATCCGCGAATCCGATATGGAAAATGATAGTATGGAGATCGAAGTACTGTCTTTTATGGGAGGAGCCGATATCAAGGTACCTACGCATTGGCAGGTTATAATCAAAGCAATTCCACTTCTTGGCGGTATTTCAAATAAAACAACTTGCCTGGCAGATCAAATGCAACTACCGAAAAAAACACTTATCATAAATGGGTATGCCGTTATGGGTGGAATTGACGTCAAGAATTAATGCACCCAATCTTCCATTCCGCACGCCACCTAATATTCGTTGCCAGTTTGTGGTTGGCGTTGTCTTTTATTATCAGTTATTCCCTGCACTATGATCTAGAAATTAAGCTTAGTGATTCGCTTGCTCTTTTTTTACCACTACTATTTACCTACTTCTTCTTTTGCATCGCAAATTATTTTATTTGTTTGCGTTTGCCAATACGGCAGACAAGCTTTCCACGACTGTTTACCACGCAACTTGCCGGAATGGTCTCGACAGTTTTAATGTGGCTGGCTCTTGCGGCTCTCTACAGCTACACCCTGGATAAAATATCTGATACCGATTTGTTTTTGCTATTTTTTGACTCCCTTGCATTACTTGCCATCATAGGAGCCATACTCTACTGTTTCTGGATACTTGCCCACTACATATACCTAATGGCCGAGCAGCATGATCATATGCAACGCGCTGAACTTCAGCAAAGACTACTGATTAGTCAGACAGAACTGCAGGCTGTTAAGGCT
>CAJHXT010000202.1_pt1 | contig 24786 bp, 14 predicted proteins | sample 9198451 | NCBI WGS metagenome assembly CAJHXT01 (sample SAMEA7708326, study PRJEB35096) | sediment metagenome | biome: marine neritic benthic zone biome [ENVO:01000025]; feature: sediment [ENVO:00002007]; material: shallow marine sediment [ENVO:03000034] sea grass bed [ENVO_01000059] ... | reverse complement strand
TAAGTGTAAGCGGCACTCAGATCAGAAATAATGTTGGCCCTGTTCATTTACACGGTATCGCAACCAATGACCTACACGCCATTTACAAAGGATTCTACGTTCCTGGAATGGGTGGCGGTGGCAGCAGCGGCAGCAGCTGTAGTTATAGTGGTGGTACGGGCGATGGCAATTCTCAATTGATCGTTGATCATTTGAGTATGATCAACAATCCAGAATGGAATAACGCCAATACCGTGCGCTTGACGATTCATCCCTGGGTCAATGATGAAGTAGGTCAGCATGGTTGGGATCTGGTAGACCCTAATGTTTATCTTAATGAGATGATCGTGCCTGCGGTAAACACCGTAGTGAATTCAGGACGCTATGCGATTCTCGACTGGCACTATGTCGGAGTTGGCTGGACGGGCGTTGAGGCAACAAAGACGGCCGATTTCTGGAATAGAATGACAGCACAGTATGCAAACCATCCTAATATTATCTTTGAGATATTTAACGAGCCGGGTGGTGGTACATGGAACAGCTGGCAACAAACTGCTCAGGGTTGGGTCAATGCTATTCGTAGCGGTAACTGGTCGCAATATGGATTACCCAACACGCCAGCTGCGGACAATATCATTATTGTTGGTGGCCCAAGTTGGTCGTCGATACTACCGCAAAGCGCAAGTGATAATTTCTTTAGCGGCGGCAATATTGTCTATGCGAATCACATCTATCCTTCGCATACCGGTGGTGGCATTCCGAATTGGGCGAACTATACACTGCAATTCCATCCGGTCATCTTCAGCGAATGGGGTTATGAAAATAATCCAGATGCGAACGTTACAACAGGTACTGCCAGCAGCTATGGATACCAATTCCAGTCCTATATTAATGGGCATTCAAATGCACACTGGATAGCCTGGAACTGGTCACCGACCTATCGCTCAGTAATGTTTGATAAAAACTTTGTACTGCTGGGTAATGGTCTAAGCACAACGGAATCGCGTTTCCATGGCGGCAGTGCAGATACCTATAATAACTATATGGGGCAGTTCGTTGTTGACTGGTTAAATTCATTGGGCTTTGGCAACGTTCAATAATAACTTTAGTAGTAGTAGCAAAAAGGGCGGCCTATTGGCCGCCCTTTTTTTAACGGAAAATCCTTTACCCGTGATACATCGGTCCATGCATTTCGCTAAAGGGAATCTGCGAATACACATGATGTCCATCATAGTCCAGTACCCGTAGGTCGTCTTCCTGGTGCAGGTCACCCATTACGACTGAGTAATGCGAGCCGTACTTTTCTTTAACCAGGCCTTCATCGACTTCATAAGCGATATATTTTTGAATGCCCTTATTACGTAGCTTATCAACCAAATGCTCATCTGTTAAAGAAGCATAAGACGTAATAATTAATACTGGTCCGGACCCCGTGACTATTACTCCTGTTTTCATCGTCAGGCTCCTGTAGTAGATCAACTACTGTTCAATATTAAAGCGATTATGCTTGCTATAAGTGTAGTTCGAATTTCCGTAATTGGGCGCGGTTTGATGGTCGTTGGCGGTATGTATTCCAGAGCGGTTAGCCCATGATCTGACCTGTTTTTTCAGTATCTAGCCAGGTCTTGCACAGGCTGTTGAGGGACGAGGAACACCGCCCTTATAGCAATTCAGTTGGGGGCACCTAATTATTAATACACAGGTCAATACCCGACAATATTAGTTGGATTAATGCAAGCAACGAGATTAGCAACATTTCTCAATATATTTACGTGGGCTCGGGCAATAGCTTTTACTCGTGAAATTAGAATGTATCAAGGAAAAAATTGAAATCGATAATACCTGTTGTTTGGGTATGGATATTTGCATAAATGCAATCGAACAGAACCTAATTCTAAAAAAATTAACAAAATCAGAGGAAATATCTATTTTTTAGCAACTAATAATTGGTAAACTCTGGGTGCAATAATGATAAAGGCTTTAAAAGAATACTTCGTCTGGGCTCAACAAAAATTCAGTAGTTGTGCTTCAGCCAGGATCTTGAATAAACAACACAAGGTAATGGGGTGAGCGGTATGAGCGATAATAAATTTTCCATTAAAATGCTGCCGATAAACAAAATAGCAATATTGATTCTTGTTTTAGGTTTATCTCTAGTATGTTTTGATTATTTTACCGCAGTTAGGGTGGCTTCGGTGAGCTCAACAACTGACCTGGATGCTCGCGGTGGGACGATTACGATTCAGTACAACAAAAAAGTTGATCAGACAATATACATAAGCGCTAGCCCTGATCTTTCTTTCACAAGTGAGCTGAGTAAAAATAAACGATCAGAAATCATAACGCTACAAAAGCCTACCCCTTACAAAAAAGAGTTTCTTTTACGACGAAATAGATATAACTATACATCAAGTATTTCAGGTCTTTTCGCACCGCTTGAGACAATAGTTTTTTCAACCGGCATAGAAAAAGTCTCAATTGGAGGCCTGATACCGCCTGAAAATTCATCTCCTTCGCCCGAGTCTATGGAGAATCAACTGGTTATGATTTTCAAGGGCGAAGTACGTGGCAAACAAAAAACCAATATCAATATACCGGCATCTGAATTACCTTTTATTACAATGAAGCCAGTTGTTCGCGGCTATTATCAATGGAGTGATGATTCGACTCTGGCATTTAACTTTACGGAAGACAAACCTCAATTTGATACCGAATACACTTTTACGATTGACCCAAAAAAATTAATTAATCCTGACTACCAAACATGGGTTGGCGAATCCGCCACTGCATCGGTGATGACGTCGTCAAATGATGTCTATGTAATAGATAAGTCCAGTGGTTTAGAAATTTCCTGGCAAACTGATGTTCGTATTGAGTTTAGTGGCAATATGGTTGGCGCACTGGATGTATTAAAACCTAAATCCCAGGAATTAGTACCGATTGATATTTCACCGAAAGTCAAAGGTCACTGGCAGTGGGTGAATGCTCGTACGATTGAATTTGTACCTGATAGTAATGAAGGGTGGCCAATTCGTCAGACAATAAATATTCGGGTGAACCAAGAGATAAATCGGGATCCTGACCGTACCTGGCGTGAAAGCCCAGGGTTCTCCAGTTTTTCGTTTTATGTAAGACCGCGTCTTCAATCGATTACTTCATATAATCTGCATGGAGAAGAGGTGGCTCTAGATTCGGATCTGGTGGTGAATTTTTCACGTCCTATGATTGACCAAAGCTTGTTGAATCAGCGTATCCAGGTGGGAAAAGATGCGGATGTTCCATTATTAATTGAACCTGTTATTGATGGGTATTTTGTGTGGACCAATCCGGATCGACTGAAATTTCATCCCAAAAATCTCTGGTCCGAGCTTAAGAAATACAAAATAAAATTAAATCCCAATTTCAATCCTGATCCACGGTACGAGTGGCATGGAACATCTGAATTTGAATTTAAAACGGTAGAGAATGTTGTTCGATCTGAATACTACTTCACACCAGAAATTGCGATATCACCCTCCAAGTTCTTTTCAAGTAAAAATTCATATGTAATGACAGACGACGTGCTACCCGAAACGCGTTTGTGGATTCTCTTTGATACAGAACTGGGCCTGCATTTGGATGATTCGACTGATATGCGTCAGGTAGTAAAGATAAATCCGCCTATCGATGTTGATCACAAGTGGCTTAGCAATAGCTTGCTTGAGATTAAACCCAAGCAACATTGGCAGGAAAGAAAACGTTATCGTATAGAACTCGGTCAGGGATTATTGCACCACCCAGAGCAAAATTTTCTTGAAGAGCAGAAACAATTAGTCTTTTCTACTGGATCTAACAGGATTAATTATAATCTCGCTGGTGCCGAGTATAGTGAGTCTGGGGAACTATACGCTCTTGATCCCGCCGGTGGCATTAACATATCTTTCAACAAGAATATGTCGCCTGGGCTTAAAATTGGACGCACATATTTAAGTGCCGATACAGATCAAAAGTTGTCGCCGGTTACGTTGGTACCACCTATGAATGTGGAGTATCGCTGGCTATCTGCTCGTGAACTAACTGTTACACCAATTGGCTATTGGCCTCCAGAAACAAATTACTCTTTGACCTTAAGCAATCACATACTGCCGGTATCAGAAGCAAGATACGGTGATGATTCTGCGATTAATATTAAAACAAAGAAGAATATTGTCAGTATCTCCAAATTGTCACCGCAGGGCCGAGTGGGCCGAAGAATCATTATGGATGTGATATTTAGTAAAAACATCAAACCCAATAGCGTAGATATGGGTCAACTGGACAAATCAGGGTTATTCAAAATTGAACCTGAGGTTATTGGTGAATGGAAATGGCTGGCTCCCAATGCAATACAGTTTGTGCCAGACAAGCCATTGCAGACATCGACTTCATATCTTGTGACGTTTGATCCTAACAAAATCGCTGACAAGCAATTTACCTGGCATCAGCCGAAGGAAGAGGATAATGCTGGAGTATTGAGATATCCGGTTTCAAGCTATCATTTTAGTACATCTAGTTTGCATGTCGTATCATCAAGTGCACGCTTTGAGTTTAACGAAAAGGATATTCTGAAACAGAAGTTTTATTTAGATATGAAATTGTCGGCTGCAGTAAAAGAAACGGATCTTAAACGTCATTTTACAATCTGGTATGAAAAGAACACTGATGAAGGAAAGGTTGTAAATGTGCCGCTATTATATTCATTTCAAAGTATAGATAAAAATGAAAAGGGAGAAATGCAGGAGTTCTCAGTTGTCAGTGACTGGATCGAACGGCCAGCAAATGACCGTCGCATTTACTATCAGATAACTCGCGATTTGAACCCTGTTGTTGGTAACTTGCCACTGGCTACTGACTACAGAAGTGACTTTTTGCAGGAAAAACCTAAGCATATAAATATACACAATGTTCAGTGGAAATGGGAAGACAGTCGCTACAAAGCTTTTATTTCGCTTAGCGCGCCAGTTGAGCCTGATCGCTTGAAGAAATTTATGTCAATCGGTACAGATTTCGGTGCCGTAGATTACGAATTAAGTGTCGCAACGGCATCGGCGTATCAAAATAGAAATAAATTTGTGTATGAATTGTCGGGTAGATTTATACCCGGCAGGAATTACCTGCTGCGTATAGAAGAAGGATTACTTGCAGCGGATGGTGCTTTTACACCGGATGAAATAAGTTACAGATCTACAGCACCTAATTTACGGCAAAAGCTAGCATTTGCACAAAAAGGAAATGTTTTACCACGCTATGACTTAAATAAAGTACCGATACTAACAACAAACCATAAATCATTTCATATGAATATCGAAAAGATATTCCCAAACAATGTCAATTATTTTCTTAACAACAATATTGATTCACGCGATTTAAGTAAGCTGGCAAAAGTAGTGCACAGCAAGACTTACAATGTTTCACAACTCACGTCTGACAAGGTTTCTAATTCAGAAATTATTACGCATGTAGATTTAAGAAATCTTCTTCCAAAGAATGTATACGGATTGTACCGAATTTCAGTCAAACAGGATGAATACTATTCACGGCCTTCAAACAATCAAAGGCGATGGTTTGTTTCCACCGATATAGGTCTGGTTGCACGTCGCTTTGGTGACAATATGGTTGTTTGGGTCAATTCCCTGCAAACCTTAGGTGCTAAAGCCGGTGTTAAGGTAGAGGTGATTGATCAGTGGAATCAGGTGATTGGCAGTGGTGTCAGCGGGCAAGACGGATTTGCAAAAATTCAGTTTACTAAAGGGGCGACACCAACTCATATAACAGCCAAATTGAATGATGATTTTTCATTTCTTGATTTTAGAAAACATAGAGATCCATTGGCCGGATACAATATAAGTGGTATTGGATCGAAACAAACTACAGTTCGATCATATATTTATTCTGATAGAGGCGTTTATCGGCCGGGAGATACTGTGCATTTAGTGGTTGTTACCCGTGGAAAAGATGGCGCGCTTCCATCTTCTGGACTACCAGTCAGTTTTCAATTGAAAAATCCAACGGGTAAAGAGATTGTTACAGAAATGTATGAAGTGTCCCAGGATGGCATTTATGTTTACGATTTTCAGGTGCCGGCTGAAGCAAAAACCGGAAAATGGAATGCCAGCATTCTCTGGAAAGATAAGCCGGTTGGTGCTTATACCTTTCAGATAGAAGAATTTATACCTAACAAGATCAAGGTTGAACTGGAGAAGTTGGGGGCCACCGTTACGGCAGGCGGTTTTTTAGAATTCAAGGTTAAAGCCAAAAATTTGTTTGGTCCTCCAGCGTCTGGGCGGCGAGTAAGTGGTACTGTTAGCTTGCGTCCGCATAGCTTTAAACCGTCAGGCTTTAGCGAGTTTTCGTTTGGGCATGATGATAATCAGTTTCAGCGAATTGATTATGACCTGACGGAAACGCGTCTTGATAATGAAGGGAACCATATTTATAAATACGAAATTCCAGACAGCATAGATTCACCGATTGGTGTAAGTGCGCATTATTCCGCTACTGTTCTTGATGATGGTGGTCGTGGCGTGTCCAGCTATGGCCAGGCAAATGTATCGCTGTATCCGCAATATGTCGGAGCCAGACGACTAAATCGAGCAGTTATAAATTTTGGTGATTCAGTTGGTTTTGAGGTGGTTAATGTTGATAGCAAGGGCAATCTCATAGCGCGCACTCAGCAGCAAATTAACGCGCGGATATATCGTAATAAGCGTGTAACGCATTACCGAAAAAATGAGCGCGGTTACTATCGCTATGTTACCGAGATGGAGCGCGTGCTGGTGGCTGAACTCAATGACCCCCGAGATACTGAAAACAAGTTCTATTACCAACCACAATACAGTGGTCAACATATTCTAGAAGTCTCTGATGCAATTGGTGGTCAAGTGACTCGTTACAAATTTGGTGTAACCGGTCCACGCGATGCTATTGACCGAGCTGAAGCGGCTGACAAGGTCGAGCTGAGAGTACTTGATAAAAATCTAGCAATCGGCGATACAGTGAAGATAGAGGTCAGAGCGCCGTTTAAAGGGAAACTATTATTAACAGGCGAGCGAGACAAGATTCTGTTTACGCACGCCGTTACCATTAATTCACTGAGAGAAATAATTAGTGTTCCATTGAGACCGGAGCACTTTCCTAATTTCTATATCAGTGCCACGTTGATCAAACCTGTTACGCAGGGTTCCAGAACCGATCCGGTATTTGCAAATGGATTAATAAATGTCGAAGTAACCGATACCAGTCAGACGCCTGAAATCGAACTAATCGCCCCCAGACGCGCCTCACCAAATGGCAAGATGAAAGTTGCTGTTAAGATTTCAGAATTGGATAGCAAGATACTTGCGCCTATGCAGTTCACAATAGCTGCGGTTGACGTTGGTATTCTTGACCTGACAAAGTTCCAAACACCAGATATGAAGGGTTATTTTAACCAGAAACGTGCTTTGGAAGTGTATCACTACAGTTTGTATCCGATGCTCATGCCATACGAGCCAGACGCAAAAATCACAATTAGCCCATCTGGTGCTGCCAAATCGCGGGCATTGATCAAGAAAAAGCGCGTTAATCCAAAAGCAAATCAGCGTGTTAAATCGGTTGCGCTCTGGTCTGGCGTACTACAAACAGACGATAAAGGGCACGGTGAAATTATTTTTGATTTACCCGATTTTGACGGAACCCTAAGGCTTATGGCTGTTGCATTTGGTGATAAGAAGTTTGTTTCGAAAGATGCTGAAGTGCTGGTTCGTGACAGGTTAGTAATGCGTCCTCACCTGCCAAGATTTATGGCTACTGGTGACGATTTTGTGATACCCGTTACTTTGTTTAATGGCACAGAAAAGGATGACGATATCAAGGTCACTTTAAAAACAACGGATCATGTGCGCGTGCTAGGACCAAACAAGAAGACAGTATCTTTGCAGGCTGGTAAGGAGTCTGCACTGGATTTTGCCTTGCAGATCAACAATATCCTCGGCGTTGATGAAATTGAGCTAGTGGCTGAAGGTGCTGGTGAAGCATCACGGAAGTCCGTAAAGATTCCAGTTAGAACACCTGGCACTCTGCTTGATGAAAGTGGAAGCGGTCAAGTAGATATAACAACCCCAGCGACAATAAGTCTACCTGGTGGTTTTGTAGAAGGCACACAACAGCTTGCAATGCGTATTAACAACAATCGACTGATAGAATTTCAGAATAGTCTGCGATATTTGTTACGGTATCCGCATGGCTGCCTGGAACAGACCACATCGAAAGCTTTCCCTTTGCTTTATTACAACGATATAGCAATGTCGACTGATAAAATGTTTAGTGCTGAAAGAACACCAAAATATTTTGTTAAAGAAGCAATTAAAAAGATTGAGCGTATGCAGCTTGAGAATGGTGCGTTCTCTTATTGGGAGGGAGGCAGTAGCGTTAATGACTGGTCATTTATATATGCGTCTCACTTTTTAGTCGAAGCCAAGAACAGTGGACTTAAAATTACTGATGCCGTTTGGAATAATATGGTATATCGCTTGCAGGAGATGACCAGCAATCGATTTGTCAGCGGTTCATTGTATAGCTCCAACTATCAGGTCAGCCACGGTTTGTATGCTTTGTATGTGTTGGCGCTGGCAAATGAGAATGTTTTATCAAAGTTAAATTATATTCTGGATACTTATATCGATGAATTGAAGCCACACGACATTAGTCGCTTGGCTGCTGCATTTTCCGTTTCCGGTCAGCAATCGGTCGCTGCTCGGGTTATCAGGCGAATTGGCAGTTTCAGCGCTTACGATAATCCGTACCGTTCAACTGGAGGCAGTTTGTCATCATCAGTTCGCGACCAGGCAATTATTCTCGATGCCGTCGCCACCATTAATCCGAAGTCAGAACAAGTCCCCGTTCTGATTAAAAGATTGGCAGATCGTATGCGAAATGGTCGTTGGGGGTCAACACAGGAAAATGCCTTTGCATTTCTGGCAATTGGTAAATCCCTCTCCAGCGACGAGATCACATTGGTTAAAGCGACGATTACCTTGGGTGATGGTTCCAGCGTCCCATTCAAACGTGAGCTGATGTTGAATACACCGGAGTTACTGAAAGGTGATGTTCAGATAGATGTCGAAGGTGGTGGCAAACTAAACTTTGCCTGGCAGGCGACTGGCATTGAAAAAAATCCTAAGACATTACAGATCGATGAAGGATTGGAAATTCGTAGACGGTTCCTGGATAAGGATGGCAATGTTGCCGACCTATCACAGGTTAAGCAAGGCGATCTGCTGGTGGCGGAAATTAAAATACAATCGCTTGGCTCTCAGCTTAGTAATGTCGTAATAACAGATTTATTACCAACGGGGCTGGAGATCGAGAATGCCCGTTTGGCTACTTCTGCGTCATTGCCCTGGGCGAAATCAAATGTTACTGCGGATTATGTGGATATTCGTGACGACCGTATCAATATTTTCATGACTGTACCAACTTCCGAACGGACGTATTACTACACCACGCGCGCGGTAAGCATTGGGAACTTTAAGATACCTGGAATATACGCTGAAGCTATGTATGATCCGGATATTTCCAGTAAGTCCGGATATGGGCAACTTAAAGTGTCGCGCAAGGAAGGTCGTAGCGAGTTCGCTGTGAATCTGAAGTAGTGTAATGAGGCTTATGCAAGTGAAGTGGTTTCGATATGGATTACTGATCACTTTGCTTGCATGCTGTTTATTTATTGCACTATTGTATCTAGTACCTTTTCCTGAGCAGCGGCTGCATGCACCAGAAGCTTATCGCTTCTATGATCGCAATAAGCAGCTTATTGGTTCCATCATTTCTGACGATGGTTTCTATCGCATGCATATACCGTTGTCAGAGGTGTCAGATCTTTTTGTCCAGACTTTACTGCTAAACGAAGATCGGTATTTTTATCAACATTTCGGTATTAATCCACTGGCGATAGCCAGGGCGTCAGTGACAAATATTAGATCGGGTCGTGTTGTTTCGGGTGGGTCAACTATTACCATGCAACTGGCGCGTATGCTTGAGCGTCGAGAACGTACGTTTTGGGCTAAGTCGATTGAAGCCTTTCGCGCAGTTCAACTTGAATTCCGATATAGCAAGGAACAAATACTGTCGTATTATCTTGCGCTTGCGCCTTATGGGGGAAACATCGAAGGGTTGGAGTCAGCAGCATTTCATTACTTTGGAAAACCTGCGTCAATACTTAGTCCGGGTGAGGTTGCCTTACTGGTTGCACTACCCAAATCACCAAATCGTTACCGCCCGGATAAACATCCGGAATCAGCCAGGCAACAGCGCGATCTTGTGTTGCAGAAAATGCTAAGCGCACAACTGATTACGATAGAACAATATAATCGTGCGGTAGCGGAGCCCATACCCGTGAATAAACGGCGTGTTGAAAACACAATTCCACATACGGCTTGGCATTTGAAGGGTAAATACAAAGGTCGATATCGGTTTTACACAACTTTGGATGACAATATGCAACGTCGCGCCAATCGTCTATTGGCCGACTATGTGGAAAGGCTTCCACTTTTTGGTATCTCCAATGCCTCTGCGGTAATAATCGACAATCAGACGCGTGAAGTTAGAGCCATTGTTGGTTCCACGGATTATTTTAATAAACCTAATCTAGGTGCAAATGATGGAAGCCGAACTCCACGATCTCCGGGTTCGACACTTAAGCCGTTTGTTTATGCATTAGCTATGCAGAATGGACTGATTTCAGAAAAAACCATTCTCTATGATATCCCAAAGAATTACTCTGGGTATTCGCCCCAGAATTACAGCAAAACGTTTATGGGACCTGTAACGGTTCGTGAAGCGCTAACCGAGTCGCTTAATATCGTTGCAGTTGAACTTAGCAGGGAGCTAGGTATTGGCGCATTGCATAAACTGCTGCGGGAAGGGGGTATCACAACCTTGGACAGGCCTCCAAGTTATTATGGATTGCCATTAGTGTTGGGAGGAGTGGAGATCAAACTGCTTGATTTAACGAATCTATATACCAGTTTGGCAAATGAAGGAGACTATCAACCGTATAAATTATTAGTTGATGCACCTGAGTTGGAAACCAGGGCAAAATCCGCCAGTCTGTTATCCAGGGAAGCAAGCTGGCTGGTAACACATATATTGACAGATGTAGAACGTCCCGATTTTCCAGAGAGTTGGCAGTTTGCACGTGACAGACCAACTATTGCCTGGAAGACGGGTACGTCATACGGCCATCAGGATGCATGGAGTATTGGTTACACACCACGTTACACGATTGGTGTCTGGGTCGGTAATTTTGACGGTAGATCTGCTCAGGAGCTGGCAGGCAGCAAAGTGGCAGCACCATTGCTATTTGATTTATTTCAGTCTATTGAAGACTTCGCCAATCCGCGTTGGTTTAATAAGCCAGCAAACGTTCGATCACGAATGGTTTGCAGTGTTTGCGGTCGTTTACCCAATCGATATTGCCAGGCACAATCACGCGAATATCATATTGCCGAAATTAAGGGCCCTGCCAATGAATCAATTTGTGATATACCTCAGGCAATCAGTATCGATACACGAACGGGTAAAGCGGCAGATGATGATACTCCTGCGCAGTTTGTTGAACAGAAAGTATTTAATATATGGCCGCCCGAAATGGCACGATTCCTGTTGCAGCATGGACTGCCGGTCAGGCAGGCGCCGGCTTACCAGATTGATCGGCTGTCCAGTGAAAAGTATTACCCTCCTAAAATTCTCACACCTAGTGAAAATACTATTCACTATCGAAGACTAGATAAACTTCGAGCCGAGGAACACGGTATCAAACTGGCTGCTGCTACAACCAATCGAATTAGGAAAGTCCACTGGTTTTTAGATAAGCAGCTTATACATACTGTTGATCCCAAGATAGATATTATTATTAATCCACTGCCCGGTAATTATACGCTGGAGCTTATGGATGAAGTCGGCGGAACAGACTCCGTACCATTGATTGTCAAAGATTTTCGGTTACAAGAGTAATCAAGTTTTACATGCGATATTTACCATTTACCCTCTTGCTTATTGTGCAGGCTCAGAACTGTGTCGCTGATACTGTGCGCGTACATATTCTGTCTCGTTTTCACCCAGATAGTATTACTGTTTTGGCAGAGCCTGGATTCTCAAAATCAATATCGATTGGTGATGACTTCCCTGTCAATTTTCGCGAGGGCAGCTATACCATAAAAGTTTCAGGCACAGATGTTGAACGTTCTTATACTGGCTCTTTAACAATTAGTCGAGTGAAAGATGAGCTGCAAATTGTGAACGAAGTTCCAATAGAGGATTATGTGGTCAGTGTTGTGTTGTCAGAAATGGGTTGGCATCCGGTCGAGGCCATGCGAGCACAGGCTGTACTTGCTAGAACCTGGGCGGTTACACATCGGCAAACCAATCAGGATTATGATTTTGACGATTTAACCAATAGTCAGGTTTACAAAGGATTATTTGCTCAGTCTGCGGAGCTATCAGATATGTTGGAGGGTGGTAGTGAGATTCTGGTGTACCGGAATGAAGCTATTGAAGCGATATATCACGCGAATTGTGGCAGCAGGGTTTACTCGGCCTACGAAATCTGGGGTGGGGAAAACTCACCGTATCTTGCTAATCTCGAATTACCAGATATTGCAAAGGAAGCTGTTAAAAACGACTGGACGCGCATTATTCCAAAAGCCCGTCTGGTGCCGATTTTTTCCAGCTCGAACAACAACAGAAATAGTTTGCTGGTTCGTCCTCAAATTATTGACGGCCGCATGGGAGTTGTCGTAAACGGTCATTGGCTAGGTGTTGATAATTTCCGTTTAAAGGTGAATCGTGAGTTAGGCTGGAATACCATTCCATCAAATGAATTCAGTCTGGTGCAGCATAATCAAAATCTGATACTAAAAGGGCACGGGCTGGGGCATTTGGTTGGTTTGTGTCAGCGGCAGGCCATCGTACTTGCTGAAAATGGCTGGAAGTACTCAGAAATATTACAGCATTTTTACGCAGGTGCTGAATTACATCAGGTTGCGACTGTAATAACCAAATAAAAAAGCGGGCACATGGCCCGCTTTTTTAGGCAGAAGAGAATAGCTATTATTCGGTGGTTTCGCCTGTTGATTCTGCCGCCGCAGGAGCTTCTTTGACGTTTAAAGTTGCCGAGTACAGTTCCTGCACATCATCTTCATTTTCATAAAACACTTTCAAGGTCCAGTCACCGGTTCTATTGAAGGTAACTTTTTTCCATGTGCGATACCGGAAAGAACCCGAAATACTGGTATTACGTGTAGCACGTGTAATGCCTTTTTGGTTAAGTTGAATCAGAATGCTAGCAGTTGTATCTTTTGGGACCAGGAAATTCATCCAAATATTAGCTGATGTACCGTTAGTAATGGAATTAACGTCAATTACATTTTCACAATTATTCTTTTCATCGCCTTCTTTAAATATGCTTTCGCAGAGTTTCAAGTCAACGAGTATGGGTGGTTGTGTCTGGCCCTGATAATAGTAGTCAAGCACCTTTTTCACTTCCATGGGGCTTGGAGCCTGTGCAGATGCCACAGTGGTAATCATACTTACAATGCTAAAGATACTGATGAATAGGAATGTTCTCATTTGATTTGTTCCTCATTTTTGGTTTTAGTTTGTGAAGGTCCACGGAATCAGAATAAATCCGTAAAACGCCCTAAATAAACTGGTCGCTGATACTTCTAGAACGACGAGCAGCTAGCGTACCACACTTGGCGACGATTGAAAGCGTACAGATCCACAAAAATGATAATTGGACTGGGTTGGCGTAATGTATTGATGTCTAAGATAATCCATTTATAGAATCAGATATTATTGAGTCATATATTTTTTCCGCTGATGTAAAAAAAAGAAGCAATAAGGAATTACACAATTCATAATATGGTTTCATCCTGCTATGGTAAATCGCTGAATGGATAAGCGATTACTAAAATCTTTAAGGTGTCTGGAAAATATTCAGGACTCACCTTTTCTAAAAAGGTAGAAAGGAAAATATGACTGATGAATTTTTAAAACAGTCCAAACTTTGTACGACGGCTCGAATCACCGTTCTGATATTGGCTGTAGGATTGATAGTGGCTTGGAAGTGGACGCCTTTAGGCGACTATTTAGCAGCTGACAGATTGCTGGAACTATCACAATACGTGCGTCAACTTGAGATCTCTCCACTCACGGTCATGCCATGTTTAACTTTGGCCTGTATATTGATGGTGCCACTGTCTTGGATTGTTGTTTTGTCAGGGTTGCTGTTCGGACTATGGTGGGGTTTTATATACGCATTTTTGATTGGCCTGATAAGCGGTTTGTTAGGATTTATTCTGGGTAGGTTTTTAGGCCAGGATATGGTTCGTCGCTTCGCGACTAGGAGAGTGCACAATTTTAGTGCAGTTCTGGGTAAACATGGTATTTCGGCTGCCATCGCCTTGCGTGTTATTCCATTTGCACCATTTACTGTGCAGAATATGTTGGCCGGTGCGTCAAATATCAAGCAACGGGATTTTAATATTGGAAATGCAATTGGACTGGTACCCAGCACGCTGTTTATTTTACTGGTGATGGCTCAGCTTGAATCCAGCCTGCAATCGCCAGGTTTAAAATCCGTTGTCGGATTGATTTTAGTTGTGGTAGCCATGGTCACTGTTGTTTCTGGATTAAGATACTGGTTTACTAAGGATTTGGGACCCTTAGAGTAAATGGGGTAATTGGAATTTTGATACGCCGCTAGTTCGGTGTAGGTGCTTTAGTCCAGTCCGAAGAAAGTGGTTTAATGTCCTCTTAGCAGTGTATTTTTGTCTATAGGGAAAAGTGCTATGCCTGTTGAAGTTAAAGATGTCGATGGTGGCCTGGGGAATATTATTGTTTACAGGGGCGTGGTCACGAAAGAAGAATATCTTGATGCATTAATTAAGCACCTGACACAAGATAAAGAAAAATTTAAGCAATATCGATATTCACTAAATGACGCAATGGCTATATCTGAAATCACACTATCTGTTGAAGAAATTAGCTTGGTTGCTAATTACTGCAAAAGCGCAGCCTCTGTAAACAAAAATGCAATTGTTGCAACGGTAGTTAAGCAGGATTTTGTCTATGGTTTGGCCAGAATGTCAGACCTACTAAGAGACGAAACGGGTTGGAAAAGCGAGGTATTCCGAAATATGAATGAAGCTAAAGCCTGGATTAGAAAAATGGTTAGTGAGAGGTTTGGAATTAAGGATTTAACCTTCACCTGAATTCGGATAACAGAATAATTCCTTGCCAGTAATCTGCTATATCTGTAGCCATTCTGAATAAATTTTTTCTGAACAGCATCTGCTGGATAAATCGCTTCTAGTTCGTAGTTATGCTTTGTCGATATTGCGACGGTGTAAGCCCGGTATTTTTTTTAAAGAAACGATTAAAGGTGGCTTTACTATTGAATCCACAAAGCACTGAGAGCTCCATAATTGTTTTGTGATTATTGGCGCTGTCTCTAAACATCAAAATAATTTTTTTAACGCGGTACTGATTTACAAATTCAAAGAAATTTTGGCCAAAATGGCGATTGAGGATCGTTGATACGGTTCTGGATGAAAGAGATAAGGCAACTGAAAATTCATCCAGAGTCAAACGTGGATTCAAGTAATATTCATCACCTTCCATTGCCTTTTTTATGGCACTAATGTGTTGTGCGTTAGTCGCATCATTTTCGTCTATTTTCTCCTTGCTGCGGTGTTGGTTTATACCCTCAAAGACGCCCGAGTAAACTGAACTATAAAATACCAAAGAACTAATCAGTATAAAAATGATGTAATTACTAATTATACCCATAGCATCGCTAATATTTGCCGGAACTTTGGTTCCCAATATATGAGTAATAAATATCCATGCCCACGCAATTAAGAACCCCCCAATAAGAAGCTTTAGCCAGATATAGTCAATTTTTTCGATGCTCGAATATTTTTCTTTTATACGATTTCGATATTTGAAGAGCTCAATCAAGCAGAGAAACCCATATACGACAACAATAAATTTTTGCAGCCAGACATACGGGTGATGAGCGGGATTGGCATAAATGGCTGCGGTGTCGCTTAAAATTGAGAGCTTGTATTCAGTGCTTTGCTGATAATAAACCACGTAAAGGTATATCGGACATAGCAGTGTCGGTATTAAATGGAAAAGATCACGTGGTTTTAGCGTAAAGTCGCGATAAATTAGAGATTTTGTATACCAGTACAAAATCGGTCCCTGTAAAAAAAACGCAAAGCTAAAAATAAAGAAAAAATTTGGTGATATTGCAGCCAGAAACTGCCTGGGTTCAGCGCTCCAGAAGGTTAGTACATCAATTGCAATCATGGCATTGAGTATCAGAAATGCAGCAAGATACCGATTGCTACTCGACCATTTTGAGGATTGAAAAAGTAATAGCACTGCGAGCACAATGCATTCCCCAATCACTAGCAGTAGCGCCAAATCGTGCATATTAAACAACGCTATTTTCATTGCCTAAAGCCTGCAACCGTTTGTAATAATGATGGATGGTAGTAAAAGAGTTTACAGTCTACCAATATTACAAAAAAACGCTATAATCGTCTGCAAATAAATCGATGATTGGAGAAGTTAGTCAGTATTAAGGTTTGCATGCGAATCTAGATCAATACGTGTGGTTTGCTATAAAATATGGCTTGGCTATGATTGTAGTCAATAATTTAGGCTAACAGGACAAAATGACAATTAAGGCGGAACTTTCACTATCTCAATGGTCCTTGCACCGGTCTCTTCTAGGCTCAGGTGTCGACGCGATTATCTATGGTTGCCAGCATAATCCTTATTTTGGTATTGATTTGCGTAGAAGTTTCTCAAGCTACGTATGTGGCTCAATGGATCCCATGGAGTTCCCTGCTATCGCCCGCAATGAATATGGCATCAACGCTGTTGATTATGTAAATACCTTTTTCTTCGATCGTTTACAGGATAAAAATTACTTTGCTGAGCTAAAGCGCAGATCTGATGACGAAGGTGTGCGGAACTCAATAATTATGTGCGATTTTGAAGGGGAACTGGGTGCAGCAGATCGCATTACAAGAAATGAGGTGGTTAGAAAGCATATCGATTGGCTTATGGCTGCGGCAATACTGGATTGCTGGGCTATTCGCGTGAATGTGCTTGGTGTCGGAACGGCTGAAGAGCAGCAGGGCCGTATTGCCGAAGGTATATTTGAACTAGCCGAGCAGGCAGATAAGCTTAATATGGATGTGCTGATTGAAAATCATAGTGATCTCTCTGCAAAGGATCCGGACTGGTTGCTTGGAATATTGAGACAGGTCAATCATAAACGAGCGGGCATGTTAATTGATTTCGGCAGTTGGGAATGCGATCCTTATGAGGCGCTTGAAAAACTCATACCGTATGCGAGGGAAATTAGTGCCAAGAGCTATGATTTTGATAAGCGGGGCATGGAAACCAGTTTGGATTATCAGCGTTTTTTTCAGATCCTGAATAAAAACGATTATCAGGGATACATTAGCATTGAATATGAGGGTGAAAGACTGTCTGAGAAGGAAGGAATCTTCAAAACCAAGGCTCTTGTTGAAAAAACATTGGAAAAGTGCCGCAGCAATTCAATAGTTGACCTTATTCGCCAACAAATCTGAGACCATTAGCCCTGAATTGTGAGACGAGCTAGCTATTGCTGCCAGCTTTGTTTCTTTTCTAGTGTTTTTCGAAAAGCGTCCAAAGAGAACTCATACTTAGATATGCCTGGATAGTGTTTTTTGGAAAACTGCCGAAAGTTTATTTTGTTCCAATCAGGTATTGGAAATGTTTTATTATAGGATTTAAGGTTTAGCTTGGTCACAGCATAAGGTTCTATTTCAAATTTATAGCCGTTGTTTTCCGTAAAATCGATACCGTGATGGTAGTCGTATAGCATAATCAGCGACCATGCTGCGGCTAATGCATTGCCGCCTATGCTAACGGCTTGAGTTCCGTGTTCAATTCTCTCAAGCGCTTCATCATCCAGATTGATACCACCCAGAAGAACATCGACGCCAGGCTTCCAGCCTTTATTCTCTATCGCTCGAATTGCACCCGCAACCATCTTGTCGCTTGCTGACCAGATCACTCTGGTATTCGGGTGTCGGTCCAATAAAGAAGTTGTTGAGGTTTCCGCATTGGTATGAGACCAGCCGGCGAGAACGGACTGGTTTAGTACGGCATCGTTCTGCATTTTGACTCTATTCTTCAATCCCTCAATCCGTTCGCTGGATATAAAGTCATCGTAGTTACCACCCAGGGCAATTATTTCTACCTTGCCTTGCTTATTAAGCAAATTAGCCTTCTTGGCCATCTCAATAAGTCTATCTGCTAGTAGAAAGCCGGTTTTTCGGTCGTCCATGTTTAACTGACCGATCCAGTGAGCATATTTTTCTCTTGGTTCACCGACTTTTTGTTTGTCCTGGCGTGACGGTACAGCATTAAACACAAATAGTTTTGTGCGCGTATTTGCCGTGTACTCCAGGTGATGATCAGTGACATCTTTGAAGTATCCACAAAGAAAGTAGTCCGGATTATTTGACTTAAGCAGTTCTACACCGGCTCTTTTTGCAACAACCGAGGAGCTTTTTCCATAACCAATACTAAGTTCGATATTAAGGTCATCAGCCACTGCTTCAAGGCTATTAAACAATGTTCGATGAAAGGTTTCTTTAATTCGATTCTTGTTGCTGGTGGACAGTAAGACGTCTACCTGAATCTTGTCCTCAGCGGGGCATGGATTAAAGTGGAGTAATAAACTTAATATAAACAGCCTTACAAGTGCTATGGCATGCCTGTTCGCTGCGTCGCGTGACGGCGAGACAGCCATTCCTGTTACAAATTTGAGTATTGAATCCACGTGTGACGAATCGATAGTCGCTAATGACTGGTAGCTGGCTTATCGGCCCCGTTGGATATAGCTTTAGAGACAGAAAATGACTTGGTGGGGCCTTAGTACCATCGATACATTCGGTAAATCGGATCAAGGCCCCAGCGGTTTTCGCTAATCTCTACGAGTTAGGTGGAGCGATTCAAGTCAGTGAATTATTTTTAATTACCTTGGAGTACCAGCTAGCAGACTTTTTCGGAATTCGTTCATAGGTGTTGTAATCAACATAGCACAGGCCAAAACGCATGCTGTAGCCCATTTCCCATTCGAAATTATCCATCAAGGACCAGACAAAATAGCCCCTTAAATCAACGCCTCTATCAATGGATTTTTGGCACTCCTGCAAGTATCCATTTATAAAGTCGATGCGACCATTATCTTCAATTGCCGCTTCGCGCTGTGCTCCGGGGAGGGCGCAACCGTTTTCAGTGACGTATATTGGAGGTGTTCGATAGCGGTCAGACACCCACTCGAGTGTTTTTCTGCAGCCCCACGGTACAATGTTCCAGCCCATACTGGTTTTTTCCCAGGATGGATCGTCAGTGAGTACAACGTCTTGATCGGCAGCGATTCCACTATTAGCGCGTATATTATTGTGCAGGTCGGAGTCAGCACCGGCATGTTCGACCAGCATGGTTGTATAGTGATTTAGGCCAAAGAAATCCGATGAGCCCTTTATCAATCCACGATCAGCATCAGAGAATTCGGGTAAGCGATCATTTAATCTTTGACGCATGGAGTCAGGGTAATCCCCCAGATAAACAGGATCAGCAAACCAGCCAAGAAAAAACTCCAGCGATCTCTGTGCGGCTTCCCGGTCCTGTGCTTTGTCAGTTTTCGGTTCTCGCCAGTCGCAATTGTTGGTAATACCTATGACACCATTTTGTTTATCCTGGAATTGTCTGCGATAGATATCCACAATTTTGCCGTGAGCACGCAAAAGATTGTGACCAGCAAGGTAGGGTTCAGAGGTGGAAACCCGGCCGGGCGCTTTGATGCCCATGCCGTGTCCGAGCATTGCACTGCACCAGGCTTCATTTAGGGTAATCCAGTGCTTAACTCGATCTCCAAAACGCTCGAAACACAAGCTGGCATAGTTAGCGAAACAATCAGCGATATCAGGATTCAGTAACCCGTCCAGTTCCATTTGCAGAGCAAGAGGCAAGTCCCAGTGAAATAATGTCACCCATGGCTGGATATTATTTTCTAATAAACAATTAATAAGCCTGTCATAAAAGGCAAATCCCGATTCATTTATTTCTCCGCGACCCTGTGGTAACAGGCGCGACCAGGAAAAAGAAAATCGATACGCTGTGATACCGATACTTTTCATTAGCGCCACGTCTTCTTCAATGCGGTGATAGTGATCGCAGGCTATATCTCCGTTGTCGCCATTTAATACCTTACCTGGAGTGTGAGAAAAAGCATCCCAAATGCTTAAACCACGGCCATCTTCCTGGTGAGCTCCTTCTATTTGATAGGCCGCAGTAGCTGTTCCCCATACAAAGTCTTTTGGAAATTTAGTCATTGTTTGTAAAACCTTATTATTAACAGGATTTTCTTATTACTTTAATTTTATTGTGCTGCAACACATCGTTGTATATTTTGCTGCATAATATGCTAAAGGCAAGCGCTAGTGTAATTATATTGGCAATAATTATAACCAAATCGGATTTAGCCATTCCGTATGCCAGCCAAAGCGCTACACCAATACTAAATATGGCGTACATTTCCAGAGACAGAGAAGAAGTGTCCTGGGTCTTCAGTACTTTAATGGCCTGCGGTAGAAACGAGATTGTTGTGCAAAAAGCAGCACAAAACCCCAAGATATCAATGTTCGACATATGTTGTACTCGCTATGTATAAAAGCGTCGACTAGAGCGCCTGCATCAGAAACACTGAAATATAGGCTTTTACTGCTATATCTGCTATGTTTCAGCCTATCCAAAACATGTGCAAAACTATCATAAGCTAAAATGAGCAGTGAATGGAAAGACGTGCTTGAAATTGGTCCAAAGTGTCACGAACGATTTGTGAATCCGGATAAGGTCCCAGAACTGGCACAAATTGACATTAATCTGGCGGGTGTTTCCCGGCTCGAGGGTCATTATCGAGTTGGACACAAAGATCCGGATTACCATACTGTTTCATATACCACGGGCGGCCAGGGTTTATTGCACTCTCAAAGCGGTAGCATTAGCGTGGAGCCGAATAGTCTGATGATATTGCCTGCCGGTCAGCCGCACCTGTTTGAATTGAAGGGCTATTTTTGGGCGACCACATGGTTTGCTATTGATGCAACCAGCCGTTGGGACAATTTAAACAGGAATTCGGCGAGCGTTGAGTATTGTCGCAAGGCGCAAGTGATATGCCATTTAATGAGTCAGATGTATTATGAAGAAGAAAAGGCCTTAAGAGAGACGCAGCTGAAGCAACTGGAGTACTACCTCATCAGTACTTTAATGGCACCCGGTGTGCAGTACAATCAGCTTAACCGGTTTGATGCTCTGTTTAGAGATGTTGAAAACCAGCTGCATTATCCCTGGACGATTGAAAAAATGAGTGAGCGTATTCATTACTCAGCGCCGCATCTGCATCGCCTTTGTCAGCAGGCGTATGGTCGCAGTCCCATTCAGCAACTTATATATCTAAGAATGCAGCGTGCGCAGCATTTATTGATTCACACAGACTGGTCGATGATGCAGATTGCTGGTGCAGTAGGTTATAAGGATGTTTTTAATTTTGCGAATCGATTTAAAAAGTCTATTGGGGAAACGCCCGCTGTTTTTAGAAAAATGCACGCAAAAAGAGCGCTTCAAAGTTCCGGTAATCCCTGATTTATCGCAAGTCGCCTGTAAATTATCAGGCTGATGAAGTTGCCGAATTTTGGTACGAGAAACTGACAAATAAAATCGATAGGATGCAATAGATACCGATCAGATTAAACAACTGTAGTACGGATGTGCCGGAATCAATCAGCAGCCCAAATAGTACTGGTGAAAGTGAAGTGGACATTACGCCAAGGGCAGTGACGAAAGAACGTATTGAGCCAAGATGCTTGGTACCATAGGCTTCGGCCCATAAAGCACTAGTCACGGTTGCAGCTGAGCCAATGGTTAAGCCTAATGAACTCATAATAACAAGTGCCAGCCAGTCACCGCTTAAAAAAGCCGTAATAAACAGCCCGATGGTTAAAGGGATAAGGAAATAGGGCAGTAGCCGAGTTGCGCTCCACCGATCAACCAGTACACCTGAGGCCATCGAACTAAACCAATGAAAAAAACCGTAGACCACGAAGCAACTGGCAAACCACACGGGTGACCAGCCTTTTTGCTCAAGAATAAATCCTTGATGAATAAAAATACCGGTGATAATGAATGGGCCAGCTAATACTGCAGGTAATGCCAGCCAGAAACGATAATCTACGATCATCTCGCGCCGTCCACCTGAGTCCATATCAAGGTCTTCCGCATTGTTGCTCTTGGGTAAATGTTCCGGTGGGTGTTCCAGTTTTAACAACCACCAGACAAGCGGTAAAAAAATAAATGGAATGGTTAAGGCGATAACTTGCCAGCTATGTTGCCAACCAATGCTAGCTATTAAAGCTACAGCAATGATAGGCAAGATAACTTCTCCCAGCGGTATGCCGCAAATTGCAATACTGATTGCTTTACCACGATTAACATCGAAAAACCGGGACATTGTGGTAAAACCGGTATGCGGAAGTAGCCCCTGCCCAAAAAGCCGCAAAAAGAAGAATCCGAACGTTAATAAAACGATATCGTTACTAATCGATAAAATGCAGGTTGCAGTAAACAACCCTAAGGCAACGAGTGTTGTGAAACGTCTAAGCGGCCATCGATCAATCCAGCCGCCAACAAACATTAAACTAATACCTGCGCCCGCTGTAGCCAATGAATAGGAGGAGCCATACGCTGTTGCAGAAAGATGCAAAGATTTTTGTATGGCCGTTCCATACCAGCTAACAAAAAATGATTGACCAAAGTTACCCCAAAATACGGTAACCAGACCAAAACTCAACATCGCCCAATGGCGTTTTACAAAATAAAGATATTCTTGCATCTATCTTAAAATGAATGTGGTTCAAGCAAAGAGCGATTGAGCTAGATAGGAAAAGTTGACTTCGATTTGTTTTAAACAGGAATCCTTACAGATTTGCTGTAAGGATTCCTGGAGTTACATTACAAAGAACTAATCAGAGTCGTGTTCAACAGTGTCGGTAACAACCTCTTTGGGCTTTTTATCTTCTTCACCATCGTTTTTTCCAGCTGATTCAGTACTAGGTTTAACTATTGTGTATAAACCAGCAGTTGTTTTGCTGGGTACAACATTTTCACTGGTAGGCACTGGTGACGACGAAACGGGTTTGGCAGTTGTATCGGTATCCTTGGTCTTCTTAGCCTTTTTTGCTTTTTCAACTGTCTTACTACGATCAACATTTTCCGCATTCTCAGCTTTGACGGTTTTTTCTGCCTGTTTCGTTTGCTCCCGTTCTTTGGTAGCCGGCGCATCCGCTATCACAGCAACCGCTTTTGGCGGCATCTTAACGAGTGGAGACGCGGGTTTGCTTTCTGATTCAGCCTTAGTTGCCGGATCAACCGTAGTTGTTGCAGCAGGTTGTCGATCAGTTGTGTTTTCAACAACTGATTTATCTTTTGCAGCTGATTCAGATTTCTTTTTTATATTGTGCGTTTCAGGTTTGTTGGTACCTGCAGATTCTTGCGGTGCTTTAGTTGGTTTTGCGCCGGCATCAGCTGGATTGTTAACGTTGCTTTCATGACTAACCACAGCGGTACTTTCAGTTGATTTGATTTCTGCAGGCTGGGAGGACGGTTTAGCTTGTGTATCTTTAGGCATATTTGCGTGCTCAGTTTTTTGCGCCGCAAGATTGCCTCGAGTTACTGCATCATCTTTAACAGTCTGATTCCCTTTAGCATCAGACACATTCTGTTGAGTATTTTTAGTGTTTCGCGACTTCGATTGCGCGCTTTTGGCGGACGCGGATTTTGAATCGTCGCGCGGCTTAACGTTGCGTTGTCGACGCTGAGAATCTGCTCCAGATTGTTCGTCGGCATTCTCCCGTGTTTTACCCGGAGCACGGCGACGGCCGCCACCACGAGCGGTCCGATTGTCACTGGTGTTCTGGCGAACGCCACGACGTCCACCACGAGTGGTACTTCCATCACGAGAAGATGTTTTTTTACCTTTCGCCTTTTTCGTAGTTGCAGATTCCGATTCTTCATTTGGCTTGCGGTTGGAACGATCTTGGGTCTGTCGGCGACGGTTCTGACCGCGAGTATTGCGACCGCGATTTCTATCAGCATCGGTACGCTTGCCCCGGCGGTGCTTGTTCTGTGGCTTGCGAGAACTGCGCCGTGGTTTTTTCGCCTTTTTGCTGCTGCCAAATAATGCTTTTAGCAGGCGCCGAAGTAAGCCGGGTTTTTTGCTTTTTGGTGCTGGGGCATTAGGTGCTACGCCCCTTACAGCAGGCTTTTCAGGTGCACGCGATGGTGTTTTCTGGTCTGGAATAAACGCTTCCGTCTGGTAGGTAGCCATTTCATAACTGCTTTTATCTTTTAGTTCATCCATATCAGACAAGCGCAAGCGTTCGACCAGGTAATTAGGTGTTTCCAGATTCGGATTCGGAACAAGAGTGATATCGACAACATTGCGAGCCTCAATCTCACTAATCGCCTCACGTTTTTCATTGATGAGGAAAGTCGCAACATCTACCGGAATCTGCGCAACAACCCTCTTTGAGTTTTCTTTAATGGCTTCTTCTTCTACTAGCCGTAATACGACCAGTGCAAGCGATTCAATTGAGCGTATGCTGCCATGACCAG
>CAJHXT010000201.1_pt1 | contig 25434 bp, 8 predicted proteins | sample 9198451 | NCBI WGS metagenome assembly CAJHXT01 (sample SAMEA7708326, study PRJEB35096) | sediment metagenome | biome: marine neritic benthic zone biome [ENVO:01000025]; feature: sediment [ENVO:00002007]; material: shallow marine sediment [ENVO:03000034] sea grass bed [ENVO_01000059] ... | reverse complement strand
CTTCGGGGTTACTGATATCAATCACCAACAACCCTTCACTGCCGACAGCAAGATAGGCTGTCTGACCATATACTGCCAAACCTGTTACAGGTGCTAACGTGGGCATTTGTGACAAACGAACCGGCCAGTCGTAAATGGAAATATCATAAATTTCCATACCGCTCGTCATTAAGAAACGATTGTTCCTGGTTGGTTCGCTGCCGGCCTTAATACCGACATACATTAAATCACCAACTGTCTCGGCAGCGCCCACTATCATTGGGGGATAATTTGGTAAATTGATTGTCAATCCTTCTTCCATTTGATATGAGAATCGACCGATATATAATTCGTTGTTACCCGTCTCCAGATAAACATCATATATTTCCGGATCAGGAACACCCGGCAAAATAAATTTAAATTCCGTAAGTTGGGTGACGTTATCCTGCAAATCAATAACTGCGGTATCCGATGTTACAGTAAAAGATCGTATATCTTTTCCTGACTTCGGGCGCAAGATAACTTTTGCTCCAGGCAAAATCACGGAGTTACTGGCACGAATAGTGATGCTCTCACCTCCTTTTACAGAACCGCTATTTGGTAGTAGCGCAAATTCTGTGTTAGCAACTTCATCACCTATAACTATTGCGCCTGGCATAAATGCCACCAGCTCACCATCTACAACCTTAATATGGTGGGCGCCGGGCTCTAACGGTAGCAGGTTTAATGCACCGCCTGGTATTCGTAGAGTATTAGCATCTAGCCAGTCTATCGAAACCGCAAATTGATTAACAAAGACCTGTGTGTTCGAACCGAAATTGCTACCAAGAATAACAATTTCGTGGTTATCACCCCGATGAAATACACCATTTTGTACAGATGTAATGACAGGTCGTAGTGCCCCTGTTGATGCCGCTTTAACATGTAATATATAAGGTCTCCACAATCCAATTCCGCGCAAATTTCTCGCATCGTTAATTTTTACCTGATAAACAACACCCGGATTGCGAACAAAATCCAGTTTGTAGCGATCTGTTGCCTGATCGATCAAACCTTGTGCTGTGATAGTTAGTGGAACAATTTCTCCGGTATCAGTTCTGGTAACTGTCACCGCATCAGGCTTAAGCAATGATGCCTCAGTAATGGCCTCGTTAAAAGTTAACTCCAATGCCTCGTTTGCTGCAATCCATTGACCTTCATCTACTGAGGTGTTTAGTACGAAACTCCCCGGCAGCTCAAAAGCTGAAATACCGGTTTTGGAGTCGACAGTAAACAAGTTGCTCTTGTAAACATCGGTGGCTTCTATTGATTCAGCATTACCGGCAGAAACGATTTTTGGTAACAATGGATTACTAATGTCCAGTATCATTAATCCGGGTTTACCGCTTACGAACAGCAGGTTTCCATGTCGGCGTAAACGGATACCGCGATTCGCTACGCTCTGCAGTGGTTCGCCAAGCGATAATTGTAAACGCAGTTCAGAGTTGTATTTATGTACAATTTCAAGTCCACCGCCACCTAAGGCTGCGATCAGGAAATCACCGTAAATCACCAGATCATAAACATTACCACTGAAAAGATAGTCACGCGTTATAACCGGTTCATATATGTTCATTACACTGATGCTTGAACTGTCTCTGTCACGTGGCCGGTCACTTGATTTTTCCTCCAGTGCCTGACAGTCGTCGTTGTTAACCCATACCTGACCGCGTGCAAGCCCACCGCCATATAACCACTCGCCATCACGAAGCAATACATTGCCGGAAGGACCGCTATTAAATGGTTGCATAACTACCGGATCGTTCGGATTAGCATAGGAGATTTGCTCCAGCCATTTCGCGCCTTCTGCAGTTGCTTTCTTTGCGCAGGGTTCAATTGGCTCTGGTGGCGGATCCGCTCGCCCGGGTGCCGTTCGGCTGGCATAAACCATCTGGCCAAAGTGAACCAGATTCTGCACTTGATTACTGCTGCCCGATAATACATTTGACAAAACCTGTAATCCATTCTGATCATCCAGGTTTAAACGCACGACACCGGCAGAACCACCCGCAACATATAAACGCTTGCGTAGCGTACTGTCTTCCAGTTCATATGCAGGCACGACACGAATACTTTCACCGCTCGTCACTAATGTGTCGTCTGCATCAAGAGTATTTAGGGTTTTTAATTCCTCATCATTAAGTTCTGTTTTAGCCGCGAGTTTCTGCCGTTGCGCGTAACGATTTATTAGTCGACGACCTTGATCTCCACTTGGCAGCACCGATACACCACCTACCAATAATGGCTGGCGACTGTTTTGAATATCAAAACTCGCCGCATAATAGTTATCAAACAGGGTATAACCGTCAAACTCAAGCTGTACGGAATTAACGTCAGAACCTATATTTTGTTCGTGCAAGTATCCACCGTTAGTGATTGCAATACCTGTTTCCTGATCGATTGCAATGTCAGTTGGCAGTATATTGCTGGCGGTATGATTGCTTACCTGGTTTAATCCGTAACCAAATCCATATTCGCCAGATAATTGCGTTGTATTACCGTAGCGATCTTCACCACTAATATCATGTTTACCGGGCGAACCTCCTGCGGTAATTACTCTTATCCGCTCGGATGAAAGAACCCGAACACTTCGTACCGGGATTGAGCCAATACGTATATCCAAAGCATTCATCACTGTATTACCTGGTTCGAAACCCTCACCGATAATAGTTAATAGCGAGCCGCCCGTATTAGGCCCCCATTGTGGTTGGACGCTATCAAAACGAATCGGTGCATCGATCGCAATCGCGCCATATAAGGTATCGCTAGTCCATATACCCTCTTGATTTACACTGATTGTTACATTGTAAAGACCATTCGCCGTTATCGGCGGCAAATTGATCAGAGCAATACCCAGACGCTCATCTTTAGTATCAGATTGGATTTCAACTATCTCAGCTTCTTTGCTACCAATATATATTCGGACGCGGTTGGGTTCAGTGGGAATACCCAAGCCGGAAACACTAATTAGACGTGGTGTATTGACAGGAACATGACGCGGAACTACCGCCTCGATCTCCACAGTATTTGGTCTTAAACCACGATAGCGCATGACGTAGCGCTGGTCGCGTGTAAGCGTATACAAATCAATATGCCTGTTATCCGTGAGCGGTTTAATTGACTTGACGCCCGCACGTACCAACAAGGTTATGTTGTCACCAATGGTCAATGAACTAGCGTTATCTAATGAGACAACTGCATCGTTACCTATTATCTCAACGGTTGTGGGCAACTCGTTATTTTGTGCATCATATAATGAAAAGTGAGCGAGATTAGGTGACCACAAATCAATAGCTTTGTTGAAACGGGCGACAACTATCAGTTTTCCTGATGCATCACGGTTCAGAATACGGTCCTCCGGATCGATCTGATGAATTTTAAGCATGGAATCCGGCGTTACCTGAACAACAGAGCCACCTTTATCATTACTACCTGCACCGAATGCTGCATAATCTCCGGCAATAATGGTTTGGAGCTGATTTCCTACTCGAGTTTCCATTCCTGCTGATTGCACTGGACTAAAAGGATCCACTATATCGACAGTAATGACACCCGCATTACCCAATGCCAAATAAGCTACACCACCATTTACATCAACATCGTAAACATGTCCTACACCCGAAATGCGACTTGCAATGCGGGGAGCAAATATGTCACGTAAATCTACAACTACCATGCCGGCCTCACCAGCGGCCAGAAAGGCATAACCTTCCTTATAAACTACGCGACTCGCCGGAACATTAAGCTGTGAAATAATTTGCAGACCGTGGTTTTCTGATTGCTGCAGAATGTAAAATCCACCAGTAGTGGTATCTGCTGCGTTCAACAGCTTATTGCCTAGAAAATCAAAGTCACCCGACGTGGCAGCGTAAACAGACGACTGTCCTGCATCCCTGGAGATACGTGTAACGTCAAGTGCCAGGTGCCCGTCAGGTAAAATAAAATAGTCGTTAAGATAGGTCTTACTATGTAGAAATGCATCCACCAAACCTATTCCACCCTCAGCCATTGCCACTAATGCGAGTCCGTTTTCCACTTCTATGCCACGTGCATACTCTGCTCGTAATGGCAAAGTAGAGACAATAGTTGATTTACTAATTTCCTCAGAATCAAATGCAATAACAAATAAACGCGCACTATTGGCAACTGGATTACCGGAACCATCCAGATGCGCACCAGTAACAAACACTCTATCGCTGCTGCGCTCGAAATAGGTGTCAAGACCTAAAGCGAAATAGCCGTCCGGTAACTGCAGGCTTGCTAACAGGCGATCATCTATTCCATCGAAGTTAAAATCGATGGGTTGTACTAAATCATCCGGATTAAGTGGGTTTTCCTTCTTGCCAGTGTATGTAGAAGCAGCAACATTAAATATATGTATGCCATTACTTCCATTTGCAGTAATCAGGAAAGTTTCTGTTGGGTCCAGCACAGCATCATATACACGTCCCGAATCAGTATGAATCTCAGTCTGAACAGGCAGCTGATATTCAAATCCATCAGGCAACAGTACCTTTTGACCGTTATCAAGTTCCACCAACACATCAACCGCTCCAATGCGGCCTGGCGGTGTTAGCAAAGCAACTCGTTCTGGATCAAGTACACGAATAGAATCTGAAGCTGCGGCTATGCCATCAAAAAATACGTTAACCTGCGACAATCCCGGCCGGAATCCCAGTCCATGAAGGATGACAGCAGTGCCACCGTTTAATGAGCCCTGCGCCGGTTCTGCTGCAAACAATTCTAACGGTTCGACATATTGTGCGGCGCCAATCAGACTATCATATGCTCCGCTGGAATTAACGACTATCAACTCTGCAGGACCGGCAATATTACCAGGCGCCTGCAAAACAAACTCTGTGACTTCAGCATCAACAGGACTTGAAGAGTTAACAGGTAAATTCTGGTCGGCCAGAATAAAACTGGGATCATTAGCATGCCTTACGCGAACGACTATTTGACCGCCTGTGGTAGCGACTACCGGCGTTTGAATATTTTCTATGATTGGTGCCGCTGAACCATTGCTTGCGGTCGAAAAATGAATTGTATAATCAAGTAACCCTACAGTACGGCGACTGCCTAAAACTCCGCTTAGCGTCAATCGGTAATTACTATTCGGTAGAAGTGCAGATGTTGGCGTAACAATAACTCGTTGTGTATCGTTCACATCAAGACCGGCGGTATATGCTAATTGCACACCGGTTTCTGAACCGTCATCATAAATTAATGCCAGATAACGTGATAAATATACATTCTCTGTTTCTCCACTGGGTACTTCAATCGGTCGATTAAAATACAGCTCAATGGGTCGTGAAATCGGCACTCCCAATTCGTTATTTGCGGGCGATGAACTGCCTAAATCCAGGGTTAATGTATCGACTAGCGAAAGCGCACTATAATCTTCGCTAGTGTGAGGCATACTATTTATTTCTTTTGAACCCGGATTAAACGCAGTTATAAAGGCTGCAATGCCATCTTCGCTCAACAATAGATCACGTGGATAAATTAATAATTGTTGGCAAGTGAGTTTTAAACTATCCAGTAATATCAGATTATCCATGTTACTGGTGTCAAATAAATTTAAATAGAAAGGCCTGGCCTGACCTTTGGCTCCATTTCTGCAACTACCGACTTTATTTTTATCCGGGGAACCTGTCAGGCTGGCAGTGACGGTAGTCGATGCATCAACATCAATCGGAATACCCGGAATATCAAAGCCATGCCCGTCAAACTCTCCGGTATCGCGCGGATGGTCCGCGATCTGCCAGTCTATAACCTGCAATCCCCTCGCTTTTGGTATTTGTACTATTTGCTCACTGTTACGCAATAAATCTTTCGGGTTGCTGCTAAATGCTTTGGTACCCGGTTTAGCTGCACCAAGTTGAGGAATACTGGGCTTGCTGATATCAAAAACAAGTGTCGACATTTTATCCACAACATAAAGCCGCTTGCCTTTTGCCCTGATACGCTGTGGTTGAATCTTCACTTGCTCGCCGTTAATAACTGCCTGTCGCAATATGCGAATCACCGAGGGGCTTAATGGATCGGCAACACTAATGATCGCGATACCATCTTGTTGGCTAGCAGCAAACAACAGATCACCACTGCCAGCTAGCATATGCGGACCTTCTTGAAAACCTAATGGTAGACTATAGATCACATCGCGATCCTTACTGTCGACATTAGGAGTGGACCCAGGTAATCGATCTTCGCGATCGTATACCAATACAACATGCTGATCTTCGTATTCTGTGTTAATAAAGGGGAAGTGATAACCCTCAGCCGCCACGTAAAGTTGGTCTTCAGCCAAATGCATAGCATGAGGTACTAGATCCTGAGGTAAATTCAGATACCCTAAACCATGCATCGGAGCAGCGGCACCTAGCAAATCGCGCTGATAGTGAACTAATGATATCCAACCGGGACCAAAGTATTTCCTAAACTCTTCATTTGAATTGATCGCTGTCGGTGATATTGGTGAGAAACCACGACCTAACACATAAAACAAATCTAAATCAGTATCCGATACAAGATCTACTGCATGCCCTGGCGGCAAGCGTAAGGGATCCGGTACAAATGCTCCACCATTCTCAAGACCGATTAATTCACCCTTGGTTAACATTGGTTCGGACTCAAGTATGCGGTCAACCTGCAACTGCCCATAAAACATCGCATTGGGCAATAGAAATCTGCGTCCCGTGCTGTCGCTTATTTCGATATCTACAAAACCACGGTAGGAATTCTTAAAATCCGGCACTGTCCATTCCATACGCTCAGCACTAATCAAACGCAAGCGATCGTTATCAACCACATCAACGATTGCATTATTCAGTTGACCGCTCTGTATAGTTTTCAATTCAATACCATCATGAAAACCATAACCAATCACTTCGACTAGATCACCTTTTCCTGATTGGTTAACTCTAACTATTGGTGGATTAATAAAACTTATCTGTAAAATATCTACGTAAGTAAATGCGCCTATGACCCGATCATGTAAATCATAATTATTAACAATCTCTATTGCTGCCGGCCCAGCATAATTTGGAACGGTTGTTGCAAAAATGCGATCCAATGGATCATCAGCATCACCCTGTTCTACACGATCTATAACCAAACGCTGGCCACCTAGTAGCAATTGAGGAGATTGACCAAAATTGGTACCGCGTACAACAATTGCCGAGCCACCCTGAATGCTGCCTGTTGACGGAGTTACACTGACAATATCCGGAGCTTCTTTAGACCCTGCAACAGCGGTGTTAAACGCGCCCACGTAATCCTGTGCTAGCGGTAAGCCACTTTGTGGCTGTAATCCCGCTGATATGATTACGAAATAACGAGTACCAGGATTTAGAAGTTGATCTTGAATGCGCGTAAATTGCAGACTATCTAAATCATTGCCACCATTTCGTTGCACAAAATCCAACTTGAACTGATCCGTAACATCCAAGCCTATTACTGGATCCCCTTCGACAACACGTACATATTGGTTTAGCGGCGTATTAGCCGGCAACACAGAGGATAGCTCTAACTGGATTGTTCCTATATCTGTCGGGATTTGTTCCTGATCTCTTACAGGGAATTGTTGCAATACAGTAAGTGCCGGTAATGCAATACGACCAACACCTTGTTGTCCGCCTGCCACATGCAATCCATTTCTCGCAATCTGCATGCCTCTAGCGGCAAAGTCTTTAGACGTTGCTGTGCGATGAATTACAGCCGGGACAGTCGCATCAAGATTCGGGTTTTCAAGCGCAGCCAGGTCGATCACCTCGACAATTGATTGTACGGGTTTATCTTCTTGATCAGAGAAATGCACAGTTACGAATGCGTGATTACCAGTAACCGTAACATCGTAGCTACCGTCAGCTTCCCAATCTGGTCGCGCCGGCTTAAGTTCCACAACGTGTTGAATAGTCGGTGAATAGGGATCACTGATATCTATTATATTTAACTGAGAAGACAATCCCTCACCTGACATATCCGTCAGATATAAACGATTTCCAACTATTTCGATTCGGTTTGCAACGCCGAACGTATCGAGCGTCGCGATAATCGGCATCGCCGGATCGGCAATATCGGCAACTACCAACCCTTCATTTGAAGCGGCTATATAGGCATAATGATCCCTAATCGCGACATCTCTTGAGAAGCCGTTGGGTTTAATAAAACCGACTCGGTATGGTGCCGCTAAATTGCTTATATCAAATACCAACACACCACCATGACCATTGGCAATAAGCGCCAGATCATCTTTTCGCGTTAAACCATAAGCATCCTTAAACGGGAGTTCGACACGGCCTGCTAACCGATAAGGTAAACCAAATTGACCCTCACCATTCCGAACATTAAATATCAGTAATTCAGCATCAGTGTTTTCATAGTAAGTTGCGCCAGTCGAGGTATCCTCTTTCGTTTTAGCTTCCAACTGTTGCGCAAAATTACTTTTTAATGAACCAGCGTTCACTACGCCGCTTTTAGCGGCCAAAACAAAATCTGCATCTGCATGTATCTCGCCGATACTACCAGCGAATATCTCTGATGCGCCGGCAAGTAGTTCTGAATACATAAAGAACTCTTCGTTGTTCGTACCGGTCTCCTCGGCAGCATCAAACAAACTGATACCTGTTCGCGCTATGGGCATTGCCTCTTTATAGCTATTATCATATAAAGTCAGGTTCCCCAAATCACGTTCTACTCGCATTATGTCCTGGGTGGACCAGGCCGCAAGCATGCCTCCAACTCGATCTCTACCCTGATACTGAGCTATCGCACTATAGTAAATAGACTGACCAAGACTACGTTCTTCCTCCGAAATACTGCCGACTACCACAGGCTTATCTGGTAAAAGAAAGCGTTTTTCAGATACTAGAAGCCCAACTTCGTGCGTGGACTCTGAGGTCACCGTATGATTTGGCGTTTCTACTGTTGTAATAATTTTCACGCGCTCATTGGCTTTATCTGTGCGTGTCAGAATGTCGTCAATAATATTCGCCGAATAGATATAGAGGAAATTGTCGGGATCACTTTTTGGATCTTGCGGCAACAAACGTGTATCGTTATAGACCAGCTCAACATTGTATTCATCAATGTTATTCCATTCTCCTTTATCATCTTGATACTCACGTATCCAACGCATTGTAACTGCACGATCAGACACAACACCTATATCTCGCACACTAACCATTGCGCGAACCTTGGTATTCGTCGTTAAAATATCACCCTGTATCGGTGCCAATACATTTAAGTCAGGTTCTACAGTGTCTTCAATGCGGCCAACGCTTACCGGTGCAGTGCGCGCGGTATGACCTAATACGTCGTGTGCTATTGCATAGATAACAAAGCCGTCAACCCCTTCCGGCGCATTCAGAAACGCGCGATAAATATGCTCCTGCGCAAACGAGTCATCTATTTGGCTAACGCTCTGATAAGCTGTAAATGTCGGCACATCGTTTATATAAAAAACTACTCGATCAATTCCTTCAGGCCCAAGATCGTCAATAGCCTCAACCCATATTTCCAGTTGCTGTCCATCAATTATTACTGATTGGTCATTGACGGGACGAATTATGCTTGCTGTCGGCGGCTGATCTGCAGCAATAGTTAAGTTCAACGGGGCAGACAGACCAGAACGATATCCATCGATATCTACAGCATCGGCTCGGAAAGACATAACATCACCGACACGACTGGTTGGTACTTTGATCGCGTACTGGAAAGGTACCGCTGCGTCGGTGCCGACCAAATTATAATCATCGTCATTTGCCGGCTCGGTTGAAATTGCCTGATAAAGATCAACTGCATCAACTCCCTCTTCTAGATCCGTAGCCTGGACGTTAACTAAAATTTCGCGCCCTTCGGTGACAGTTGTAACATTGTTACCCAGACTAAATCCCCTGGAGTCTAGAATACGTATTTGCTTAACTTGCGGAGGCGAATTGCGAATAAGTGTCAGGGGAACATTAACAACACTACGGTTACCGGCGCCGTCGACTGCCTCAAAACGCAGTGTAAGCGGCAACTGATTAACCGTATCTACTTCGGTGCCCAGATATTCATCAAAGGCTTTTAGACTAACACTGCCGGAGTATGGTGGATCTTGCAGAACACGCTGATTAACTACTATCTCTTCAGTTTTTCCATTCAATTTTTGATATGCAATCAGATTTAGCTTTACGGTTGCAACGCGTACATTATCAGCTATTTCAGCATTAAAATTTACACTTCTGTTTTCAACAACCGTCGCATTGGATGCCAATGGTGCTTTAACAATAATTTCCGGCGCATCAACATCGCGCTGAACAATAATGCGAGTGGGTTGTACAGTTGTTGCCTTACGCGATTCACCAACAAATCGTTTCTCAGCAACTGAAGCAGTCAGCAGAAGATCCTTTCCTGCCTGACCATATGGCACCTCCACAAAGTATTCATATGGAAATACGATATCTGTATAACTGCGATCCCCTTCGATCAGGCCCTTTATATCCAAAGTTGCATAATCAACACCAATATCATCTACCGCATTTACCTGAATTAAAAAAAACTCACCTTCTGTGATTTTAGAGTTGTTTAGGGGTTGCCCAATCACAACTGCCGGCGGTTCGTCCTGAATAATTTCTATGGTGAGCTCTTCAAATGCCAAATGCTTATCCAAATCATCGTGGATCGCCCCATAGGTATCAATCGCTTCAATACGCAAGGTCACATAATTATCTGCTGGGGTATTTGAATTAAATTCAGGTAGTTGCACAAGAAAACTGTACGGCGGTTGACGCAATCGCAAATTTAATATTTCGACATTCCCTGCAGCATGTGTTGCAATCAATCTAAGAGAATCAATACCAACATCATCGAATGCAGTAACGTTTACCGGTAGTCGTGAGCCTTCGACAATACGCGCTCCGTTGACAGGTTCCTGCACATCCACCACGGGCCTTTCATCTATTCGGACTGGATAACTGATTTCCCGAGTTCGCGTATTCCCAGCGGCATCACGTGCATCAATACGCACCCACACATCGAAGCTTTCGTTACCGGTGACAGGCAAGTTAGAAAAGTGTGAATACAGATCAACAATACGATCTATATGCAGTAACTGCTCAAATTCAGGGGTATCAATATTGACAGTGGTGACCGGTAGGAAATCTCTGTTTTCAATACCTCTGATTGAACGAACCGGCGCACCTAAATCTGTACGTAGGTATTTGTTATCTGGTGTGCGCACACCGTAACTGACATAAACATCCAATTGTTCGACTTTTACGTTGTCGTAACCACTAAAACCTATTGTAAAATCTGAGTTCTCGGGTGGCCCAAATCCAACCACAGGTCGTGTAATGGCAATTTCTGGATTAATCCCATCTTCGGCAACAATTAAACCAATATTGTGTCGACCTATTGCTTTGTCAGAGTCACGTACGACAGCTTCCAGCTTCAAGGGCTCATTAAATTGAACCAACCCGGCTGGGATCTCTAGCACAAACCCATACTGTTCTGCAAAAGGACTGTCTACTTTGCCATAGTCATTCGCAAAATCAATGCCGTATACGCCTTCGATATCGTCATACATTTCATCGAAAGCCTGGAGAATACTGCCTCGACCGCCCAACTCCTTTTCACCTCTAATCCCACCAGCATCACTTAGGCGAGACAATGGAACACCATTCGCCGTCACCTGCAAATCATCCACTGATAACAGTCGATCATCGGTCATAGCAATACCGACTTTCACTTTGAACGTTCCAGCAACTATATGTTGACTGTTAGCCGGCGTGGTAAAGCGTATGCTCGGCGCCATATTCTCCAAAGGATTAACAAGAAACTTGAATGTTGTTATATGTCCGAAGGTATCAAATATACGAGCTTCGTATTCGGTTGGAACAATCTGGTTAAAATGTATCTCCTTATTAATCAAATCTGATACTGTCGGTGGCTGTGGACACTGTTGCGTATAGTCTTTGCTAAACTCCTCAATGCGGTTTCCCTGCGTGTCAAGGCGACTAAGTTCAAAACGTTTCAACCCTGCATCATCGCCAAGTTTAAAATCAACACCAAATTCCTCGCCTACTCTGACAAAGAACTCCGCTATCGCGAGGCGTTCAGGTTCTACAAAAACTTTCTGATAATAACCAGAAACCTTATAACTGGAAAATCTTGTCAACGTTAACTGCGGTACTTCATTCGGTAATACCGGTAAGGTCACTTCGGCCAGTTGGTTATTTCCACTTGGATCCCGATTTACAGCTTTGAAAGACAATTCTGCCCGATCTGCATCATGCGGCACAGTGAAAGGTATTGAGTATTCGTCTGTCTGATATATTCCACCTAAGGTTCTCAACTCAGCGCCATATTCATCCAGTATCTGAATAAACTGAAATCCAGTCGTATTGTCTGAAGCCTGCAAAACAAATTCGAGCTGCTGCAACGGTACAACGGGTTCTCCATGTACTGGCTTTCGTATATCTAAAATTGGCGATTGCTGATCTTCTATCAAGTATTTTCGTTGCAAGACCGTCAGTACTTGCTCAGGTCGCTGTGAGGAGAATCGATCAACACCATGCATAATTGTCGAAATGGATTGCGCATCATATATAACTGGAACAGGTGAGAGGTATCCAGCCTCATTTGTTTCCTGATTCGCATATTTAATAGAGCGTGTCGAGAGCATTGCATTCTGTTTAGCACTCGTCGTAGTATCGTCCATGAAGACACTGTATACAGGCTGTGCTAGTAGATCGTGAACACGCCCGTTTACTGAATAACGTCCTATATTTTTAACATTACCGGCGTTAACCGTAATGGAGTTAATTGGTGAATCAATAAGCTTTCCTGAAGAATCTTTAACTTCAATTTGAATGTCTGCCCAGCTAATATCATTGGAAATTACTTTACTTAGTGCAATACCGTTTGACGAATCTATTCTATTCTTTGAGTTATCGGCCGTACAAACACTGTTGAAGTAGGTGCTAACCAAATAGCTCACCGAATAACCCACTGGTACATTTAGCCTTATAAAACGCGAATCACTCGAAGTCTTTGCATCAGACGGCAATGGATAAGTAATTAATTTACCCTGTTTTGATTCCACATAAGGCGTACCAGCAATTGTTAATACAAAATCAAAATTTTGCGATTCTGGGTAATCGAGAGAGATATATGGTATGTCGCTATTAACGCCATTATCTAAAAGGAATCCAGTTGGATTGCGTACCCCATCACTCTCTAAGCCGCTCAATGTAGTATATAGCGGCATGAAACCGATACCCCCTACACCGCTTGCATAGTCATCAGTAACCTGCACGGTTTGAAAATACAGAGACCCTTTTACAATATTAGTATCTGGTGCGCTATCGATAAGTTGAAAAACTGGAGGCCGATCCGGATTAATCGTAACTGGGTATGTGATTTTACTCGTATTCCCGGCTGCATCAGAAACCTGAAACTGAAACTGTATAACCTTTCCTTCTTCAGGTATTGGAGCAAATAATGACGTGTTCAGCTGGATCGCACCAGGCTTTATTTTTGCGCTATTTAATCCCGCCGCGCTGGCTATTAATGTGTTAATACCACTGTCAATACGATAAACGGCATATTCCGTTACCGCGATATTATCACTTGCCTCAAAAGTTATGTTGATTGGTTGCTGTTCAACTAAAGTTTTTGAAGGCGATGCGATATTGATGACTGGTGCCTCGGTATCATGCAATATTGTTAAATATATCGCCGGCGCATCAGATTTGTTTACACCGCGGTCTGAAGCTCGTAACAAAAATTGAAAAGTGTTTCCAGCTTCCGGAATGAAAGATAATGGAAGCCTAATTCTTCCTTTAAAGTCTGAATAAAATCGTTGATCAACAATGAGTTTTCCAAAGGTCAGTGGGTTTGGTGCCGTAATTGCCTCAACACGATCATCACGCGATAACAGTTCCCAATCCAGCACGGTCTCCAGTCCATTCTGATCCACTAATATAGCTTCAATATTTTCTATAAAAATATTGTCATCACCACGGCCTGAGACGTTAAAAGCAGTACCTGGCACCAAAGAAAGCGCTTCGGATGGAATATCCATCACAATTTTTGGTGGCTCGATATCATCTACAATTACCAGATCCAGATACTCTGTTGTATTCAATCCTGAGTTATCGGTAGCACTAACACCAATCCGAATCTGGTCATTTTGCCCTAAAGTTGGAATTCGCATATGAGCCGCTAAATAGTCACCCGCTACTTGACTATTTTCAATTTGGATATCATCAAATACATACTCATACTCAAGCCCATTATTACGCTCGATGAAAAAGCTGACTCGCTCAACTTCTCGGTTATCTGTTACCAAGGCAGTCAGAGTAAACTGTTCACCTTCGATAAAACGTGTACCTGCAGCCGGCTGCCTGATTGATATAATTGGCGGCTCATCATTTAGCACCTGATATTGCCAATTTTTTTCTTGCTTATTATTATAAATATCGAATACGACACTGCGAATGGTGAGTGTTTCGATGCCAGCAGGTAGTGTGTACGCAAAACTGCCTGTGGCGCTAGAAGAAGATAGTGTCTGCTGATACAGCGAATTACCACCCACACTAAATTCAATCCGACTTAAAGCGGAATTATCTAAAGCACGCCATTCAAAATTAGTGATTTCTCCTGAATAGATAATAGAACCACTAATCGGGTTAAGAATTGTAGCTACTGGATGTGTATTGTCGGGAACGATCGTAACTTCCAGCATGTCACGCGGCGAGTTGTCATCAGATCGCTTACCAATAGCATCCTGCGCAACAATCTCTACTTTCAGGGAGTGTACTGCGTTAGCCAGGTTAAAGTGGGACAGGTCCAATTGGAAACGGTTTTGTGCTTCACGCCCTTGAATAAAGCCATGCGTAGGCCCGATAACTTCCTGAGCCAAAGGTGTCGTCGAATTGTCAAGATAGTAATAAGCCTCCAACTGGACAACACCCAAGTCGTCGCGCGCATGCACGTCAAACTCTACTATATCGCGTGGTAAATACTCGGGTTTAGCAGAACGGATTTGTACGATATTTGGTGCTTGATCAGCTTTAGTAGCGACAGTTATTTTTGAAGTGGAAGTGTTCCCGATTTCGTCTCTTGCCGTAACACCTACAAGATACGGGTCAAACTCTGCGCCATTCGAAAATGAGAATGCAGGAATAGAAACTAACATTAATGAAGATGATGCGCGTAAATCATTAGAGAGTTTCTGTAATCCGATTTCATCACTGGAAATAATGTCATCATTATTGCCAGTCAGGGTTAAAACGCCGCCAATTCGTTTAATACCCGCAAACTCAATTTGCGAAATTCCAACATTATCGTAACCCGTTGCTTTGAACAGCACTTGGCTGTTCTCGATCACTTCTGCTATAGATTCACCTCCTTCAGTCTTAGTAATCGATGGGGAAACCAGGTTAATTACCGGGCTTTGCTCGTCTCGACCTAAAGTAACTTTTACTACAGAACTCTTTGTATGCTGATTTTTACTATCTTGGGCCATCGCATACAATTGAATAACCTGCTCGGTTTTAATACCGGGGGGCGTCTCATATTCCACAGAATAAGGTTCAGTAATATCCGCCCCAATCAATTGATTGTTAACAAAAAACTCTACAGTCTGTATTCCAACATCATCAATCGCATCAGCTGCCAACTGAACAGTTAAACCCGAAGTCAAATGTTCGCCCTCTACCGGACGACTAATTACCACTGATGGCGGCTGATCGGGTTTGACTCTAATTCTAACCGGCTCAGATAAACCTACCTCATTATGAAAATCAATGATACGAGCACGCAGCGAAAGCGTGTCACCCAACTGCTCTTCTGAGACTGGTAATTTAAATGTATCTGATGCATTTGCTTTATTGATTGCTCCAAGAGAACGATTACCCTTATCGATGTAGCGAATTCGCTCATATAGCTTATTATTCACCGTTAACTCTATATCCGCTCCGATAGGTAATGTATCGTCTTCAAACTCAACTATCACATCGATGTAAGATCCAGCAGATACAGTATCACCGGAGCTGGGTGAAACAATCTGAATTTTAGGTCCAGTATTCTTAATTACTCGTATCAATCTGGAATCTAAATCTGAGGTTCCGCCGTTTTTACCCTGGACAATACCATGTACCGATACACTTGTTTCAGTTACAGCAATATTTGGAGCATTGACTTCCAGTTTCCACAGCAGGTAGTAAACGTCTTTCTCCTCCCCATGCACATACTCTTTACGAACTTCCATTACTGGAAAACTAGCCGTACCAACTTTGTTACCGTCCAAGAAATAGTCAACATAACGTACCGAGTTTTCTATTTCCCCAGGATCCTCAAAACGTAAGTACGATTGCAGGAGAAATGAGCTATTCTCCACAACCCTTAACATGTTCGCAGGATATTCCCAGGTCAACTGCGGGCCTTTTATCGCATCCGGGTCGACTGGCCTGACACGAACTTCCTGAGACAAGCTTGATTGTCCAGAGCTATCTATAGCAATAGCCTGCAAAATAAGCGTTTCACCAGCCTGGTTATTAGTAGTTGTCAGACTTAACTCATATGGTGGTGATTCACGCCGACCTATAACAGCTCCGTTCAAAGTAAAAACTATTTCTTTGATCGCAACATCATCACTTGCCGTGGCCTTTAGTTCTATTTCTGAGTTAGTTAGTACTGGGCCGGGTACCTTTAGAGACACTTCAGGAATGGCATCAACAGCTGCAATTTGCAATACCATATCAACCGAAGGCTGATTCTGCAGAAAAATTCGCAATGGAACCGGTGTAGATAATGGTATTGCGGCGCTCGCTTTTATCTGCTCATGTGTATCAACTTCAAGCAAACCATCTGTATTGACTTGAAAGCTATACTCAATAGCATATTGCGCCCCAATATCTACGATGCTGTTATCACTGAATATTGCCTGGATAGGAGGTAACTTCAGTCCAGTGTTTAATTTTTCAAGAATAAATAATTCGCCACCTTCATACCCCTTCGCCTGTAACTTAACCAGTAACTTACTTAAATCAATTTCAACAGGAATAACGACATCTGATAATCCGGGATAGCTAACAGTAACACTTAGTTGTTCGCCCTGAGGTTCACGCAATGGATAAATCAATCCTCCCTGAGTAACGGCAACTATATCGGGATGCGAGGACTTATAGGAGACACCTGAGCCAAAACCGGGAAGAGCAGTACGTCCGCGAAACTGATAGTTAACTGAAGGAATAAGCGTTGCGGTTTCTAACAAGTTACTAAAAACCAGTCTTTTCGGCGTTACTTGTAATTCAGACGCTTGTTCAACAACGTCCTCACCGGTAAAGGTAATTTTAGAGAAACTATTCTGATTACCAGATGCATCCACAACCTGTACTTCAAGAATAACGACACCATTGCTTGCAATCTCTGCTGCGGATAGTTCGTTCCTGACAGGTATAGAAATTGAGAACTTGGATTGAGTATCTGCTGAAGGAATTACATGATTGATCCCATTTGTTGTTGCAAATGCTGACTGCCTGGCTTCGTCTATCACTCCTCCTGCAGACCGCAAGTCGGAAGCACGTAGACCCAACACAGAAAATGCAATATAGCTGATATCTACATCATCGACGGCTTCAACTTGTACTATAAGGTGCTGAACACCATTTATCTGATTTAACGATACTTCATCAAGAATCAGGGTAGGCTCTGATTTTTCCACGAAAAATGTCTCTGAGTAGACACTACTCGTATTATCATTAAACCGTAACGTCAATTTTGGAGATAGGTAGCCGGCTCCGCTTGCAATAAAGTTCAATTTACAACCAGCAGCTGAGTTATCCAGGCGTTCTAGATCGGACGCAGGTACACTTGAGGTGTTTATACCAGCGGATATATCAATGCTATTTATAGATGTGCAGTCTAATATACTAGCTTGATAGGAAACCTGATTACTGGATTCCGCTAAACTGCTCACCGCACGAATATCAATACTAGCGAGTGCCAATGGCAGGTGTACGCTAACAATTACCAAGCCTAAACTTAGTAAAAATCGGAGACACAAGTTTGCTGATGATCCTTTAGGATTCACCCTGCCTAGTTCCTTTAGTTAGTTAAATAAATTTTTTTGGAACAACCCGATTACAGGTAAATATTCTTAGCTTTTCTCGCTTTTTAATCACCCTACCCACTCGAAAGACCAATATATCAACTGGTTAAAATGCTAGCAATCATAATTCTTGACGGATAATTCACAATTCTGGCTATTGGTTCACAGTTTAAACGATTGATACGAGATTTTGTCGATTAATCCATATTATCGACACCTCGAATATGCTAACCAAATGTATCTAAAATGCAGCACACTATTTGAAGCGGCAAATAAATATAAATACCCATAAATTTAGTCAGGTATTATTCTATTAATATAAGCAATAGTTACTCTGATAATTCTTAATACTGATCGCCCATTGAACCGGTCTAAACATTAGGCTAATTGGCTCATGTCTGACGGTTATATCACGATGTATATCTGCCGTTAAGATGACCTGACCCATGGCTCGATCTAGGCTTGCTTCCAGGATTTTTACAATAAGATGATAATTGTTGTCTCATCGGGACATCAGGTTTTAAATTTAGCTAACAACTGCTTCGCTTCAATTCGTTCGAGTCTAAACAGGGTGAGCTTCAATTTGCCTCCCTTTGTTTCTGCTTTGTTCTACCCTTTGTTCTTATAACGCAATAACAATTGAAAATATAAAACCCGTAAATGAAAGCGCAACATAAATTAGTGAATACAATTTCGCTCTTTTTCTTTCATTGTGATTAAACTTAGTAGAAATATATTTCTGACAAGCTCGCAACTTAGCATCAAAAGTAAATCCCATAATGAAAAGTGATACAAAACCAATAATTGAATATATTTTAAGCGCTATCCCTTCAAATCCATCTAAATTCTGTAGCATGATGTCTCCAATTCGTATAATCGTATATACATTGAGAGCTGTAAAAAAAGCGCCCCAAACTGCAGCACCATGCGTGGGCTCTGACAGTTTCATATCTTCCTGAATAAAGAAAAAACCTAACAGCCAACGAAATGGTAGATTATTACTCTCAGCTGAATTCATTACCATTCTCCATAGATAAATAGTTTGACCCCTCGATACCCTGTTAGTCGCAGGTTCGAACCTTCTGATTATTATAGTGCCTTCGATTCAGTCAATCTTGGCTTTTGAGTTTTTGACCAAGTGGTATACGTGAGAATTGAGAGAGTTTACTGATGCTATAGGTGGACTTATTGGTGGGCCCGAGCGCATGGAAGTGCGAGATAAATACTTTCCAGAGGGACCTGGATAATAATAAACTTTATTCCTTATGCAGGATTATTCGCCCCTTCCATGGGGCTCACCGCTAACGCGGCCCGGCTTTGTCGATTCAAATTTGCTCCCGAGTGCATGGACGCACGAGTGAAGCTTTGCCGGATGGATACGGCTAAAAAATCAAGCTTATTTTTCTTTAGCGCGAATCTTTCGAACCCGAGGTGCTTCCTCTAGTACCGAGTTAGAAATCAGGCGGTTTGTTTTAGTCGCAGGTTCGAAACTTCAGATCTTTATGGTGCCTTCGATTCAGTCAATCTTGGCTTTTGAGTTTTTGATTAAGTGGTATACGTGACAATTTGGCGAGTTTACTGTTGCTATAGTGGACTTATTGGTGGGCCGTGCAGGATTCGAACCTGCGACCAATTGGTTAAAAGCCAACTGCTCTACCGACTGAGCTAACGGCCCATATTCCGGTGAATTACGGGGATCTCAAGGAGGCTGCGGATTCTACCAGATTGTACTTTTTGCTCAAGTTTAATCCGAAACATATCGGGTTGGGTCCGGCAAGCCGGCCTGCTCAAAGCCCTGACGCCGAAATCGGCAGGAATCACAGCGACCACAGGCCCGGCCTAGATCGTCGGCCTGATAACAGGATACTGTCATGCTGTAGTCAATACCCAGTCGGCTGCCCTGCTGAATGATTTCTGATTTTGTTAGATCAATTAAAGGCGTATGGATACGAAAGGGCTCCCCTTCCACACCCGCTTTGGTTGCCAGGCTAGCCAACCGTTCGAAAGCATTAATGAAATCGGGGCGGCAGTCCGGGTAACCGGAGTAATCCACCGCATTAACGCCAATATAGATGTCCGCGGCGTGTAGAACTTCAGCCCAGGCCAGGGCTAAGGCCAAAAAAACGGTATTTCGCGCAGGTACGTAGGTAATGGGGATACCATCATTGGCTGACTCAGGCACCTCCAAATTTTTATCTGTTAGCGCCGATCCTCCCAATTTGGCAAGATCAATCGTGATGGTTTTGTGTTCAACAGCAGCCAGCGCTGTAGCCAGCTTTGCAGCAGCATCAAGTTCAGCTCGATGGCGCTGACCATAGTCAAAACTGATCGCATAGCACTGCTTTCCCTGTTCACGCGCCATGGCCAAGGTTGTCGCCGAGTCAAGACCACCCGAGACTAATACCACTGCTTTATTACTTGCTGTCACCTTCTCTACCTTCAACGACCTCGTTGCTCACCCCAAAGTAGTTTATGTAACTGAATCTGAAAACGAACCTTCAGTTGGTCCTGCAAGATCCAGTCAGCCAATAGCGAGGAATCAAGTTGCTGGAAACTGGGTGAAAACAGTATTTCCGCTTTTTCAGTTAGTCGATGTTGCTCCAATATATTGCAGGCCCACTCGTAATCGTCTCTATCGCATAAAACAAATTTAATCTGATCATCAACACGCAGATGATCCAGATTCGACCAAAGGTTTCTATCCTGTTCACCCGATGCCGGTGTTTTAAGATCCATGATTTTATGGACACGCGAATCAACTGCGCTAACATCTACTGCGCCGCTGGTTTCCAACGAAACTTTATACTGTTTATCGCAAAGTTCTGTCAGTAACTTCAAACAGGCTTTTTGCGCCAAAGGTTCTCCACCTGTGACCGTTACATATGGCGTATCGTATTTAGTTATGTGTTCCAGTATTTCGGAAATTTCAAGTGAATGCCCACCTGTAAAGGCATACGTCGTATCGCAGTACTGGCAGCGCAGCGGGCAGCCTACCAGGCGAATAAATATTGTGGGTATTCCTACGCTTGCCGACTCGCCCTGCAGTGAGTAAAAAATTTCACTCACTCTAAGCTGCGATTTGCCATTTACACTATCTATGTTAGACGCCACGCGAAATAACTCCAGGCAAATATAGTCGGTTTAAATAACTCAGCAAACGCACTCTATCTCCAACCATTAACTGCTAACGCCCTTCCTGCGACATACGCTGCAAGCGTTGATCCGCCAGAGGCGCTACAGAACTATTTCCATGGGTAGTGGTAATATTTAGGAGCACCTTGCGCGCTTCATCCCACTGCTCCAACTCGTAGTAGGTATAACCAATTTTTAACTTGGCATCGGGAACCTTCGAGCTACGTGGATAGTTTTTTACAACTTTATTAAATTCTTGCAGTGCTTTATTAAAATTGCGCGATACATAGTTTGCTTCACCCAACCAGTATTGTGCATTGTCAGCATATCTTCCATTCGGATATTTTTTTTGAAATGCTGCGAACTCTTTTATAGCCCGACCGTACTGAGCATCCTTAAGCAACTTAAACGCCGCTTTATACTCAAGTCGCTCCTGATCAAGATCCGCCTCCGATATTTTGACCGCTGCCGGGAGACTCTCTGGTTTATCCGGCTTATCTGTAATCTCCGTAGCGGGCTTGGCAGCGTCTGCTGTTTCTGTTTGCGTGATATTGGTTGAGCCATCTAACTGAATATCACTTAGCCTTCTGTCGATATCCAGATACAACTCCCGCTGGCGTTTACGTAATCCTTCCAGTTCGAAGGTCTGCTGTTCAATCTGTCCCCGCAATTCTCTTAGCTCATCCTGTAAATGGGTCAACATCTGCATCATCTCCAACAGACCTTTGTTTTGCAGATTGGCTTCCATACCATCCAGCCTATTCTGTATAGCCTGCTGACCAATTTGTAATGCTTCGATATCATCGCGCGTGCCTGCAACAACCGTTATCGGTAACAAAGATAGACCCATAAGAACGGTATTTAATAGTGAATTATTCTTCCTCATATACCAGCTCCACCCTTCGATTCTGCTGCCAGGCTGATTCGTCATGACCTAAATCCAGGGGCAGTTCCTCGCCAAAGCTAACCACTTGAATACTGCTATCGCCTACACCCTGAATTAATAACAGCCGGCGCACAGATTTGGCTCTTTCTTCACCTAGCCCTAGATTATATTCACGTGATCCACGCTCATCGGTATGGCCTTCAAGCCTTATTTTTGTATCCGGGTAGGAAATAAGGTACTGCGCATGAGCGATCAATAATTCCTGATATTCTGATTTGATATCCGCGCTATCGTACTCAAAAAAGATTAGTCGACCTGCCAACGCACTGGCTGGATCTTCCAGGGCACTGCGTGGAAACAAACAGGGTTCCTTGCAGTCTTCTTCCAGAGCCATAATATCAACATCACTGGCATCTGTTTCCGCTGCGCTTTGATCAACGTCTTCTTCATAAAAATCTGCCGTGCTCGCACAACTACCGACCAACAGAACACTGACTAGTAAAAAACAGGTATAGAATATTTTTTTCATGGATCGCTCCTCTATCTGAAGCATAATAGTTTTCATTTATCTTGTTCTCCTGGGAAATGGTCCCCAGGTAGGCTCGCGTATTTCACCATCCGCAATCGCTAAGACTTGACGCGTACGCCCGTCAATTGATACTGCTGCCAGCACTCCTTTGCCATTTTGTTCTGTGGCATACAACACCATACTGCCATTTGGTGCAAAACTGGGAGATTCGTCCAGACGACCATTGGTCAATATTCTTAGCGTAGATGTTCTTATATCGAGCGCGGCGATGCGATATTTGCCACGGTCTCGGTGAACCATAACAACAGTTTGCCCGTCATCAGATACCGTTGCGCTGGCATTATAACTGCCTTCTCGCGTCAATCTTTTTATTTTGCCCCCAGCAAGCTCCATTTGATAAAGCTGCGGCCCACCGCCACGCCCGGATGTAAATACTAAGGCCTTGCCATCCGGCATCCAGGCAGGCTCGGTATCGATTGCCCAGTTACGCGTTACTTGCTGCATGCGCTTACTGGATAAGTCCAGTATATAGATATCAGGATTGCCGTTATGAGACGATGTTAAGGCCAGCTTGCGTCCATCCGGCGACCAGACAGGTGCGCCATTTATCCCTTTAAAATTGGCAACACGTTCACGTGACCCACTGAACACAGCATGCACCCACACTTCGGATCGGTTATTTTCAAATGACACATATGTCAAATATCGACCGTCCGGTGACCAGGATGGCGACATAATTGGTTTATCAGATCGCAGTATTGTTCTGGGCTTATGACCATCGGTATCTGCAACTTCAAGCCGATATTTGGCCTCGGCATCCTTTCTCTCCACAACGATATAGGCAATACGCGTGTTAAAGGCACCGCGCTCCCCTGTCAATATTTGGTAAACTTTGTCGCTAATTTGGTGCGCATGATTGCGTAACTCATTCACAGGCACAGGATAGCTTCCGCTCCATAATTGTTTTGCCTTTAATACATCAAATAATTGATATTCAACCAAATATGTCTCGGCATCACGCTGCTTAATATTCCCAACCACCACGTTCTCAACTTCAAGAATGCGCCAGTTTTCAAATTTTATTTGCGAACCCTTAGTTGGCTTACTCAGCATTTGCTTTTCGGGTATTGCACGGAATTGACCACTACGTTCAAGATCAGAACTAACGATCTGCGCAATATTCACCGGCAACTCTTCGCTGGTGTTCTGCCAGCCAAAAGGCACGATCGCTATCGGTAATGCACTGGCATTGGAACCTGTGACTTCAATGTACAGCACTGCATTAGACTGACCGGCATACAGTAGTATTAACAACAAACCCAAACGCATTGATTTCACTTATTTCTTTCTCTTATTCAGTGGGAACTTTAAATTTAATTTTTAACTTGCGTTCAAACAAACGCGGATCCGGTGGATCGGGCAGTGGCGAAGATTTGTAAACGGCGTTACGTACAGAGCGCTGAAAAACTGCGTCCCCATCACATTCTAATATTTCTACATTCACCACTTCACCACCAGGAATCTGATCAACACTTACTTCGCAACGATACCAGTCTTGAGTTGAGATGGGTCGAATCCAGTTTCGATCAAGGCGCTGCCGGATTGACTGTTCGTACAAAGCCATATTATCCGCTAGCTCGCGGGCACGTGCCTGCTCTGCTGCGACCTGTTCTTCAGCCTGAAGCTTCCTCCATTCTTCAAGCTGTGCCTGCTCAAGTTGCCGTTTTTCTTCTGCCTGTCGAGCCTGCTCGCGTAACTGTTTTTCTTCGGCCAGACGTTTTTCCTGCTCAAGTTTTCTTTGTTCAGCCAAACGTTGCTGTTGCAACCTTTGCTCCTTTAAACGTTCTGCTTCTCGCTGACGTTTTTGTTCCGCCAGCAACTGCTGCTGTTTTTTTTCTGCTTCCTGTTGTTTCTTTTTGTCCAAAGCGTCGAGAACATTTGAATCAACCACAATCGCATCAATTATCTTTGCATGGTTAACATAGTTCTCTTTACCGGAAAGGTCGAAATTAAACGCCAACATTACGATTATAATAACGTGCAGTGCTACTGAGCTGATTGCAGCCCCCCAAAAATCTGTGCTTGCATAGTTTGATGCCGACATAAGAGCCTTGCTACTTTCCGTTTTCCAGCTCAGTAACCAAACTAACCTTACCTACACCAGCAGCTTGCAATGAGCTCATTGCAGCGACAATTTGACCGTAATCTGCCCGGTGATCTCCTCGAACAAAAACCTTTACATCAGGTTGCACATTGGTCACTTTTGACACGATTAACTTTAATGTGCTGTTATTTATAGCCTGCTCGGGATCAGAGCCAATATTGAGATAATACTGCCCCTTTTCATCAACCGTTAATACGATAGGCTCCTTCTGCTTTGGTGGCAGTGGTTTGTTGGCCGTTTTTGGTAATTCAACTTCAACCCCCTGCGATAATAAGGGCGCGGTGATCATAAAAATAATAAGCAGTACCAGCATAACGTCAATATAAGGCACGACGTTTATTTCCGACATAAGCTTTCTACGCTGATAAGTCATTTACTGCTATTCAAGATATAGATTGCCATATTTGAGTGCACTTTATACGTCAAGTTCCAGAAACAACTAATCTTCTTTCGTGTCAACCTGACGTTGAATCAAAGTAGAAAACTCTTCCATAAAGTTTTCGTACCGGTTAACAATACGCTCAACCTGACGCGAAAAGCGATTGTAAGCAATTACTGCCGGAATCGCTGCGACCAGGCCCATCGCCGTTGCGATAAGTGCTTCG
>CAJHXT010000172.1_pt1 | contig 26082 bp, 26 predicted proteins | sample 9198451 | NCBI WGS metagenome assembly CAJHXT01 (sample SAMEA7708326, study PRJEB35096) | sediment metagenome | biome: marine neritic benthic zone biome [ENVO:01000025]; feature: sediment [ENVO:00002007]; material: shallow marine sediment [ENVO:03000034] sea grass bed [ENVO_01000059] ... | reverse complement strand
GCCGCGATCATCGCGACCAGAAAAATACTTACGAACACACCCAACAGGGGCAACGTTAGATTGGATGCCTTTCTAACCCTAATCCCGGTGAATCTGGGTTTCATGAGTTTCATTTTTTACTCTCCCTCAGACCTTGCCACTAGCTGTACGGCTGGCAGTAGTCAATCGGTTGGTATTAGTTGACTGGTCTGCGGTTTCCGTAATATGCATAAACCGCTCATTACTAACCAGTCGATTAAAATCGAAAACAGGGTAATCACCACCACCTCGGTGATAACAACCCACAATAAATGGCTTAAGGTGCTCGTCTACTCCCGGCATATCCTGGTCTTTACTTTCTTCCGGAAAACTGCGAATACCCGTTACACCAGTAACGGTCAATCCGGCAACAGAATTTGCTAATTTAAAAACCAATATACGGGCATCTCGATCTTCCTGACTGCGTTCGCCGTACAAAAAACTGTACAGATCAGATATTGGCACCAGTTGACCACGAACATTAGCAATACCGTCAAACCAGACCTTACTTGAAGGCACGCGAGTACATGCTATAGGATCGAGAACTTCAACCACATTCATCATCGAAGCAACTAATTCAATATCGCCAATCCTAAATCCCACTCCGCGCCACTCACTGGCATGCGCCTGCTCAGTGACCGTAAGCGCTTGATTAGCAAGACTTTTACTTTCGATCTCAGTTAACAGATCAATTGGTGATAAAGCAGCCATTAGTTATGGTTACCTCGCCAACAATGAATTTAAGCGCCCAATCAAATCATTTTCCTCAATAGGCTTAACAAGATAATCCATTGCTCCCTGCCGCATACCCCATACACGATCTGTCTCGGCACCTTTGGTGGTAAGAATAATAATAGGGATACTGGAAGTTAGCGGGTCCTTCGTTAAAAAACGAGTCGCCTGAAATCCATTCATACCGGGCATAACAACGTCCATAAGAATCGCATCAGGTTGCTCCTCCTTAGCGACTTTTATACCCTCCTCAGCATCGTGCGCCACCAATACATCCATGTTATGCCGGACCAGGTAGCCTTTAATAACATGCGCTTCGGTTGGCGAATCATCAATGACTAACACTTTCATAGGAACACCCTTAAAATTTCGCTATCGGCATAGCATACAGCAGAACGATGCATTCTCTTTTCATCGCTATGCAGCCTTGCCAACATGTTGTTTGATTGCCCCAAGCAAGTCTTCCTTAGTAAAAGGCTTGGTTAGATACTGCTCAGACCCAACAATCCGACCTCGTGCACGGTCAAAAATGCTGTCCTTGCTGGATAGCATTATGACTGGAGTAGTCTTAAATTGACTGCTGTTCTTGATCAGAGCGCAGGTTTGATACCCGTCCAGGCGCGGCATAAGGATATCAACAAATATTATGGCAGGATTTGTTTCGGTAATTTTGGCTAAGGCTTCAAAACCGTCGCTCGCAGTAATAACATCACAGCCAGCCTTTTTCAGCAAACTCTCAGCCGTACGACGGATCGTTTTGCTGTCATCAATCACCATTACTTTTAAGCCGGAGAGCTCACCCATTATCAACCTTCAAATGTCTTTAGTATCGCCATGTATAAGTCACTTCGCGCCGAAATATCGACACCTCTGCAGTATCTGTCTCCGGAGTCCTCCATCATCGTGAGAATTTAGCTTAACTGCCAGAGTTAATCAATAAAAAACCCCGTTAAATAAAGCACTTAGCAAATATTCCTGAGGATTACCGTAAGAACAGGGCCGCCATTTTGCTCATCGCCTTGAATAACGGCACTTATTGAGCCTGGTTTAGTCTATTCTCACGAATGCGCTAAACTACGCTCCAGACACTTTACAAGGTCCTATATGCAATGAACGTGCAAGCTCTACAAATGGTTCCGCATCTGGTAACTGCCAACAACGGCCCGCTTGAATTAATAGAGTCTCGCTTACTGGAAAATCAGAGCCAGATTGAAGCGTGGTTTCGACGTCAATGGCAGCAAACTCCAGCCCCATTTTACGCATCAGTTGACCTGCGCAACGCCGGCTTTAAGCTCGCACCCGTCGATACAAACCTGTTCCCAGCTGGATTTAATAACCTAAATCCTAATCTACTGCCATTGGCTTATCACGCAACACAGTCCGTTATGCAGCGCTTGCATGCAGAGGCATGTGAAGTGCTCATCATCCCGGAAAACCATACTAGAAATATGTTTTATCTGGAAAGCCTGTCTACATTAGCGAATATTCTGCGTCAAGCAGGTTATGAAACCCGCGTGGGTTCACTGCTACCGGATATAGGTTCCGGGAAGGATATTGAGTTGCCATCGGGCCGAATCCTGAAACTTGAGCCTATACAGCGGGAGGGAGACAAAATAACGGTCGGCGATAGCACACCCTGTCTGATTCTGCTGAACAATGACTTAAGTTCTGGCTACCCGGAAATTTTGGAGAACATCGCTCAGCCTATTATTCCGCCGCTGGAACTTGGCTGGACCAAACGACTGAAATCGCAGCATTTCGCCGTTTACAGGGACCTCGCTACAGAATTCGCAAATCTCGTTGATCTGGATCCCTGGTTAATTGATCCGCTTAGTAGAAATTGTGGCTGCATAGATTTTATGAAGCAAGAAGGTTATGAGTGCCTGGAAAAACACGTCAGCGAGCTGCTTGCCGCCATTCAGAATAAATATTCAGAGTACGGGATCAATAAAAAACCCTTCCTGTTTGTTAAAGCAGATTCAGGCTCCTACGGAATGGGCGTAATGACGATCAGCAGTGTTGACGAGATCTCCAAACTTAATCGTAAACAGCGAACGCGTATGGATGCCACAAAAGAAGGCCAGAAAGTTGAGAAAGTAATCATCCAGGAAGGCGTTTACACATCCGAAAAGCTCGATGGGAATGCGGTGGCAGAGCCGGTTGTATATATGATTGATCATTTTGTTGTAGGTGGTTTTTATCGCGTACATACCCGCAAATCGCATACCGATAACCTGAACTCTCCCGGCATGCACTTCGAGCCACTTGCTTTTGCAGACGCCTGTTGCTCACCGGATCAAACCAGTGGCCCCAATGCCGAGCCCAATCGTTTTTATGCTTATGGAGTTATTGCGCGACTGGCGTTGCTCGCCGCCGCCCGTGAATGCGCAGCAATTGAGATAAGCTGATGACCATAAAATTAGGCGTTGTTATGGATCCGATCGAATCCATTAACGCAAAAAAAGATTCAACGCTTGCCATGCTCCTGGCGGCTCAAAAACGCGGCTGGGACATGTTCTACATGTTGCAGAAAAACCTGGTTCTTCTCGATGGGAAGCCCGTCGCAGACATGCAACAACTTGATGTGTTCGACGATCTTCAAGACTGGTTTAACCTCGGAACCGGCGAAATAGCCCCCCTTGAGGAACTCGACGTCATACTGATGCGCGTCGATCCTCCATACGATATGGAGTACATCTACAGCTGCAATATTCTGCAACGCGCGGCAGACGCTGGCGTATTAGTGCTTAACCGGCCAGACAGCTTACGCTTAATTAATGAAAAACTATTTATCAGCTGGTTCGCCGATTATTGCCCGCCAACACTGGTCAGCGCGCAAAGTCACCAATTACGCGCATTTCTGAATGAGCATAATGATATTGTGGTAAAACCTCTTGACGGAATGGGAGGGCAATCCATTTTTCGTGTACGAGCGGGCGACCAGAATACGACTGTTATTCTGGAGACCATGACAAAATACAATCAAACCACTGTAATGGCGCAAGCCTATATCCCAGACATCAAGGAAGGTGACAAGCGTCTATTGCTGATCAATGGTGAGCCGGTACCATACGCGCTGGCACGGGTACCAGCAAAAGGTGAACTGCGTGGAAATTTGGCTGCCGGGGGAAGCGGAGTGGGACGCGAATTAAGCGCCCGCGACAAAGAGATCTGTGCTGCCGTTGGTCCGCGATTGCGGGAGATGGGCGTCCTATTTGCCGGCCTGGATGTCATTGGCGATAATCTGACTGAGATCAATGTCACCAGCCCGACCTGTATTCGAGAACTAGACAGTATTTTTGGCTGCGATATTGCGGGGGATTTAATGCAATGTGTAGCTGATATCCTGGCCATCAGTAAATAACACGTATTTATTGAAAGTTGGTTTTTCCACACCCCCTTTAAACCGTTACAATTAATACCGTCATGTTGCCTGTTGCGATTTCCTGTATATGACCGCTGTATCGGCCAACGCGCCCATTATTACCGCGGCAGACCGCCTAAGTCTGACCGTATTTCTGGCAGCTTCAATTCATGCTGTACTGATTCTTGGTCTGGTATTTAGCCCATTGGATTTGGCAATCCTTGAAGCCCCAGCCTCCCTGGAAGTGATCCTGGTGCAGAAACGCAGCGACGAAACTCCCGAGAAAGCCGATTATCTGGCGCCAATCAGTCAGCAGGGAGGAGGAGAAAGTGATCAGCGCAACCGACCCAGCAATCCCTTCGCCTCAACCGAAGTAACGGATACTGCTGGCGTGGCTCCTCAGCCGGTCAGAGGAGGCAACCCCGATTTATCCGAGGCAGAAAAATTACCGCTAATCACCAAACTTTATGCAAAAAATACGGTACAGCAGCCAGAACGAGAACAAGAATCCAAATTGGTTCGTGAGCAAAACAATGAGAAAACGGACTTTGACCTGGAAATCGCCCGTTTAACCGCAGAACTGAATTTAGCCAAAGAAGCTTATGCCAAAAGACCCAAAAAAATGGTTTTAACAGCCAACACCCATGAGTATATCCCTGCCCGCTACATGCATAGCTGGGTTGAGCGGGTTGAGCGTATTGGAAATCTTAATTATCCACAGCGCGCAGCGGTCGATGCTTTGGAAGGCAGCTTAATGCTGGAGGTCGAACTCAGATGGGATGGTAGTGTTGTTGAAGTAAATCTGATTAAATCGTCAGGCCACAAGGTGCTTGATGATGCTGCTGCGCTGATTGTTGAATTGGCATCGCCTTTTCCACCATTTAATCAGGATCTGCGCAAGACTGCTGATCATCTGGAGATTGTCCGCACCTGGCAGTTTTCCAGTCGAGGACTGGCGACACATTAGGCAGGGAGCATATGAAAACTATCCACAGCAACATCGCGTTAAAAAATCATTTTTTAATTGCTATGCCAAACCTATTGGATCCAAATTTTTCACAATCAGTAACCCTGATTTGCGAACACGATGAAAATGGCGCCATTGGTCTGGTAATTAATCGGCCGACTGGCATTGTATTAAGTGAGCTGTTTCATCAATTAAAAATCCATTGTCCTGCACCAGAAGCTTCGAATATTCATGTAATGTCGGGTGGACCAGTAAGCCCAGAAAATGGATTTGTACTACATCGACCACTTGGTGATTGGCAAAACACCTTGAGTATCAGCGATGAAACGGGCTTAACAACTTCAATTGATATTCTAGATGCCATGGCTGCAGGCACAGGTCCCAGTGAGTCTATTATTACTCTGGGTTACGCCGGCTGGGCTGCCGGCCAATTGGAACAGGAACTCGCTGACAACGCCTGGTTAACCCATCCCGCAGATAGCAATATGTTATTTCAGACGCCTCGCGAAGAACTTTGGAATGCGGCGGCGCAGGCTATGGGTGTGGATATTAGCTTGTTAAGTCACGAAGCAGGACATGCCTGAACCAACGAGAGAAAGATGCCTGACCCTGTTGGCATTTGACTTTGGCTTAAAGCGACTGGGTGTTGCGGTTGGCCAGTCTATAACACAAACCGCTCAACCACTGGCGACGCTGCTGTGCAGGAATGGCGAGCCGGACTGGAATGAAGTCCGGGCAGTGCAAAACAAGTGGCAGGCCAACGCTTTCATTGTTGGTCTACCTGTGAACAAAGATGGTACTGATAATTCATTTTCAAAGGCGTGTAGGACGTTTGCCGCACAAATTGAAAAACAATTTGGACTACCGGTGCACCTGGTTGAGGAGCGATTGAGTTCCATAGCGGCCCAAGACTTTTTAAAAGCTCAAAGACAGTGCGGTGAACGAAAACGCCGGGTAAAAAAAGAGGAAATTGATAAAGTGGCTGCTGCAGTTATTCTGCAAAATTGGTTTCTGGAGAATAACTAAATTTCATGCTGGCACTCATTTCCAATCAATGAACGCCAAGCAAGTCGCAATATTCCATACAAAAGCTCCACTGCTGCTGCCTAAGTAAGCTCAGAACAAATCAGAGCTGGCTTACTTATTCCTGGCGAAGACCAACCCTGCACCAAACCACCATTGCTGTTATTTACTTGGTTTGTTCAGTTATAAACCAACCCTTTACTGAGAATTTAGGAATTTAACGGGCTTATTTGTACACTATGGACTTAACTAGCTACCTGCTCAACGCTATAATCCTGCTCCATGAACCAGCCAAAGCACAGTAGTTCGCCAAGCGGCGATCTACAGTTAAATGCGGAAGGACGCCTACAGCATTTACTTGATATTGAGGGGCTTAATCAATCACTGATTCTATCCATCCTCGATGCCACTCGAGCTTTTATAGATTCTCACGATAAAGGACTAAAAAAGGTCCCGCTGCTAACGGGAAAGACTGTTGTCAATCTTTTCTTTGAAGCCAGCACACGCACTCGCACCACCTTCGAACTAGCGGCAAAGCGCCTGGCTGCCGATGTTCTAAGTATCAATATTGGTACCTCAGCCACTTCTAAAGGCGAATCACTGCTGGACACCGTAAGAAACCTGCAGGCAATGCAGTGCGATATGTTTGTGGTTCGCCATCAGGATAGCGGAGCAGCCCATTTTCTTGCAGAACATGTGGCGCCGCACGTTAGCGTGATTAATGGCGGCGATGGTTGTCATGCTCATCCAACTCAGGCCCTACTGGATATGTGCACTATCCGTAATCACAAACCAGATTTTCGACAACTAAAAGTAGCGATTGTAGGCGATATATTGCATTCGCGCGTTGCACGCTCGCAGTTGCATGCATTACAACTGTTGGAGACTGGCGAAATACGGGTCATCGGTCCCCGAACGCTGCTACCAGCTTCGTTGCATAACTCAGGTATATCGGTATATCAGAATATCGACCAGGGCATTCAGGGTGTAGACGTTATTATTATGTTGCGCCTCCAAAAGGAACGTATGGCGGGAGGTTTATTGCCAAGTGAACAGGAATACTTCCAACTCTACGGTTTAACTCAGGAACGCATAAAACTGGCTAAGCCTGATGCCATTGTTATGCATCCCGGTCCCGTTAACAGAGGTGTAGAGATTGAATCTGAGGTGGCTGATGGTCCGCAAGCCGTCATCATGGAGCAAGTAACAACCGGTATCGCTGTTCGTATGGCGGTAATGTCAATGGCTTTATCCAATCGACAGGACTGGAAACTGGTATTACCCGGAGAAGCAGACCAATGAGCCAGACAACACAAGATGTTGTTATAAGCAACGGCAGAATAATCGACCCGGCGAATGGTATCGATCAGCAATCTGACCTCTATATTCAAAATGGCAAAGTTGCAGGAATCGGAGATAACAAACCAGCCGCGTTTAATCCTTCAAAATGCATCGATGCAAGCAATCACATTGTCTGTCCGGGTTTAGTCGACTTGTGCGCTCGTTTGCGCGAACCTGGCGCTGAATATAAAGCCAATGTACGTAGCGAAACTTACGCTGCTGCAAGAGCAGGCATCACTCTGATCTGCTTGCCACCGGACACTGACCCGGTTATCGATGAACCTGCTGTTATTGAATTAATTCAACAACGTGCTCAGGAAACTCACAGTGCAAACGTGGTTACCCTGGGGGCGCTAACAATCAAACTGGCTGGGCTTCAGCTTAGCGAGCTAGCTGCACTTAAAGAGGCTGGCTGTGTCGGGATCAGTAATGCCCTGCAACCTATGCAAGATAACCGGGTATTACGTCATGCGATGGAATATGCTTTAACAAACAATATGACAATGCACGTTATTGCATTGGACCAAGGCCTGGCAGCTAAAGGGGTTGCTCATCTGGGAAAAACAGCCAGCCTGCTAGGCCTGCAAGGAATTCCTGTCTCAGCTGAAACAGTTGCTTTAGCACAATACCTTGCTCTGGTAGAGGAAGTTGGCGTAAAAACTCACTTTGGTCGTATATCATCAGCGCGTGCAGTGGAAATGATAGCCGATGCAAAAAGCCGCGGGTTACCTGTGACCGCCGATGTCGCTGTCCATAATCTGCATTTAACTGAGGAAGCCATTGAACATTTCAATAGTCAGGCGCATGTTATTCCACCGCTACGCTCCGCTTCTGACCGAGACGCATTATTGGCAGGTTTACGAACAGGTATTATCGATGCAGTTTGCTCAGATCATCAGCCGCATGAACCCGATGCAAAACTAAATCCATTTCCGTCCACTGCGCCGGGTATCTCGGGAATCGACACGCTATTGGGCCTGAGTCTGTTATTGATTGATCAAATGAACTTTAATATGAGTCAGGTTTTACAAACCTTAACTCAAACTCCTGCTGAGATCCTCGGCATCGATGGTGGGAATTTGTCGATTGGTGCCCCGGCAAATATTTGTATCTTTAATCCAGAACCAACCTGGAAAGTGACACGAGAATCCATGCATAGTGCGGGAAAAAACACACCTTTTATAAATTATGAACTGCCGGGAGAAGTACTACACACCCTGGTTGCGGGGCAGATCGTCGAAGCCTAGGGCGTGTAGAAGAAAATTTCCCGGCTATTGCAGGGGCGATCACTAATCGCCCGACAGGTCCTCTAAATCATCCAGTGCCGAGGTGCTACCGGTAACTTCAGTAGACTTTGCATGTACATCTGTATCATTCATGCCACCACCAAAATTCATACGCCATTCGAGATTAGTTCTCGAGTCGGCATTGGCCAATGCATCCTGCTTATCTACTTTATCCAGCTTGTAGAGACTATAAAGTGACTGATCAAAGGTTTGCATACCTGCTTTTGCACCTTTCTCCATAGTCTCCTTAATTTCTCCCATCTCACCTTTACGAATCAATTCTGAGATATAGGGCGTCACAATCATGACCTCTACAGCAGCAATACGCTCACCACCTTTTGCCGGTAACAAACGTTGGGAAATGATTGCTTTCAGGTTAAGTGACAGATCCATCAGGACCTGATTCTTCTGTTCCGGCGGAAACAAATTGATTACTCGATCCAATGCCTGGTTAGCATTGACAGCGTGCAAGGTTGTTAAACACAAGTGGCCAGTATCAGCATAAGTAATTGCTGCTTCCATTGTTTCAAGGTCACGTACTTCACCAATCATAATGACATCGGGCGCCTCACGCATAGCTTCGCGCAATGCATTCTCATAAGAATGAGTATCCAAACCAATTTCACGCTGTCCGACAATACATTCGCCATGCTCAAATACGTACTCAATAGGATCTTCAATTGTCAGGATATGTCCGGGCTCAGTATTATTGCGATGATTAATCATTGCAGCCAAAGTAGTTGACTTACCCGATCCAGTTGAACCCACCATCAGAATCAAACCGTTTTTCTCCATAACGATTTCTTTCAAAATCATTGGCAATCCCAGTTCCTCAATTTTTGGAACCCTGGATTTGATGAAGCGTATTACCATCGAAACTTCGCCGCGCTGCATATAAACGTTGACGCGGAAACGTCCTAGCCCCGGCCGACTCATGCCAAGATTAAGCTCCAAGGTATCCTCAAAGTCTTCCTGTTGTCGCTCGCTCAATAATCCGAAAGCCAATTTTTTAACAACACCCGGTTCCAGCCGTGTTTTACTAACTGGTTTAATGACACCTTGAATCTTTACGCAAGGTGACGCACCGGTAGTAAAGTAGAGGTCCGATGCCTCTTTCTCTGCCATTAATTTTAGATAAGGATCAAGTGCACTCATATACTAATTCACCGGCTGAATAATTGATTAATGACGATCATCTGATTGTATTTTAAAACCCTTTACTTCATCTAGCAGATTTGATTTTCTTGCTTCAGATCCTTCCAGTTTCAATCGCAGGCGCAAATCATTAACCGAGTCTGCATAGCGCAAACCCTCTTCCGTACTTATTGCGCCTTCTTCAATCAAATCAAATAACGACTGATCAAACGTCTGCATACCAGCTTCGCGGGACTTGGCCATAAGTTCTTTCATGGCAGGCACATCCCCCTTGAGTATAAGATCCGACATTAACGGCGTATTAATTAATATTTCTACTGCCGCACGCCGGCCTATACCGTCAACAGTGCGTACCAACCGCTGAGAAATCACCGACCTTAGATTCAAAGACAAATCCATTAGCAACTGCTCCCGTCTATCCTCCGGGAAAAAGTTCACAACCCGGTCCATGGCCTGATTCGTATTGTTTGCGTGCAAGGTACAAATACAAAGATGGCCCGTTTCAGCAAACACTATCGCATGTTCCATTGTTTCGCGATCCCGCACCTCGCCAATCAAAATAACATCAGGCGCCTGCCTTAAAGTGTTTTTAAGTGCAATCTCCCAGTTATCCGTATCCGTGCCGATTTCGCGCTGTGTTATCAAGCAGCTTTTATGCGAATGCACATATTCAATTGGATCTTCAATTGTGACTATATGGCCTTGGCTATTAATATTTCTGTAATCTATAAACGCAGCCTGCGATGTTGACTTACCTGAACCAGTAGCACCAACAAATATCACCAGACCACGCTTGGACATAGCAATATCCTGCAAAGTCAAAGGCATGCGAAGACTCTCAAAATCAGGTATCTCTGAAGTCAGCATTCGAATAACCATCCCAACGCTACCCCGCTGAACAAAAGCATTTACACGGAAACGCGAAACATCGGCTAATGAAATGGCAAAATTACATTCGTTAGTCTCTTCAAATTCGGACAGCTGGCGGTCATTCATAATACTGCGCACTAACTCCTGTGTGTGATCCGCCGTTAATTTCTGGTTGGCCACGGGTGTTAACTGGCCATCAATTTTGATGGAAGGCGCAGCACCGGCGGTAATATACAAATCAGACCCGCCTTTTGACTTCAGCATACGCAACAAGTCATGAATAAATTTTATTGCCTTATCACGATCCATAGTTTTACCTCGTGAGCACCTGAATTAGATGGATTCAGGATTTGTTGCTTTTGATTTGGCTTCGTTTCGGTTTACTACGCCTTTTTCAACCAGTTCCTTCAGGTTCTGATCAAGCGTTTGCATACCAAAACCCTGTCCGGTCTGAATGGCTGAATACATCTGAGCAACCTTATCTTCGCGTATCAGGTTACGAATTGCCGGTGTGCCAATCATTATTTCATGCGCCGCAACACGGCCCCCACCATTGCGCTTCATTAGAGATTGCGAAATAACCGCTCGCAACGATTCAGATAACATGGACCGTACCATGGGTTTTTCTGCAGCAGGGAAAACATCGACAATGCGGTCAATTGTTTTGGCTGCAGAGCTGGTATGCAAAGTACCAAACACAAGGTGACCCGTCTCGGCAGCGGTTAGAGCGAGACGGATTGTTTCCAGATCTCGTAATTCCCCTACCAGGATTGTGTCAGGGTCTTCACGCAACGCTGATCTCAATGCCTCATTAAACCCTAGTGTATCTCGGTGGACTTCACGCTGATTAACCAGAGATTTCTTACTTTCATGCACAAATTCAATGGGGTCCTCAACAGTCAGAATATGACCATGCTCAGTTTCGTTCTTATCGTTTACCATGGCCGCCAGGGTTGTTGATTTACCAGAGCCGGTAGGACCTGTTACCAAGACAATACCACGCGGGTATTTCGCAATATCAGCAAAAATGGCCGGACAACGCAGCTCTTCTAGAGTGAGAATTTTGGATGGAATGGTTCGGAATACTGCGCCCGAGCCACGGTGATGGTTAAACGCATTTACACGAAAGCGAGCCAGCCCAGGAATTTCAAAGGAAAAATCGTTCTCCCAAAATTCCTCGTAATCCTTGCGTTGCTTGTCATTCATTATGTCGTACACCATATCGTGTACTTCTTTGTGATCCATGGGATCAATATTGATGCGGCGTACTTCGCCGTCTACACGGATCATGGGAGGTAAACCGGCAGACAGATGTAAATCTGAAGCGTTATTCTTAACGCCAAAGGCCAGTAATTGTGCGATATCCATAGAAATCCTCGTTTAATAAATGCATTACTGGATTAATTAAGGGAGCCTCTGATTTTTTCAGAGATATCCACAATACAATTTAGTGTCGCCATTCCCCGAACACCTAAGTGTTTGATAAACGTAGAAAAGCACATTAGTTTTTGCTTTTCTTTCTCCGGCACGCCCCTGAAGAGCACAATCCGGCTTTCGTGGAGTATCGAACATATCGCGACAACAGCGTTGGTCAGTATAATGGCTTATTCTGATCCTGGGAAATATTGTCTCATTATTGTACCTATGCAAACCTTATCGGCACAATTTGCTTCAATTCAAGAACGAATCCACAAAACTGAATTAAAAAACAAAAGAAAGCACGGATCCGTTCAGTTGCTCGCTGTAAGCAAGAAACAGCCCGTGGAGACACTTAAAGCGGCTCACAAGCTAGGGCAACGCGATTTCGCAGAGAATTATCTGCAGGATGCAATACCGAAAATATTGGCGCTTCAGCATTTGCCCATCAAATGGCATTTTATCGGTCACATTCAATCCAATAAAACACGGCAGGTCGCCGAAAATTTTGACTGGGTGCACAGTATTGACCGGATAAAGATCGCTCAACGTTTAAATGACCAGCGACCAGCGGAATTAAAACCTGTAAATGTCTGCCTTCAGGTCCTGTTAGACGATCAACCCGGCAAATCGGGTGTATCTTCGGACAATATTAGAGAGCTAGCGCTTTCTGTAACCAAGCTACCAAAACTCCGTCTACGAGGCTTAATGGCTTTACCTAAACCGACTACGGACACGCTCCAACAACGAGAAACATATCGAAAAACCCGGCATCTTCAGCAAACACTTGCCAATGATACGAACCTTGAGCTTGATACTTTATCTATGGGTATGAGTAGTGATTTTGAAGCAGCAATCGCTGAGGGAGCCACAATAATACGAATTGGTACTGCGTTGTTTGGCCCCAGGGAGAATAATATCTAATACAGGTTCCCTCAACTCATACAGAATGATCGGGTATAATTCTTCGCAGAAAATCTGGACACAATAAACATGAACAACGGTATTTCTTTTGTCGGTGGTGGCAATATGGCCCGCAGCTTAATCGGCGGGTTATTGCATGGCGGGTTTGAGTCCGAAAAAATTCGAGTCTGTGATCCGGACCCTGCACAACGCGAGCGCCTGCAAAAAAACTTTGGCATATTTACTTCTGAACGGTTAGCTGACGTAGTTGATGACAGCAACTGCTTGGTGTTGGCGGTTAAACCTCAGATACTGCGCTCTGTTTGTATTGAGTTGGGACTGCTTATTGCTGATAAAAACCCTCTACTATTATCCATCGCTGCCGGTATCAATTTAAATAGCATCAACAGGTGGCTTGGGAAAGAACACGCCATCGTGCGCTGCATGCCCAATACCCCTGCACTGATACAAGCCGGCGCATCAGCGCTTTATGCCAACAATGTAGCCAGTGAATCACAACGTGGCCTCGCCGAATCCATTATGCGCGCGGCCGGTATAACGCTATGGGTTGAAGACGAAAAATTAATGGATGCAGTTACCGCCCTATCCGGTAGTGGTCCAGCTTATATATTCCTGGTTATTGAGGCTATGCAAAAAGCCGGGGAAGACCTTGGCCTAGCTGAGCAACATAGCAAGTTACTTGCTTTGCAAACAGTACTTGGTGCCGCCAAAATGGCGATGGAAGATGTCGAGCCGGTGAACGAATTACGGGCGCGCGTAACCTCCAAAGGCGGAACAACAGAAAAGGCTCTTGAAATTTTTGAACAAGGCGAGCTTATTAATCTTTTTGCCAGAGCAATGACCGCGGCATATAACCGTTCAGCAGAATTAGCCGAGCAACTGGACCAGGATTAGGGAGAAATTGTGGGTAGCACCTATTTTACAAATCCAATTATTTTTCTAGTAAGAATTATATTTGAGTTTTATTTATTGGTAATTATGTTGCGTTTTATTTTGCAGTGGATACGCGCCGACTTTTATAACCCGGTTTCTCAGTTTATTGTCAAAATCACCAACCCACTGATTATCCCTTTAAGAAAAATTATTCCCGGCATTGCGGGACTGGATTTGGCTTCGTTGGTATTAATGATTTCTGTAGCAATCCTGCAAATCCTGGTAATCAGTATGCTGAGTGGATTTGTTCCGAGCATGGCTATGTTGATTTCGAGAGGAATGGTCGACCTTATCACGCTATTCCTGAATATCTATTTCTTCACCATTATAATCCAGGTGGTATTAAGCTGGATTGCACCCCATCAATACAATCCCATTATCGCGCTTATACATCAGCTCAACGAGCCATTGTTGAGACCGATAAGAAAATTGTTACCTGCATCCGCTGGCATCGATTTTTCACCACTGTTAGCAATTATCCTGATTCAACTATCAAAAATGATCCTTATTCCTCCATTGTTACAGTTCCACTAATGGCCAGACAGGATCAAGGGTATCACTGGCAGGAGTCAACTTTAGTAATCAAACTATACCTTCAGCCCAATGCCAGGCATGAGGGATTTGATGGAACACATGGAGAACGCATTAAAGTACGAATCGCTGCACCAGCGATAGACAACAAAGCCAACCATAGGCTTATAAACTATCTAGCAAATTTATTTTCGGTGCCAAAAAGCGCTGTAAAGCTCGTCAAGGGCGAAAAATCGCGCAATAAAACTATTCATATCAATAACCCAAGAGAATTGCCTGGCTGGATAACTGAATGAATTCGCTTTCTTTTATTGCATGGCTTGCAGCAGCTGTTTAGACTAGCCGTCTTTCTAATATGAAGCAGTGTATAAGTTTACGCAGTGAGCATCCCCGCAGACTCAATTGGCATCGTAACACCAGAGCGATTGCACTTTGATCAAGCACTTCCTCTAGAGTGCGGTAAGACTCTTGACGAATATGATCTGCTTGTTGAAACCTACGGCGCGTTAAACAAAAACAAATCCAACGCTATTTTGATTTGTCATGCTTTATCCGGAGATCATCATGCTGCCGGATATCACTCCGAAAGTGATAAAAAGCCCGGATGGTGGGAAAGCGCCATTGGCCCCGGTAAACCGATCGATACCAATTGCTTTTTTGTAGTTTCTTTAAACAACCTTGGTGGATGCAACGGCTCAACTGGACCCAATACGATTAACCCGGATACAGGTAAATTGTATGGGCAGAATTTTCCAATTGTCACAGTAAAAGACTGGGTGACTAGCCAGGCGCGACTAATGGAGAAACTGGAAATTCAACAGTGGGCAGCGATTATTGGTGGAAGCCTGGGCGGTATGCAAGCTTTGCAATGGGCGATTGATTATCCGGACAAGCTTCGCCACTCACTGGTTATCGCTGCAGCCCCCAAGCTTACGGCGCAAAATATAGCTTTTAATGAGATTGCACGCGCCTCCATTCTGACCGATCCGGATTTTCATGACGGCCGATACTTCGAGCACAATGTAGTTCCAGCTCGTGGATTGCGTCTGGCGCGCATGCTCGGTCATATCACGTATCAATCAGATGATTCGATGGGTGACAAGTTCGGTCGCGAACTGCGCGAGGGTCGATTTAAGTACGGGTATGATGTGGAGTTTCAGATTGAAAGTTATCTGCATTATCAGGGGAAATCATTTGTTGACCGGTTCGATGCCAATACTTATTTACTGATGACAAAGGCACTGGATTATTTTGATCCGTCGCAGGATTTCGATAATAGTTTATCCAAAGCGCTTGAACGCTGTTTATGCAAATTTCTGGTAATTGCATTTACTACTGACTGGCGTTTTTCACCGGGCCGATCAAAAGAGATCGTAAAAGCCATGTTGGATGCAAACTGCGACGTTAGCTACGCAGAAATTGAAGCAATACATGGTCATGACGCGTTTTTATTAAAACAGCCTCAGTATATGCGCATATTTAGCAGTTATATGGAACGTGTAGCAGTTGAATCAGCTGAATTAAACAGTGGGGCGGCAGTTTAATTATGCGTGTCGATCTTGAGCTAATCAGTAAATGGATAGAACCCGGTAGTAGAGTACTGGATCTGGCCTGCGGTGATGGCACCCTTCTGGCGTGGCTACACAACCACAAACAGGTTACCGGTTATGGCATTGAGATTGCGCCTGAATATATTGTTGAATGTGTTCGTAAAGGTGTAAACGTTATTCAGACCGACCTTGACGCTGGCCTGTCTGATTTTGATGCCAATTCGTTCGATTATGTTTTAATAACACAATCGCTTCAAGCCATGCATTTTCCGGATCGATTACTGGGAGAAATGCTTCGAGTGGGACGACAGGGTATCGTTTCTTTCCCTAATATGGGTCACTGGAAGTGCCGCATGCAGTTTGCTTTTCGAGGACGTATGCCTGTTACTCGAGCTTTAGATAATAACTGGTACGATACACCCAATATCCATTTGTGCACCATATCTGACTTTGAGCGGCTGTGTGCAGAAAAACAGATATCGGTATTGCAACGAGCAGCCATGGATTACTCCCATCAGTCAAGCTTTATAATCAAAAGGCTACCAAATCTGCTTGCAGAACTTGCGATCTATCGTTTCCAGAAAAAACCAGGTTAATCAATTGTTCGATTGCTTCGTGCTCTGTATTAAAAGCAGCCTCTACCCAATAGAGAACGTTATTGAATTTGTGTTGCGCACCATACTGTTGCGTGTCGATAAATAGTAAGGGATAACACGATTGATGTGCTTTGGAATACCTAAATTGCAATTTTTTGCTGTAATAGCAGTTTTTTTTTACATTCTAGATTCCAATTTGAGAAAAGTATGATATCGTTTTGCCCCAGTGATCACCTAACTCCGGGAGCTATACATGGCTGTAAAAAAGAAAGTTGCTGTTAAAAAAGCACCTACCAAATCAGAAATATACGCACATATTTCTGAAGAAACCGAACTGTCTCGCAAACAGGTAGCTGCAGTATTTGATTCTCTTGCTGGTTTGATAGAGAAAAATCTGAAACCAAGAGGACCAGGATTCTTTACTGTACCCAGTTTAATGAAAATCAAGGTTATTAAGAAACCTGCCACAAAAGCACGCAAAGGAATCAATCCTTTCACTGGCGAAGAAACTGTATTTAAAGCAAAACCAGCGCGTAAAGTCGTTAAAGTTCTGCCACTTAAGGCCCTAAAGGAAATGCCCTGATTTTGCAACAATCAAATGAAAAAGGCTCCTTTATGGAGCCTTTTTTATGTCCACGGACGGACTGTATGCCGCGATTACATGGATGTAAAAGAGCGGCTATGTCTGGACTTTGAGTTTTGACTGAATAAACTCACGATGTGAAAGATTCAGTAACTCAGCAATCCGCCTGATTCGATGATCTTCATACTTATCTAGCTCACCATCTGCAAACGCCACACGCCATAAATTAACCAGAATTTCAAACTTTTCCTGTTGGCTGCAGTGTTGATTCAATACGCTGGTAAATTCATACAGCGACGTGGCATTGCTTTGATGCTGCTCTGCGTCAGAAATCAGTTGCTGTAAGGCTTGAGAATCCAGAGGAAAGCTCTTTTGTAGAGCGTTCAGCAACGTATCCCGTTCCTTTGGACACTGCTTGAAATCTGCCACTGCCACTTCAACCATTAAGGCTGCAGCCGCTAACTGCAGCCCAATAGTATTCTCCTGATCTGCATCAGATCCCGAATGAGTAGCTGAATTGATAAAGGACTGAATTGTCGCAAACATGGATGCGCTTCCGCAGAATATCTAGGTTAGTTTAATACCCTACGCACGATATAGTGATCCTGTTCGAAATCACGGAAATAATCCTCGACATAAGCATGATCGATCGGCTCACAGAGCGTGTCACGCTGCAATTGCTTTTCAGCGATATAAGCCTGCATGTCCTGATCCTCCAGCAAAACATGGTACCAGGGGTCTGCCTGGTACTGCAGGGGTTCCTCTCCTGGCTAAACATCCATTGCTTTACGGCTAAATTCCGGGTCAATATCAACCACCACGCCACGATAACCGGATTCGCTATGGAGTACGATTTGACCAATATTGAATTTTGCCTGCTTGACGCTCATATGTGTTTTATTACCAGTACTTAAGTTAACAAGGAATAATTGCTGCAAACCAGCGCTCACCTTTACCCTTGGTGTATGGAGAAGCTCTGTAAGTTCAATATGTGTGCCAATCATAAAATTACAAGGGTCAGCAAAACACTCATTTTCAACTACGACAAAAATATGCGTGTCTATCTGCAATCAAGGTACAAATGGTTTCTTCCAAGCAATACCTCCACTTTAGCTGCTCGCGGCTTAATAGCTGAGTAAGCAATAATCCTGTTCCATGACTCCGGTTTTATCTCTAACTTGGTTATTTTCAGCTGCGCTACTTATATCAGATAGTAGCAGCGGAACCATTTCGCTCATTTTTTTTCTGATTCAGCTAGTATTAGCATTATGCTGCCCTGTATTGCCCTTTATCGCACCAGGTAAGTTGCCGGGACTCAATAAATGAGAATTCGCTTATTCAACTCAATTATCGGTCTACGCTTTGGCTTTGCTGCCGTAGTGATTTTTGGCTGCCTATATGCTTGCGCGAGTGCCAGCAGTGAGTCGGGAGCAGGCAAAATCGAATCTACTAGTGAATCGCTTAGAATAAGCGTTGGCTTCAGCTCAGCAGAAATCAACCCCGAGGATCACGCCGTCATCGCGGTGCTAAATGATATTCTGGCGGCCGATTTGAAACTTGCGCGCAAACTGTCTGGCAAAGCAGCCGTATTCCAGGGCACCACGCAGCTAACAAGAAAAGAAATCAGGGCAAAATTTGACGAATTAGAACGCATCGACTTTATTCGATATATCGAGTTTGATCAGCGTCGGCATATTCACAACGAGTAACTATTTCCATGCCGTTAGCAAACAGAAATAGCTCAAATCTTACTCTCCATATTTGTGCTATAGCTCTATCGATTGCCTTCCCTGTCTTAAGTATCGCAACACCTGATCCGAACTTAAACGACTCATGCGACGGCCGCATTATCGTCAAATTCAAAGAAGGCGGAAAAGAAACCAGCCAATTAAATACCAGACAGATCAACCAGCTACAAACAGCCGACAAAGGTAAGTCGCAGACCTATCGTCGAAAACTTGCTAATGGTGCGCATGTTTTGCATCGCAATAGAAAAACTGTCACACAATCTGACAGGGAATTCATAGAACAACTTAATGTGGAACAAGACGTTGAGTACGCGGAATGTGATACCCGGCGACGAATTCAGTACATACCCAACGACCCGGCATTCCCTATTAATGGCATTGGTTTTCCAGATCAATGGTACTTATCAGAAGCTGCCGGTGGCATACGCGCAGAGCAGGCCTGGGATATAACTAAAGCCCAAGCTCTGGCTGTTAATCCAACGGTAATTGCAATAATCGATACTGGCATACTCTCTCACATTGATCTTGATAGTTCGCGAGTGCTACCAGGCTATGATTTTGTGGACTCCGATACCGATCCAAGTGATCCCGGTGATGCAGCCGTGGCAAACGAATGTGATACGGGTGATCCTGATGAAGATCGGGACAGTTCCTGGCATGGTGCTGCTGTTACCGGAATAATTGCTGCTACGCTTGACAACAATACCGGCATCGCCGGTATTGACCACAATTCCAGCATTCTCCCGATACGCGCTCTGGGTAAATGTGGCGGTTTAACATCGAGTATTTCAGAAGCCATTCGATGGGCAGCGGGCTTGCCGATAAATGGGATTGGAGATAATCCCCATCCGGCTGATGTGATTAATCTAAGTTTCGGGTCTTTATATCCCTGCAGTAATACCGAACAAGACGCCATAAATGCTGCAGTGGCAGCAGGAGCCATGGTCACAGTTTCTGCAGGCAATGAGAGCACAAGCATCAGTGAGCTGGCGCCGGCCTCCTGCAACAATGTCTTTGTTGTGACAGCAACAACCCGCGAGGGCGGAGAAACCTGCTATACCAACTTTGGGCCGGAAGCGGATATTGCCGCACCCGGTGGCAATGAGAGTGATCTAGACCTAGGTTGTACTGGCAGCCTGATGGACACATTAGTATCCATATCCAACACGGGTACCACTGGGCCGATTGCAGACACCTATGCTTATCACCTCGGCACCAGCTTTGCCGCACCAATGGTTAGCGCTGCAGCCGGTCTGATTAAAGCGATAGATCCCTCACTCACTGTTATGCAAATGGAGTCTGTGCTGGTTAGTACGGCCAGGTCATTTCCACAAAACACCAACGATGGCTCTGGCGATTGTACTCAGGAGCATTGTGGCGCAGGAATACTGGATATTAAAGCGGCTATCGATGTTGTTCTTTCTGCGAGCGGGGTTGATACCAGCCCTGATAGTTTCACCTTTATCGCCCAGAATAATGTCGCAACCAGTACAGACATCGTATCGAATAGCATCACCGTAGCCGGTATTAATGTTCTGGTACCCATTACTATTACTGGTGGCGAGTATTCGATAAATAATGAAAGCTTTACAAGCACCAGCGACAGGGTGGCTTCCGGCAGCTCCGTAAGAATTCAGTTGACCTCCGCCAACAGTAACTTGAGCAGCCGCACAGCAACCCTCAATATTGGTGACCGGTCTGCAGACTTCACTGTAACAACCGCTGCCGCAGTCAACGAGAGTAGCAGCTCAGGTGGAGGAGCTTTTGATTGGCTTTGGCTATGCCATCTCTGGTTATTCTTTGTTACAAAGAAGTTTCGCTCTAGTGGCAAATTATTCTGCTGAAATCGCAGTAATAAAACCCTTATTTATGTAAGGGCTACCGCGATACGCGAAATGACGCTATTTATCGAAGGTCCAGCGTTTAATAAATAGTGCAAAGTAAAAGTAATATTTCTGCCCTGCAAATTTCCGGATGAAGTTGATCAGAGCTTCATTAATCATAGGCTGTATGTGATTGTAGTCATTACGATTCTTAAGTCTAAGGCGACACGCGCATAATCATACGTAGTACTCGCGATATGGCCTAACAGGCCATAGTTGTATCCTCATCGCCGTAGTCGGCACTTCCCATTTTTGCGCTTATCGCCCATTCAAGTGGACAGTAAAAGTTTTTCAACTATTGCGAAACTTGCCGCACTATACCCTGAAGTAAATCTTGCTAGATATCGTACCCTGGCCAGGAGGAAAGAATGAATTCATCACGACAGGACATGACTCGTCCGCCCAAACTTAAAAAGCGCGGCACGGGCCCGGTACGAAACCGACGACCTGTTTATAAAGATATATTACCCCCATGCAATAATGCCTGTCCGGCGGGCGAAGACATTCAGGGCTGGTTAACACTGGCTCAAGACGGGCAGTATAAAAAAGCCTGGCGACATTTAATTCAGAATAATCCTCTGCCCGCAACCTGCGGGCGGATTTGTTATCACCCCTGTGAAAGTGGCTGCAACCGTGGCCGACTTGACTCTTCTGTGAACATTCATGCGGTGGAGCGGTTCTTAGGAGATATGGCTCGCAAAGAAGGCTGGAAACCCAAAATCGAAAACGAGCCCAGCGGCAAACGTATTCTGGTGGTTGGTGCCGGCCCCAGCGGTCTATCCGCCGCCTTTCATCTAACACGTTTAGGTCACTCTGTTGAGATATATGAAGCGGGGCCACTGGTTGGCGGCATGATGCATGTGGGTATTCCATCCTACCGCTTACCTCGCGATGTTCTGGAAGAAGAAGTAAAACGAATAGAAGACATGGGTGTCACGATCAAGCTAAACCATAAAGTAGAAGATTTATTGGCTGAAAAAGAGGCCGGTAAATTTGACGCTGTGTTCGTTGCGGTCGGCGCACATTTAAGTAAGCGGGTGGATATCCCCGCTCGTGATGCTGGCAAGATCTATGATGCAATTAATTTCCTAAAAGATGTCGACTCGGGTAATCCTCCAAAACTCGGTCGCCGAGTGGCAATTTATGGCGGCGGTAATACGGCGATGGACGCAGCTCGCGTAGCCAAGCGCCTGGGAGTGGATGAAGCAATGATTGTTTATCGGCGTGACCGGGAAAATATGCCAGCACATGAATTTGAAGCCGATGAAGCCATTGAAGAGGATGTAAAAATTCACTGGCTGCGCACGATTAAGGAAATTGACCAGTCCAATATGACTGTTGAAATCATGGAAGTCGTTGATGGTAAGCCAGTGCCTACCGGAGAATTTGAAACATTGGAAGCCGACTCTTTAATTCTGGCGCTGGGCCAGGATACTGATACCGGATTTATGAAAAAAATTCCCGGCATTGAAATGGAATGGGACGGAGTGGTTCAAGTCAATGAACAAATGATGACCGGCCACGAAGGTGTTTTTGCTGGAGGCGATATGGTCCCCAGCGAACGTACAGCGACCGTAGCCATTGGACACGGCAAAAAAGCTGCTCGCCATATTGATGCCTGGTTAGACGATAAAAAATATGAAAAAGCCCCGAAAGGGCCGATTGCGACCCTCGATAAACTGCATTTGTGGTACTACAAAGATGCCGCACATCGACCGCAGCAACATCTCGAGTTGCATAATCGCGTCTCAGGATTTGATGAGGTTGTTAGCGGCCTAAGTGAAGCAGATGCCTTATTTGAGGCAAAGCGTTGCCTGTCCTGCGGTAATTGTTTTGAATGTGATGGTTGCTATGGCGCCTGTCCTGAAGATGCCATTATCAAACTGGGTAAAAATAAACGTTACCAATACAACTTTGACCTTTGCACAGGTTGTGCAGTCTGCTTTGAACAGTGCCCATCCCATGCAATCGAATTAATACCAGAACCTCGAGAGGCATAAGCAGCGCTTATGCCTTCGGTTTGTGCAAAAGATTAAGCACAATATTTAAATTTATCCGGCAGTTGGTTAAACACTGCAGTTGATCGTCGGAGCACATATATGGACAAGTCCATTAAGACACGAACAGTTAAAACTATTGATGGCAATGAAGCTGTCGCGCATGTCGCCTATCGGCTAAACGAAGTTTGCGCGATCTACCCCATCACACCATCCTCAACTATGGCAGAGTTTGCGGATCAATGGTCTGCAGAAGGTAAATCCAATATCTGGGGTAACATCCCTGCTGTTATCGAGATGCAAAGTGAAGGTGGTGCTGCTGGCACAGCACACGGTGCATTACAAACCGGGTCCTTAACCACTACATTCACTGCCTCTCAGGGCTTGATGTTAATGATCCCTAATATGTACAAAATAGCCGGTGAGTTAACGAGTGCTGTTTTTCATGTTGCAGCCAGATCACTGGCAACTCAAGGCTTATCAATTTTTGGAGATCACCAAGATGTAATGGCGGTTCGCAGCACGGGATTTGCCCAGTTATCATCCAACTCGCCACAAGAAGCGCATGATATGGCTTTGATTGCACAGGCTTCCACACTGGAGGCCCGCGTTCCATTCATACATTTCTTTGATGGCTTCCGTACGTCTCATGAAGTCAATCGGGTTGAAATACTTGAGGATGACGACCTGCGTGCGATGATCGATGATGATCTGGTGATCGCCCATCGGGATCGTGGCCTAAATCCTGATCATCCGTTTATTCGCGGAACCGCACAAAATCCGGACGTGTACTTTCAGGGCCGCGAAACAGTGAATCCTTTCTATGCCAGGACGCCTGAAATTGTTCAAAATCAGATGGATAAATTTGCGGGGCTTACTGGGCGACAGTACAAACTATTTGAATATTTTGGCGATCCCGATGCGGAAAAAGTAATCATTATTATGGGATCAGGCGCTGAAACGGTGCATGAAACCGTTGAGTATCTTTCGCAACAGAGCGAGAAAGTTGGTGTACTAAAAGTCAGACTATATAGACCCTTTTCACCCACGCACCTTATTGCAGCGCTGCCCACTTCAGTTAAACGTATTGCAGTTCTGGACCGCACAAAGGAACCCGGATCTGCTGGCGAGCCACTCTATCTGGATATCATCACCGCACTGGCGGAATCGCAGGCAAGTAACGAATTACCCTTCAATATGCCGAAAGTGATTGGTGGTCGTTACGGCTTGTCGTCCAAGGAGTTCACACCAGCAATGATTAAAGGCGTTCTGGATGAACTGGATAAAGAAAAATCAAAAAACCATTTTACTATCGGCATCGTCGACGATGTTAGCCATACCAGTCTTGACTATGATAAAGACTTTATTATCGAGTCAGATGATGTTGTTCGCGCACTGTTCTACGGGCTTGGTGCTGATGGTACGGTAGGAGCAAACAAGAACAGCATTAAAATTATTGGCGAGCTGCCCGGCAAATACGCTCAGGGTTACTTTGTATACGACTCCAAAAAATCCGGATCGCAAACAGTATCCCATTTACGCTTTGGTCCAAAACCGGTTCGCTCCACTTACCTGGTCCAGTCCGCTAACTTTGTTGCCTGCCATCAGTTTAATTTTATTGATACCACACCGCTGCTAAAGTACGCCGCCAAAGGCTCTACCTTTTTACTTAACAGCCCGTACGACGCGGAAGAAGTCTGGGAAAATCTGCCGCTTAGCCTGCAACAGGAAATTATTGACAAAGAAACGCCGTTTTACGTTATTGACGCCTATAAAGTGGCACGCGAAAACGGCATGGGTACTCGCATTAATACAGTGATGCAGACCTGCTTCTTCGCAATATCCGGCGTCTTGCCAAAAGCAGAAGCAATCGAACAGATCAAACATGCAATCAAGAAAACCTACGGCAAAAAGGGTGAAGAGGTTGTACAGAAAAACTTCCAGGCCGTTGATCAAAGTCTTGCCCATTTACACAAAGTTGAAGTTCCTGCCAAGGCGGATAGCAAGCGTGATTTACCGGCCGTTGTCCCGGATGCCGCACCGGACTTTGTTAAAAATGTAACCGCCATGATGATGGCTGGACGTGGCGACGAATTACCGGTAAGCGCAATGCCGGTTGACGGCACATACCCAAGCGCCACTACCCGGTGGGAGAAACGCAATATCGCAATGTTTGTACCCGAATGGGATCCTGATACCTGCATTCAGTGTGGCAACTGTGCATTAGTTTGCCCACACGGTTGTATCCGTTCCAAAATATATGACAAAGCCGATCTCAAGAAGGCGCCAGAAGGATTTAAGTTCGATAAAATTGAGGCACGCGGATTCCCGGATACACGTTACACCCTACAGGTCTATGTTGAAGACTGCACCGGCTGCAGCCTTTGTGTAGAAACCTGCCCGGCGAAAAACAAGGAAGACACAAGCCTGAAAGCAATCAACATGAAAGAAAAGGATCCAATTCTCGAAACCGCCAAAGCTAATACTGCTTTTTTTGAAACCCTGCCAGAGATGGATCGCTCACGAATCGACTTTTCTACCGTTCGTGGCGTGCAGTTTCTTGAACCCTTATTTGAATTTTCCGGAGCCTGCGCAGGCTGCGGAGAAACACCTTATGTAAAACTACTGTCACAACTGTTTGGTGACCGCCTTATGGTGGCCAACGCCACTGGTTGTTCTTCAATCTATGGCGGCAACCTGCCAACCACTCCGTGGGCAAAGAATAGCGAAGGCCGAGGCCCTGCATGGTCTAACTCCCTGTTTGAAGATAACGCCGAATTTGGTTTAGGGTTTCGAGTTACCGCTGATAAGCAACGCTCGATCGCCGTTGAGCTGGTCGAAAAATTACGTCCACAACTCGCTAAAAGCCTGGGTGATGATTTAATCCATGATCTGCTTGAAGCACCTCAGTTGATGGAGATGGAAATTCGCGCACAACGCGTTCGAGTTACCAAGCTTAAAGAACGTTTAGCGAAATTAGTTAAGCAAAAAGCCGTTGGTAACGAAGCGAAACACCTGCTTTCCGTTGCAGACCAGCTTGTTCGTCGCAGTGTCTGGATTGTTGGCGGTGATGGATGGGCCTATGATATTGGCTCATCTGGCCTCGATCATGTTTTAGCCAGTGGTCGCGATGTAAATATTCTGGTTATGGATACGGAAGTGTAT
>CAJHXT010000084.1_pt1 | contig 26270 bp, 20 predicted proteins | sample 9198451 | NCBI WGS metagenome assembly CAJHXT01 (sample SAMEA7708326, study PRJEB35096) | sediment metagenome | biome: marine neritic benthic zone biome [ENVO:01000025]; feature: sediment [ENVO:00002007]; material: shallow marine sediment [ENVO:03000034] sea grass bed [ENVO_01000059] ... | reverse complement strand
TTCAGGAAAAACTTCGCCAGTCATTACCCTTCGCTGACAAGCGAGATTTTGCAGAAGCTAAAAGAGGGTTTATTGCCGCGCCCCCTTATAAACAAATTATGGCTGACGCAGGTCATGTGGCCTGGGATATGGAGAGTTACGACTGGCTCCTGCAAGGTAAGACCTTCGACAGCATACATCCTTCTCTACAACGCCAGGCAATCCTGAATATGGAATATGGTTTGTATGAAGTTTTGCCGGGAAAAATTTACCAGGTACGCGGTTTTGATCTGGCCAACATTAGTTTCCTCAAGGGTAAGAAAGGCTGGATTGTCATTGATCCATTGACCGCGAAGGAAACAGCAAGGGCAGCACTGGAATTTATCAATGAAAAGGTAGAGAAGCGGCCGGTAACCGCTGTTATCTATTCTCACTCTCACGGAGACCATTTTGGTGGTGTGCGCGGAGTTGCTGATGAGAAAGATGCAAAATCCGGTAAGGTTAAAATTATTGCTCCCAGTGGATTCATGGATCATGCCGTATCAGAGAACGTTTATTCTGGAACGGCGATGAATCGTCGCATGTTCTATCAATATGGTGTGCTATTGCCTCGAAGCCCATTTGGTCATGTTGATCAATCGATTGGTAAAAATGTTGCCTCAGGCAATCTTGGACTTATTGCGCCGAATATGATTATTAAGGATGACTATGAAACCCACACTATCGATGGGATTAAAATGGTTTTTCAGAATACTCCGGGTACCGAAGCACCTTCCGAGATGAATACTTATTTCCCTAACTGGAAAGCATTCTGGGCTGCTGAGAATATTACTGGAACCATCCATAATATTTATACCTTGCGTGGTGCACAGGTTCGCGATGCTTTGAAATGGTCCAAGGGTATCAATGAAGCACTTTATAAGTTTGGAATGGAGGCAGAGGTGATGTTTGCCTCTCACAGCTGGCCGCGTTGGGGCAATGATCGCGTTCAGGAAGTTATGCGTGCGCAACGCGATACCTATGCCCACTTAAATAATGGCGTGCTGCATCTGGCAAACCAGGGTGTCACCATCAACGAAATACATAATGTTTACGAAGTGCCAGAAAGTCTGCAGCAACAGTGGGCGGCAAGGAGTTATCATGGCTCCGTTGAACACAATAGCCGTGCTGTTATTAATCGCTTCTTAGGTTATTGGGATGCCAACCCAGCAACCCTTATTCCGTTGTCACCGGAAGATTCTGCGCCGCTTTACGTAGAGATGATGGGTGGTTCTAAAAATATCATAAAAAAGGCAAAATCTTTGCATAGCAAAGGCGAATACCACCTGGCCTATGAAATTTTAAACAAGCTAGTTTATGCTGAGCCAAACAATACAAAAGCCAAACAGTTGTTAGCTGACGTGTACGAACAAATTGGATATCAACAAGAAAGCCCCAGCGTAAGAAACAGTTTTCTCGCCGGGGCCTATGAGTTACGTTCTGGTGTCCCAACGGGCACACCTCCAAGCTCCACCGGCCCGGATATGATAAAAGCCATGTCGATAGAGCTGTGGCTGGATTATCTTGGCATCATGCTGGATAGTAGAAAAGTTGGAAATGATGCCTCTGCCGTTATCAATTTAAATGTTCCAGACGTAAAGGAACAATATATTATTGAATTGAGTAATGGCACTTTAACAAATGTCAAAGGCTTTCAGGCTAAAAATGCTGATTTAACAATCACCATAGATCGCTCTGAATTAGAAAAAACCATGATGGGTGTTACACCGCTGATTACCCAAATTGAAACCGGCAAAGCAAAAACCCAGGGCGATGTGAGTATTATCAAACAACTTGCTGGAATGATGGTGCAATTTGAAGTCGGTTTCGAAATATTGCCTGGAACGTTGCAGAAAGCTAAATCCAAACCTAATGAAACCCCGTTCAAACAAGGCGAGTTTGCCGATACATCGGGCGGATAAATAAGCGGCATAAAAGAAAAGCAGTCTTATCATGACTGCTTTTCTACTTCTAATAGTAACAAGCAATTAAAGGTGGAAAGAACTACAAAATCACCGTTCCAGCCAATTCGCCAGTAAAACATTTTTGGTCTTTTACTGTATACGACAATGATGATCGATGTTTAATCGATACTGGCGAACTACCGGATAAGTCTTCACGTATGGATCTTGCATGGAATGAAGACGGATCAGTTGATTTGTACTTTGGTCCAGAGTTACCAAAGGGTGCTCCTAAAGCAAACTGGACTAAAACAATACCAGGAGAAGGTTGGTTTACCTACTTTAGATTGTATGCACCAACCCAACCTTATTTTGACCAAAGCTGGCAGTTACCGGATATTGTAAAAATAAAATAAGAAAGACTTATATATTTGAACAAGTAAAAAGGTAGATTATGAATTACTTTAAATTAGTTTGTAGCAAGACAAGTATCCTGATTTGTATGTTTGGTTATATCGGTTCAGTCGTAGCCGCCGACCGTGATCAAAACTGGGAATTTACCTTGCAGCCCCGATATGTCGAATCAACGGAAATTGAATTTGGTGGTGGGTCCAGGGTGGATATAAACAGCGATATCGGATTCGGGTTCGGTATGGGCTATAACTTAAATGAAAATTTTGCCCTACGTGGAACTATATCCTGGTTCTCAGCAAGTTATTCAGGAACTCGCGTTTTAGATACTGGAGCAGAGCAAACATTTAGTTCGCGCCTGGATAGTTCAACTATTGGGATTGGCGCAGATTACTATTTGACCAAAGGGCGGGTGTCTCCTTACGTTAATGTGTCAGCAGGCTGGACATTTGTTGATACCAATATTCCGGCAGGATTACCACAATCCATTTGCTGGTGGGATCCCTGGTGGGGTTATATTTGCGACACTTACCAGCCTACTGTAGGTGATACAGAATTTTCCTATAGTGTGGCACTCGGTCTTCGGTTTGAATTAAGCGATAGAATGTTTTTGCGTGCAGGTGTTAGTGATTACAGTATTGACTACGATAATAGTTTAAGTAGTGACAACTCTCTGATAACGCAATTAGATATTGGGTTTTCATACTGAAAGTTTTTAATGTAACAGAGTGTATAAGACACAGGAATTTATAGATGAAAATACTGCTGACCGCCGCATTACTACTTTTTTTGCTAGCAGTAGCTTTGCAAATGAGAAGCTAAACGTTGTCATCATGATGGTTGATAAACTTGGTTACGGTGACCTCGGTGCTTATGGGGGCGGTGAAGTTCGAGGCATGCCAACACCAAGAATCGACAAGCTGGCTAACGAAGGATTACGATTTACTCAGTTTCTGGTTGAGCCAGGTTGCACGCCGTCTAGAGTTGCAGCCAATTACATCCAATAGAGTGCTTGCTTAAAGTCAGCAAGCCAAAGCGCGTGATTAACTGGTACGCGAAGATTGATGGCAGTTATAATGCGCATCGATTCTCCAAATAACATTCAAAAAGATTAAGTTAATGTCAAACTTACTGAAATCCGTCGCATTCAATTTTCTGGTCATGGTACTTGTAGGCTGTGCTGGTTCATCAAATTTGACCCGCGTTGATGACCACAAAGATGACCCTTATTACTGGCCAAGAACGTATGTTGATCATAAAAAATCCAAAATAACACTGCATCAGCCTCAGATAACCGATTGGGAAGATTTTAAAAAGATCAAAGCGAGAGTTGTTGTTGAATACCATCCACCCAACATTGCCAAACCCTTACTGGGTACTTTTTCGATGGAAGCAGATACGGATGTTAACGTTGAGCTACGTCAGGTTCACGCGGGAAATTTCAAAATTAGCAACCTTCGTTTTAGTGATACAAAGTTAGTCGGAGAAACTGAGCTGCTTCAAGAAAATCTTGTGGGGCTATTAACTGGAAAAGCACGTATTCTGTCTTTGGATAGATTGAGTGCCAACTTCGAACGTAACCAGTCGATCATCCCTGTCAAACTTAAAACAGACCCACCACAGATCTTTGTGAGTGAATCACCTGCGATCCTGGTGTTGTTTAACGGCAAACCGGAATGGGCGGCCATAGAAAACGTTGACTTACAGTTTGCGGTGAACACTAATTGGGATGTATTCAGAAGTAAGGACAAAAAAACCTACTATTTAAGAAATTTCGATGGGTGGCTAAGTGCTCCCACATTAAATGGGCCCTGGTCCGCAGGAGTGATATTACCAGAAGTATTCAGTCAGCTTCCGGATGATGAAAATTGGTCAGAGGTGAAGCAGCATATACCTGGAGTTAAATTAACTAAAGAAGCTGCACCGGATGTATACCTTAGTGTTAAGCCCGCTGAATTGATCCTTATGAGTGATAAACCAAATTTACAGTTCGTCGGTTCGACAACACTGCAGTGGATAGCTAATACAGAAAGCGATGTGTTCTACTATCAGGAAGACCAGCATTATTACTATTTGGTGTCAGGGCGTTGGTTTCGATCGCTGTCTCTAGATAACGAATCTGAATGGGAGTTTGCTACTCCCGATTTGCCTGAGCTATTCAAGCTGATTCCGCTCACGCATGAACGCGCGCATGTAAGAGCATCGATACCTGGCACACCGGAGGCCAAAGAAGCTGTATTAATGGCGCAAATGCCAAGAAAGGTAGATATAAAACTTGGCAGCATACATCCCGAGGTGAAATTCAATGGCGCACCACAGTTCAGAAAAATTGAAGGTACGGATTTGGCTTATGCGGTAAACACTGCAAGCGATGTAATAAGGGTAAATAATCAATACTACCTATGCCAGGATGCAGTCTGGTTTGTATCAGAGTCAGCATCAGGTCCATGGGTTGTTGCGACCGAAGTTCCGCAGCCGATTTATCAAATGCCTTCGAGTTCTCCTGTCTATCATACGACTTATGTGCATGTGTATGATTACCACCATAATCATGTAACGGTTGGCTACACGGCGGGTTACTCTAATGTGTATTTTTCTTTTGGCGTAATGATGTACGGCTCAGGCTGGTATTATCCGCCATACTATTACTATGATCCCTTTTATACGCCCTATCCAGTTTATTATTCCTATCCTTATACTTACGGCGCCGCAACTTATTACAACCCTTATTCCGGCGTGTATGGGCGGGGCATAAGACATTATGGTCCCTATGGAGGCGCAGGTTACGGCTATGCTTATAATTTAGATACGGGCCGCTATTTACGCGGTGGGGCTGCGTATGGTCCCTACAATGCAGGCCGATGGACAGAGGCATACAATCCGCGCACCAACACTTACGCGTTAAGTGCCAAAGGCACTAACTACTACGATGCATGGGGTGCATCAATAGTTCAGCGGAATGATGACTGGTTGGCGACAAGAAAAATTAGCAATGATCAGGGTGGCATTAGAGAATTCAAATCCTCTGGTGGAAAACAAGGATTTATTGGATACGACAATGACAATCTATACGCTGGTAAAGATGGAAATGTATACAGACGTAATGCTGAAGGGTGGCAACAACGTAGTCAGGATGGTAGCTGGAAAGACACTGATATCCCAATCGAGAGGACAAATAAAAGGCTGGGCCAGAATGTATCACCATCCAATCTGAGCCAGGAGCGAAGCCGGTTGCAGTCAACTAAAAATATGTCGAGTGAACAACTCGATCAGATTAAAACTCAGCGTGAACAACGCGAAGGAAATCTGAAGACGGGAACCAGGCAGGCAAAAAAAACCGATAGGTCTTCCATAGACAAACAGCTAAATAACGATTATAGCCATAGACAACGGGGTAATCAGCGTTTGAATAGTAGGCGTTCTAGTAATAGCTGGAACTATGGCAATCGTCGCTCAAATATATCCGGCTCTTCTCGTCTCCCATCAAGACGGCGTTAATACTTATTCGCAGGGTGTTTGCTGTATTTATCAGCGGTTCGATAGTGAAAGTGATTAATGAGAGCGGCTATCAACTAGTTTCTATACGGGAAGGGTTAAGGAATTATTGTCGTGTCTTAAATAGTGGCATGCATCAACGACGATATTGGTCTATGCTACTTTTTATAGTGACGGAGGAATATTATGCCTATCCAATTTGGTCTAGAAGGTAACGTTGGACTTTTTCGTGTTTCAGGGGAACTTCGTAAAACTGAGTTAAAACAGGTACAACAGGAGTGCGAAGCAGAAATCCAAAAAATCGGAAAGATTAAAATCCTTATTATTCTTGATAATTTCCACGGCTGGGAAAAAGGAGTTAGCTGGAGTGATTGGGCATTTGCTGAACGTAACGATGCAAATATTCTAAAATTCGCCATCGTAGGTGGTGAAAAATGGAAAGACTCAACTTATGCATTCTTAGCTAAAGGATTACGGCCGATGCCGATTGAATTCTTTACACCATCCCAGCAAGCTGAAGCGCGAGAATGGCTAAGTCTAAATGAGTAATTTGAAGCTAATAGTTAATGCTTAACCTGGAGTAATGAGCTCCTATGCTTAATTCATTGAATCATTCGATTATTGTTAGATATTTTCTTGCCACCGGATTATTGTCTATGGCGGTTGCAATTATCTATTTTTCGTATTCTATTATTTACACCATCGACCATGCACCAGAAATACTGGCTTCGATTGACAAGACCAGCATCCATGTTGAGCGGGCGCTGGATGAAATTGAAAAGGTTAGTGATCAAATACCGCCGATTATCGAACAAGTTGATGCTATTCAAAAACAGTTGCCAAGAATTTTAGATGAAATCGAAGCTGATCGCTTGTTAGTTCCTGAGATTCTAAAAGAGGTTGAGCAGCTTAGAAATCAGCTGCCCGTTATTGTTGGTGAAGTCGCGGCCGTTAGAAAACAAGTTCCTATAATAATAAATGAAATGGAAGCCTATCGTCTGGCATTGCCAGAGGTATTGGCTGAAGTAAAAGCTGTGCGCGAGAGTTTGCCGCCCTTGCTTGGTCGTACTGAAAAGCTGGTTGAGGAAGCGAAGGGCATAGGGCAGAAGGCTAGCGAAGGCGCTGTTAAAGGTGTATTCACGGGCATTGTAAAAGCACCGTTTTCATGGATGGGTAGCCTTGGGAAAAACCTTTTCCCAAAGTCGGGTTTAGCGGAGTCTGATTACGCCAAAGTGCGAGAGATTACGGAGTTGGCATTAAGCGCTGAAATAGGTAGTTCCCATCCATGGGAAAATACTCAAACAGGTTTTTCAGGAGAAGCAATAGCGCTCTCCGAGTATAAACGTGAAGATAAAACCTGCCGTAAAATCCGAGAGCTTATTTATAGAAAAAACAGGCAGCTTGGAAATCAGGATATAGAAGTCTGCCAAAATAAAGATGGCGGTTGGGAACTCGTTGAATGATTAACGTCATCACAAAGAGCAAAAAACAAGAGTTGCTGGAATGGCTAGTAACCAATTACTTATTTTATAAAAAGGTATCTGAATATTAATAGTGGAATACGCATCATAATACTGGCGTTATTTTTAACCGCTTGTACATCCATACCAGAGGGTATTAAGCCGGTTGATAACTTTGATTTAAATAAATACCTCGGTACATGGTATGAGATCGCGCGACTGGATCATTCTTTTGAAAGAGGGTTGTCGCAGGTAAAGGCCAACTATAGTTTGCGGGAAGACGGTGGAGTTAAGGTTGTTAATTCCGGGTTCTCGGAAGAGAATAAGGCATGGCAGAAAGCAGAAGGCAAAGCGTATTTTGTTGGCGACTCAAAAACAGGTCACTTAAAGGTTTCTTTTTTTGGGCCATTCTATGGTTCTTATATCATATTTAAACTGGATAAAACTGCTTATCAATACGCTTATATAAGCAGCTATAACAAAAACTACCTGTGGCTGTTGGCAAGAACTCCGGTTGTTAGTGATGAGATTATTAAGGATTTTATTCAAACAGTAAAAGCTAAAGGCTTTAATGTCGAGCAGTTAATCTTTATTCATCAGAAAAATCCTGATGGGCTCAAATAGTGTCGCTCTATTTAGCCTGCTAATTGAAAACTATTATGTATCTAATTGTTCATCACTTTCTTAATTTGACTTTGGCGTTTACGCTTATATCGATGGGGGATGGTGTTTAGAAATTAGTTGGCTGCTTACTAATTGTCGAAGCTGTTCTTATACAAATAGTGGTTTCGTGGAAAAAGAAGAATTAGAAAGAACAGGTTTTTTTGGTGGCGCAGTAGGGACTTGAGCGGCTAATGGTGGTTTTAAGTTGGAGCGTAATATGTTTGAGCTTTTTCTGAAATATTTTGGTCCTGTATTTATGGTGGCTTTATTCTTTTCGATAGTATCGATTTCACAGCGGAAAAAACAAAAACTTACCTCTGGTGGCCTGGTCCTTGAATATAGTTGGGTGATTAAGGGAGTTGCTTGGTTTTGTTTTTGTACCTCTGTAGGCGCTCCGATAGCTATGTATTTCCAAGAAGTAAATGGCATACAAGAATACAGTGTTATGAGCTATATATTCGCACCTATTTTGCCTTTGCTTCTATTTATTTATATCTTTTATGAAACACTTTATGTGAAATTCCTTGTTAAGGAGTCGATGATATATTGCGAATCGCCTTGGAGAGCAAATAGGGTTATTAAGATAAAAGACATTGTGGAAGTAAGCTTTTCGCAGATTTTTAAACACTACGCATTAAAAACACGAAGCGGTGATGTTTTAAAGGTGTATATGTTTATGAATGGCGTACCAGAGTTTCTGGATTTGCTTGAGCAAGAACTCGGAATTGAGATTGAGCGATATGATGATTGAGTGTCGAGATCGATTGATTTAAATATTGTCACTATCAATCCAATAGCTCCGCTTTTTAGCGGGGTTTGGTGTAGGCGCCTGAACAATCACTATCAACATTGAAGTGATGGGTAGTATCGTCAACACCGAAGTCTACAGCTAAGACGGTGTAGGTAGGCTAGGAACAGAAAGAGGTATTGGTTAAATTAAAAGATATTTTTACGCCAGCTATTTCGTTCTTCCGTTAAAAAATTTTCCTAAAAAGCTAAAGACATTTTGGTTAGCGGTTTGGTCTGGGTGTTAGCTAACTCTATCGATTAACTTTTTTCAGTTCCGCAAATGCCGCTAAAGCACGTTCTCGTGAGAGCTTCACATCGACGATTGGTTCTGGATAGTTGTCACCCAGTCTAACATCGGCCTGTCGCAGTACTTCAGCAGGCGCATTCCAGGGATTAAACAGATACTTAATGGGTAAGCGTGCTAGCTCCGGTACAAAGCGAATGGTGTATTCGCCCTGGGGATCAAACTTTTGTCCCTGTGTTACCGGATTAAAAATACGAAAATAAGGCGCAGCATCAGCGCCGCAGCCTGCCACCCATTGCCAGCTGGCGCTATTGTTGGCCAGGTCCGCATCCAGCAGATTATCCCAGAACCAGGTTTCGCCATGGCGCCAGTGTAGTAACAGATTTTTGACTAGAAACGACCCGACTACCATACGCACCCGGTTATGAATATAACCGGTCTGACGCAACTCCCGCATGCCGGCATCGACTATGGGGTAGCCGGTTTGTCCTTGCTGCCAACGGTTTAATACTTCAATGTCTTTGGTCCACGGAAAGTGATTAAATTTTATATTCAGGTTTTTGCGGGGCAGGTCTGGGTAATGAAACAGCAGGCTATTTGAAAATTCACGCCAGCCGAGCTCGCTTAGAAAACAGTCCAGATCTGCTTCTGGGACATTTGCCTGGCTGTCTTTAGCGGCGTACCAGACCTGATTGGGCGACAGTTCACCAAAATGCAGATGTGGCGATAAGCGCGAAACATTATTTTGTGCCGGGTAGTTCCTGCCATCTTTATAGTTTTTCAAACCTTGTTTTATAAAGCGGCGTAGTTGTTTCTGCGCGCCCTGTTCACCAATACTCCAGAAAGCCTCCAATTTTTGATACCACTTAATCTTTGGCAGCAGGTCCAGATCGTCTATTGTAAATCCGCTGGGTATGTCGCTAATCAATTTCAGCCTGGCTGGTTTTCTTAGTGGTTTTCTTGGGGGTAACGCAGCGAGACAGCCCTTGCGATAAAAATGTGTAAAGACCTTGTAGGGGGAACCGTCTTTTTTTAGTGTTTGCCAGGGTTCCCATAGTAGAGAACCGTTAAAGGTTTTTACAGCTACTGAGTGGCTCTTTAGTGTTTGTACAATTCGTTCGTCGCGCTCTACACGCCAGGGTTCATAGCACTGGTTCCAGTAAACAGCGTGCGCCCCCGATACTTTCGCGATTTCGGGCAGGATAACTCCAGCATCACCTTTATAAACCATTAACCTGTCATCGAGGCTGTGGTTTAGATTGGTAAGAGAGTGGTGCAGCCACCATCTGCTGGCAGAGCCGGGTGCGAACTCACCAGCGTTGATATCGTCAAGGATAAAAACAGGTAGTATGGCGCCACGTTTAGCGGCTTCGTGCAATGCCGGGTTATCGGATAACCTTAAATCCTGCCTAAACCAGATGATTATGGTCTGTGTGTCTGGAGTAGATTGATTAGTCACCTTAACATTTTTTTTCTGGCATGTATAAATTTACAGCTTATTACCATAAGCAAGAAAAAAGCCACGTTTTAAAACGTGGCTTTTTCAAAGGAAGAGCAAGGACATTACCAGCAATTATCCGCTGAACCACCAGCACCTGCTGTGGCGGTAGTTCTGCCCAGGGAGTCAATAGTAAATGTCAAGCAGTCATCGTCTTTGACTTGAGCTCCAGTTGCTGTCGCAGTAATGCTGTAACTGGTATCAAAACTATCCATTGTAGCCAGGGTGATGTTGTAGCGATCGTCTTCAGTTGTTGCCTCTACATTTAGTGCAGCAAGAGTTGCCGCGTAGGTATTATTTCTGGAAAAGAACCGCTCCTGCAAAGCAGAGTAATGCTGAAGAGTAGTCTTCGCAATGGTTCTATGTGATCGCAGGGTGTAACTGGAATAGTTGATTATGGCAACGCTCGATAGAATACCAACGATTAAAAGCCCAATCATTAGCTCAATCATGGAAAATCCCGATTCTGATCGACTGCACCCAGTTATATTTAACATTCTTATTTCCTCTTTACATGAAATCTAATTAACGATCACACCATTACTGGATCACGGTTTAATATCACATTCCCTTACTCAAAAAATCAGTATTATTGAGTAGGTGGTGGTGTTACATCGCCTGCGGTACTAACCGGCTCATCGGTTTCTGACCAGTAGGTACGGTATCTCGTATCCGGTATACCTGCTGGTGCTGAATGTAGACCGGTAATCAGGGTAACGCCTTCTTCCTGGAATACTGGAACCACTTCTGATGGGATACCGGCGCCTAAGTTCATATAACGATCCTGCTTTGTTGCTGTCTCGACCGGTGCGTCAGCATCGTCCCAATTGATTCCAGCACCACCGTGCAATACGTTGATTGCGTATAAACGGCCTTCACCTTCGCTATTTAGCAGACAGACGTTACCGGCCCCAGTATCACTAACCGGCATAAATGTGGTAATGAAGAATTTGCTGTCCAGCGTTATACCTTTTGCAATGCCTTTCTCGCCACTGCCTTCAAGGTCTATATACCAACCTTTACCTTTCTTCAGGTCGTTAATTACAGTTTCGTTGTTGGCCGTTTGAACGGCATTAGCTGTTACATCAACTAGACCGCCAGTCGGCGCATTAACATCGATCTCGTACCCGGTAGTGGGAATTTCGTCTACATAGTAATCCCGGAGACCATAAATTCTATCCTGCTCGGTGGTCTTTAGTGGTCGTGCTCGGTTACCACTTGACAGCATAATTAAATCATAGCGTGCTGAATCGGAGAAGTTATGATCAATCGACTCAATAATATCCGGTGGATAGAAGAAGCGCCGTTTGTTGGCAAGACTTGATGTGTCTGACAGACTGGCCAGCCTGGCGACCTTTGTACCACCGGCACTGGCCGTAGTCATATCTGGAGCCAGGTCGACACGCCAGACCTGCCCGGCCATATCCGCGACGTATATTCGGTCGCTAAAGCCATCGCCATCCGAGTCAAAAATGGCCACATCGGAGGGAATGGCATAATCCATGCCGCCGACGATAGAATTTGCACCCGTCTCGCTACTGGCCCACCAGATACGCTCGCCGGTTTTGGCATCCACGATATAGATGGCATTGCCTTTGGTCTTTGCTAGGTCCAGTGCAAACTGGTTATCAAGAACCTCGTCATAGCCACCGCCAAAAACAATCACCGGTTTGGCGACAACTGTCCCCGCTTCAGTCATTAAAATAGAGGCCGCTACAGGGCGTGACCAGCTGTCTCCCAGTCGGGCAAAGTCTGTCTGATCATTACCAATGCGCCACATAAACTTGGGAACGATTTGATCGGCTGCCGACGCAATAGTAATTGTGGCGCTAGGGGTAATATCAAGCGCGTAGTAGCTGCTACCGCCGCGGCGCATGCCGATATACATATGAACATATTCACCCGAAGCAGGATTTATAATCCCATCTGGATTAGCATCCTCTTTCACCAATGCAGTTGGCACACCGTCCACACCGTAGAAGCGCGCACTACCTGAATTGGCTCTTACTTCCTGTTGATCATCCATTAATTCCTGAGGGATAAATAGCCATTCTTCTGTACCCGTGAAGGCATTGATCATGCGAATACCACCATCATTGGTGCCAACGATTAGCTTGGTAATGGGATCTGTACCGGATCTGCCATAGTTAATTGCCAGAGGGCTACTATGCAATGGGTCAGCAATTCGCCAACGGTAATCATCATCTTCGACGGTATCGTCGATATCCTCACCCAGAATCCATTGTATTAAATTGTCTCGTGCCGTTGCGTCGGCTATACCCAGGATAGCCTCTGAGTCCGGAGTATTACCGTTCTTAACGATGTGAGTGGTAGTGTTCAGCGCTACGTAAGGAGATGGGCTGTCATCAGTACCGGTATAGGTATAGACCTTCCGCTGTGCTGGTAGCGGAATATTTTCACCTGCACCACCTTTTGTGACCACCGGTCCATCAACAGTGCTGCTCCAGTTACTGATGGCTTCGTCCTTCAGTACACGCTTGTTCTTATCCTGTCGGAATTCGGTAGCTTCATACAACACACCACCTTGTTCATACATGATTTCGCCCAGTGTACATGCGCTGGAGTCATTGCAAATTTTGAAGTTTTTAATATTACCATTCCAGACTGGACGAACACTTGGCGTGAACAATGCCAGATAAATATCGTTACCGTTATAAAAGCGGTTAAAGGTATTGATACTGAGAGCCGGCGCAGCAAATGATGCTGTTTCATTGGTAACGGTTCGCAGGATAGCCTGGAATGCATCGATCAATGTGCTGGCATCGGTTGCGGTTACAGCCAGTCCGGCGGTGTCAGATATCGTGTTGCCATACTGATCCTTCTCCAGATTTTGTTTTGTCGCAAGATCCTCCATAAAACTGATTGCATCGGGATCATTAAGTGCGAACGCCACAGTATGGGTAATAATTTTTTGCGGATCAGGCAAATCGGATTGGTCTTTTTCCGACAGGAATTTTGAAAGCTCACGTCCACAATATTCTTTCGAATTATTTGGGGTGCTTGCACAACTGGTTCCAGTCATAGTTTGAATTTTAGTAGCTGATTCCAGACTGGTTGCCTGTCCGTCGGTTAATAACACGATATGATTCTTCGCGCATGCCTCGGTTATTGGGCTTACATATATTGGGGTACCGGTAACATTCTCGTCTCGACAGGAATTGGAAGTAACGCCGGTACAACCTAAGGGGTCCGGAATACCACCCGTATAAGATGCCGGGTGACTGACGCGTCTAAGCGTACCGCTTTCCCGGCTAATGCCATGATCCATGGCTTCGCCTCTGTAATAGCGAGCTGCTTCATAATAAGCGTCCACCATAGGTGTGGATGACTGAGGTTCAATGGCCTCAATAACTTCCAGTATTCTGTCTCGCGCGGTAACAACTGGCGGTAGCCCAACAACGCCTGCACGGTTATATTTTGCATTAACGGTTAGTCGGGCAGAGTTGGAGGCGGCGTCATCAAATGATCGGATATCACGATTTTTCGCTGAAGTACTGATAAACAACACGACAGGATTTGCTTTTTCCCAACCAACCTGGTTAACAATTTCCTGAATTACAGGTGATATATCATCCGTATCAAAAACCGCATGATCGCCAATGGTGTCAGGAATAGTCCATGATGCTGTCGCAGTTGTTTTAGATCGACTGCCAATACCGTTACTGGTCTGGTCAAATTCATTGCCATTTAATGCCAGTTCACCAGAAATAGTATGCGTTGAAGATCCGGTTGTACTGTCTCTTTCCGCGCGTAAAGTAATTTTTGCATCTTCTATTAGGGCACCTTTCGGTAAGTTAATCCCTTCAAAACGCAGTCCAATGGTATTGGTGCCCATGCGCATAATATTATTGTCAACATAGTTGGAACCGTTTGATGCCTGCTCGGCATCGTTACCAGATCTGGAAATCTGGGCAGAAAAATAAGCCCGGGTACATCCGGTATTCGTTCCACCGGTGCGCGGATTGGTCAGCGGTACATCGCTGTCGTAATTGATCTGTATCTGTGGGGCGAGTGGTGCATTGCCCTCGTGGCTGTAAATCTTCCGATTGCTGTCTTTAATAGCTTCAATAATCAGTGACATAGCGTTGCCACCGCACCAACCCGGGCGATCAACCACTTCCTGAATTACTTTTATCAGACCTGCGTCACTAAATTCGTATTGCTCTCCCTGCGTCCATCTCTCTGCTAATCCTGCAGAGTATGCCCAACCGGCTTTCTCTGTTGTTTTTGTGCGGTTGGAAATATTACTGTTGACCGCTTCAAAGGCAGGTGAGTTATCAATATCTTCGCCGTAAATAATGACATCCATTACTTCGTCGCTATCTTCAGCGGCATGCACTACCAGGTTGGCGCTGGTGATTTTGGCGCCCTGAGGGATATTTAGATCGGTAAAGCGCAAACCAGTTGCGAGTTTCTCGGGTGTAGTGGCACCTTCGATATAGCTTACTGACAGATAAGCACGGCGGTTGCGTTTCCAGTTCGACGAGTTTTGATCATAAGACTCAACACGGCGCTCGTTATCATCGCCGCCGAGTACAAAAACGACATCTTTATTACTTAAATCCCAGTCCCAGCCAGCAACGGCAGGTGGAACAGCGGCAACTGGTGGCAACAGGTGATCGTTAAACAGCTTGGCCAGATTGGGTGTGGAGTAACGCGTGTAGTTTCGGAAAGTTTCAACATTGGGCCATAAAACGGGGTCGCCTGATAAAGTGCGACTGGATATATCTTTAATTGTGTTTGTAAAAACGGATGGATTTAGTTTCTTCTCCACATCAATAAAGACATTAGCAGGGCTGGCGTCATAGGCGTCCGCGCGAAAACTGATGCGCGCGTCGATAACGCTGGAATTACTGGGAATATCAACATTTCGAAAACGCAGGCCAACCAGTTGGGCATTTGGGCTGTCTTCAGGGAACGACAGTATATTACCGTTTACTAGCATTGAACCGGTTGCGATAGTTTCTTCTGCGTCATCTTCAGACCAGTCAAGGCGCTCATCGAGTTGTTTTAGCGTGCCCAGTACGGCGCCGCCGAAGGTTAAGTCAAGAGAATCAACTGAGACAACAGGATTCAGCAAATTTAAAATCTGCGTAGCATCGTCATTCATCGCTGATACGGTGCTGCTGATACCGGGTGTATTCGGTTCGACCTCATTGGCAGGGGCATTTACATAGGTAATTGGGTAAACGACCGGTGCATTGGTTCTGCTGTCTTCCCGCACCGAAGTAAATGTCATAACGCCAACATTGACGTTATCTACGGTAGATAGCACGGCACGTAATGCGGCTTTTAACTCATCCATTCTGGACGGTTCGCCAGCTTCCGGACGCGTCGAGTTTGTAGTTTCCCACGCCATACTGCCGGATTGGTCAAGCACAAATAAAACATTCGCCGGGGTAATATTGTTCTGAATTTCTTCACCCAGATAAATGTCTGTATCATCCGCTATAGCCAGATGTGAGTAACAGCTTAGGGATACTGACAGAGCTGTAATAAAAATGGTCTGAAGTTTTTTAACGAAATACATAACAACTACCTCCGGTCATACTGCATTCATGACCAAATAAAATTAATTCCTGTAACCACCTGGTGCCATTTGATACATGCCACCTCGAACTGACGACTGCGATTTACTAACATTTGCGGTGCTATGAACGTCAAAGTAAGCCGCGTGCATACCGGCGGTTGCGCTATAGCCAGACCCTTCTGGAGGCGGCCCGTCAGTTCTGTGCGAAGTTTTTATATCAACGACGGTTTCATTGGGTAATATGATCTGCAGGGTGACTTCCTCGTCCGGTCTGATGCTGTTTGGAAGATCAAACGTCTGGTTGTAACCACTTTCAGCAGCGTGAAATGAAGAAAAATCCTGTTGCATATTAATTGCCATTTTTTCATCAAGGGTTGAGGTATTCATCGCCGCCATCGCAAGAAGAGTCAAAATGGTTAGCATAATAAGAGACGTGATTAAGGCCACCCCACTCTGGTAACAAAAGATATTGCTTTGCTTCTTCATGATTGGCTGTTCCTTAAAAAATTCCTAAGCAGGATGGTATTGGAGAGAACGCGGCGAACTTTTCTGTCCGTGCCTGGCGCAATAATATCGGTACCGTTTACGTTATAGGTTTTGCTGTCGACAGCATCACCGTAGTCGTTAATGGTGCTGCCGAGTAGTGCATAGCGTACACTTACCACCGTGTTCCAGTTTATGCCTGGATCATTTGCCGGCAAAAACGTATCCGGTAGTTTGTCGCCCGTATTATCGACGCCCCACAAAATCTGCATATTTTCTATGCCTTCAACCAGTTCCTGGGTTTCCGTCAGATTTGTTGTTTCATCAAAGATCTGTCTAAACAGGGCCGGACCGTTTACGCCCTCACCAATAAAGTAACGAACAAAACGTGCACGAACTACAGATCCCTGGGAGTAAATCTTGGACAATGCATTGGCGTGTGAGAGCGAACCGCTGGTGCCTGCGTCAGCATTGGCGATGGCAAAAATATCGGTGGTCGCGCAATCGAAAATAGCTGCAATGCTGCCCGCCTGCAGGCCATTACCGCCAGCGATAATAATATTATCCGTTTTCGCCGTCATAGCGGCTTGCTGATCAAAACCCGCACTGCCTTCAAGAAAACGTACCGTAATAGCGTCGGTATTGGCCACCATATCAAGCGTAATATCTGAGCTGCCACTGGGTGCCCACAAGGATCCGGATTCTGATCCTTCCATTGCACTTGCCGTATCAAGTAAACCACCGGGATCACTTACCGAAAAAGGATTAGTTACCGAGCTCAAATTGTTTGGACAGCCAAAGTACCCTGCCATACGCAAATCGCGGGTCATAAGCTGGCTTGCAACACGCAGGTTTTGCTGCAGGCGCGAAAGATCATCATTGGATCTAGCAGCACCACTATTATTAACAAGTATTGACACGGTGCCGGCAAGAAGGACCAAGCTAATTGTCATTGATACCATCAGCTCAATCAGGCTGAGTCCACGTTGATTGTGGCGGAGGGCAGGGGTGCCTGGTAGTTTGTTCATGGTGTAAATACCCAGGATTGAGTGATTCGAACTCCAGACTGGCGATCCACCCAGCTGATATCTATGGTGTAATAACCTCCGCCATCTGGACCGGTAACGGTACCGCGCCCGCTCGGCAACGCTGTTTTTAAGGAGCGATCCCAGCACATCAAGTCATTTTCTACTGTTGCCGCGGTGGCATTGCAGCAAGCATTGACATCGGCACAAGTGGTTCCCGCTGTATAGGATGCAGCCTGGTCCTGGTTTGTGTGAATTCGTTCAATAATGTCGTACGCGGCAATGGTGGCAAGGCTGCGCACATTTGCATCGTGACCATACTGCATACTGGTGGCCTGCAATCCAGCCAAACCTAATAGACCGATTGACAGCACCAATAGCGCGATTAGTACTTCGATCAGGTTATGGCCTCGACAAAATTTATATTGATTCGCCATTATAAACACCCAAATTTTCGTTCAAGCGATGGGCGGCCGGTCAGTCCAACAGTGATTTGCCGGCCGGTCTCTCCGGTGCGAGAGTCGCAAATGGTGATGGTAAACGGATCGGCACCCGGTGGACGAAGCCCGGAAGAATTAAAAACGATTGCGATAGCGCCGTCAGGGCCATCAACGCTTACAATGTCATTGACCGGTTCGAAAAAGCGCACGTCTTCTGTACCGCCGGCATCCTGTACGCCATCACCGTTGTCATCGGACCACACTACCCAGCCACCAGCGCCCCACTCGTTGGCGTTATTGCCTGGTGAGCGAGCGGTAACAGAAGTATTCCGTTTTCGGGTAATGGCTACATTGCGTGCCAGAGCGATGGCCGAAATGAAATTGTTTGTTGCCGAGCTCATTCGATTGTCGGCAATCATATTGCTGAAATTGGGCGCAGCTAAGGCAAGTAGGACGGCTGCAATGGATAAGGTAACCATCAGTTCAACAATGGTGAACCCCGATTGTCGTGGCATTTTTTTCATACTGTAAATTTAGGCCCATTGGAAACAAAACGGGAGTGGCAACAGGACTAGTGGGATGAAACAGCCGACGACTGGCGGCCTGGCTATATTTCTAAGAGGCTTGCTTTAATCCGCGTGGTAGTGAGAAAGTAATATTCTCTTCTCGCGTAATAAGCTCGGAGACCTTGCCGCCACCCTGCGATTTCAGGAAATCGATTACTTCCTGTACCAATACCTCCGGGGCGGAGGCGCCAGCGGTAATACCAATATTATGTTTCCCGGCTATCCATTCCGATTTGATCTGTTTGGCGCTGTCAATCAGATAGGCTTCAACTGACATTGCACTGGCAATTTCTTTTAGACGAGTAGAATTGGAGCTGGTTACTGAGCCGACCACTAAAATAAGGTCGCATCGCCCGGTTAACTGTTTGGCGGCGTCCTGACGGTTTTGTGTGGCGTAACAGATATCGTCCTTGCGCGGGCTTACTATTTCAGGAAAGCGACGTTTCAGTGCATTAATTATTTGCTTTGTATCGTCAACAGATAAGGTGGTTTGCGTGACAAAAGCCAGTTTTTTGCTGTCGCTTACCTTAAGTTTTTCAACATTCTGCACATTCTCAACAAGATGCATCCTGCCAGCCTGACCACCAGTGATTCGGTACTGCCCCATCGTGCCTTCGACTTCAGGATGGCCACTATGCCCAATCAGGATGACTTCGCGCTGTTCCCGGCAGTGACGCGCTACTTCCATATGCACTTTTGTCACCAAAGGGCAGGTTGCGTCGAATACCTGCAGCTTGCGTGATGCGGCTTCGTCGCGAACATCCAGCGACACGCCGTGTGCGCTAAAAATCACAATACTGTTGTCTGGAACTTCTTTGAGCTCTTCAACAAATTTTGCTCCCTTTTTACGCAACTCATTCACCACATACTGATTGTGGACTACCTCGTGGCGGACATAGACGGGAGCACCAAACAATTCCAACGCGCGCTCCACGATCTCGATAGCACGATCGACACCGGCGCAAAAACCTCTTGGATTGGCGAGTAAAATATTCAACTTTTCAGAAGATACGGTCTGTAGAAATAAGTCAGCGAGTATACCGAAGCCATATAGGCGATGGAATGTATTACTTTTTGTTTTCCTTGTAGAAGGCATACAGGTTAGACGTGATCAATAGCACCACGCCGACGGAAATGGCAGAGTCGGCAATATTGAAAGTCGCATAATGACATGCCTGGTCAAACCATTTATTGAACAAGGGCAGGCAAGAGCCTGTACTGAAATAATAAAAGTCAATAAAATCAATGACATACCCGTATAGCACGCGGTCCACCAGATTGCCAACCGCGCCACCCAGAACCAATGCCAATGAATAACCGGTTAATTTCTCATTTTTTGGCAGTTGCAGAATCCAGTAAGTAATAAAGACACTGGCCGCCAATGACAAGGCAGCCAGAAACCATCGCTGCCAGCCCCCAGCTGAGCTTAGGAAGCTAAAGGCAGCTCCTTCGTTATGTGCTAGATAGAGGTTAACAAATGGAAACAGCGAGCTAGACTGACCCAGCTCCAGGAGCTGCTGGATATACTGTTTACTGGTCTGGTCGAGTATTAAAACCAGCAGCGAGAGGGTCAAATAGATCCTGCTTAAGGTCATGGTACGTGCTTCCTCGTGCTTCTATTAGATGGCTGTGGGGCCGGCAAATACGCTATATCTACAAAGAGTTCTAGGAATAATATAAGAAAATACTTTAACTTTGGCTTTAAACTGACTATTATTATTGCACAATTTTATCTAATCCCAGACCAGGGGGACAAAGAGAATGATGAGGCGAAGTCTAGCCGTATTATTAATGGGTGTATTCCTGCCGGGTTCAGTAATTGCAGATTCTAAATTTTATTGGGGTATGTATCTGGGAGAAGGTGATCCGAGCCCCTACAGCGCTGAGCCAATTACCTTAGATTTTAAGTTAGGTCGGGAATTTGGAAAGTACATTGCGCTTGAGATACACACTTCGTTGGGTGCGGAAGAAACACAGGACATTTTTGAAAAGAGCAATGTTAAAGCAGTGGGAGGCTATGTCAGGTTGAATCTGCCGCTGCAACGTGTGAATTTATATGCCTTTGGCGGTCAATCTCGCGTGGAATACGATGTTCCCGGTTTAGTTTTGTTGGATGATGATGGTAATCAGATCGACGGGGATAGTGATCGGTCTGGTGGAATTGGTATAGATTTGTTTGCCAGTGAGGACAGTATGCTAACCATCGAAAAAGTAATCTATAACTATGATAACCAGCTTGAATATAACGTTTTGCATATTGGCTTTACGCATCGATTTAATTTTGGTGGATTGCGCTAGAACTGCTTAAGGGAATTCCTATGCTACCGCATATCAGTAAAAATATTCCTTTGGTCCTTAACTATGGCGATTGTTTCTAACAAACACATACAATCAATATCAGTAGTCCATCGCGCCCGCAAAAGAAATTTATGGGATGTAATTATGAGTACACTATTTCGCACTCTACTCGCTTTGACCCTTTCTACGTTATTAATAAGTTGCGCGGGTGATGACAGTGGTACCAGCTCCAGTGGGCCTGGGGGTTCTTCCACCAGTACATCGTCTTCAGGAGGCACCAATCCAGATCCATCACCGCAACCGTCGGTGGGCGTTCCCGATCAAAATAGTACCAGCTTGTCGGTCGAGACATTTAACGTTGATTGTTGGCGGACGGATGGTGTTACCTCGACAATTACTATGCGTTTAGCCGATCAGCTAAACAATAACACCAGCATCCCAGATGACACGATAGTTTATTTTGCCGCTGAAGGCGGTGCTATCGGTGCACAGTGTGGCACCACAAACGGTTCTTGTTCGGTGGACTGGACATGCCAGGAAGTTCGGCCCAGTGATGCTCGTGCAACGATCGTAGCGTGGACACTGGGTGCGGAGTCATTTAACGATAATAATAGCAATGGCTTCTTTGACGACGGCGATACTATGATTACAGTAACAGATGTTGGTGAGCCGTTTATTGATAAGGATTTTGACTTAACAAGAGACGCAGACGAAGAATTTGTTAACTATCCTAATCCAGGTCTCAGTACCGGGGGTACTTATGACGGACCGGACAGCCTGTATTCCGGTCCAAACTGTACTCATACCAGTCTATGCGATACGAATGATTCTGTATTTATTTATCGCCAGGCTGAACTGGTGATGTCTGATGGCGACAGCTCCCCTCTAATTGCGCCGGTCGAGCTTGCTGGCGGCAACTACAGTATAGTTGCTCTGTCGGAACCGATTGATCTAAGCAATGCAGGTGTCGGTACAGTTTACTTATCGTTTTTAATCACAGATTCAAACGGCAATACGCTTCCAAAGGACACAACAATCAATTTTACAATCTCTGGAGATGCGGGTGAGGTAGTCGGAACAAGTTCTTATACGGTGCCAAATAGCACAGCCATGGTGCAAGGCGTTTCACCCTGGGCTGCGAGCACCGTTTCTGCAATGGTTTATGATGTTCGAGTTGATGAAAAAACAGATAACGACGAGGACAGTTCCGGTGTACTGTCAATTCAAGTGACGCCTTCTGGTAAAACCACTTATTCATTTACTATTGACCTGCTGGATCCCGCCGGGGCTGGTGGTGCTTCCAGCAGTAGCTCTTCAAGCAGCTCTTCCAGTAGTAGTACTTCTTCCAGTGGCGGGGCAACGCCAGATCCATCACCGCAGCCATCGGTAGGTATTCCCGACCAGAACAGCATGAGCTTGTCGGTGGATAATTTCAATGTGGATTGTTGGCAGATGGACGGCGTCACTTCTCAAATCACGATACGTTTAGCGGACCAATTGAACAATAATTCAAGCATTCCCGATGACACAGTGGTTTATTTTGCAGCTGAAGGCGGCGCTGTTGGAGCACAATGTACGACGACAACCGGTTCTTGCTCGGTGACCTGGACTTGCCAGGCAGTCCGACCAGCAGATGGTCGAGCAACGATCGTGGCATGGACATTGGGTGTTGAGTCGTATAACGACAACAACGGTAATGGTTTTTTTGATGCCGGTGACAGCATGATTGTGGCAACGGATGTCGGTGAACCATTTATCGATAAAGACTTTGATGGAAATCGTGATGTTGACGAAGAATTCGTGAATTATCCTAATCCAGGGCTAAGCACAGGAGGGACTTATGATAGCCCCAATGGTCTGTATTCCGGCCCGAACTGTGATCCAGCCACCCTTCAATGCGCTCCCGATCAATCGGTTTTTATCTATCGGCAAACGGAAATTGTGATGTCCGATGGCGATGGTGCCGCACAAATCATTCCCGTCCAACTTGGCGGTGGTAATTACACTCAAGTTGCTTTGGCGAATCCCGTCGATCTGGATAACGCCGGTGCCAATTCCGTCACCTTGTCGTTCTTGGTTGCTGATTCAAACGGAAACACCTTACCCAGTAGCACGAGCGTAAATTTTAGTGTTTCTGGTGCAGGCAGTATTGTTGGTACAAGCTCATTTACCGTGCCTAGTCAATCAGCCCAGGCAGAAGGTGCTTCACCATGGGCCGCAAGCGCTGTATCACCCATGGTGTTTAGCGTTAGAATTGATGAGGCGACAGACAATGCGAGTGTGGAAAATGGCACTCTGACGGTTCAAGTAACCCCTTCCGGCAAGAGTCCAACAGAGGCGATATACAATATCTCTGATCCAATAAATTAAGAGTAGCTCGGATTACTTGGGACTACCGTTATATGGCGGGGTGCCGCTCATTACCAGATAAATAGCTTTTGATAATGAGTGCAAGGTATCGGGTGCGTTTTGATTAATTGTTTCCCTGAATATTAAGCGAACTGTCGTTCTTCACCCGCCGGGCCAATATTCTGAATACAGCGGTTACATAATTCCGGGTGTTCGGAGTTACTGCCAACTTCTTCCCGATGATGCCAGCAACGAACACATTTCTGATGTTTTGATACCGTTGCCCTAATCCAGAAGGTTGACCCATCTACAAGCTCAACTTGTTCGGTTTTTGCAGGTTGACTATCCGCTACATGCAGTCGCGCATAAGAAGTGATTAATACAAAACGTAATTCATCTTCCAATAAAGCCAGCTTGTCGTGCAATGCTTGCGAGCAGTACACATCCACTTCCGCATTTAACGATGAACCAATCTCTTTGGCTTCCCTTAACTTCTCCAGTTCGCGACTGATCTGTTCACGAACTTCTAGCAGTTCTTTCCAGAACTGATGATCCAGTCTGGTGTTCTCGGGTAAGGCCGTTAATTGCTGATACCATTCGGCAGTGAACACTGTTTCGTCGTGCTCGCCGGGCAGGCATTGCCAGGCTTCATCGGCGGTGAAACAGAGTATGGGAGCCAGCCAACGCACCATAGCTTCTGCAATATAATACAAAGCGGTTTGTGCAGAGCGCCGAGGCAGGCCATCTGTTTTACAGGTATATAAACGGTCTTTTAAAACATCCAGATAAAAACCACCCATATCAACTGTGCAGAAATTATGTATAAGCTGGTAAATGCGATGAAACTGGTAGCTGTCGTAAGCTTGAATGATTTGTTCCTGCAAATGATAAGCCTGACTAACGGCCCACTGATCGAGTGCCAGCATCTCTGTAACTGGCACAGCGTCTGCCGTTGGATCAAATCCTTCCAGGCTACCCAATAGGTAGCGCAGCGTATTACGCATGCGCCGGTAGGAATCGGCCATACGTTTTAATATCTCATCGGATACGCTCATCTCCGCGCTGTAATCCGTTGCCGCTACCCACAATCGCAAAATATCCGCGCCCAGGGTTTTTAAAACATGTTGCGGCGCAACGGTATTGCCCAGCGATTTAGACATTTTGCGGCCTTCAGCATCAACGGTAAATCCATGTGTTAACACGGCCCGGTAAGGTGCAGTATTTCGAATTGCCACTGATGACAGGAGTGAAGACTGAAACCAGCCGCGATGCTGGTCTGAACCTTCAAGGTACAAATCTGCTGGTGGACTACTTAATTCATCTGCTCGGCTTTCGAGAACGGCGACATGGGTAACGCCGGAGTCAAACCAGACATCCAGCGTGTCACCTACCTTTTCGTAATTCTTAGCGCTCTCTCCTAACAGCATATTCGCATCGAGGTTGTGCCAGGCTTCAAGGTCCTGCGCTTCAATTTTATCCGCAATCTTTTCGATTAGCGCGGGTGTCTCCGGGTGCAGTTCTCCTGTTTCTATGTGCGTAAACAGGGTGATGGGCACACCCCAGGTGCGCTGACGGGATATACACCAGTCGGGCCGGTTGTTTACCATGCCTTCGATTCGGGCCTGTCCCCAATCGGGCATCCATTCTGTTTCGTTTATTGCCTGCATGGATTTGTTACGCAATTTCTTCTGGTCCATGCTGATAAACCACTGTGGGGTGGCACGGAAAATAATCGGCGTTTTATGACGCCAGCAATGTGGATAGCTGTGCTCCATTTTGCTTGAGTGCAGTAAGGTTCCGTTTTGCTGCATTAATTCAATTAGAAACGGATTGGCCTTGTTTACATGCATACCACCCACTTCTGGTGTATCGCTAACAAAAACACCGTTGGCATCAACCGGATTATCTACAGGTAATTTGTAAGATAAACCTACAGCATAATCTTCTTGGCCGTGGCCTGGTGCGGTATGTACAGCGCCTGTACCCGCTTCTGTAGTGACATGATCACCAACAATGACGGGCACTTGCCGGTCAATAAATGGATGTTTAAGCAATAGACCTTCAAGCGATTGACCGGCGCAGCGGGCAATAATTTTCGTCTCGTTTAACTGATAGCGTTGCAGGCAACTCTCCATAAGTGCTTCGGCCAGCACCAGGTATTCATCGCCAATTTCAATCAGTGCATATTCAAGATCCGGGTGCAGGGCAACAGCCTGGTTTGCGGGTAGCGTCCAGGGAGTTGTGGTCCAGATTGGAATGGAAACAGGCTGGCTACTATCAACGCCAAATGCCTGGTTGAGCGCCTTGTTATCAGCAGCATAAAAGCGCACGTCAATTTGATCGGAAACCTTGTCTTCATATTCCACTTCCGCCTCAGCCAATGCAGAATGACAATCCAGGCACCAGTGCACAGGTTTGTAACCTTTGCTGATATGGCCATTGGCAACAATGCGGCCTAGCGCTCTTACGATATCCGCTTCAAACTTTGCATCCATCGTTAAATAGGGATTGTCCCATTCCCCGAAAACACCCAGGCGAATAAAATCCTGGCGCTGCCGGTCAACCTGTTTGGCAGCGTATTGGCGGCAGGCTTTTCTAAATTCACCGTGATCAACTTTGATGCCGGCTTTACCGATTTTCTTTTCAACCTGTAGTTCAATCGGCAAGCCATGACAATCCCAGCCTGGAATATAGGGAGCATCAAAACCACTCAAAGTTTTACTTTTGATGATGATGTCTTTCAGGATTTTATTAACAGCGTGCCCGATATGAATGTCGCCGTTAGCGTAAGGAGGACCATCATGAAGAATAAACTTCTCTGCATTCTTACGCTTTGTACGAATCTGTTGATATAGATCTGAATCATGCCAGCGCTTTAACATATTGGGTTCGCGCTGGGATAAATTTGCTTTCATTGGAAAGCTTGTTTTAGGCAGGTTTAGTGTACTTTTATAATTACTCACAGCTTACTTTCTTCTACAAATTAAATAGTTAACTTCGAAATATTCGGTTTATCAGGCACGGCAAGGTTACACACTTGTTGGCTTACGGGCAAAAAAAAAAGAAAAAAACTGTTTGG
>CAJHXT010000360.1_pt1 | contig 27696 bp, 28 predicted proteins | sample 9198451 | NCBI WGS metagenome assembly CAJHXT01 (sample SAMEA7708326, study PRJEB35096) | sediment metagenome | biome: marine neritic benthic zone biome [ENVO:01000025]; feature: sediment [ENVO:00002007]; material: shallow marine sediment [ENVO:03000034] sea grass bed [ENVO_01000059] ... | reverse complement strand
TCATAACCAGCATTTCCATTTATTCTTATACCTGCGATTACTTTTGGATTTTCATTTCTCAGCGCAAAGCTGAGTTCAAAATCCGTATTTTTATTGAACCCGATAGCACTGGTACTCAAGCTAAGAAACTCAATCTTTGTCAAAGCATCTTCTTTTTCATCATTCCAGATGACATTGGCATTTTCTATTTCTATGCCGCCGATGTAGAGTTCATTTATCGCGAGACTGGAAGCATTGTCTTTTTTTGGATCTTCAGGCGAAGCGGGCTCCACTTCATCTGCTGCTGTATCGGCGATTAAATCGTCCCAGTTACTGACTCCATCTTTACGTCGTTGAAGATAAATCCGCACTCCCTTTAACTGCAGCTCGCCAATTTCAACCTTTAGCGCGAACAGGGACAGTAAAGCCACCTTGATATTCAAGCGCTCTATTTCCGCTAAATTAGGCTCGGAAAAATCTGGCGGATTTTCCAGGGCCGCCTCATCTACCTCAAGACCTAACCAGGGGAAAACGGATAATTTGATTTCTCCATTGATCTGCAGCTTTCGTCCGCTGGACTCAGACACCAGTTCGGCAATCTGATCCTTGTAATCATTCGGATCGACCAGGATAACGACCGCAATCATCGCGCTCAGAACAAATAAAATCAGAATGACTAATACTGAAACTGTGCGCCGTATCCACTTCATGCTCTCACCTACTAATTGACTGTGTTCTGCTTAGACAAGTGTACGCTAGCCTAAGCATCAGGTTTTGGCAACTCTGACCTTAATACACACTTATTCTATCGGCTTCTGGCATAATATAGCGCCCAGCTATCAGACCTATCGTGGAGTACCACATGAATTCGCTTCGAACTCCAGTACGTTACGCCGTCATCGCAACTCTGGTGATTGTCGTGTTACTTTGTATCTTGAGCTGGTATTGGAGTCGAGAGCCAGACATATTCAATGTGCAAACACAAGCGGAAAACTATTCCAAAGAAAATGCACTTCCCATCGTTACCGGATTTGCAACCACAGCGACACTGATTGAAGTCAGCAATACCCTGCTTGAAAAGCCCGGCGGATATCTAAGTAATGATGTCACACCACCCAGTGTGTTTCTGGACAATATACCCAATTGGGAATTTGGCGTTTTAATCCAGATCCGTGATCTATCGAGAGCACTACGAAACAATATTAGTCGCTCGCAAAGCCAGTCTGTCGCTGATCCTGATCTCGAGGTTGCCGAACCTCAATTTAACTATGATTCCCAATCGTGGCTGGTGCCACGTACCGAGGGTGAATACCGCAAGGGCATTAAAGCCATGCAGTCATACCTGCAACGCTTGTCAGATCCGGGCCAGCAGCAGGCGCAGTTTTACGCGCGAGCCGATAATTTAAGTGAATGGCTGAAAATTGTTGAAGTGAGATTGGGGTCGTTATCGCAGCGATTGAGCGCCAGCGTTGGCCAGGAACGCGTTAATACCGATCTGGCTGGGGAGCCTGAAGCCACGCAATCTACCGCCGCACCGCGTAACTTAATCGTTAAAACGCCCTGGACAGAAATCGATGATGTTTTTTATGAAGCGCGGGGAAGCTGCTGGGCCTTAATTCATTTTATACATGCCATCGAAGCCGACTTTGCACCCATTCTGGCGAAGAAGAACGCCACCATTAGTTTGCGACAGATTGTGCGCGAACTGGAAGCAACGCAAATGCCCGTGCGAAGCCCAATAATACTTAACGGCACCGGATTTGGATTTGTCGCCAATCATTCACTGACACTCGCTTCCTATATATCACGTGCCAATGCTGCAGTTATAGATTTGCGTTATCTTTTGTCTCAGGGTTAATAGTAAAAGCGGATAACTGATTCAAGCTGCTATCTCATGACCTTGATTTTATTCAGATTTAGCAAAAAAGCATCTCGGGGTGCGAAGAAGGTTTAATTAGCTGGCAGCCTTGCACATTGTTCAATCTACACTTTTAGCAGGGCGTTAAGCCTTTTTTAGTTCAACCCACTGCTGTTCCAGTATGTAAAAAATTGAGTTCCTTCTCCCGTTTTCTTATTAGCATAAAAGATAAAGATCCGCCCAGTTCGAAGACCGACCTGGGAGAAGACCAGAATGAGGAAATTGAAAAATAGGCTGTTGAAGATCAATAGCTTACATCCCCTCTCTAGCCCTCCACCGGAGAAGGATGGAAAATCACGATAAATTCTGATTCATGTTGATACTTGTGATAACTCGCATAAGATCTATTCACAACAGCATGCTACCTATCCAACGCCTATTGCTAGCGGGACAGCAGTGGTTCAAAACTCACTTCTCACCCTTTGTATCGGAACCTGCAATAATTTTTAGTTCTATGTCCATCAGCAGTTCGAGTATATCGGCAACGCCTAATAAGTGCCCAAAGCAGCTCTTGTCATAGAGAGGATTAGATTCGCCTTTGTGCGTATGATCAATGTGAGCGCCACGCCACTGGGCTGGGTGGGCAGGCTCCTTTTGGTTAAATTTAAATACATTTAAATGAGAAGAGGCATTACGCACATGTCGAAAAAATTCAAATACTTCAGAGCTGTCATTGTATTGTTTTACTGATTCATAGGCTGTATTTGCAAGCATTATGCAACAGGACTCCAGGTGCTTGTCCTTACTAATGTAGCCCTTTTCTGCCTGGTAACGTAATCCGTGAGGGTTCATGTTCTTGCTTTCGGTATACCTGCCGGGAAAGCGAAGACTTTGGTGCCGCTCCATATACATTGGAAGATTTCTATCAAAAATAATGGGGCAGCCACACAAAGAAATAGAAAAGCTCGACACTATATCAAAGAAATATAAATCCTTACGAAATTCATAATACTTAACTTCTTTAGACATACAGACTTATCCTGTGTAAGTACTTTCTCAGCTTATTCCAAACGCTAATTTTCCACGCTACACGCTACTAGGCTTTTGATATCCAATTCTTTCTTGCAACTCTGTGATACTAGCTACTCGATTGCTCGAATTATCCTCGGGTGAATGCAGTCTATTTTCATACACCGAACAACAATCCTGCACATATTATAAATCGCCAGTAACGCTGCTTGCACGGTCAATAATAATTCTATTTTAGCACCAGTGCGGTCTACAATTTCTATATGAACACGATGTGCGATGTCAGGGAGCCGCCTCATCAATCAGAATGTCGCTGTGGGAGTATGCTAATGCAATAGAGAACAGAAGGGAATGATATTAGCTCAGCTCTCGCAGGCTATGATAACGGATTAAAAGATTTCTTGAATATTTCGTTCGCTGAACGGTCAATTAATCGTCGTATAAGTTATAACACCTTGCATGCTGTAGCGAACATACTAAGGAAACTGTACAAATTAAGTGATTTAATCCAGAACCAGAAACAAGTCGGTGTTCCCGCGTTGAATATTTAGCAAAACACCACGTCGAGATCGATTAATTAAATACCTGGCTTCTTCAATGGTATTCACGACCTGCCGGTTTACTGAAATAATTACATCTCCTTGCATCAGACCTGCATCCGAAGCGATGCTGGGCGATCGTAGATGGGTAATAACCAGACCGGAAGCATCCCTGCGACCCAGTACAGTGCTGGCCTCACCAAGTGTTGCACCCTCCAGCAAAGGATGAAGTGTTTTACCCGCAACATTTTTGATCGGTTTTTCTTCAATTACGGCTCTGATGGTTTTTGTTTTAGCGTCGCGTAGTATGGTCATATTCACCACCTGACCAATTCGCAACAAGCCGATAGCATTACTCATATCCGCAGAACTTCGAACCATCCGCCCGTTCAATTCAAGCACAATGTCACCGGCTTTTAATCCAGCTTTTTCGGCCGGTGAGTTTGCTTCAACCCGACTGATCACCACGCCTCTCTTTTTCTTAAATCCAAATGCCCGAGCCAGCTCTGCATTAATATCCTGCATGGCAATCCCAAGTCTTCCTCTATGCACCACACCGTGCTCAATCAGTTGCTGCATAATCTGGCCGGCCATCTTAGATGGGATTGCAAAACCGATACCAACGTTTCCTCCGGCTGGCCCAATGATAGCGGTATAAATGCCTACCAATTTGCCATTAGATCAACCAGTGCACCACCGGAATTACCGGGATTAATTTGCGCATTGGTCTGTATAAAGTTTTCAAACCTTTCAATGCCTAATCCGGATCGATCCAGCGCACTGACAATGCCATCCGTTACCGTCTGACCTAAACCAAATGGATTACCAATTGCAACCACAAAGTCACCGACGCGTAACTTATCCGAGTCACCCCATGGAACTGCTGTGAGATTTTCAGCAGCGATCTGAATAACCGCAACATCAGAGTCCGGGTCTGAGCCGACCAGCTTGGCCGTTAGCTCGCGACCATCCCTCAACGTGACTACAATTTCATCGGCATTCTGGATGACATGGTCGTTCGTTAAGACATATCCTCTATCCGCATCGACGATAACACCCGAGCCAAGGCTTTGCGTGACACGCTCACGTTGCCTGCGGGGTATATCAAAAAAATGCCTGAAAAAAGGATCATCGAGTAGCGGGTTACCCCCTACTTTAACGCGACCACTGGTTGCGATATTAACGACACCCGGTGTTGTTCGCTCCAGCATTGGCGCCAGACTTGGCAAGGGTTGACCATCAACACTCGCCGGCAAGGCAGCGCCAGCCGGGTAACTAGCAAACAACTGAAGAGCCAGCGCCAATAATAAACTGTATCGAAAATCAATCATTGCTGATGCTTGTTAAATATTGTTTGAAAACCCGTCGGCCTCGTCTTCAAACGAGGCCTAAAGTATAGAACTTATCCATTGACTTTGATTTTACGCGGTAAGGCTTTTGCCTGCTTTGGAATAACAACTTCCAAGACGCCTTCACTGCTTTTTGCCTTGACCATTTCCGCATCAGCGGTATCCGGCAAACTGAATCGGCGATAGAAGCTGCCATAAGCCCGCTCCACGCGCTTGTATGATTCATTTTCCTTGTCGTCACTCCAGGCACGTTCGCCACGAATACTTAGAACACCATCTTCCAGCGTAATATCAATATCCTTGGCATCGACGCCTGGTAAATCAGTATGAATTACATACTCTTTCTCGGTCTCCTTTATATCTACAGCTGGCGACCATTCAGATACGTTGTTGTAACGAGAATCAAATAATCGATTTATCTCATCATTAAATTGAGTCAACAAGCTACTTGGTTGATAACGAATTAAGCTCATTTTCTTTACCTCCATTCTATGGAAACCCATAACACTTAAGTTAGGGACATCCGGTTAGATTTCAAGGATGCTTAGAAAATCTAAGCCGTCCACTGAATCTCAGAATGGGTTCGCGCACCTATTTTTCAAGGGCTTTTGAATAAAATTTTCGGGTCGTCGCCACGCTTGATCAAGCTCCGTTAATTTGTTGGAAATATTGTTAACGATTTTCTAAATAAGCACTTGAATTGTGCTTCTCTTGGCACCATCTATGTAAATTGGGCGATGGGAAAATGCGCTGTTGTTCGATATAGATTTTAAATGTTCGTTGTTAACCGGAAAAGAATAATAACTTTATTACAATACCCAACAAGGCCAAGTTAAATATAATTTTAATCAGATGCTCGCCTTTTCTTATCATTAAATGGGTCGACAGCCAGCCGCCCAATGCCATGCCCAACGCCAGAACCAAGCCCGCTCGCCACTGAATAGAGACATTGCTGGCAAAAACAGTCAGGCTAACTAAAGTAAAGGGCAATACCAGAAAGACTTTATGCATATTGACCCGTAGCAAATCAAGCCCCATAACACGATGCAAAATCGGCATGATAATAAATCCAACACCTACCTGAATCATACCGCCGTAAAATCCCACAAATAACATTAGAATATGGGTAAGCCAGTATCGCCTTGGTTTTGATGTCGATTTATTGTTGGTTTCATTTGGCTTTCGTTTCACCATCATAACAAGCATCACAAAGATCATGATGGCTGCCAACAGGCGATTAAACCAGATTCCATCCAATTTTACGCCCAGCGACGCACCTAACAATGCTCCCGGTAAAGTACATAAAGAAAGACTCAGGCTTAGTTTTAGTTCAGCAATTCCTTTCCGTAAAAACACCCAACAGGATGCGATGGATTGCGCAAGTATTGCAATACGATTGGTGCCATTAGCAACCGGGCCGGGTAAATCCAAAAACAGCATTGCGGGCACACTTAATAACGAGCCACCGCCCGCAAATACATTTATATAACCTGCAAATAGCCCTGCGCTAAAAAGTAATAATTCCTGCCAGATCAACATATCAACCGGATGCTTTTGTTATGTGTGATACAGTTTATTGCATGCATCTACTAATTTATTTGTGCAACTGTTTATTTTCTCGCGCTCTTCAGTGCCTGCAATACTGTCACTTTTGTCAAACTGTTTAAATGCCTGCGGCATTGAATACTGCTGGGGTAAAACAATCACCCCCAAATTAACAAGAATCGCGCGCAAATGAACCAGCCCTCTTAATCCACCGAGCTGCCCAGGAGATGCGCTAAGTATGGTGGCTGTTTTCCCTTTAAAAGCCAATAGCGAGGGTTCATCACCTTCCTTACGAGACGCCCAATCGAGTGCGTTCTTTAGCGCCGCGCTTATTGAGCCATTATATTCCGGAGAGGCTATAAGAAATCCATCATGCTCAATAAGTAGCTGCTTAAACTTGCCTGCATTAACAGGCATGCCCTGCTCTGTTTCAAGGTCTTCTGAAAATAGCGGCATCGGTACATCTTTAAGATGCAGGTAATCCACTTTAGCACCAGCTTTTTCCGCTACCTGTCCGGCATTGCAAACCAACTTGTAGTTCCACGAATCGGCTCTTAGACTTCCGTTGAAAGCCAGTATTTTCACCATCTAACTGGTTCCTTATTCTAAATTCTGAATTTGCTCGCGCATTTGTTCAATTAGCACCTTTAGATCAACTGCAGATCGAGTGGTCTCTGCATCGGCCGATTTGGAACTAAGGGTATTTGCCTCACGATTAAGCTCCTGCATTAAAAAATCCAGCCTGCGTCCAACAGGAACATCTCGCCCTAACACGTCTCGAATTTCTGCAATATGTGCTCCCAGTCTATCGAGCTCTTCCTCTACATCCATACGTTGTGTCACCAATACCAGCTCCTGTTCGAGGCGGTCCTGATCCACCTTTATCTGCAAATCGGACAGTCGGGTATCAATCTTGGATCGAATGCTTGCCATAACCTGCGGTCTGCGCTCAACAACTTCTGCGACAAGGCTTTCAATCTTTGTACACCGCTGATTTAGCATCTCCGCAATACGCTCACCCTCTCTTTCCCGTGTCGCAACTAGCTCAGTTAATGTTGTTTGTAACTGCTCAATAGCGGCTTTTTCAATGGGCGTAACATTTTTTTCTGTTTCTTTGATTACTCCTGGCCAACGCAAAATATTTAACGGATCAACTGTAGAGCTTGTATCCAGTAAGTCATCAATTTCCTGACAAGCTTGAACGACCTTATCGGCAATATCTTTGTCGACAACGACTGGAGCAACGACACCCGCATCCGGTTTATAGCGTAATATGCCGTCAACTTTCCCGCGCTTTAGTTTGCTCGATACGATTTCTCGTAATGTCTGCTCCAGTCCACGCAAATCTTCCGGCAGACGCAAACTAACATCCAGGTAACGATGATTGACAGATCGCACCTCCCAACTTAGCGCCCCAAACTCGTACTGCTGTTCAGTTCTTGCAAATGCTGTCATACTTTTTAACATTGTAATTTCTCTGTTTCTGCTGCTTTATGATGGCTTGCCATCATAACAAATCCACACTGATAATCAGCTCTGCTGTCGGTATAATCTGCTGCCATCAAATCAGGATCAAAACCAATGAACACATCGATAAGACCAAGCCAACGCGCCACGGATGAAAAACGCTCCATTCAATTTGTTCGACAGTACACGACGCACGCGGAAGGATCTGTGCTGGTCTCATTCGGTGAAACGCGCGTATTGTGTACGGCCAGTATTGAAGACCGTGTGCCACCGTTTCTAAAAGGTCGTGGACAAGGCTGGGTCACAGCAGAGTATGGCATGCTTCCACGTGCCACACACACTCGTATGCAACGTGAGGCTTCACGTGGCAAGCAAACTGGCCGCACACTTGAGATTCAGCGACTAATAGGGCGCTCCTTACGCGCATCGATTGATTTGGAAGCACTGGGGGAGCGTTGCATCACCATTGACTGTGATGTAATTCAGGCTGATGGCGGTACACGAACCGCAGCCATTACCGGAAGTTATGTCGCGTTAGTGGATGCTGTCAATCATCTCATTGAAAGAAAACTAATCTCAACCACACCACTACACGGTATGATTGCCTCGATTTCTGTGGGGATATATCGCGGTGTGCCAATCCTCGATTTAGACTACGCGGAAGATAGTGAAGCTGAAACTGATATGAACGTTGTAATGAATGAAAGCAATGCCTATATTGAGGTTCAAGGCACTGCAGAGGGTCACGCTTTTCGTGATGATGAACTGCAGAGCATGTTGCAGCTTGCTCAAAAAGGAATTTCCGAATTAATCGAAGAACAAAAAAAGGTTCTGGCTCGTTAGTCCTAATAATAAGGCCATATTAGAGCTCAATTATTATTCTCCCAATTCAAAGCATGATTAAAGTAAATAGCAAAATTGTTATAGCCTCTGCTAATCCCGGCAAGCTGCGAGAGTTCAACTCGCTGCTTGCAAACTGTAAGCTGGTTGCTGTACCACAAACAGATTTCGATTTCCAAAGCCCGGAAGAAACAGGATTAAGCTTTGTCGAAAATGCCATTATCAAAGCACGATTTGCATCTGAACAAACCGGTCTGCCCAGCCTTGCCGACGACTCTGGGATAGAGATTGATGCTCTGGGCGGCGCGCCGGGTATTTATTCCGCACGCTACGCCGGACCAGATGCAGATGATCAACAAAACAACGAGAAACTATTGGCAGAGCTTGAAGGCCTTCCGCTACCCAAACGTACGGCACGATACCGATGTCTAATCGTCTTGATGCATCACTCGGGTGATCCCACACCCTTAATCTGCCAGGGTAGTTGGGAGGGTCATATCGGCTTTACCCCCAAGGGTAACGCTGGATTTGGCTACGACCCGCTATTTCTACCAACAGGTAGAAACTGCACTGCCGCCGAATTGAATACAAAAGAAAAAAACCAAATTAGCCACAGAGCTATAGCTATGCAGAAACTTTTTCAGGAGCTCATACTGGAAACTGGTGAAAAGTGACTGCCGGTATACTTTTTTAGTGAAAGTTCACTATTTTCTATTAATTTCCCACCATTTTAATTGCCGAAGCTTGTGTGGTTTCTCCCGAATCATTCGCAACAATATGATTCTCCTACAACTTTACTGGATCTGATAAGACTAAAGCATTACTTGACCTTTACCTTAGCTTGGTACATTTTAGCGACTAGTGATTTATACGTGGTTTTGACCATTATTACTTTCACTGGGGCACCTAAACCATAAGCTGTGAAACTAGCATTGAGCGGTCAGAAGAAAATCGAGGCGGGAAGTCTGTTTGGGGATCAGGATGAGCAAGCGCAAACAGTCGCGTTGTCAGAAACGAGTTTTCTGAGGAAGTTTGTTCGTCATATCACTGGCACACTTGAAGAAGTGGTTGGACTTGATGAAGCTTCTGGGTACATCGCAACTGTGGCGCAACGAATGGGTGAGCAGTTAAATGAAGCTTATCGCCAGTCGCTCAATGTTGAACAGCTTGACCGCGAACAGGTATGCAAACTGATAGCTGATCTTGAGAAACGAATCAATGGCAGCGCAAAGATTGTTTTCGATGATGAAGAGAAGATTGTACTGGAGGGTTGTGCTTGCCCCTTTGGGGTCGATGTGGCAGATCGTTCTTCCATGTGTATGATGACCACCAACATGCTCGCTGTAATTGCTGCGGAGAACCTTGGCTTTGCAAAGGTTTCAATTGAAGAATCGCGTAGCCAGGGAGATCCATCCTGTCGAGTTGTGATTTTCCTTCGCCCAACGGAGGAATGCGAATTAGCAAGCGGTAAGGAATTCTTCCAGGTTTAAATAAAGTGATCAACACCGAATCATTTTTGGATATTGCAGAATTACTGCCTGAACCAATGCTGCTGGTAAATCGGCAGGGCAGAATCGTCTCAGCCAACACCTCTGCGATGGAAGTTCTGGGGTATCGGACAAATGACAACCCTGAATTGCTATTTCAAGATGTTGTTTGCGATCCCAAGCGAAAGATAAACGAGTATTTACGAGCTTGTTTTCGATCTGCGGATCTAGTCTTAGGTGCGGTAGATTTACGTAGTACAAACGGCGACGTCGTGGCAGCAAGAATAGAGGGATGCCTGGCACAGTATCGCACAGACAAGTATCAGTCGCTGGTATTGCTTCGTTGCCTGGATAAAAGAAAAAGCAGTGCTCGATTCCTTGCGCTGAACGATAAATTGGATGAGATTTCCCGTGAGCGCATGTCGATCTATCAGTCTACCGACGATATGCGGGAACTGCAGCGATTGGCGCTCGTTGACTCGCTGACGTCACTACCCAATCGCCGCTCACTCGATAAAAACCTTGATTTTGAATGGAAGCGTGCATCGCGTGAAGGCAAACCACTCTCCACAGTACTGCTTGATATTGACTTCTTTAAGGCATTTAACGACACCTATGGTCATCTGGCTGGCGACGCATGCCTGAAAGAGGTTGCTCGTACTGTACAAATCGCATCGCAAAGACCTGCTGACCTGACTGCACGATATGGTGGTGAAGAATTTGCTGTACTATTACCCGCAACGGAACGCGAGGGAGCTGTTATTGTTGCCGAACGCATTCGTAGCGAAGTAGAACGTTTAGGGATACTGCACTCTGCATCAGACATTAATGATGTTGTTACAGCCAGCATTGGCGTTGCAACCATGGTGCCCACATTAGACGTATCACCGCTCGAGTTATTATCTAAGGCAGACAAAGCCCTGTACCAGGCTAAGGCGGGCGGACGAAATCGAGTACATGTCTGGGGTCGCGCATTACCACAGGAAAAAACGGAGCACCTAACTCCAACAGATAGTAACTTGCAGGAATTTGTACAAAAAGAAAACGCAAGCTAATTCTGCTTTTTCAACAACATCCAGCAACAAATATATCTATGCTGAATTTTACAGCGCCTCCACCACTATCTCTTTACATTCACATCCCCTGGTGCGTTCGCAAATGCCCATATTGTGACTTCAATTCTCATGCATTTCATGGTGAGTTACCGGAAAAGCGGTATATTCAGACCTTACTGAGCGACCTGAATCTGGAGTTGCCTTATATAAACGGGCGCGAAATAGTCAGCATATTTATTGGGGGCGGAACACCCAGCCTTTTTAGTGCTGAGAGCATTGATTATTTGCTTAGCGGGATACGCAGTATTCTAAATTTGAAACCAGATATTGAGATCACTTTGGAGGCTAATCCAGGGACCACAGAACGCGTAAAACTGGCAGAGTTCTGTAGCTGCAGCGTAAACCGGTTGTCACTCGGAATACAGAGCTTTAACGATGATGCTCTACAAAAGCTTGGGCGTATACATACCGGAAACGAAGCGAGACTCGCTATTGAAGCTGGCATGCAAGCAGGCTTTGATAGCATTAATATTGATTTAATGTATGGTTTACCCGGGCAGCTACTGGAACAGGCATTGTTTGATCTGGAGGCAGGCATTTCATATCAACCCCAGCATATTTCCCATTACCAACTTACCATTGAACCAGATACGGCATTTTACCGCCGACCACCTATATTGCCAGGTGAAGACAAACTCTGGAGGATCCAGTCAGATTGTCAGCAAAAGTTGCTCGCAAACGGATTCACTCAATATGAAGTTTCTGCCTGGTCTAAAGATAATAAACAATGCCAACACAATCTGAATTATTGGTTGTTCGGTGATTATTTAGGTATTGGTGCTGGGGCGCATCAGAAACTTACCATCACAAATAAACAGGAAATCAGAAGACGCTGCAAACAAAAAACCCCCGCAACCTATTTTAATTCTGTACCAGAATCTTCACATGTAGTAGACGATAAATCCTTAACATGTTCAGAGATTGTATTTGAATTTATGATTAATGCGCTTAGATTGACGCAGGGTTTTACAGTGCGTGAGTTTGAACGACATACAGGTCTACCGATTAACGAAATTAAAACAGAGCTGAATAAAGCCGAGAAAATGTTATTACTTAGGCACGACAATAAGAAGGTAGTTCCTACCGATAGAGGACGAAGATACCTAAATGATTTACTGCTGTTGTTTGTGCCAGATTAGCTATAGCGCTTAATCTGGATGCATTCATAATAACCTATCTCATAAAACATCATGATATAGATGCACGTTACAGACCATCCAATATTTCCTGTTGCTTCCCCGCCCGCTCATTCAGTTTATTCTGCACATCACGTGCATCATCCATTAGCTTTTCAATGCGCTCGGGAGTGTAGGGGAATAAGGTGTCGTCCTTATCATTTTTCTCCGATTCATTGCCCTCAATGCTCTCCGTTTCCTCTGCTTGTTCTGGCGTTGGCACGGCGGCAACAACATTAGCATTTGGATCGACCTCAATCTGACTGTAGGACTCTCTCTCAGGCGGTGGTTCCTGGCTATATTGCCAAACACCATCAGCATCCTGCCACTTATAGACCAGCTCTTTTTTTGCTTTTTTGCCCGGAAGAGAAAGCTTCTTGGGAACACTAATATTGGGCTTCTTGAACGCACCTAAATCCTGCCAAGGAACCCTGCCCGTCCTGAGATAGACCGCGTACAACATGACGCCCAGCATTACGACAACCATGGTAATCGCTCGAAATATCAGTTTCATACTAAACTTCCTTTTGCTGAAGGCTCAAAACCGGGTACGGCCTGAGACCGCAATACCGCGGATGCTACGGTGCAGTCATCTTATGCACAAGACATATGTCAAATTTATGGCACATATGCGGCAATTTATAAGCGAAAATCGCATATATAAGTCACTGTTTTTAAACAAAAATTACCATTTTGTTCCCTGTAAACGCTAAGCACACTCTCATATAGGTGAATACACTTTCAGGATTAGCAAAGGCTAATCCACAAACTTATCCACAGAAACGAAGACCATAATTATGCTGGTAAATCACTTTCAGGGCTTGTCGCAACCGGCTGTAATCAGTATTATGTGCGCCCCATTTTGATCACACCTTGAGCAGATAAATGAAAGCGGAAATACACCCGGCTTACAGCGAAGTAACCGTGCATTGTAGTTGTGGCAACTCTTTTCAGACCCGGTCTACATCAGGAAAAGACCTGAATGTTGAAGTGTGCGCGAGCTGTCACCCTTTCTATACCGGCCAGCAAAAAATCGTCGACACTGCTGGACAGGTCGATAAGTTTCGCCGGCGTTATAGTAGAAAGTAATCCTGCATTAACACCATATACACTACTAAAATGGTGCCCTTTGGCGCCATTTTTGTTTATGCGCAAATTTAAACTAAGCCTTCTGCGTCCTGGCATACTGGCTCTAGTCTGTTTTTATTCGACATTCGCCAGTTACGCCGCTGACTGCAGTCTGGATAAAGCCTCCAAAAAAGTGTCCGTTTCATATATTCATGACGGTGACACTTTTTTTACAGGCGGAAAAGAAAAAATTCGTGTGATCGGCCTGGATACGCCTGAACTGGCCAGGAATAATCGAGCAGCCGAACAGTACTCAAAGCAGGCGCGAGATCTGTTCCTGCAGCTCGTTAAGTCATCTGCAAACACGCTGCAATTGCGATTTGATGTCAAAAAGAAAGATCGCTACCAACGGTCGCTGGCTCATGTATTTTTAGAGAGCGGTGAAAATTTAGCTGTAAGCCTATTGGAAAACGGTTTTGCAACCGCACTAATTATTCCTCCAAACCTGTCCTTTGCGGACTGCTATCTGAAGGCCCAGAGATACGCTCGAGCGAATAAAAGAGGTATCTGGCGCCTACCTGAATATCAGCTGCTGGGCTTAGCTGAAATTGATCCCGCTCAGTCACCGCAATACCGCCTGCTTAGCGGTGTTGTCAAAACCGTGGAAAGCGAACACTTCAAGCAGAAGCTTGTACTGGAGGACGGCGACAGAGAACTAATCGTCTATATAAAAAGTTCAGAGAAGTTTCTATTTAATCATTGGTTAAATAAAAAACTAGTCGGCAAAAAAGTAGTCGTGCAGGGCTGGATAAATCGGGACAATGATCAACTTTATATTTATATCAGGCACCCTGGATTTATTAGTCTGTTAAGTGAGTTTCTGTGAAGAAGAATAAAAAACCTGTTTATCTTATTGACTCAAGTATTTATATTTTTCGAGCCTGGTTTGTTCTGCCAGACACATTGATAGACAGCAGCGGCAATCCCATAAATGCCTTGTACGGTTACTCGGACTTTATTCTTGGCCTGCTGGAAAACGAACGGCCTGAGTATATTGCCTGCGCGTTCGATGAGTCTCTCAGTAGTTCCTACCGTAATGATATATATCCGGAATACAAAGCTAATCGAGATCCCGCACCAGAAGAGCTGAAACAGCAGTTTCAACACTGTCGCGCACTGATACGCGCGGCTGGTATTGCCGAATTTGCCAGCCAGCGATACGAAGCAGATGACATTATTGGCACACTCTGCACAACAATGAGGGACCACGGTTTCTACAACCTGATAATCAGTGGTGATAAAGATCTGACGCAACTAGTCGAGGATCAGGACTATTGGTGGGAATACTCAAAAAACGTCCGCCTGGATCGAAAAGGTGTCTACAAACAGTTTGGGGTCTATCCAGAACAAATTGCTGATCTGCTTGCTCTGGCCGGAGATGCGGTAGACAACATTCCCGGAGTACCGGGGATTGGGCAAAAAACAGCTGCACGTATCCTTAATAAGTTTGGCACGCTTGAAGCAGCGCTGGACAACATCGATAGCATAGGGAATATGAAATTTCGCGGCGCCAAACGTGCGCAAACCCTGCTAGCTGAGCACCAGGAGCAGGCCCGTTTATCCAGAGAGTTAACTCTAATCCAGCACGACGACCAATTACCTGATCAGCATTCTGCGCTTAAGCGTAAAAAATGTGACGTTGCCGAACTGAACAGGCTATTTGATGATTTTGGTTTCAGTAACCATAGAAAAGAGCGGTGGTTTAATGCTCTTGCTCATCGACCCAAGCATTAGAAAACCCGCCGCAGCGGGTTTTCGAAGTTTATCCAAATGACCCTGCAGCTAAGCAGGCAGATGTTCGGCTAGTGTCTGAACAAGCATTGCTTCAGTAATTGGTTTGACCAAAAATGCCTTGGCCCCTTGTCGCGATCCCCACACTTTGTCTGTTTCCTGGTCCTTGGTAGAAATTAAAACTACCGGAATGTCCTTGGTTTCAGGATCGTGTGTTATCTGCCGCGTTGCCTGAAAACCATTTAGACCTGGCATAACGATGTCCATAAATACGAGATCGGGTTTATTGTCTTTCGTAGACTGGACTCCACTTTCACCATCGGGCGCTGTAATCACTTCGTGGCCATGACGTTCAAGAATCTGAATCATGGGTTGAATTTGTGTTTCAGCGTCGTCAACAATTAATATTCGTGCCACGATCGGCTCCTCTTATTTGATTCAAGCTCTTATGCGCGACAGTTGATGCTATAGTCTATCCATGCAGGACTGGACCGCCATCGATGCACATATTAGCGCCTGCTTAAGGCTCAACTTTAGTACCTCTCGCTGCCAAAGCCTGAGCGGTGGTTGCATCAATTCCGCCTGGCAGATACAGGACCATTATAACGTATTCTTCGTTAAGCTAAACAGTACCCATTTTACTGAAATGTTTGCTGCTGAGTTCGAAGGGCTGCGGGCACTTGAATCTAGTCAAAGTATTAAAATCCCTACCCCTATTGTTTACGGTAATACAGACCAGAACGCTTATCTGGTCACTGAATATTTATCACTGAACCATACTTATTCGGCTACAACGCTTGGTGAACAGCTGGCTTCTATGCATCGCTCTACACAGAAAAAATATGGCTGGCATCAAGACAACACGATTGGCTCAACGCCTCAACCCAATCAGCAAACAGACGACTGGGTCTCATTTTGGCGTGAAAACCGACTGAATTTTCAGTTAAATCTTGCCCAGAATAATGGCCACAATGGTCAGCTGCAATCACTGGGGCGCCAACTTTCGGACAAACTTCCACTGCTATTTAGCAGCTATACCCCGGAAGCATCTCTGTTACACGGAGACTTATGGTCGGGAAATGTCGCTGGTTGCGATGGTCAACCAGTAATATTTGATCCAGCTGTTTACTACGGAGATCGCGAATCTGATCTGGCAATGAGCGAATTATTTGGCGGGTTCCCTGACTCTTTCTATGCAGCCTATCGAGCAAGCTGGCCACTGGATAGTGGTTACGAGGTTCGCAAAAACCTTTACAAGCTTTATCACCTTTTAAACCATTTAAATCTGTTCGGTGGTGGTTACTATCAACAAAGCCTGCGCTGTCTGCAATTGTTGCTATCTGAAATGTAATATGTAATCCATGGATAAGCCCGATTCAATTGACCTTGAGTCCACCAAAGTTCTGCTAAAAAAGTGGTCTTGTGAGCTTGGCTTTAGTGATCTGCGTATAACCGATACCAATGTCTCAGCTTATGTCGACAATCATCAGCGCGCTATTGATGACGGCTTGCACGGCAAAATGAGCTATCTGGAACGTAATCAGGAGTTGCGCTATCAGCCGGAAAAACTACTGCCCGGCACAACAAGAATAATCTGTGTACGAATGAACTATTTACCGGACAAGGTTGAGACCGTAGAACGTTTGCAAACACCTGACCAGGCATATATTGCTCGCTACACATTAGGGCGCGACTACCACAAGTTTATGCGCAAAAAACTGACCGTGCTGGCTAAAAAGCTGGAAGCTCAAATCGGCACTTTCGGCTATCGTGCGTTTGTCGATAGCGCTCCTGTGCTTGAGCGCCAGCTGGCCGAAAAGGCCGGACTAGGCTGGATTGGGAAAAACACATTACTACTAAACAAGCAGGCAGGAAGCTGGTTTTTATTAGGTGAAATCTACACTGATCTGCCATTAGACCCTGATAAGAACGCTGGTGAAGAACATTGTGGCACCTGCACAAAATGCCTGGACATCTGCCCAACCAAGGCATTTGTCAAACCATGGTTGCTCGATGCCCGCCGCTGTATTTCTTATCTTACGATTGAATATAAAGGATCAATCCCCGTCCAGCTTCGGCCCCTTATGGGTAATAGAATTTTTGGTTGCGACGATTGCCAGATTTTTTGCCCCTGGACTAAATTTACGGAGCGCAGTACCGAATCTGATTTTTCCCCTCGCCATAAACTGGAATCGGCCAATTTAGTTCAATTGTTTTTATGGGAAGAAAAAGAATTTCTGGAAAAAACCAGGGGATCAGCAATCAGACGAGCAGGTTATACCTGCTGGCTGCGTAATATTGCTGTTGCATTAGGAAACGTTCCTTACCAGCCGGATGTTCTCTCAGCGCTGCAAACAAGACTACAGCATCCATCAGACCTGGTTGTGGAACATGTAGAGTGGGCTATCCAGCAGCAGAAACAATCGTCTTTATAGTACTTGGCGGCCTATACCCATCTCTTCCAGGCTGGCCTCTATATCACTAAATGCCTGTTCAACCTGCTTAGGATCACCACGAACGCCCAGCTCAACTGAACGATTTGAACCAGAAATATTGGGTAAACTAAAAACCTTAACTTCCGAATAACGCTGTATTATTTTTTCCATCAGCGGAATTAACATGCTTTCCCGACAATCAAGTACTTTTAATGCCCTTTCAATCATTTCATCCTTTGCTGTGTCAGGCAGACAATTGTCCAGTACCCACTTAAACATCGGCTCGGCCATTTCCGGAAAACCTGGCACAAAATGATGCTGCGCAATGAAAAAACCGGGAATTTCGTTTACGGGATTTGGGATAAGCTTTGAACTAGCCGGGAACTCTATCATTCTCAATCGCTCTGGTGACAAGTCTTCACCAAACTTACGCTGCAATATCGGCAAAGCTTGAGTATGAACCGAAAGATCTAATCCAAGTGCCTTGGATATAGCAATTCGTGTTAAATCATCCGGTGTGCCACCAATTCCCCCGGCACTTAATACAAAGTCCTGACGCTTCAGGCTGGTTTTGAAATTTCTCTCCAGCGACTCCAGATCATCAGCCAGGAAAGAAGCCCAGTCCAGTCTCAAACCGTAATCCTGTAAATGAGCTATCACTGCATTGAGATGTTTGTCCTGACGACGTCCCGATAGTATTTCATCACCGATAATATAAAGCCCAATTTTCAAGATTCGGCGCCCATTAGCATTGCTCGTTTCGCTGTAAGCTCAGGGTCCCCTATATCTTCCCATCCAGTCAGATTACTTTCCAGCAAATCAACGATCGCATTAACATGCTGCCGCTGACTGTTTAAGGCCGGAATATAATTTAGCTGTTCACCGCCGGCCTGAATAAAAATGCCCTGGCATTCGACAGCGATTTCCTCCAGCGTTTCCAGACAGTCGCAGGCAAATCCCGGGCATACAATATCGACTTTCTTTATACCTTCACCAGCCAGTTGCTGCAGCGTTATATCAGTGTAGGGCTGCAACCAGGGCTCACGACCAAAACGTGACTGAAATGTTACCTGCCAATCTGATTCAGCAAGTGATAGTGCTTCTGCAACAAGACGGGCTGTTTTTTGGCATTCACAAAAATACGGATCACCATTAGCAAAATATCTCTGTGGAATACCGTGGAACGAAAATAGTAACTTTTCTGCCTGCCCATTCAGTTGCCAGTGTTGCCGAATGCTATTGGCTAGCGCATCAATATACGATGGTAGATCATGGTAATGACTGACAAACCGAATTTCAGGTAAAGAACGCCAGCGCAATAGTTCCTTGCACACTGCGTCAAAACAGGAAGCTGTTGTGGTAGCAGAATATTGGGGATAAAGCGGCAACACCACCAGTTTATCCATACCCGCATCACGCAGGGCCGCCAATCCTTCTGCAACGGAAGGCTGACCATAACGCATAGCCAGCTGAACTTGAACAGGCTGTTGCGTCAGATTATTTTTAATCGCTGCTGTCAGGTTTTTTGAGTTAACTAGTAAAGGTGAGCCCTCTGCGGTCCAGATCTTTTTATACAATCTGGCGCTGCGTCCCGGTCGGATACGCAAAATCACAAGATGCAGGATCAACCACCAGATTACTCTTGGCAACTCTACAACACGCGGGTCAGACAAAAACTCAGCTAGATAACGTCGCAGAGACTTGCTATTGGGAGCGTCCGGAGTACCCAGATTTACCAGCAATACGCCTATCTTTTTTGATTGACTATGCGAATAGTTTGGAGAATTCAGATAACGACTCATACCTACTCAATCCTACAAGCAGCGATATTGATAAAAGAGATATGAGATACCGAATGGCCTAGCCGCACAATATCAGCCGCTCACGTAACGGACTACTGCGTGGGAAATGTGCTTTTAAAAATTCCATTTGGTCTGCCAGTACCCGCCGCCCCTTTAGATAAATATATTCAGCATGTGTGGGAACAAATGGTACTGCTAATAATTGCATACCGGCCTGTTCTGGAGTACGCCCAGCCTTGTGGTTATTACATCGTTTGCAGGCCGTTACGACATTGGTCCAGGTATCGGATCCATCAGCAGCGAGGGGCCTGACATGATCACGCGAGAGATCCTGTGCAGTAAATTCCTCTCCGCAATACAAACACATGTACCCGTCTCGATTAAATAGCGTTTTATTGCTTAGTGGCGGCACATAGGAATCATGCAGAGTACGATTGTAGCCATAGGTTGCAATTATGGAGTTAACATCAACGATACTTTGGCAACGTGTATGCGCGTTAAAGCCCCCATGAACCCGATAGAGCATGCTGCCACAGGTATAGGCTACTTGTTTGGAATAGTATAGACGTACTGCATCACGGTAATTGATCCACTCCAGAGGCATCCCAGAAGCATCAGTGCGTAATACTTGTTGTGCAAATAGATACATCACCACCACCATAGAGCCAAATCTCTATTTGTCAGTAGTAATATCTTATCGTGCGCTGATTTACAACCTTTATACGACAGGGGGATCAAAAGACTTGTTACAGTAATCAGCAACAGGAGTTTTTTCTGAAAAATTGTCTAGCCCTACTCCATTACTTCTTGCTGCTGCCACTGCTCTCTCTCGTCTACTGACATATCACGTAGTTTCTGTCTGGTTTTCTGACGTTCTTGTGGCGTCAATCCTCGCCAGTATCTGCGCAATGCTTCTTTATCTGTAGCGCTAAGATTTTCAAATAGTTGGAAAATGCGTGGATGATGGCGATCATGCTGCCACTGCTGCAATAATTGCCGTCGCTGATGCGGTGGCAATTCATTTATTTTTTTATATAGTTTGCGTAAACGTTTTCTTTGCTCAGGCGGCAGCTTGTGAAATTGACGGAAATTTTTACGCATTGCATCCCGTTGCTGTGGCAACATTGATTGCCATCGCTCAAATCGCTTTTTGGCACGTTGCCGCTGCTCCGGCGTTAGCTCCAAATATCGTTGTGCACGTTTTTGTGCTTTTAGCTGCTGCCACTGTTCTAAATCCGACCATCCTTTTTGCATACGCTTCAGTACCTGCTGTTGCTCAGGCGTAAGCTCCGACCATTGCAACGCGTTGCTGGTCGGGGTGTAAGTAATAGGCCCCAGCAGTAAAACCAGGCAGAGTATCCTGCCAAAGGCTTTTGTCAGGCTGTGTTTATCCATTTTCATAACTGCTTTCATCTAGCCAGATCAGGAACTCAAGGTCCTCGTATAATTCAAGCTCTTCCTGCGCGACTAGCAAATCAACGTCCACCACCTTCTCTGCAAACCATTCTGAATCCGCAGGTAGGAGTTCAGCCTGAAATATGTTCAGGCTAATGCTTGCCAGCACAACTGTTGCGGCAACAACAGCACTACCGGCCATCCACCAGTGACGAAAACTGCTGTCCGTCTCCAGGGTATCAATTGCCTCAACCCTTGCGCTGCGCAATCGCGAAAGAATTTCGTCATCCAATTCTTTAACTGACTGATTCAGCGCTCGCCGGACATCCAGTTCAAAATTTTCAGCTTTTTCTTTATTCATAGTGAGATACTCATTCGCTAAATTAACGAAAATCGGCTAATGCCAGCTTCAAGGCTTGCAACGCTCTAAAATAATGCGACTTTACGCTGCCCTCACTGCAACTCATCGCTTCGGCAGTCTGCTTAACATTTAACCCTTCCCAAACTCTTAACAAAAATACCTGTCTTTGCCTGAGCGAAAGGTTTTTCAATGCAATCTCAAGCGCCGGGGCAAAGCCATCAGTTTCCATTTTTACTGCTGGATCGCCAGATATTAGTTCCTCCGCCTGTTGAACCGGATCAACATTACTTTCGCCTGCTTTCTCTGCACGACTCCATATAAATATTCGTCTCTTTACTGTTTGCCGTCTATACCAATCACGTATGCAACTTTGCAGTATTCGATAAAATAACGGCCTCCATTCAGTACTTGACTTGTGTCGATACTTGGCAACAAGTTTTGTCATCGCTTCCTGCACCAGATCCAGTGCTTCTTCTCGATCAGAAACAGCCATCTCTGCCAACCGATAAGCACGCTGCTCCACTGATGCTAGAAACTGATTCAGTTTTTCGGTTTCGTTCAAAAATTAACCACCGTTTTGTGGTACCACACAAACAATTATCGTGCCGAACATGATCACTTACCTATTGTGCATGCAACCATTCTCAGTATATCGGACCATAACGCGAGAATTTTCCAAATCATTTAAATCTTTAGTAAGCATTACCGCACACCAGCACCGCATAGCAGAGAAGGCAGACAAATGTTATTGGCAAAAAACCACCTACTGATCAGCATGCTTTAACTGTAGCTGCTTAGGTTTTTTATCCCCTTCCAAAAGGAAAAATTGACCCTAACTTCATCAACGCATAGCAAAGCAGTCCGTTTACATGCGCTTGCGATAACATAGTCCGAAGACAGAAACAAGGCTTGACAAGGGTAAATTTTTAAATTTATTCACAGTGAATCAGGACGAATACCGCTAAGCACACTCAAGCGAACCAGCAGCCCATATGATAGATCTGTGTTGCACTAACTTATTGTTTTTATTGAAAATAATTGCGATGGTCAAAAATTGACCAATTTAACAAAACTGCAACAAAACTCGGGCAACTTGGACTAATTGCCCCGACTATCCACAGAGTTATCCACAGGTTTTGTGGATAACGTATTTTCCCTTGTAGTGACAATAGCTTAGCAATTTCAGAATAGAATTAACTTCAACTAACCGACTTAACTGAAAACCGGGATAAACTAAGTAATCTTTTGCCTGGCAGGTGTAAAAACACTTCATTCATTTCTTTCGCGGCATGATCTTGATCAGTGATAGAGTTAAGCAATGTCACAAACTTCTGCACCTTCAAAGCAAAAAATATTGCACATTGCAATACCTACACCAGTCGCAGATACCTTTGATTACCTTCCACCCGCAGAAATAAAAAGCAAACTGATACCCGGTTGTCGAATTCTAGTCCCTTTTGGCCGGCGCAAAGTTACTGGAGTGCTTGTTAATCTTAGCGACAGTAGCCAAATTGAATCCGCAAAGCTTAGGCATGCATTGGAAATCATTGATTCAACCCCGATACTGCAGTCTGACTTGCTAGACTTGGCCTGGTGGGCCAACCGTTACTATCACCACCCATTGGGTGAAGTAATTCATAGCATGCTACCGGCATCACTAAGACAAGGAAAAACCGCAGGTCCACCATCCATAAAACTATGGCAACGTTACCATCAGGATAACGCAGCATCTATGCTGAAACGCGCTCCGAAGCAATTAGCAGTCTATAACAGCATCGCCAGCGTAACTAATGGTCTTAATGAGAAACAACTTAGTAACCGGTTTCAGAACTGGCGTCCAGCCATTAAGGAACTGGAAAAAAAGGGCCTGCTTCGGCAAAGCGAAGTAGCGATAGCTCCGGATACGATTACCCATTCAAAAAAGCATGATCCTGCAGTAGAACTAAATAGAGAACAGGATCAGATTGTCCAGAACATTAATGAGCAACATGGTTCTTTTTCCACCTGGTTGATCGATGGTGTTACAGGTAGTGGCAAGACAGAAGTTTATTTACAGATTATTAAGCAGGCTTTGCTACGTGGTGAACAATGCCTGGTGCTGGTACCGGAAATCGGTTTAACACCTCAGTTGCTCGACCGCTTTTCATCTCAGCTAAACGCCCGTGTAGTAGCCTGGCACTCCGGACTAACGGATCAACAGCGTTTTCAAATCTGGTATGCGGCTGGAAAAGGTGATGCAGGTGTCATCATTGGAACTCGCTCAGCCGTTTTTTTGCCCCTCGCCAAGCCCGGTCTAATCGTTATCGATGAAGAACACGATAGCTCATTAAAGCAACAGGATGGATTTAGATATCATGCGCGAGACCTCGCGATTGTGCGCGCTCAGCAACTGGATATTCCAATTGTGCTTGGATCTGCCACACCATCACTTGAGAGTCTTAATAATGCGCTGCAAAAACGATATCAACTACAACAACTTCATGAGCGGGCAGGCGGAGCGCAATTACCAAAAATTACTTTGCTGGATAACCACAACGCTAAAGCAGTTGATGTAATTAGCCAGGCAATGCTGCAGGCTATTCACTCTCATTTACAGAAGGGTTCACAGGTTCTATTGTTTTTAAACCGACGCGGTTATGCCCCGGTTTTGTATTGCAATCAATGCGGCTGGACATCCGAATGTCAACGCTGTGACGCCCATATGACATTGCACCAAAGTGAGCAGGTTCTACGTTGCCACCATTGTGGCCACACAGGCAAGCAGCCTCAAAAATGCCCTGGCTGCTCATCTGAGTCTCTGCAAACAATCGGTATCGGTACGGAGCAACTAGAGCAGTACCTGAAAAAACAGTTTCCAAACAACTCCGTCCTACGCATTGATCGCGATGCAGTTAAACGCAAAGGGGCGTTAGAAAAACACCTTGAACAAGCGCGTATGGGCGCAGTGGATATACTTTTAGGGACACAAATGCTGTCCAAAGGACATCATTTCCCTAAGGTCACGCTAGTGGGTATTCTCGGAATTGATCAGGCTCTGTTTAGCGCAGACTTCCGTGGACCTGAATTTATGGCCCAGCAAATCCTGCAGGTTTCGGGTCGCGCAGGCAGAGCGAAGCGTAAGGGCGAGGTACTAATCGAAACACGGCTACCACAACACCCTCTGCTACGCCTTCTGGTCATCGAGGGTTACAGGCGATTTGCCGAGGCTGCACTAATCGAAAGAAAACAAGCAGCGTTACCTCCCTACACCTACCTTGTGTTGTTTCGTGCTGAGGCGGTATCTTCAAAAGTCGCTTTACAGTTCCTGGATCATCTTGCTGTGGCACTAGCGGCAAATCTATCCGCTGCGGTGCAATTGCTTGGGCCAGTGCCTGCACCAATGGAGCGTCGCGCAGGCCGGTTTCGGGCACAACTATTACTACAATCAGAGAATCGGCAGGAATTACACCATACGACTCACGCGCTGCGGAAAATTGCCAACGCATCACCACTAAAGCGTAAAGTACGTTGGTCCATAGACGTCGATCCCATCGAAATGTTGTGACGAAAGCCGCAACGCTATAAAGTTACATTAATTATTTGCCTCTACCAGGCCCGTGCGATCATGCAAAATCTAATTGAAAAACTTAAGTTTTATCTGATAGCTCCTGATCTTGAAGATTACGTTACCGGCGAATGTGTGCGAATGCTCTATCGAAACATGAAGCTGGTGTTAATTAATGTCGCAATCATCGCAGCACTTACAGTCTTCGTATTCTCTGGCACGATCAGAAACGAGTTTATGTTGGCATGGGGTGCCGGCATGTTCGCCATAATTATAATGCGGCTGGTAATGCTATTTGTCTTCACGCACCTGAAACCTAATGACAAAGAATCGGTACGCTGGGGAAACTATTTCGCAATGACCTCCTTTCTATCGGGCTGGATATGGTGCGCCGGTATTATCCTGTTCTGGGAACCAAGTACATTAATTCAAAAAACTTATTTGGTAATCGTATTACTGGGTATGACAGCGGGATCGATGTCACTAACATCTGTTTGGCCTCCTGGTTACTACTTGTTCGCCTTACCGATGCTGACTACTCTGGTTTTTTCCCTGTTTGTACAGGCGTCGAGAGAATGGTTTGGATTAGGAATTATCGGTGCGGCATTCTCCATAAGCTTGTTGCGTCTGGGGTCTAACCATTTCGAATATTTTATAAAAACGCTTCGATTACAAACCGAGAATGTTGAGCTCATTGATAAGCTGCGAGAACAAAAAGACAGAGCCGAACATGCTGCAAGAGCGAAAACTCAGTTTCTGGCTTCTGCCAGCCATGATTTGCGTCAACCAGTGCACGCACTTGCCTTATTTGCGGATGCATTAAGTCACGAGGTAAATACACCGAAAGGCCAAAATTTGATGGCCAATCTATCGCGTTCTGTTGAATCAATAGATGAACTGTTGACTTCATTATTGGATATTTCAAAGCTCGATGCCGGTACAGTAAAAGTCAATGCAACAGATTTTGAACTTAATCCTATTCTGCAGAAAGTAATCAATGAATTTAGCGGCGAAGCTGAAAAACGCGGATTGTCTTTACGAGTGCGTACTTCAAGCCTTTCTGTATACAGTGATCCCGTTCTACTAGGCAATATTATTCGAAATTTAGTCAGCAATGCACTGCGTTACACTCAACAGGGTGGAATACTGGTTGGGAGCAGAGTTACAAAGCAAAACAAAATTAGCATTGAAGTTTGGGATACAGGTATAGGCATCCCTGAAACCGAACGCGAGAAAATATTTGCTGAATTCTATCAGTTAAATAATCCCGAACGTGATCGAGGGAAAGGCCTCGGTTTAGGGCTTGCAATATGCAGTCGCACTTGCCAGCTGTTAAATCATGAGATCGAGTTGTTTTCAAAACCAGGTCAGGGCTCCACGTTTAAAATACTGGCGCCAAAAAGCAGAGTCCGTGCTGAAACCAGACCCACACAGCAAACTGCAGATCAGGTAAAACTCGAGAACCCACTTATTCTTGTTGTAGATGACGAAACCAATATATTGAACGCTATGGATGCCGTTCTGCAAACGTGGGGTTGTGAAGTATGGACCGCCGTATCAGGCAATGAAGCAATTGAATTACTGGTAAAACATCCAGATCGGGCTCCGGACTTACTGATATGCGACTATCGATTGCGGGAAGGGGAAACCGGTATAGATGTTATTTCAAAACTACATGAAGAACTTAATTCAAAAGTACCGGCAATTATTATGACTGGAGATACTGCTCCAGACAGTATTCGTCAAACGCAAGCCAGTGGTCATACTCTATTGCATAAACCGGTAAAACCTATGGAGTTACAGAAAACCATTTATAACTTGATTGGCGACAGAACCTGACACAAGCGCAGAATACCCGCTCAACAGGGAGAATTACCCAGCAAGGACCTGACCGCCTGGATGCAATTTTTCAGCTGCTTTCCGAATTTAGTCCAGCATTAATAATCCGTGCTTCTCTGCTTCTCTTACACAAGCTGTTCTATTTTTAACCGCAAATGCCTCAAACAGGGCCTGAACATGCGTCTTTACGGTGTGCTCACTAACACTCAGCCAATCAGCAATAACCTTATTTTGATGCCCCTGCGCCATCAGGTACAAAACATCAAGTTGGCGATCAGTAATTCTTATTCGTATATCGTCGCTATTATTTGTCGGTTTGTTCTCACCGCCTAGCAAACCTCGCCATTCTTCAGGCACATACTGCCCACCGGATAAAACAACCTTAACTGCCTTGCGAAGTTCAACTAACGCACTGGACTTTAGTACATAACCTTGCGCATCAGAGCGCATCATATCCTGTGCAATCTGAATATTTTCGGAACCCGATACAACCAGCACCGGCTGTTCGTAGCCCTTGCCACGCATTATTTTTATCAAGGCTCTACCATCGATTTCCGGTAATCCAATATCAAGCAGTACCAGCCTGATATCCGGATCAGATTCCAATATCGCCAACGCCTGCTTGGCATGACTGGCTGACAATACTTCAGCGTCACTAAATAAATCGTCCAATATTAGGCGCAAACCCTCAACAAACAACGGGTGGTCTTCAATAATTAGTATTTTCATCTCATCCAATCCCCCAAGGATCGGCTAATTCTACTCAAGTCAGCAGCCTCTTGGCAGCCTTAATTTTTGCCGTACTCGCACCAAAAGAGTACGTGTTGTTACGCGAGTGCAGTGTAAATCATACTTTTTAGCGATTGCGAGTGATAGCCAGTTGCCTGATGATGGCTCTACACACGATTTTGCAGGATTACGGAGCTTAAACGGCACTTACAGAGCTTAGACAGCATCAAGGAGCGGCACTTATCCAGTTTTTCCGGGCTTGAATGGAATCGATGTAAGCGAGACGGAATGCAAATCAGGCCGCATCGTAACGAAATGATCATGACCTCCCCCTCAGGCTAATCTTTCG
>CAJHXT010000101.1_pt1 | contig 29117 bp, 25 predicted proteins | sample 9198451 | NCBI WGS metagenome assembly CAJHXT01 (sample SAMEA7708326, study PRJEB35096) | sediment metagenome | biome: marine neritic benthic zone biome [ENVO:01000025]; feature: sediment [ENVO:00002007]; material: shallow marine sediment [ENVO:03000034] sea grass bed [ENVO_01000059] ... | reverse complement strand
TAATATCCGCATCCATGCGGTAAAAACTGTCTTCCACGTCCCTGTGGTCGGGACGCAGTTGCCAGTGAGAGTAAAGCGATGCAAGGCATCGCTGTTTAATGATTAAGGTATACTTCTAATCTTGGTGTATCAAAACGCGCCCGTAGCTCAGTTGGATAGAGTAACTGGCTTCGAACCAGTTGGTCGGGAGTTCGAGTCTCTCCGGGCGCGCCAAACTAAAAATCCGCGATAGCGGATTTTTGTTTTGGGGTAAGCGGAACTCGAATCCCCGACGTTTATAACGGGTTAGAGTTCGACAAAATCGCCGGGAGCGATTTTGGACCGGCGAAGCCGGGCAGCGTTAGCTGCGAATCCCATGGATGGGGTGAGCAGTCTCTCCGGGCGCGCCATTTCTCAACACCTTCGGTGAGCTTGAAATCTATTTTGATCTTTAGGCCGCGGCTTGTTTTTTTGTTGCCTTCGGTTTGGTTAATCTACGCAACATCGCTCCGGTAAGATTTTCTGCCTGAGCGCGTGCTCGCATGGCGTTGTTTAACATTGTCGCTGGAATAACAATAAATAGGGATACCAGCATTAAGCTGGCCCAAATCAACAATATATTTTTTATATCGAGCGCTTTGGTCACCATCAATTCGCTGCTGACAGGCTGATAAATCTGGCCAGTTGCACCGATGGTTTCGGCATTCAGCTGGGTATAAATGCGTTGGGTTATGTCGAAGTAGCCAGCGAGCCGCTCAAGAATTATCGGTAGCATTGATTTTGCCCGTGCCAGGTACTCTTCCTTCAAGCCAGCCTCAATTCCAGTCTGACCTTTACCTTTTAAGGCAGCAATTAGATCATCGGCTTCGCGAATTCGCGCACGTGTTTCTGCCGCCTGCATATTGAGTTTTAGCCATCGCTCATTTAACGCCTGTTTATATTCTTCCGCTTTAACCTGCCCAGCCATGGCTGATATTTTGTCAATCGCATCAGCGGTCATCTGTGCAGTGCTGCCTGCGCCAGCTACCTTTGGAACCTGTCTGGAGTCTAAATTACCTGATGTTTTGGCCGTTGCGGACTGATACACGCTGATGGCATTTCTAACGAGCCTGGACTGGTTCTCAAACAAGGCAAGATCACGGTTATAACTTTTCTTTTTGTCTTCGTAATAGTAGGTAGCCGACTCTTTGCTTCGCGTTAAGCCCAGCGAGCGTATTGGCGACATCAATTCATCTATGACGTATTTACGCAAATCGGACAGGGCCTCGGATAAGTCCGCCAGCCTTAAACCGCTCACCGGATCGGTAATGGTCGCAGCACCGTCGATTGCAGACAGCCTTTTAATATTGTTACTGATTTGTGTAACCTTGTTATTGAGAATATCCCCCATCACCATGTAATCGACCTGATTAAACAGCTCAGCATCCAGTGATTTAGCTGAAGCCAATCGAATGTCCAGCTGTAAGATACCTTTGTCAACGATAGCGGCTTCTGCCCAGTATTCGGGTATATCCGATAATATGGCTTTCGCCTGATTCTGGCTGAAGGTGCCGGCAGGGGCCCGCATGGATATGATGGCACTGCCGTACATGGCCTGATCCAGTTCTGCACGCATTCTTGCCTGCGTGGCCTCGATTTTTTCGATGCTCAGCCCTTTTTGACTCAGCAGTTTTTCGTATTTGGCCACGATAAGTGGATACTGCGGCGAATAGGGTTCTACCAGTAACATGGAGCGAAACTTATCCAGGCTAATCGCCATATCCTTCAGCTTATGCTTTTCGTGCATGGTGGCGACAATATTAGGTGCGATTAAATCCTGATAGGAAAATGTGGAGCCATTGGGATACTGACCCTGTTTAACGCCGGTGAAGGTTAATTTAATGACACTGCTATACGTCACTGGATCAGCGCGCAGAATGGAGTGGAAGAGGGTGTATGAAAAATACAACACGCTGACCAGCAGCACCGCTGCGATGGCGATATAGCGTGTACGCCATACCGAGCTAAATAGTTCGATCAGGTCAATTTCATCGCTGTAGACATTTGAGGACTTGTCCGTGCCGTAGTTTTCCATTGTTCAGTTCACCCAAAATTCAGTTTTTTAGAGCATTGATAGAGTTTGTTTAATGGCAGGTTTTACAAACCTGCGAGGCTAAAAAACAACATAGCTCCCGGGACTGCTGTTTTCTGCTTCATACGGACCAAAAACACGTACCGAAACAAACTCCTTACCGCGGAAATCGTAGTACCCTAGTTTATCTCCTACATCATGTAGGGATTGCATCGTTTTCTTAGCAACTCTAGGTTAAGCTCTATATAAAGTAGTGAACTTTGCGATTGTCGAAAACCTTCTTAGTGCTATAGCCCATTCCAGTTTAGCTATAACGAAAGAGCCTGCTTAAGTCTAAGAGTCTAAACTATTGCTGTTATCAGTATAAATACGGAGCAATTACAGTCGAAAGTGTATTCAGTCGGCATGCAATGCACTTTATCGATAACAATCCATCAGATAAATGATACCAAGGGATATTTTCCGGCCGCCATTATCCATGAAAACCTCGTTATTTCAAGGCTGCGTTTCACACTTTAAGCTCTAAGGTCCGTTATGCTGCTTACCCAGTGGAAGAATTTATAACTGCATCACGTTGCTGCACGGTGATGACATTTTCATATTGTTGTATCCGAGCTCACATTAATCTTACTTAAACTCGGTATCGCCTGTTCACGAGTGCAAAGAAATTATACCCGCTCAGTTGGAGTACAGTCGGGCATTTTTCTTCATTTCCTGCTTGAAAAACTTGCCCTGTAGCGTTGGTGTGTAATCCCAGTCAGCAATCATTTGTGGCGACCAGTCCGGATCAAATACCCAGGCTACCCATGAAGCACCTTTACTATCCAGATAATCGCTAATTCGTTTGCCATAGCTCCCGTCATCAATTACCGGCGAATGTGCGCCAGGTTGACCAGCCAACATATAGCCAATTTCCGTTGTGATCAGCGGATATTTATCTGCTACAAAACCGAAATCCTTTTCCCAGTTTTCAATATAGGGTGGATCTGCTTTGGTTGGGTAGGGGTGCGAAACATAGGCTATTCCTTCTCTATCTATTGGCTGATCTCGCACTTCAGTCAGTGTATATGCCCAACTAAATCCGGCGACCAGTGGAATCACTTTTTTATCATGAGCATAAATCAGACTAATAACTTCTTCATAAAACGCTTTCCATTTATTCCAGTCAGCGATTCCAAATTGCTGACGTTTATCAGTAGGCTCATTGAAAATCTCATAAAAGGCAATGGTTGATACACCCTGATAACGATGTGCAATAGCACGCCAGAAGTTATAGGTTTCTTTAATTGTGGTGTCGTACATCGGGTGTTGGTAGACGCCAGTGTGAAGATTGCCAATAGAATGCCAGTCAACTATTAAATGTATCTTTTGCTCATTTGCCCATATAACTGCTTGATCAAGTAATCCCAAATACTCATCCTTGCCGCGTTCGCGCCAGGATATGGGGTGTACCGGCAGCCGAATAACATTTGCGCCCCATTCTTTGGCTTCCTGAAAGATGCCCCGATTCCAACGTCGGTCTTTTATCAGTTTATCGGGATCGGCAATACTGATACCTTTAAAGATTACTGTTTCGCCCTGTTCATCGACAAAGCGATTACCGTCAACTGAAATAAAATCCAGATCGTTTTTCAATACACTCGAATCAAACGGCTTCGGGTAGGGATAGATCCACCATTTCTTACCGTATTCGCCACTTGCCTGGATGCTGGGTGCCGAGATCAATATCAGTGTGAATGCAATAATTGTTGAGAACTTGTGAATCCTTAACATATATATCATTTCCTATGATCGAATAATTTTTGAATAGTAAATGCAATAAAAAAGAGAGCCGGATTATATACATTCGCCAGGCCGCGACAAGTAATAAACTCAGTTAAGACCTCGTATCAACCTGCCAATGTAAATGCTTTGACATATCAAAGCTGATAACGGCATAAATGACTAGATATTTAGGTGAGCTGGACAGGAGAGCAAGCGAATCTTGGGTAAATAGGCTAGAATTCGCGGCTTGTAACTATATGAAGCTGATTAACACGGGGGAGTGCAGAATGTCGAATCGATACGACTCAATTCTCGGTACCATCGGTCGAACGCCGGTGGTGAGAATCAATAAACTGGGGCCGAGTGATATTAATTTGTACGTAAAAGTTGAAGCCTTCAATCCCATGAGTTCCGTAAAAGACCGCCTTGCTCTTGGGGTTATCGAAGACGCGGAAAGCAGCGGCAAACTGAAGCCGGGGCAAACGGTTATCGAAGCGACCAGCGGCAATACAGGCATCGGATTAGCTATGGTCTGCGCACAAAAAGGCTATCCTCTGGTGCTTACCATGACTGAAACGTTTAGCGTTGAGCGCCGTAAGTTAATGAGATTTTTAGGGGCAAAGGTTGTGCTTACGCCAAAAGAGCATAAAGGCAGCGGCATGGTTAGTAAGGCCAGGGAGTTGGCAGAGACGCATGGCTGGTTTTTGACGCGCCAGTTTGAAAATGAAGCAAATGCGGCGATGCATGCAAAAACAACTGCTCCTGAGATTCTTGCTGATTTTGAAGGAGAGAACCTGGACTACTGGGTGTCAGGTTTTGGCACTGGCGGCACGCTAAAAGGGGTTAGTAGTGTATTAAAAAAGAAAAGGCCGGATACTAGAATAGTCGTTTGCGAACCAGATAATGCGCGTATGTTAGCTAGCGGAATTCAGCAGGAGCGAAATGACGACGGATCAGCAATAGGCAGTCATCCCGGTTTTAATACTCATCCGATGCAGGGGTGGTCACCGGATTTTGTGCCCAAGTTAGCTAACGATGCGCTGACCGAAGGTACGATTGATGATTTTGTGCTGATTAATGGTGCGGACGCCATGCTGAATTCAAAACGTCTGGCGCAAGAGGAAGGTATTTTTACGGGTATCTCCGGTGGAGCAACACTAACAGGTGCGCTACAAATCGCCGACAAGGCTGAAAAAGGGAGTAGCATTCTGTGCATGTTGCCCGATACAGGTGAGCGTTATTTAAGTACGCCACTATTTGAAGATATTCACATCGATATGAATGATGAAGAAACAAAAATCTCTGAGTCAACACCAGGTTATCGTTTTTAAGTAGATAGACATAGAAGCACATTCGATCCGCAATAGCTGATAAACATGGCTTATGCGGATCGAACATTTTAGAAAGTAAATAATCAGACGTATACATTTCATGGCATTAGTTAGCTTTGAGCAGGTATCTCTTGAGTTGGGCGATGCCAGGATCTTCAGGGAAGTAGATTTCAATATTCATGACAATGAGCGTATATGCCTTATTGGTCGTAACGGTGCCGGCAAATCCACCCTATTAAAACTGATTATGGGTGAGTTGCAGGCGGATCATGGTGAAATCAAAACTCAGCAAAGCATTCGAATTAGTCAGCTCGAACAGCAATTGCCGACTAACCTTGATCAAACTGTCCTTGAATATGTAAAAGATGGCCTAAAGGAACTGCACTCTCTAATTACGGAATACCATCGTCTTTCCGAACAAAAACTTTCCAAGGTTGAATTAAACGCTCTTGAAAACCTGCAGCATCGCATTGATGCCAGTGGTGGTTGGCATATCGATCAGCAGGTTGAAACAGTGATGTCACAACTTGAACTGCCTGCTGAAAAATTACTGGCTAATCTGTCAGGCGGGTGGCGGCGGCGAGTGGCGCTCGGCAAAGCATTAGTATCCAGTCCCGATATCCTGCTACTTGATGAACCTACTAATCATCTTGATATCGCCACCATTGAATGGCTGGAGCATAGAATACGCGGTTATCTTGGGAGTGTCGTTTTTATTACACATGACAGGACCTTGCTACAGAAACTGGCAACCCGCATTGTAGAAATCGACAGGGGGAAGTTGATTAGTTGGCCATGCAATTACAGGAAATACTTGGTTCTAAAAGAAAAGGCAATTGAAGAGGAAGATACTCAGAATGCGTTGTTTGACAAGCGCCTCGCCGAAGAGGAAAACTGGATAAGGCAGGGGATTAAAGCCAGAAGAACAAGAAACGAAGGTCGTGTGCGCGCACTTAAAGCTATGCGCGAACAACGTGCCCAAAGGATTAAGCGCGAAGGTAAAGCTAAAGTGCATATTGAAGCTGCTGAGCGCTCTGGGCGGAAAGTTATTGAAGCCAGAAACATTACACATGGTTATGATAATCATACGTTGATAAAAGATTTTTCGATTAAAATTATGCGCGGTGATCGAATTGGGTTGATCGGTAATAATGGAGTTGGTAAAAGCACATTACTAAAAATTCTGCTGGGTAAAGTACAGCCACAGCAAGGCAGTGTAAAATTGGGCACCAATATCAAACTGGGCTATTTCGATCAGGTTCGTCGGATTCTGGATCCGGAAAAAACCATTGCAGAGACCATAGGTAATGGTAAGGAGTACATTAAGGTTAATGGTAAAGACAGGCATGTTGTCGGATATCTAAGAAATTTTATGTTTAGCCCAAAACGTGCGATGACGCCTGTTAAAGTGCTATCTGGTGGGGAGTGCAACCGAGTTCTGTTAGCAAGTTTGTTTACGCAAGCGGCTAATGTATTGATTCTGGATGAGCCAACAAACGACCTGGATGTGGAAATGCTTGAGGTACTTGAGGAGCAGTTGGTGCAGTATCAGGGTACTTTGATTTTAGTCAGTCATGATCGTAATTTTCTGGACAATGTCGTCACCAGCACACTGGTTTTTGAGGAAGAAGGCGTGGTGCAGGAATATGCAGGAGGCTACAGTGATTGGTTAAGGCAGGGGCATAAGTTGCTTGAGGTCGATCAGCCTGGAAAAAAATCTATAACAATAACTGACGGCCGCAGAGGCAAAAATTCTGAGCATGGAAAGAAGAAGCTTAGCTACAAACTTCAACGAGAACTTGATTTACTACCGGATGAGATCGATAAACTTGAGCGACGAATTGATGAGTTGCAGCGGACAATCACCAAACCAGATTTTTATGCTCAGGAGTTTGAGCAAGCACAGATAGTATTGGATGAGCTGGCTATGGTAGAGAATCAACTCGAAGCCCACATGCAGCGCTGGTCAGAATTGGAGGATATGAAGTAGTAATTGACTTTCTTGCATATAGTCACAAGCATATTTGTTTGGAAAACATAGTAACTAGCATTTCACTAGTACGGGATTATGTTTAGGTGGAGGGGTGTTCAGTTAACAGTAACCATGAATCGCAGAGAGCGAATATGATGCTATTCGCACCATGGATGGAGCGCATGAGTTAGTAACTGCGTTTAATCTGATCTTTTGTCCGGTTCCTCGGAATCTCTTAAGACTAGCCTGGAAAAAGTCGCTCTCACATAATCGCCATTTTTGTAATCAGTTTTCCAGTCTCCAGTACCCCCGCATGCGGCATACCAGACCCCTTCGGCATCTCTTGTGCTGCATTGATCATAGGCTCCCGCTTTAAAATACAATGTATCCCCGCTGTAACCTTTTGCATGATCCTTTTTATCAACCTTGCCATAGGCGTCCAAATTATTTGATAGATCTATCTGGTATCGAATGGTTTCTTTATTCTTGGATTCAAATTTCAGGTACATCGTATTCATGTACACATTAACGCTGTAACTGAATTCCTGATCGAGTGCGATCCCGCTGGATCCCGGATCTGTTTGAATATCCCAGGTATTGCCCCAGACCGGATATATAATGTCTGTTCTGTCCGGATGAGTTTTTGGAAGATTTCGTTCGTATGTCCAGAATACGGAACCCATATTATGTTCGGGCCACTTTTTATAAAAAATTTTAAGCGGCTCATTACCCCAACCAAAGCCATTGTGCTTTTGTTTACTTTTTGAGGCATGAATTTGTCCAACTACAACCGAGTATGCGGCATATTTCTCAGGGTGGCCGGCGTTTAAAGCAACATGGTTTACGCTTAGCGTCGCTTCCAGCTTGCCACCTACTGCGGCAAATTCTGCTGCATTCTGATGGGCGCTTAAGCAAAAGTTATTGGCCGGATCATTGGTGTTAATTCTTTTATTGTCTCCACGAATCATTTGGCGTAATTCACTTCGGGTATTTGTGGAGTTTTGAGTTGTTACCGCCTTGTTCGGCGCGGTAAAAACCATGCGCTCATTTTCATCCAGGTAGAAAAAATCTGGGTGGTAGTAAGTAGCAAGCTTAGATACGTCAATAACGTCCGCTTTGCCATTGCTGTCCCCATCCAAGGGAACTGTAATTGACCAATGGCTCAAATCAAATTTCTCAGCAGGCTTAAGTTCGGATGCTTCCGTGGTGATCAAACAGCACATACTAATCACTGCCAATAAACATGTATTTTTTGGCGAACAAAACATAACTAGAGCTCCAATGCAGGTTATTAAGAGCAAAGTTGCGGAAGCTTTGATTTTAGCATAAAGATTTAGGATGAATGTTCTGATCTAATTTCTAATAAATATCTATCCAGTCTGAAGATATATCCTTTATTTTTATTCAGTAAAATAGAATTGGTATTACAATAAAATTTCAGGATCAAAGATGTGTTAGATATCAGAAAATTGGTCGACCAGACCCATCCAGATTTATGGTCTATTTGCTCTCTATAATAAGTTGTTAAATTTTTACTGAATGTCCGTCTTGTTTAGGGGGGGGTATGTATAGCCAGTGATATTCGAAAGAGTTTTAGGTCATTTCTCATTATCATTTCACCTGAATGATCGCTACGCAAAGGCAGGGTGGTGATGATTTCAGCTTATACACTATTTGGAAGGCGTTTTATTCGGTTGTATTCTGGGTTGGGTTGTCAGCTTGTGGCGGCAGCATGCCGTGTGGTTGTATCCAGCCAATAGCGTATGCGACCCATAAAAGTAAAAAAGCCAACAGCGATAGCCCAATTCGCCAGGTCAGCGCTTTCACGGTACGATCACTTTGCCCTCTGTCTTTTATCATAAAAACCAATGCCGAGCCCATGCTGGCAATAATCAAAATCAGGATTGCGATAATAAATAGCTTTGCCATAATGCGAGTCCGTTTAACGATGATGAAAGAATAGCTGAAGATTGAGTAAATGGCGATGCCGAGTATTAGTTGGAGCACAGGAAAGTTGCACTTTAAATGCGGTCTTGGCTTTATTTTTCTGGTGCTATTGTTGCTGGTATTGATGATTAGCGCTGGATTCTGGCAACTTAAGCGTGCTGAGTACAAGTCCACTCTGCAGGATGAGCTGAAAAAACAGTTGGCCGCGCCGTTGATAGATGTTGCTGATTCCCTACCTGCTCCCGAATCTGTGCGATTCAGGCAGGTTCGTCTGGATGGCAGCTATGATAGCAAGCACCAGTTTTTATTGGATAATCGAAGCCGCCTGATGGCAAATGGGCAGCGACAGGTAGGCTATGAGGTACTTACTCCTTTTACTCTAGGTGCAGGGGGTACGGTGTTGGTGAATCGTGGTTGGTTACCTGCGCCTGTTGATAGACAACGGCTGCCCGATGTATCGGTTGCTACAGACAAGCAATTCGTGCAAGGTATTATTAATATTCCGGAGCAGGCGTTTTCGCTGGGTGCCATTGATACTAGTGTTCACTGGCCACGCCGTATTCAATTTATTGATTTGACTATTCTGTCCAAACGCTTGGAGACTAAGCTGTATCCCGCGGTTATCATGCTGGATAAGGCAGCACCGGGTGGCTATGCTCGGGACTGGCAACCCGTAGTGGATGGGCCAGCGAAGCACTACGGTTATGTAATACAATGGTTTGGCATGGCTCTGGCCACTATTATTCTATTTGGTTTTTTCTCGATTAAACGAATTAACGATGACTAATCTAGAATCTAAAGTACCCCGAAATCGTAATCGCCTGATTTTCCTGTTGGTTGTTGCCTTGTTTGTAATACCTTTTATCGCCGCATACTGGTTCTATGGTAAAACTGAAGAAACAAAAGTCTGGCGTACGACCAACAGAGGTTTGTTAATTAGGCCCGCTCAACCATTACAGGAATTCAGTTTAATTAGTCATTCTGGTGAGAAATATAACCTTGAAAAGATGCTCGGTAGCTGGGCTCTTGTCTTTGTTCCGTCTAATCCATGTAATGAAGCCTGTAAAAAGAATATTTATCATATGCGTCAGATATGGGTTTCTCTGGGGAGAAATGCGAATCGCGTACGTCGATTTGTATTATTGCGCAGTGATAATGAAAAACAGAATCTGGAAAGATTTTTAGTAAATTATCCTCAGACAATTGTGCTGGTTGATTCTGATCGGCAGTTTATTAGACAACTGGAAAGTGCTACACAGACCGATGAGCCGGTTATTATGCTACTGGATCCGGTTGGTAACTTGATGATGGCTTTTCCGCAGTCAATGGATCCGCGGGACATTCTGCGGGACCTGAAAAAGTTGCTCAAAAGCTCGCAAACCGGTTAGTGTGCTGCATAGTTACGACGTGAATAAATTTATTAAAACCTGCCAGAACTATTTTGAATTAACCAAGCCGCGTGTTGTTGCCTTAATCGTTTTTACAGCGATAGTAGGTATGTTGCTGGCGTATCCGGGCTTAGTTCCCTGGAAACCATTTGTTTTTGGTGGATTGGGTATTTGGTTGGCTGCCGCATCAGCAGCGGCGGTTAATCACCTATTGGATCGGCGTGCGGACGCAATTATGGCAAGAACAAAAAACCGTCCACTACCAAAGGGAAAGGTTGCCACCAGGCCAGCGCTGGTTTTTGCGATAGTCCTGGGTGCTTTGTCGATGGCGGTATTGGCGGGCCTGGTTAATCTTTTGACGGCATTTTTAACTTTTTTCTCGTTAATCGGCTATGCGATCGTCTATACCATGTACCTCAAGCGTGCAACACCACAAAACATTGTGATAGGTGGTGCGGCTGGCGCCATGCCACCAGTTCTCGGCTGGGCGGCTGTGACAGGTGATCTACATCCTTATTCGCTATTGTTGTTTCTAATTATATTTATCTGGACTCCACCACATTTCTGGGCTCTGGCCGTTAATCGACGCCAGGAGTATTCGCAAGTTGATATACCCATGTTACCTGTAACGCATGGGCCGGAATTCACACACGTACAAATAACTTTATACACGGTGCTGCTATTTATTGTCACTCTGCTGCCCTGGTTGACTGGCATGAGTGGTTTAAGTTATCTGGCTATCGTCTTGTTAATTAATTTACGTTTTTTGTATCTGGCTATTAAATTGCAGTTTACCGGAAGCGATAAGATTGCAATTCAAACTTTTTTGTTCTCAATTACTTATCTAATGATCTTATTTGCTGCGCTTCTTATTGACCACTATATTGAAATCTTTTTCTTACGGGTATAAAAAAAGCGCCTGCAAGAGGCGCTTTTTTAATTGATTCGAACTTATGCTTGAAAAACATTACGCAATTTTTTAATTGCATTGTTTTCAAGTTGTCGGATTCGTTCGGCAGAAACGCCGTATTCATTGGCGAGGTCATGCAGGGTTGCCTTTTTACCATCGGTTAACCAGCGTTTTGCCAGTATATCGCGAGCACGATCGTCAAGGTCTTGTAGGGCAGCCATAAGCTTGCTGGTATTCTGACTGCTCCAGTCCTGATGCTCCAGTAATCTGGCAGGATCGGCATTGTCGGCGGCAAGATAATGTGCGGGTGCATAAAAAGTCTCGTCATCATCCGAGTCACTTGACTGATCAAAACCGACATCATGGTTACTTAGCCGGGACTCCATCTCCATTACAGTTGATGGGTCGACTCCCAGGTCATTGGCAACTGTTTCGACCTCAGCCTGATTCATCCAGCCAAGACGCTTTTTTGCGCTGCGTAATTTGAAAAAGAGTTTGCGCTGAGCTTTGGTTGTGGCAACTTTTACGATACGCCAGTTCCGAATAACAAATTCGTGGATTTCTGCGCGGATCCAGTGTACGGCGAAAGAAACCAGCCGAACACCTACCTCTGGATTGAAACGCTTTACAGCTTTCATTAGGCCAATATTGCCTTCCTGTACCAGATCCGCCAGTGGCAGGCCATAGCCCAGATAACCCTTGGCGATATGCACAACAAATCGGAGATGAGCCACGATCAGGCTACGGGCTGCGTCCAGATCGCCATGCTCATGTAAACGCACTGCCAGCTCACGCTCTTCTTCGGCGCTTAATACGGGAATACTGCTGACACCAGCAATATATGCCTCGATACTGTCGGTAGCCGGCACCAGCGACAGGTTGCGAAATTCTGTAGTTAAAGCGTTACTTGTCATTTGTCCAAATTCCTCGGTCCGCGGCGGATTATAGCAAAACTTTCTAGAAATTAGCACTCGCAACGTTCGAGTGCTAACAGAGATTAAAGTTCCCTATGGCTTCTCGGCAGTTTGGGGTGATATTTTAGGTTGAATGGAGGATTCACTGCTGAATTACGGCAGTTAGCTGTCGGCAGCGGTCACAGCCCGCATAAACGGCGAATGCATGCTGATTTGACGTACGGTATGATCTATTCTCGTTGAAAAAGCAGTATCAGGCGCAGTAATGGCAATGCAGCAACATCGTTTCCGAGTGGTATTTGTTAAGTTTGATCCGCGCAAGGATTTAGATCGGACAAAAGAAGGGATGAGACAACGATTTAAGCTGCCCCCTTCAATATTGAGCCGCTTTTTAATGGGTCGGCCTGTGGTGGTTAAAAACAATATCGACGCCGAGACCGCGTATCACTATAAAACCAATATTGAGCAACTCGGTGGCATTTGTCGCATTGAGCCTATCCCGCTGAGCAATGATGTTGACGAAAAAGGCTTTCTGGAGCGACGGAAAAGCGAGCGGCGAATACGGAATCAACGTCGTCGAACTGCTCGGCCGGGCGCTATTCAGCCTGATCGTCGAGGCCGTGATCGTCGCAGGCCGGGTAAAAAGGGGAGCAGGGCATAGAAGCCGGTTAACCAGGTTCTATATTACGAATATGCTGACTAACAGCCAGCCAGGATCCCAGGTAGCCTAGCATAACGGCCGAAGATATTAAGATTAGTCCATTGAGGAATCCCAGATTGAGCAATGCAAACCCGCTGTCATAGAGGCCAGCCAGTTGTCGGACGGGATTTTTCAGCAAACTAAGTGCTAATGTAACCAGCAGGCAGGCGGCTACACCACCAAGTAAGCCATACCAGAATCCGGTGTAGAGAAATGGGCGCCGAATAAACGCATTTGTTGCACCAATTAATTTATTGACCTCAATTTCACTGCGCCTGCTTTGAATATCCAGTCGAATGGTATTCCCAATCACCAATATCACCGCAATTGCTAACATGCCGGCAATTACAAGCAGTCCACGCTGGACCAAATTCATAATGGAATACAGACGTTTCACCCACTGCAGATCCAGTTGAGCCAGCTCAACATCGGGCTTGTTCGCCAGTTTTTCCAGTAAAACCTCGATGGCTCGAGGCTTTTCGGCATCGTCCATGGGTGTGACCACAAGCACGCTCGGCAATGGATTGCTGTCCAGAGCATCCAGGGCATCACCAAAACCGGATAGCAATTTAAACTCCTCCAGTGCAGATTCTTTATCAATTAACCTGACTTTTTCAATGTCGGGATCGGCTCTAAGCTCCTGAGCCAATTGCTCTGCGCGATCGTGTTCAACGCCGATTTTCAGATAGAGTGAAATGCGGGCAGCTCCATCCCAGCCACCGCTTAGCTGCTGCAGGTTCTGCAGCAATGTGTAGAAGCCGGCGGGTAGCGCAAGTGCTATACCAATCACCGAAGCGGTCAGCAAGCTGGCAACTGGCGCTCGCCATATTCGACCAAGACTGGAAAAAAAGACATGCAGGTGATTAATTCCATACGCTTGCAGGCGTGTGCGAAACTTGGGTTTTGCCGTTTGCAGTAGTTTCTCAGCCATGCTGTCCCTCGAGGAAACCGTTGTATGCCAATCGTCCCTGATTTAATGTGAGCTGCGGATAAGGCAGGGTATTGATCAGATCGATATCATGGGTGGCAACCAGTACAGTTACACCAACCTGATTAAAAGCCTGAAACAAGGCCATAATTTCGCGTGATAGTTCTGGGTCTAGGTTCCCCGTTGGTTCGTCAGCCAGCAGCAAAGGAGGCTTATTGACCACCGCACGAGCGATTCCCACGCGTTGCTGCTCACCACCAGACAGGGTAATTGGGTAGGCTTTTTCTTTTGTTAATAAGCTGACTTTGTCTAAAGCCGCGCGAACACGACGGCCAATTTCACGATGCCGGTATCCTGCAATAACCAGTGGCAGTGCCACATTGTCAAATACCGTACGGTCATACAATAGCTGGTGGTCCTGAAAGATTACGCCAATCTGGCGGCGCAAATAGGGCACGCGCCATTTGTTTATGCGTGAAACATTAATACCATTCACAACAAGCTGACCACGGGTGCTTCTTTCAATGGCAGTTAGCAGCTTTAGAAACGTGCTTTTACCGGCTCCAGAATGCCCCGTTAAAAACGCCATACTGGCAGTTGGCATATGGAATGTAATGTCAGCCAATGCTTCCTGTCCGCTGGCGTATCGTTTGTAAATATTTGTAAATTGCAGCATAAGTGTTGAATTGTTATTCGCTGGCCAGCAATGCATCAACATAGCTGTCAGCGTCGAATACCTTTAGATCTTCGACGTTTTCGCCGATCCCGATATAACACACTGGCAGTTTAAGTTCTTCTTTTATGGCAAAAATAATACCTCCTTTTGCCGTGCCATCCAGTTTAGTCACCACCAGGCCACTTAAGCCTATCGCCGCGTGGAACTGTTTTGCCTGCTGTAAAGCATTTTGACCGGTGGTTGCATCGACAACCAGCCAAATTTCCTGTGGAGAGGAAGCATCCAGTTTGGTGAGAACGCGTTTAACCTTTTTCAATTCATCCATTAAATTGCTTTGTGTATGCAATCGGCCGGCGGTATCAGCAAGCAATATATCAATACTTCTCGCTTGCGCCGACTCCAGTGCGTCAAATATAACTGCGGCACTATCTGCACCGGTACCCTGCGCGACTACGGGTACTTTATTGCGTTTACCCCAGGTCTGTAGCTGTTCCACAGCTGCCGCCCTAAAGGTGTCACCCGCTGCCAGCATGACCGAATAACCCTGGTTCTGGTATTGTCTGGCCAGTTTGCCGATGGTGGTTGTTTTACCGCTGCCATTAACGCCGACTAATAATATTGTATGTGGGCTCCTTAGCGGCTTTTTCGGACTTTCTTGCTTAAGACGCTGTTTAAGTAAGCTGCGCAGGGTTTTAAGTAAAGATTCCGGAGAATCAATATCTGCGAAACCGATTTTTTTTTGCAGGTCTTCAATGATAGCTTCCGTAGTTTCGATTCCCATATCCGCCATAAGCAACCGTGTTTCCAGTTCCTCCATAAATTCAGCATCAATGGTTTTTCGGCCAACAAATAAATCAGACAGGTCCGTGGTCAGGATTGCTCGTGTTTTTTGCAGGCCCTTGAGTAAACTATTTGCGTTCTGAGAAGGAGCTTTTTTCTTGCTAAATATGCCCATAAATTTCAAACAATTCTAAAATGAGTTGGATCGGCAGCGATCAAATCGGAACAACTGGCTGCGATTAGGGTCGCAGTATCGTATCATCTGTGCCCGGCAGCGTTAAGCTTATAACGTTTGTGCGCAATCAAATCTGAATTGAGGATCTTTAGTGAAAACAGTTTATTTATTTATCTCCACAATAATGCTGGTGGCATTAATAACCGCCTGTGGCAAAAAGGAGGATGTATCCGTAATGACATCCGCTGTTGCCGGCGTATTCGAATATCAGTTGAAAAATGGATTAAAAATACTTGTTAAACCTGATAACCGGGCACCGGTCGCTGTTTCGCAACTTTGGTACAAGGTCGGTAGCAGCTATGAACATAGCGGCATTACCGGCGTATCCCATCTTCTTGAGCATATGATGTTTAAAGGGACAGACGATTTAAAGCCAGGTGAGTTTTCCGAAATTATTGCTTTAAATGGTGGAAATGAAAATGCAGCAACCAGTACGGATTACACATGGTACTACCAATCATTGGCCAGCGATCGAATTGAATTATGTTTTAAACTCGAAGCAGACAGGATGCGGGACCTGCGGTTTACCGACGAGGAGTTTCAAAAAGAACGCGAGGTCGTTATTGAAGAACGCCGTCGCCGTTATGAAGACAACCCCCAGTCAGTAACCTATGAACAATTTTTAGCTACAGCGTACGTTAACAGCCCCTATCATCATTTACCTATAGGCTGGATGACTGATTTGCAGTCGATGACCAAGAAAGATGCACTGGACTGGTATCGAACATGGTATGTGCCAAACAATGCTACGCTGGTTGTGGTTGGTGATGTGGTACCGGAAAGAATATACAGGCTTGCAAAAAAGCATTTCGGTCCACTTAGTCCTTCCAATATACCCGAGACAAAGCCGCGTACAGAGGTTGAGCAACGTGGTATACGTTCCGTACAGGTTAACGTTCCTGCCCGTGTACCCTATTTATTAATGGGCTATAAGGTACCGTCGCTAAATACCGCCGAATCGTCAGATGAGGTTTACGCGCTGGAAGTTTTGTCCAGTATTTTAGATGGTGGAGACAGTGCTCGTTTGGCAAAAAATCTGGTACGCGGAAAGCAAATCGCTGTGGGTGCATCAGCTGGGTATCATTTGACCAGCCGCAAGAGCACACTCTTTACATTTAGCGGAACACCAGTGGCTGGTGTGTCAGCAGCCGAACTGCAGCTGGCTTTGTTGTCTGAAATAGAAATGGTTAAGAATGAAGCGGTAAGCGAAAAAGAATTATCAAGGGTGATCGCACAGGTCGTGGCCCAAGATATTTATCAACGAGATTCCATGTACTTTCAGGCAATGCTACTTGGAATCTTTGAGACGGTTGGTCTTGGTTGGCCAAGACTTGAGGAATATGTTGAAAAGGTTAAGGCTGTAACGCCTGAACAAATTCAGGCGGTAGCAAATAAATATCTGGTTAAGACAAATTTGACAGTGGCCGAACTGGTACCGTTAGGCAACGGCGATTTAGATGAGGGAGCGGGCAAGTGATCAATATATATAAACAGGCAACTGGATTTCTGTTCTGTGCGCTTTCAATTTCTATCGCAACCAGTTCCCATGCGATTCCCGACGTTCAAAGCTGGCATTCTTCTAACGGCGGCAAGGTTTTGTTCATCGAGACCCATGCCTTGCCAATGGTTGATTTTAAGCTGGTATTTGCCGGTGGCAGTGCTCGCGATGGTGGTTTGCCCGGCGTTGCCTTATTAACTAACGTGCTACTAAGCTCCGGGGCAGGCGATTGGAGCGCCAATGAAATTGCCGAACTACTGGATGGTATAGGTGCAAACTTAAATACAGATTCCGCCCGTGATATGGCGCTAGTTGAACTGCGAACTCTGATTGAAGAGGAAAAACTCAAGTTAGCGGTGGATATTTTGCAGACAGTAGTTAGTGAGCCACAGTTTAACCAGTCTGATCTTGAACGAGACAAGCGACGTTTGCTGGCAATGCTTCAACGCAAACAGCAGCAAGCTTCATCTGTTGCCGCTGATGCTTTTAATGAGCTGCTTTATGGATCTCATCCCTATGCGCACCCTAAGGAAGGCAATGCGCAGAGTATCCATTCCATATCTCGGAAAGATTTACTGGCATTCCACAGAAAATATTACGTTGCGAAAAACGCCACTCTGGCAATAGTTGGAGATTTGTCACGCTTGCAGGCTGAAGCGTTGGCAGAACAGATACTCAGTTCGCTATCTGAGGGAGATCCAGCGCCTGAGCTACCGAAAGTTAAAGATCTTGATGCTCCACAACTGCGGAAGATAGCAATGCCTACGACACAGACGCATATCTTGATAGGGCAGCCTGCAATAGCAAGAGGTGATCTCGATTATTTTCCCTTGTATATAGGCAATCATATTCTGGGGGGCAGCGGTTTTGGTTCCCGGCTAATGGATGAAATTCGTGAAAAACGAGGTCTGGCGTACGACACCCATAGTTATTTTTTACCGATGGCTGCCTCCGGACCTTTTAAAGCATCAGTGCAAACAAGAAACGAACAGGCTAATGAGGCACATCGATTATTAGAAGACACAATTAATCGATTTATTGCCGAAGGCCCCAGTGATCACGAACTAAATAGTGCGATCAAAAATATCACTGGCAGTTTCCCTATGTTAATTGATAGCAATTCTGATCTAATTTCTTATATTGGAATGATTGGGTTTTATGATTACCCTCTGGATTATTTGCAGACTTTTGAGACGCGGATTCGAGCGGTTTCTCTTGATCAGATTCGGGATGCATTTAAGCGACGTTTATCGCCGGCTAATTTTGTAACCATTATTGTGGGTGGTTCTGTTACAGAGTAAAACTTTGACCAAGCCTAAAAAACAAAATGTGAGAATTATTGCTGGTAAATGGAGGGGACACCGGTTGCCGGTACCCAATGTGGATGGATTGCGTCCCAGCAAGGACTTTGTTCGAGAGACTTTATTCAACTGGTTGCAGCCACTGCTGCCGGGCAGCTGTTGCCTGGACCTTTTTGCCGGGACAGGTGCTTTGGGTTTTGAAGCAGCATCACGTGATGCTGCGCGTGTTGTGATGCTAGATAGATCACCACTGGTGATCGCAAAACTAAAGGAGCAGAAGGCTGAGTTGGGAGCGGATCAGGTTGAAGTACAACAAATTGATGCCTTATCCTACTTGCGAAGCTGCAATATTGTATTTGATAGTGTTTTCCTCGATCCTCCATTTGCGTCCGGATTACTTCAGACCTGTTGTGAGCTTCTATTTTCGAGTAACTGCTTAAACAGTCATAGTCGAGTATATATTGAGTCCGCGCGTCAGCATGGATTGCCGGAACTGCCTGCAGGCTGGGGTTGGTCTCGACAGAAACAATCCGGCGATGTGGTATTTGGATTAGTGGAAAAGACGAACTAAAATTGGCTTGGAAGCTCTTATTCGTTACCCTAGACTGCTCCCATACACAGAAAAGCGTTCCGTATAGTTTTGAGCAAAAATAATCGATGAGTATTACTGCAATATATCCAGGTACTTTTGACCCGATCACCAACGGACACATTGATGTTGTGCGTCGTGCTATCAAACTATTTGATCGTGTAATTGTGGCCATCGCATCCACACCGGATAAACGCACTCTTTTTGAATTGCCCGAACGCATTGAACTGGTTCAGCAGTCACTTGCCGATTTTCCGGAAGTGGTGGTTTTAGGATTTGATAATCTAATGGTTGAGTTTGCGAGGGCGCAATCTGCGCAGGTCATTATTCGGGGTCTGCGTGCGGTTTCCGATTTTGAGTATGAAGTTCAGCTGGCGGGAATGAACCGAAGCATGCAGCCTGAAATTGAAACGGTTTATTTAAGCCCTGACGTTGCGTATACGTTTTTATCATCGACATTGATAAAGGATATTGCCCGGCACGGTGGTGATGTTTCGTCTTATGTCTATCCTGCGGTGCTTGCCGCGTTAAATGAAAAACTAAAGCAATGATGAGATCGCATCAAATATTAGTATTATCCGGTTTACTGCTGATTTATGCCGGTGTTGCGCAATCAGAAAAGCCGCCCGGTGAAGCGGCTATTGCAAGTGCCCATCCGCTGGCCACCGAGGCAGGTCACCAGGTTTTGGCCTCAGGTGGGAATGCGTTTGATGCTGCGATTGCCGTTGCCTCCACATTGGCGGTGGTTGAGCCTTATGGGTCCGGCATTGGCGGCGGTGGATTTTTTTTATTACATCGTGAGAAAGATGACTTTGATGTGATGCTGGATGCGCGCGAAACAGCCCCTCTGTCTGCCAGCCGCGATATGTATTTAGATGAAGCCGGAGATCCAGTGCCGTCACTTTCACGAGAGGGAGTCCTATCGGCCGGTATCCCCGGTTTGCCGCTGGCGCTGGAAGTTCTGGCGGAGAACTACGGCCGAAAACCATTGAAGGAATCCATGGCAGCTTCGATTCAACATGCCAGACAGGGATTTCTTGCCGGCGATCGTTATCGTCAGATGGTAGATTGGCGGGCTGAATTGCTTAAGCAAAACAAGGCGGCCAGTGATCTGTTTTTATTGAATGGAGAAGTGCCGGGTACAGAATTTAAACTCGTGCAAGATGATTTGGCGAATACGTTAGAGCGAATTGCAGACAGAGGTGCGCGTGAATTTTACCGGGGCAAACTGGCTCAAAAGCTGGTGGCTGCAGTGCGTAAAGCAGGTGGTATTTGGAGTAAAAAAGATCTGGCGAACTATAAGGTTCTGGAACGTAAACCAATTAAAGCCGAATATAAAGACATGAGTATTACTACCGCGACGTTGCCATCATCAGGTGGTGTTGTGTTGGTAAATTCCTTGAATATGCTAGCTAATTTTAAACTGGCTGAAAAACCCAAAGTTGATCAGGTTCACCTGGTTACCGAAGTAATGCGGCGGGCTTACCGGGATAGAGCAGAATACCTGGGAGATCCGGATTTTGTATATGTGCCGATCAATAGGTTATTGCATCGATACTATGCAGCTGGGCAGGCTGCCAGTATTCGGCAGGATAAATCGACACCAAGCCATATGTTTGCCGGTGCGCCTGCAGCAGCGACAGGTGACAATACGACCCATTTTTCAATAATTGATAAGGAAGGCAATCGTGTTGCCGCGACTTTATCCATAAACTTTCCGTTTGGTTCTGGATTTGTTGTGCCTGGTACCGGAGTTGTTTTAAATAATGAAATGGATGATTTTGCAGCAAAGGCGGGTGTGCCAAATGGATATGGTCTGGTTGCTGGCCGTGCCAATCCGAATGCAATCGTTCCCGGCAAACGTATGTTATCCAGCATGACCCCAACCTTTATCGAAACACCAGACCGGCTGGCAATACTGGGTACTCCTGGTGGTAGTCGGATTATTAGCATGGTGCTATTAGGCGTATTGGAGTTTTACGCAGGCGCCGATGCAGTGTCTATAGTGAGTAAGCCACGATATCATCATCAATTCTTACCAGACCAGATACTTTATGAAAGCGATGCATTTAGCCAGGATACCAAGCTTGAGTTGCAGTTACGTGGGCACCGACTTACAGAAAGCCCCAGACAATATGGCAATATGCAGATTATTATTTGGGACAAAAAAAATAGAGTTCTTACCGCTGCCTCAGACCCGCGTGGCGAGGGATTAGCCACCGTCCAATAGCCTTTCTGGCTCAGGCATTGCAACGTGTATCATTTGTTTGCAGCGATCAGCAGGATAATGCTGGGTATCAGGATTGTATTTTGTTGCCACTTTTTGATCACAATTGAAGTAAATAGATATTGAGGATAGAAACGTGACACCAATTCGAATCGTTCATTTTTCAGACGTTCTGTGTATCTGGGCTTATGTCGCGCAGATTCGAATGGATGAACTGGTCTCTGAGTTTGGCGAGCAAATTGAAATTGACTATCGACTGTTTCCTGTATTTGGCAGTGTGCATAAGAAAATTGCATCTGCCTGGGGAGCAGAGGATGGGTGGACAGCCTATAGTCAGCACGTGCAAAAAATTGCAGAGGACTTTAATCATATCGAAGTTGCTACCGATGTATGGGAGAGTGTGACGCCACACTCATCTTTACCCTGTCATCTATATTTATGTGCGACAAGGTTATTAGAACAAAGCAATGAAGTAGCAGTGGGTAAGTTTATTGAATTAGCATGGCGACTTAGGGTAGCGTTTTTTGCCGAGTCAAAAGATATATCCGATACTCTGGTGCTCAATAGTCTGATTGGTGAATTAGGTATCCCACTAAAGTCTGTTCAAGACAAAATTGAATGTGGTGAAGCATACGCTGAACTAGCTCATGATATGAAGTTGGCAAGCGATCATACAATTAAAGCGAGCCCAACATTGGTTTTTAATGAAGATCGTCAACGTTTGACAGGTAATGTTGGATACCGAATCATCGAGGCCAATATAAGAGAATTGATACAGAAACCGCTTGGCGAGCAATCATGGTGTTAAGGTTTTTGGTGATTTAATCACAGTAGCGAAACAAATAGAGATAGCCGATAACTTCATGGTGTCTCACATTAAATTGACGGGAGTACAGAGAGAATGAAACTTGAATCTATGGCTTTACATCATGGTTACGAATCCGAGGCAACCACTAAGGCTGCAGCTGTACCAATTTACCAAACGACTTCATACACTTTTGATGATACGCAACATGGAGCAGATCTTTTCGATCTGAAGGTTGAAGGGAATATTTATACTCGGATAATGAATCCTACTACGGCTGTTCTTGAGCAGAGGCTGGCAGAAATGGAAGGCGGAATAGGTGCTCTGGCGGTTTCCTCTGGTATGGCTGCGATTAACTATGCTATTCAGTGCATCACTTGTTCTGGAGATAACATTATTAGTACCAGTCAATTGTACGGTGGCACTTATAATTTATTTGCGCATACCTTTCCGGGGCAGGGAATCGAAGTTCGAATGGCCGATCACGATGATTATGCGACGTTTGAAAAACTTATTGACGATAATACTCGTGCAATATTTTGTGAATCTATCGGTAATCCCGCAGGAAACATTGTTGATATCGAAAAGTTGTCTGATATTGCACACAGACACAGTATTCCATTAATTGTGGATAATACCGTTGCAACACCTTACCTATGTCGCGTGTTTGATCATGGCGCTGATATTGTTGTGCACTCAATGACCAAATATATTGGTGGTCATGGCACGACAATTGGAGGCATAATTATTGATTCAGGCAAATTTGACTGGGTTGCCAACAAGAAACGCTTTCCAATGCTAAATGAGCCGGACCCATCCTATCATGGCGTAGTTTATACGGAGGCATTAGGGGCGGCGGCATATATTGCGCGATGCCGAGTTGTTCCTTTAAGAAATACCGGATCAGCCTTATCGCCACACAGCGCATTTTTATTGCTACAGGGACTTGAAACATTAGGTCTTCGCATTGAACGCCATTGTGAGAATGCGCTGGCGGTTGCCAAGTATTTACAGAGTCACCCTTTGGTCGAATGGATTAGTTACGCTGGGTTATCCGATAGCCCATATCATGAGACTTGCCAAAAAATAACCAAGGGCAAAGCGTCTGGTATTTTGAGTTTTGGCATTAAGGGTGGTCAGGAGGCCGGCGCCAGATTTATAGATGCCCTGAAGATGATCTTAAGACTGGTGAATATTGGTGATGCAAAATCACTGGCTTGTCATCCCGCGTCAACGACACATCGACAGCTTAGTGAAGAGGAGCTGGCAGCAAGTGGGGTTCAGGCGGACACGGTTCGAATATCGGTAGGCATTGAACATATTGATGATATTATTGCAGATATATCGCAGGCATTAGATGCTGCTATGTGATAAGGCGGATCGTAGTAAGACCGGACCAGGCTGAATAGCATTAATAAATTGGTAGACTATTAACAGTTACGCGGTTTCTCTTTCCAGTAAATCACGCAGTTTTTCTGCCAATGTGCTTTGCGAGTATGGTTTTTGCAAAACGGCGCAGTGTTCTTTGCACTCAAGCATTTCGAGTGTTTCAATGCTCTGATCAACGTCATATCCGGTAACAAATAAAGCAGGGATTTCTGGTTGCATGGCATGTATGCGAGAGTACATTTCAGGTCCACTGGATCTGGGCATTACTACATCGGACATAATTAAATCAATATCGCCTAGGTTTTTTCGAAATAGCTCCATTGCTTCTTCTGCATTGTGCGCAAACAGAACGCTATAGCCAAGATCATTTAATAGTCGTATGGCAATATTTAGAACCATATCATTATCTTCCACCAGAAGTATGGTTTCAGATCCGCCTTTGATGCTATTTTCCCGCTTGGTATCTTTCACAACTAGCTCCATGTTTGGTATGGCAGGTAGATAGATTCTGATGGATGTGCCTCCACCAACTTTACGATCCACCTCTATATCACCCTGATGTTGCTTTATTAAACTGCTGGCAATAGTCAGGCCAATACTTTTTAAATCAAGTGAATCTTTAACTATGGGTTCCGGATTTTCTGTACTTATTGTATTGCTATAGTCTGCTGTATTTCCGGTGTCTTCGATTTTGAGTAAGATATAACTTGATTCGCTATCGATATTTGTAGCGGAGTCAATTTCATTTTTATTTTTGAAGTTTTCTGTCTGTATTCTTAGCTGACCTCCGTTGGGCATTGAGTCGCGTGCGTTTGCGCAAAGACTGGTAATAAGCTGCTGAATTTGATCAGGATCTGCATGAATGGGATAAAGACCCGTAGCAAGTTGAATATCAAGACGAATATCTTCTCCAATTATGCGGCCAACCATATTTAACAGATCGCTAATAATATGGTTGAGACTAATATACTTTCTTTCGGGTTTTTGTTTCTGGCCAAAATTAAGTAACTGGTTCGTTAGGTCGCTTGCGACAAGGGCGCTATTCTTAATGTCAAGAAAATGCTGATGCGGCTTGCTATCAAATTTTGTAGCCAATAGACCAAGTTCGGCGCTACCGAGAATTGCAGTAAGTAAATTTCCAAAATCATGTGCGACACCACTAGCAAGGCGGCCGACGGTTTCCATTTTCCGCGATTGGCGTAATTGCTCTTCAAGAGCTTCACGTTCACCGATAGTTTGCAACAATTGCTCACTGGTATTTGAAAGCTCAGCCGTGCGTGTTTCTGCTATATCCTTTAGCTCATACTCAGCAGATTTTTGCTCTGAAGTATCGTGAAAAATAACCGCATAGCCGTTAATTTCACCGCTGGAATTGTGAAGAGATTGTGATGTTACCTTGACATAGTAAGTGCCGTATTCGTGACTCACTTTGATTTCACGCTCAGACTGTTCCGGGTGTTCAATCGCATTCAGCATTGCAGGTGTTTCCGCAAATACATCAGCCACCGGGTTGCCAATAATGCTGTGTTCGCTCAGATTACTTATTTTTCGAGCCGCTGGATTTATATCGACTACACGCTTCTGTTCATCAATTACCACTACACCGTCGTTCAGGTGCTCGATTATCGTGTTGCTGACAGGGACTTCCATTTCAGCATTCCTGTGCTTTGAATACAGAATGGTTTTGGTTGTCCGGGAGGTTCGATTTGTTCAGACTCACAGAGCAGGTTGCATACTTACACACCATTTTCACCGTTCCTTGTTCAATAGGCGTAAACAGTCGCAGACGTCTTGAATCGGGTAAATTCCTGAGACTAGAACTAGGGTATACAATTCAATCCTTCTCCAAATAATTATAGATCGAATGGCGCCATATTGCTTGAGCTGCTGGATGATGCTCACCCACAATGCAGATCTATGGATCCGGTATGTATCATTTCGGCGGACTGATCCAATTCATTAGTATTACCACTATATGGGGAATTTGGTACGTAAAACGAAAAACCGGAAAAGATCAATATCCGGGTTCATGCCTGGGCCAGTGAATTTCCAGTGCCGGTCGATTTTGTAGGGGCTGGCAGTAGTTCTCAATGATCGGATCTTGCTTTGTAGCCAACATGGTGCAGTCTATATTTTGAGATGGAAAGATAGCGGTATCGAGACAGCCTGACAGCGGGTAGCGACCTTTGGGTGAGCAAATATCCTATCTGGCAGGTGGTCAGTGAGCGCAAATGACTGCTGAACAATTTGATGCGGATGGGCTAGAGACTAAGACTGACAATGTTGGTCAGGTAGCATGCAATGAGAGGGGCATGGCAGGTATTCTGTCTTGCCCCTCTTGCGATTTTTATTATATGCAGATGCCTTTAGCCCGCTGAAATTCTACTCTCGATAAGATGTCGATTTTTTATTGCTCTAAATGCGATACGGGTTGGTACGGAAATAATAGCTACGACAACTGACAAGATTGCACCGTCAATCATGGTCTGTAGATACACACTCAAAAACGGCACGTTCCCAATTAATGACTCGACTAGATATGTAGCGCAGATACCCGCACCAATCTCAATAATAGGAAGGAGTTGTGTGGCTGCTTTAAGTACTACACTCACTACAAGAATCTTGTGGAAATCAAAATTCTTACTGGTAATGAAAAGTCGATCAAGTTCTGCGTATAAAATAACGAAGCTTAGCAAGCCTGTGACAATTCCATATCTATCCAGAGACGCTTTATACAAATCGAATGCCAGATATAAACTAATAGCCGCATTTATTGATACATAGACCAGCCAAACTAAATATAAATGTAAGCGGTTATCTGATGTAATGATAAATCGATCATTCATGATCAGCTCGCTTATTGGTCTTACGGGCTGTATTTATCTGGTACCAATCAATATTTCTTGTAATTAACATAAGTAATGAAAGTACTAAAAAGATTAACAAGGCACCCATAAGCAGGGCGTAATCCTCAGATTTCAGTATTATCAATAGTTTTCCGTAGAGCACAGATAAAGTAAGACTGAAACCCAAAGCGCGCCCTACGCTTTGCAGTATATGTGCGGTATAGCAGCCAATTAGCGTAATACTGGACAGAGCTGATAGCAAATATGCGTAATTGAAGCTTATGTGTTCAGAAAGTGATATTAGTAGCAAATAAAAAACAGCTTGAGCCACCCCAACAAATCCGTATTGAACTGGATGTATTCTTAGAGATTTCAGTATTTCAAATAAGAAAAACACACTAAAAGTCAAAATTATAAATAGGAGAGCGTATTTAAGGGCACGATCAGTTAAGCTGTAAACGTCTATAGGTTTAAAAAATGAAACACCGAATTGGCTATTTCGGATGTTGTTACAGGGTGTTTTTTCACATGACGAAATTTTGTGTTTTATATTCGTTGAAAAGTGTGATATTTCCCAGTTTGCCTTAAACCCATGGTCCGTAATTTCACGAGACTGAGGTGGAAAACGTCCGGTAAAGCTAGGATGTGGCCAGGATGAGCTTAGTGAAACGTGCGTATCGTCCGCGACAGGCAAAAAGCTTAGTTGCTGGGTGCCAGCCAGCCTGAGTCCGATCTCAAAGTCATACCTTTTTGGATTTGATCTGTACAAGTTTCCCACTTTGGCGTGAAATCCCTGATCAAAATAATTGACGTTGCTGCCTGGAAAGATCTCAGATGCCACTTCATTCCAGGTTACTTCCGTCCCAGTGCGAATTCCTCTGGCATCATCAACGCCGATTGTAATAAATGCTTTCCACCACTGAATGCTTCGTGATGTTGAGACGTTATAATTTTTGGGAATGCGAAAGTGGCCTCGAAGTGTCAGGTTAGCAGTATAAACGGGTGCGCTATAAATACCTCGATAGCGTTCCTCCGTTTCAACTTCTACCAAAACATTTAGGTCCTTTGGAAAGAATTCTAGCCGACGGTGGTGGGTGGTTTCTTTAGGCTCGTATTTTTTCAGCTCTTTATTCCATTTTCTTGTGATGGTTTTTTCAGTGTAGGGAACGATCAACAATGGGCCCTGTACCACTTGTTTGCCAGTCCAAAACTCGGATATTTCTCGCTGAGCATCACGGCTATATCGTTGACGCTCGTCAACTTTGTTATTTATTAGTGCCAGAGGAATGATCAAAATCAGGGTTAGCGCTGCTACGATTATAAATTTCAAAAAAATATTGTTCGACATCAGCCTGCCTCTCGTACGTCATTTGCATTGACATTACAGCTAGACTTTGAAGAGATAATGTGGGTGATGTGTGGATTGGATGTAGTTATTATGTGTTTTGAATAGTTGGTAGAATGAGACTGGCCTGCAACCCTCCGGACCGCCGATTTTTAACTTCAACTCTACCATGGTGAAGTGTGGCTACTTCCCGCACAAAGCTAAGCCCGAGTCCAGAGCTCTTTTTTCCAGAATCCGGCTGCTCTAAGGAGTAAAAGCGATCATATACTTTTTTCAGAGCATAACCAGGAACACCCGGACCGTTGTCGCTTATGCTAATGTGGCAATAACCATTATTGGATCGCGCGGCAATTATTATTTTAGAGCCGTTGGGGCTAAAAGCGATGGCATTATTCAGGAGATTAACTAGTGATTGCTTGAGTAAAAAACGTTCCGCCTGTAAGTGAATGGAGTCTGCTATATTAATATCTAGTTTCAGAGATTTTTGTGTTAGTTCAGCATACTTGCTTTCGTGAATTTCCTGGCAAAGTGCAAATAGTTTAATTGTTTCAATATCCTGCAAGCTTTGTCGTTTTTCCACTGAAACCAGATCAAGCATGCGTGCAATAAAGTCCTGAAGCCGCTCTGTTTCATTTAATACATTATCTAAGAAACGTTTTCGTTTCTCGTCTGGCATGTCCTCGTGCAACAATTCAGTTGCTCCCTTTATTGCAGACAAGGGGCTTTTCATTTCATGAGTCAAAGTATGAATATAGCGTTCAACATAGTCCTTGCCCTCAAGTTTGCGTCTCATTTTGTCAATGGCAGTACCCAGCTGAGATAGTTCACCTTCGCTAATTTTCGGTAATGCGATATTTTTTCCGGCGCTGGCCATATTTGCATATTTCACAAGCTTCCGTATTGAATTGGTGAACCAGAGTGCAAATAGTAGTCCAATTGCCACTGATGCAATGAGCACGAATAGACTATACCGCGTGATTTTTTTTCGACTTATTTCAATAAAGGGTTGTACGCTGATGTTAGGTTTGGCAACTGTTAGTGCTCCTATTATCCTGTTGTTATGCATAATGGGCGCAGAAACGTGCATTACCGTACTGGAACTATCGTCAGGGTCTGTAGGGGTGCTGCGTGCACCGTATTCACCTCGCAATGTTAAATAAACGTCGCGCCACTGTGAGTAGTCTTTTCCAATGTCTGTACCATTTGAGTCGTATATGACGATACCCTTGTCATTCGTGATATAGACGCGCAACCCTGTATCTGTTTTGGTTTTTCCCCAGATTTTAGCGTTGAATTGTCTGTTTAGAAATCTTTGCATGCTGCTGGTAAATGCAGCAGTATTTATTCGGTTTTCTGAAATATCCTGCTGAACGATCTCTGCCAACAGGTTTGCGGTATCCACCATCATTTCTTCCATGGATTGGCGAACACCCGGACGCAATTCCGCCATGAAAGTGTAAAGCAGGAAGTAGACTCCGATACCAACAATAAAGAAATAGCCCAGGAAGATTCGTGCGCTAAT
>CAJHXT010000112.1_pt1 | contig 29185 bp, 21 predicted proteins | sample 9198451 | NCBI WGS metagenome assembly CAJHXT01 (sample SAMEA7708326, study PRJEB35096) | sediment metagenome | biome: marine neritic benthic zone biome [ENVO:01000025]; feature: sediment [ENVO:00002007]; material: shallow marine sediment [ENVO:03000034] sea grass bed [ENVO_01000059] ... | reverse complement strand
TTCACCAGAAGAGATCGGTTGGTCTTTTGTCTTTTCAGATCTTCGAAAAAGTCTGGTAAGTCGAGAGGTCTTATTCTGAGAGTTATCAAATTTTAGCTGTACTAATGTCTCTCTAAGTTGCTGAGCATATTTTTTGATTTGGTCAGCCAGGTCAATTTCGTCAAGTTTTTTACCAGCCAATGTGCGCTTTAGCTTACGCAATTTTTTATTCTGTGCTACAGGCGGGTCCAACACAAGCAATTGGTCAATGGCCTCTATTAACGCTCCGCTGCTGCGCTTACGTGCAGAATGAACTTTGGAAGTCTGATCCTGCAATGCCTTTGTCAGGTTTCTTAGTGGTTGTAACAAGCTGGTTTCGTTGCCAGCTTTTTTCGTAACGCGTCTTAGTGCCGCCCACTCCTTGTTCAGGCGAGGATTAAGCTCGTCGCCAAAACTGCAAACATCGGTGAGTCCGGTCGACAGCATCTCTATGCGAGATCGTAGCTTTTTCTCCAAAACTTCGGTTCTGTCCAGATTGTCAAAATACTTCTGTTTCCATTTAGATTCAGATTGGTTCTGAAGATTGCTTTTCTGCATAATATGATATTTGGTTCTGCTTATGACTGAAATGATGCTTAACTGGCATGGTTATCGGCGTTTTCCATCATGACTTAAAAGTAAACACTATGCGTAGAATCGTACAAAAAATGGGAATACTTAGAGTGATACTACTGGTGTTAGCGATTTTGCTGGCCATATCTATGATTTGGGTTGATACGTCTCTGCCGCCCGAGGGACTGGGATTATTAAGGGCAGCTGTACTGCCCGCTCTGGCACCAATTGTATTTATGGTACTGCTGCTGGATCTATTAATGTGTCAGGTATTGAAGGCAGATCAGGATACAGGGCGAGAGCGTCGAATGGATCTAAACTTTATTAGCAAGTGTCATTTGATAGCGGCAACACTTTTATTGGTCAGTTGGCTGCCAATTTTTCTGCGTGCAACCTATCTTTAGGAGCCAAGTAACTAGATATATTAGAGGGTGTTATTCAGAGGCTAGGGTCTTTACGTTGTCCGGTTACTGAAGCCTGTTGCGCAACAATTTGTTGTTGGCATCGTTTTATTGCAGTCATTAGTTCCGCGCCGGTTTGATAGCGATTATCCGGATCTTTCTGTAATGCCTTGGAAATAATAGCCTTAATACATACCGGCAGTGCAGGTCTTAATTTTAGAATGTCCCGTGCTGGGTCATTGGTAATTTTATACATTAATGATGAAATACTTTCTCCCACGAAGGGTAACTCTCCTGTCAACAGTTGAAAGAAGGTTACTCCAAGTGAAAACAAATCTGATCGCCCATCAATAGTCTTACCTGCAAGCTGTTCTGGCGACATAAAAGAAGGTGTTCCTAAAATCATCCCTGTTTTGGTTTTGGAGGTATCTGTCAGGTGAGCAACACCAAAATCGGTAATAGTTGGTTTGTTAGTACGACGATCAAAAATTATATTGGATGGTTTGATATCTCGGTGCACAACATTCTGTGCGTGTGCATAATTTAGTCCGTCGGCAACCTGGGTTACCACATTAAATACTTCGCTGACCTTCAGCAGCTTGTCTTTTTTGGCAAACTTCGCCATATCGACACCCTGCAGGAAGTCCATGGCGATATAGGCCAGGTCCTGTTCTTCACCAACGTCGTAAATTGTTACGATGTTGTAGTGATTCAATCGCCCAGCAGTTTTTGCTTCCCGGAAAAAACGCTGTTTAACTTCTTCCAGTTGATCGTCTTCAAATTCAGACGATAGGGGCATGGTTTTAATTGCTACAGTTCGACCAATTTTCGGATCAGCTCCAAGGTATACGGTACCCATTGCGCCACGCCCGATTTCGCTTTCTATCTGATACCTGCCAAGCATTGGTTTTTGCACACCGTCTTTGGCAATGATCAGAGTATGATCGCCTTCTTTTGCAGGTTTGCCCAATACTACGGCGTGACTTGTTTGTAGGTTTTTCTGGATGCGCTCTTTCGTATCCCGATAACCTGTTTTATAAGTACGAACAAACCGAAAGACATTTGCCGCTTTGTTAAATTGTCTTTTCCGTTCGTAATCCAGGCCAAGATTGTAAGTTAAAGACAGTAATTCTTCATCCACTTCGCAGGATCGATATTTTTCAAAAGCAAGATCAAGTTGCCCCTGAAATTGATAGGCTTGTGCAAGCAATCGGTTTGACTTGGACAATTCGCGCCTGTACCGATCGACTCTACTAAATATGAGACTTTTTGTGGCAAATAGGAAATGCCCTACGACTATTGCGGTGGCTGGTGTCATTAGTGCGAGCCAGACACCTGCCAGTGCCATTAATACAAAATGGACATTGAACATTACAAGCAGTATCAATGCTGTTATCGCGAGACCGGTGCCAATGCGAAGTCGTGGCAACAAGATCATCAGATAGATAGCGGCAAAAACAAATGCAATATATCGCAACCAGTAGGTCCATGCCGGTGTAGCATACCAATGGTCTTGAAGGTAGCTGGATGTTGTATGTGCCTCAATCAATACTGGTGGCAATGCCAGGCCGAGTGGTGTTTGTTGGGGCTGAATTAGTTTGCTGCTGGTCGGGCCAACCAAAACCACTTTGCCAGAGAATACATCGTTGCGAATATCCCCGTTTAATACCTTTGCAATGGAATAAATTGAAAACGGTGGTAGATTATCTTTCGACTGATAGTAAAAAGGGTAACTCCGAAAATTAGAATCGGTTGGAACAATCCGGTCGCCAAATGAAACGCCAGTGCCTCGCAGAAGGCCAATCTGCTCCAGGTCGCCAGCTTTAGCCGCTGCCATTAAAAGGGCAAAAGAGGGTAAATATTGTTCTCCATAAGGAAGAACAGTGGGTCGACCAAAGGTAATGCCATCGATAATATTTTCACTATGACTGAAACCAATGGCCCGGGCATTATCAGCGATCTTATCAACTGGTATTGCCAGCTCTTTGATGTTGATAGCTTTGTCCGGATGTAGCCACTTTGGGAGCCAGCTGAAAAGGGATGAGGTGCTACCACGTATGTCACCAATATAATTCTTGGCTAATTTTTCTACAGAGGGGTTCGCTGTTTCTGATTCTGCTGTTGCAGTGTATGGAGCAGCGAAAATTGCGTTGCTGCTCTTTATGACTTGTGAAAAGGATTTGTCTGTATCCAGTTGGTTGGTAACCCGATTGAGCAGCTTCCGTGCTGTTCCGTTAAGTTGTGTTCGGTATCTTGCATTAAAGGCGCGAAGCGCATCAAGGCTCAAATTGTTTTGTGGTTGGTCTAATTTGATGTCATACCCGATCCATCGAGCACCTGCGCGATTCAGCTTTTTGGTTAGAGCAGTAAAGTGATCGCGGGTCCAGGGCCAATCACCCAGCGACTCTAAAGAAGGGTCGTCAATTGCAACCACGACAATAGAGCTGTCGGGTGCACGTTCTGGTGTTATTCGTACGCCCCAACCATAGGCGGTCCACTCTAGGTTGCGAATAAGACTGGTACCAGCCAGCAACAAAAAAGTGAGCGTTACGGCGAAGCCTACTAGTTTGTCCAGATTTTGATTAGTTTTGCTCACCAGACTTTTTTTGGAATGGGCATTTACTAAAATTGGTCAACCAATATATCAGGAAAACAACAATAAATATAACAAGTTATTGCATTTTATTTTGTTTTCACTTTATGTTTAAAATGATGCCGAGATTCCACCAGGAAGACGAATACACGTATAACGGCCGCTTATCTTTAATCTTATAACCGCTTTTTGCCATGCTTGACAGTGCAGAATTCATGTTTTGGAGGGTAGAGTCAGGTTAATTGTGCGGTGAGCTCGGGATTGTGCTAACAGTCAATTTCTAATACTCTTGGCGCCCCGGCTAAAGAGCCCGGGATCTATTTTTCACTACAGCAGTCAAAACGGCCTGCGACATGCTCACAAGGCAACTATTTGTCGATTGGCCTGTAATCTAAAGGTTTATAATGTCTGATTCAAAAGTTACCCTAGTCGACCATGAAACAGGAAATTCATACGATTTGCCGGTATACAAGGCTACGTATGGTTCTCCTTTAATTGATATTACCTCCCTAAATAAGGATGCGGGATTTTTTACCTTTGATCCCGGCTTTATGGCAACGGCGTCCTGCCGTAGTGACATCACTTACCTTGATGGTGCCAAAGGGGAATTAATGTATCGAGGTTACCCAATTGAGCAATTAGCTGGAAATTACAACTTTATGCAGATCGTATATCTGCTGCTCTTTGGTGAACTTCCAAACGATGAACAACTTACGAGTATTGAGCAGGAAATTAGCGATCACACTATTATCAATGAAAGCCTTCTACAGCTATTTAAAGGTTTTCATTATGACGCGCATCCGATGGCAATATTGACCGGCGTGGTGGGTTCATTAGCAGCGTTTTACAATGACCCGCTGGACTTGACCAATCCGGATCATCAAATTGAAACCGCATATCGCGTGATAGCAAAATTGCCTACAATTGCTGCGGCAACCTATAAACATAGTGTTGGCGAGCGTTTTATATATGCTGATAGCAAGCTTAGCTATACCGGAAGGTTTTTGCATATGATGTTCGCGCGATCGGGTGAAGACTATGAAGTTGATCCGGTTGCTGAAAAAGCACTGGATGTTTTGTTTGTGCTACACGCAGACCACGAACAGAATGCTTCAACATCGACCGTTCGTCTTGCAGGTTCTTCAGACACAAATCCTTATGCAGCAATTGCTGCAGGAATCGCAAGCCTTTGGGGGCCGGCTCATGGCGGGGCCAATGAAGCTGTGCTGAAAATGCTGAATAGTATCGGTGAAACAAAAAACATCGATAAATATATTGCTCGAGCGAAAGATAAAAGTGATCCGTTCCGGCTGATGGGGTTTGGTCATCGCGTATATAAGAATTTTGATCCTCGTGCAAAAATAATTAAAAACATTTGCTACGAAGTTATGGAGAAATATGGGGATGATCCACGCATGGAATTAGCGATGAAACTGGAAGAAATTGCATTGAAGGACGAGTATTTTATCAAGCGCGGTTTATATCCCAATGTCGATTTTTATTCGGGCATAATTTACAGTGCTTTGGGATTCCCGGTAGAAATGTTCACCGTCTTATTTACTATTGGGCGGGCTGCAGGTTGGGTTGCGCACTGGATCGAAATGATTTCTGAACCACATAAGCGCATCGGTCGACCAAGGCAGTATTATACCGGCCCAGCTCGACGGGACGTTCCAGCTTAGAATCGCCTGCGCCTGAGTAAGTAGCAAGCTAACTTATTTGGAGAGAGTGCTCTTAGGCAGCAGAGTTGTGCAGTGGTTCTATGCTTTGCGTGCTAACTTGAGACTTGTTCTTCTTAACCTTGGGTTTTGAATCACTTATAGGGTATTTCAATGGTTTCGCATGACTACGCCGGGACAGGTAGTGGTCGAATCGGTACTGCTTGTTTTTCTTCAGTGATTTTTACTTACAAGCCTTTCGCCTTATAGGCAACAAGATTCTATTGTATTTGCAAAACCATCCATAAACGGTTCGAATGGTGACCACAAATCCCTGTGATACAACTTTAATGTATGGGCCAAGCAATCCTGACTAGTTTGATGCTTGTGTGACGTAGAGAGGTGTTATCATTTATCAAATATGTGAATGCTTGAGTGAGTCAGGAACACCGATTTCTACCTTTTGTACATAGCCCGACAAGCTTCTTAGATTCAGATATGTCCATACAGATACCTGTTGGCAGAAAATGCTGTAATACCTTGCATTTTCCTCTGCGAATTCGGAACCGAATAAGTCAGAGTTTTACTACAATCGGTTCTAAAGTTATTAGTTTGAGTGAGTGTATTAGTTCAGTATGAATAAAAGTGTTAATCATCGAAAACTCGAAAAACGCCTGCGTCGTGAAACAGGTAAGGCTATTGACGACTTTAATATGATCGAGCCAGGGGATCGTATTATGGTTTGTCTTTCCGGTGGCAAAGACTCTTTTACCATGCTGGATATACTACTTAGCTTGCAGAGGAGTGCGCCAATTGAATTTGAGTTGCTTGCAGTCAATCTGGACCAAAAGCAACCTGGCTTTCCTGTCGAAGTTCTGCCTGGCTATCTGCAATCACTTGGTGTTCCTTTTCATATTCTGGAACAAGATACCTATAGCGTAGTAAAGCGTGTGGTGCCGGAGGGAAATACTATGTGTGGGCTTTGCTCCAGACTTCGTCGCGGCGCTTTATATACGTTTGCCAAGCAAAATAATGTTAGCAAGATTGCGCTAGGGCATCATCGCGATGACATCATAGAAACACTTTTTCTAAATATGTTTCACGGCGCGAAATTAAAGGCTATGCCGCCTAAACTACTATCAGACGATGGTTGCCATATTGTAATTAGACCTCTGGCCTACTGTCGTGAAAAGGATATTAGCAAGTATTCCAAACTGCGAAACCACCCGATTATTCCCTGTAATTTGTGTGGTTCTCAGTCACATTTGCAACGCGTGGCAATCAAACAGATGCTTAATCAGTGGGAGCGTAGTCATCCGGGTCGGATCGATAATATTTTTAGCAGTCTACAGAATGTTGTTCCATCACATCTAATGGATAGCGATGCCTACCAGTTTGGAAAGCTGCAGACAGATTCGCCTAGTAATTCAGCGTGACCATTGCCGAATTTAAAGTCCAGGTAAGCATGAATTGTCTGCGTCGTAGAAGTATCTTTAAACTGATGGTTGCTAGAGGCAGCAGATATGGATGTGAATATCAAATCACTAAAACAGCGCCTCAATAGTTTAGGTAGTCAATTCGTGCCCTCAGCAGATCAGAAAGACGCGTCAGTGCTGGTCCCTTTGCTGACGGTAAACAACCAGTGGCATCTGCTATTCATACGCCGGGCTGAAAGTGTTGATGATATGCACAGCGGGCAGGTAGCCTTTCCCGGCGGGCATTTAAAATCCGGTGAGGCGCCGATTACAGGAGCGCTGCGGGAAACAGCTGAGGAAATTGGACTATCGCCGGAGCATGTAACCATTATTGGTGGGCTCGGTAAGTTTCAAAGTATCTCAAATCATATGGTGACGGCTATCGTGGGTTTGGTGCCATACCCTTACCCGTTTGTATTGCAGGAAAAGGAAGTCAGCCATATATTTACAATTCCAGTCGATTGGTTGGCTGACAGGAATAATTATGGCGCCAGATACCATTCTTGTTCCGCTCGCAAACAGATCTATTACGAAGAATATGACGGAGAAATTCTTTGGGGATTATCGGCGGTGATATGCCATGCGCTGCTTAAGCAGCTCAATGCCTGAATCTAATAGCGAAGTGAAAAGTTACATCGGGTGATGCTTCTTCCTTAATGTCCTCGGTTATCGCGAAATCAAATTGTGTTTTTGCATTAATATACCAGCTGGTCCCAAAACTAAGCTGTATTGCATCCCCCATCATTCTAACGTCTGTATCCTTGTGAAATGCGGTGTTCCACTCAAGCTGCATTTTTAAGGCCAGATTTTCCCAGTATTGCCACTCGAGGCCCAAATTACCGAACACGACTTGATCGTTCTGCAAATCTGCCAGTATTTTACCGCGACCTAACCACAGTAACCCCAGTGTTCCAAACGACTGCCATTTTTCACCAAGCGTTTCCCGACCGGCGAGCCACAGCGCAAAGTCAGCTGCTTCACTTCCTGTAAACTGCTCTGCATCCCCAACAGGCAGTTTAAGCGAAGCACGCAGGCTATAATCACGGGTTGTCGATTGTGCTAATTTGTGTGCGGCGGTAAGAAGAATATCCCCAATACCTCCGGTTGATGTTTGCACATGAAATTGCTGCTCTTCGTTTTGTTCATAGGAGTATTGAATCTGGTTGCGTGCAAAGCTCAGGCGTTTGCCTTGCGGTAGACCAAACAAGTCATGATAGCGTTCAATAGATCGATCCAGAAATCCGGCACTGTGTTCTATCCAGCTCAATTTTATTCCCAGTGCTAAATTTTTTGAGGGTGAATACTCGGTCTGCAAATTCAACTGATAAATTTCCCCGTCGATTATCAGGCCTGCCGTTCCGGGATTTTCAATATTTAAAGTATTAGTCAGGTTTAACGACCAGTCGGAATGCCAACGCCCTTGTTCGGGTATGTAAGCAGGCGATGCTGCAGGTACCCCGTATACAAGTAAGAGTGGATTCTGGTTTTGGGTCAGAAAAGGCCGGGCGGCCGTTGCTATGATATTCTGGCTGAAGCAAAGCAGGATTATTAAGCCGATACTACGCATGCGCCGAGATTATGCCATAAGCGCTAATTGATAAGGCGCTGTATTGGGTGAATGTTATAAAATCAGGTGATATGGATCACTATATTACCGGTTGCGCGTTTCATTTTAGGGAAACTACCAATTAATTGGTTATAATGCGCGGCTTGCACTGGAGAATGATGCCTGCCACGTTCATGGAGTGAATCGAGTTCTTCCAAAAAGTCTTTGTTAGACTCACCGGTTATTCATGCACTGATTCTAGAAGTGTCAGTTTTATTACTTTCAAATTAATACGATTGGAGCCATGGTTAAAAAGGTTAATGTTGCTGTTGTAGGTGCCACCGGAGCGGTGGGAGAGACGATGTTGGCGATACTTGCAGAAAGAAAGTTTCCTGCCGAGAAAGTATTTGCCATTGCTAGTGGTCGTTCTGCCGGCAAAAAAGTGGAGTATGGTAAAGAAAAGCTTATCGTGCAGGATCTGGCAGAATTTGATTTCAGTCAGGCGCAAATAGGGTTGTTCTCGCCAGGAGCCTCAGTCTCTGCTGAATATGCTCCGAAGGCAGCGGCTGCAGGTTGTGTTGTTGTGGATAACACCTCGCAATTTCGTTACCAGGACGATATTCCTCTTGTGGTACCGGAGGTAAATCCGGAAAAAATTGCCGATTACAAGTCCAGAGGGATTATCGCCAACCCAAATTGCTCAACTATCCAGATGCTTGTCGCGCTAAAACCAATTTATGATGAGGTTGGAATCGAACGTGTTAACGTCGCCACCTATCAAGCCGTTTCCGGTACAGGTAAGGAAGCTATCGAAGAGCTGGCTAGCCAAACCGCAGCTTTGCTCAATGCAAAGCCTATACAGGCTAGTGTCTATCCAAAGCAGATCGCTTTCAATGTGCTACCGCACATCGACAAGTTTATGGAAAACGGTTATACCAAGGAAGAAATGAAAATGGTTTGGGAAACTCGCAAAATTATGGGTGATGATGCAATTCAGGTAAATCCCACAACGGTGCGTGTGCCGGTATTCTATGGGCACTCTGAAGCGGTTCATATTGAAACCCGAAAGAAAATATCCGCTGACGCAGCAAGTGAGTTACTTGCAGCATCAGAAGGGATTCTGGTTCTGGATGAAAGGGCCGATGGCGGGTATCCTACTGCTGTTACCGAAGGGGCAAATAAAGATCCGGTATTTGTTGGACGGATTCGCGAAGATATCTCACATCCAAGAGGTATTAATTTGTGGGTGGTGGCCGATAATGTGCGCAAAGGTGCTGCGTTAAACAGCATTCAAATTGCAGAGATTTTGTTGAAAAAATACCTGTAACTTATTGTATTTAATATTGTTAAAGAGTATTTTTTAAAGTATATTCTGAAAAATCGCTGCATGTAGCCGTTTTTATTGGCGAAAAGCTAATTGCAATGTCGTTCAAGGGGCATAAGAGCAGGGACTTATAACAGTCGTGAGAAATCGATTTTTAGCGATAATATTAATAGCAGGGTGTTTTGTCTCCCCGCTCGCCTATGCTTTGGGCCTTGGTGATATCGAGGTCTATTCTGCATTGAATCAGCCGTTGGCCGCAGAAATTGAACTCAGTTCTGTTCGGCCAGGTGAAACGGACAATATGTGGGTACGGCTTGCCAGCGAGGAAGCATTTTTGCAGGCCGGTGTTGAACGCCATTTCTACCTCACCAAGATCAAATTTAATCTGGCTGTTAAGCCAGATGGTACTCAGTACATCAACATTACCACTCAGGGTCCAGTACGTGAGCCGTTTCTCAGTTTTCTGATTGATGTTGACTGGCCACGCGGCCGTCTCGTTCGTGAGTATACGGTATTACTTGATCCCCCTGTTTTTGCAGGCGCTCAGAAACCTGCATCCACCGAGCCTCAAACTGCGCCTGCTGCTGCAGCTGTCAGCGCGGCAGGGACACCTGCGTTAATTGAGAGAAGCAAGGTGGCTGCAGCGGAGGATGATTTTGGTTTTGACGACGATGACGCTGCCATGGATGCGCCGCTTGAGCCGACAGCGGATGTTAGTGCAGCTGAGTTTGAAGAAATTGACAGTGCAAGTGAAATAGCCAGCTATGATGACGAAGGTTTTGGCGTTACTGAAAAAGCCGAACCAGCAGACCTAACCGCCGGTTTACCTGATATCGCCATTCATTCTGCTGCTGAAGAGGATGTTTCAAGTGATGCGGAATTTACTTCCGAGCCTGTGGATGAGTTTGAAATTGAAGATGAATTTGCTCCAGTTGCCGCAGCAGAATTTGCCGAAGAAGTACCTGAAGAATCATTAGCGATTGATACACCAGACACAGAATACGAGTATCTGGATGATGCGGATGAGGATTTTACCGCTGCTTTGGATGATGCTGGTGAGGACTTCACTGCAGCTGAAGACAGCTATCTTGATGACAGCCAACAATTCCCTTATGAGGATGATATTGGTGATCTCGAGAGCGAATATGAAGACAGCATTTTAGATAGCGAATTACCCGATATTGCACTTTTCTACGATGCCAGCTTGCCTTATGACGAGGAAGCCACCAATGTTTTGTTGGCCCAGTTTGCTGCAGAAGACGAGGCACGTGAGCGTGGGGAATTTATCGATAGTCAAGACGATCACGAGGTTGTTACTGGCGATTCACTGTATGCAATTGCCAATAAATATAAGGCACCCGATGTTACCGTTAATCAGGCTATGTTATCCATTTTGCGTTATAACCCCGACGCATTTATCAAAGACAATATCAACAACGTAAAAAAAGGGTTTGTCCTGCGAATTCCTGATCGGAATTCTATGCTGCGTATTGATAGCACTGAGGCGATGACCGAAGTGCGTCAGCAGCACACACTCTGGCGCGAGTATCGAGACCAATTGGTTGGCGCGCCCAGCGCTGTGCAAGATGCTCAGACGGCAGATGACCTCTATATCGCGGAACGCGATACCGGACGTGAACAGTTAACTGGCGGTGAGTTAAGTATCCTGTCACCGGGTAGAGATGCTGAATCGTCCGCTCGTGCCTCAGGTGCGCAGGAAGGTAGTGAAGGTGGCTCCTCTCTTTATATCGATTTGCAGCTCGCTCGAGAACAATTACAGGCGGAACGTCTTGAGAAAGAAGAATTGCAGGCACGTTTAACCGATTTATCCAGCCAGATCGAAAAAATGGATCGCATCATCAGTCTTAAGGACGAGCAGCTAGCTCAATTGCAACAAAGACTTGGTGAAGTAGGCGGTCAAACAGACGACGCAGAGCAGTATGTTGATGACACTGCAGATCTCTTGGCTGATACCGATGCTGCACAAGAGTTTGCAGCAGAAGAAGCACTACAGATTACTGAAGAGGATGAACAAGCTACAGCGCTAGAACCGGCTATTGATGATATGGCAGCAGCAGATGAGTTCGATGAATCGCTTGCTCTGACCGATACCGGTGCAACCGAAACTCCACTGGGAGAAGAGGATAGCTCAACGCTGGAGTCCGAACTTGATGCTTCGCAGCAGGAAGAAGAGCTAATCAGCGAAACAGGAACGGATACAGCGGTACCTGAACTGGCAGACGTTGGGCCGGATACAGTCGCAGATGATAGTGTAGCCGAAGAAACCGCAGCAGATACTATCGACGAACCAGCAATTGCTGAAGCGCCTGTCGAGCCGCAGCCGCGGCAGCGTGAAGGTTTGGCAGCTTATGCATTTGATTTACTGCCAAGTCCATTGAATGTTATGGCGGCTGACTTTCTGGAAACGGCCTATGGCGTTCCGGTATTGGCAGTTCTCGTTGCTTTGCTACTGGTTCTTCTCTTTATTGCAGCTAAACCTAAGAAACCCGAATCCAGCGAACTCGCAGCGGACGCACCCATTGAAGAGGCAGCGGAAGAAGAAGCCGGTGATGCTTATATTACTATGGAACCTGCGAAACCCGGATTCGCTGAACGATTGAGTGCGATGTTTGCGCCGCTTACGGCCTTATTTGCGGGGAAAAAATCAAGTATCGCCAAAATTGCAGCACAGGCAGATCACGCTGCGGTAAGTGAGTCGGATGAAGCTAAAGAGACACCCGAGGATCAAGCCGATTCTGAGGCCGTTATTGAAGATTTGGGTGAAATAGAGTCTTTTGATGAAACGGCGAAAAGTGCTGCTGAGGAAACTACTGAAGCAGAGCAGACAATAACCGCAGCAGATCAGGGGAGTGTTGCCGAAGCAGTTGTCGCCCCTGTTGAAGAAGAAACCAGTGATGATACGACTCAGGAGGCGGATGTTTACCTCGCCTATGGTTTGCATGATCAAGCCGAGGAGCTGCTAACGCAAGCGCTGGCCAACGACCCAAATAAAACTGAGTACAAGGGCAAATTGCTTGAAACTTATTATGCCGCAGGTAAAAAAGCGGAGTTCGAGTCCCTGGCAACTCAATTGCACGACGACCTAGGAGGACGTAGCAGTCAGGCCTGGGATAAAGCAATAGCAATGGGTAAAGAAATCGCTCCAGATAATCCCTTATTTACTGCTGCTGAAGGCGCTGGGCTTAAGGTTTCCGATTTTGCGCCAGCAAAACCAGAAACAGCAGATCTTGATCTAAGTGAAGCATCGGGTTCGACCACGCCCGATATTGCGTTTGGTGATGAAGATGATTCTGCAGTGGTATCAACTGATTTTGATTTGGATTTAGGCGAAGGTGCAGGTGACGGTGAAGGTGAATCAGATATAGATAGCACCGTATTAGTGACACCGGATAGCGATGATAAGACAGAAATTATGCAGTCAGTTGATGTTGACGCTTCGTTAGGTGGTGAAACTGACCTGGAATTTGACCTGGATGCGGATGTAGATGATTTGGCATCCGACCTGGAAATAGACTTTAATGCTGACGAACTTGGGCTTGGCACTGATGCAGAAGCGGAAGATCTAGACAGTAATGCAAGTGCTGACGATGGCGATGCCACAGTTGCCATGGATGTGGCTTTTGATATTGATGATGAGAATGACGATAAAACTGTAGCATTATCGGCGGATGATGCCATTGAATTAGATCTTGGTGATTCTGACGAAATCAATCTGGATGATTTAGACGATGTTGACGCCGATGTTTTTCAGGCAGACAGTAGCGCCAGTGATGATTTGCTTGCTGATCTTGATTTGGGAAATGATGATCTTGAGGGCGCTGCGGTAGACACGGAATTTGAAATACCTCCCGATGAAGACACCATTATCGATGCAGATTTGGATGACGATACTCTAAGCGGTGATATTGGCGACGAGGTATCTACTAAACTGGATTTGGCTAAAGCCTATATGGATATGGGTGATTATGACGGTGCAAGCAGCACCCTTGAAGAAGTCGTCGCTGAAGGTGATGACTCACAGCAGCGAGAAGCAAAGGAACTGCTGGATCAAATTCATTAATATCACTCTTTTCATACTTTCACCCTTCATTTGTTTTTCACATTGTGCGAATAGCCTGCGGAGTTGAATATGATGGCCGAGCTTATCATGGTTGGCAGCGTCAGAAGAATTCACCGTCGGTTCAGCAGGTTCTCGAAACAGCATTAAGCAAGGTAGCGGATCGACCAGTACAAACATTCTGCGCAGGTCGTACAGATGCTGGCGTACACGCTACAGCGCAGGTCGTTCACTTCGATACCGATGTACAACGTTCGCAGCGTTCCTGGTTGCTGGGAGGAAATACCAATTTGCCCTCAGATATTGCAATTTCTTGGGTACAACAGGTATCGGATTCTTTTCATGCCCGATTTAAAGCACTTGAAAGAAGCTATCGTTATGTCGTCCTAAACAGCCACACACGATCTGCTTTATTGTACAAACGAGCCAGTTGGTGGGTGAAGAAAGTTGATTTAAGGAAAATGCAGCAGGCTGCAGAGCACTTAATAGGTGAGCACGATTTTTCTGCCTATCGTGCTACGGCATGCCAGGCAAAAACACCAGTACGTGTGTTACACGAGCTAGATATTCAGATGTGCGGCGATATCATTTATATCGATGCGCGAGCAGACGGATTCTTACACCATATGGTGCGAAATATTGTTGGTGTTCTGCTTACCATAGGCTCAGGTGAACAACCAACTGACTGGAGTAAATCCGTATTAGAGACACGTCAGCGTGATCGGGGTGGTGTAACCGCGCCGCCAGATGGGCTCTATCTCACCGATATCAGATATCCGGATGGATATAAGATCCCCCGGATGGGATATAAACCGGTATTTGGACGTTCTCTGGCAAAATAAATGTTATTTGGTAACATAGCGAGCCATTTTGCGTGAGATCACGGACAGCAGATTAATGCGTACCAGAATTAAAGTTTGCGGAATCGTAAGACCAGAAGATGCGATACAGGCTGTAACGCTGGGTATCGATGCGCTTGGGCTAGTATTTTTTGCGGGAAGCCCACGCTATGTTAATGTTTCTGGCGCACAAGCATTAGTCAGAGTTATCCCGCCTTTTGTTAGTAAGGTGGGATTATTTCTTAATGCACCACCGAGCGAAGTGAGAGAGGTTCTAACAAGCGTTTCCCTGGATTACCTACAATTTCACGGTACTGAAACAGCTCAATACTGCGAATCTTTTAGTAAGCCGTATATCAAATCGGTACCAATGGTAGACGTTGATGATCTTGCTCAGTATGCCTCCCAGCACCCCAATGCAGCCGGATTCCTGCTTGATGCTGTCAAAGCAGGGGAGGCGGGCGGTAAAGGCCAGCAATTTGATTGGCATAAAGTTCCAGATGTGTTCCACCGGCCATTGATACTTGCCGGTGGATTAAATCCTGGAAACGTTGCTGCTGCGATTAAAAAAACTCAGTGCTATGCAGTTGATGTCAGCAGTGGTGTCGAAGCTGAAAAAGGTAAGAAGAGCATCGATAAGATGCGAAAATTCGTTGAACAGGTTAAGAAAGTTGATGATGCAATCGAGTGAAACCACAAAAGATTTTTATCAATATCCTGACGAACAAGGTCATTTTGGTCCCTATGGTGGGAGATTTATTGCAGAAACATTAATGGGGCCGGTACAGGAGCTAAATGAGGCTTATCAGACACTAAAGGATGATCCTGAATTTCAGGCTGAATTTGACCGTGATTTAGCGCAATACGTGGGGCGTCCGTCGCCACTATACTTTGCTGAACGTTTAACTAACGCTTTGGGTGGTGCAAAAATATATCTAAAGCGAGAAGATCTGAACCATACCGGTGCGCATAAAGTAAATAATACTATTGGTCAGGCTTTACTCGCCAAACGTATGGGCAAAACCCGTGTTATTGCGGAAACTGGCGCTGGTCAGCACGGCGTCGCGACCGCGACCGTGGCTGCCAGATTAGGCATGGAGTGCGTTGTCTATATGGGTGAGGAAGATATTCATCGCCAGGCGCCCAATGTTTATCGTATGAAGCTGCTGGGTGCCGAACTGGTCTCGGTTAAGTCTGGTTCGAGGACGCTAAAGGACGCGCTTAACGAGGCGATGCGGGATTGGGTCACCAATGTTGATAATACCTTTTACATAATTGGTACTGTCGCTGGGCCACACCCGTATCCACAACTAGTACGGGACTTTCAGTCCATAATTGGTCGCGAAACACGCGAGCAAATTATGGAACTGGAAGGCCGTTTACCCGATGCACTGGTTGCATGTGTTGGCGGTGGCTCAAACGCCATCGGATTGTTTTATCCTTTCTTAAATGATCTGGATACCGCCATATATGGCGTTGAAGCAGCGGGTGATGGTATTGAAACAGGGCGTCATGCAGCACCATTAGCAGTAGGAGAACCAGGTGTTCTGCATGGTAACCGTACTTACTTGATGGAAGATAACAGTGGTCAAATCATTGAAACTCACTCGATATCGGCCGGACTGGATTACCCTGGGGTCGGGCCTGAGCACGCCTGGTTGAAAGACTGTGGTCGTGCAAACTACGTTAGTGTAAATGATAAACAGGCGCTGGACGCTTTTCACCAGCTGACTCGTCTTGAAGGCATTATTCCTGCGCTGGAAACGGCGCATGCATTAGCTTATTTACCTGAACTTGCTGTCGGTATGGAGCGTGATCAGAGCATTGTGGTTAACCTGTCTGGTCGCGGGGATAAAGATATAAACACCATTGCTGACCTAGAGGGCATCAGCCTATGAGCCGGTTAGCCAAAACCTTTAGTGCACTTAAAGCGAAGGGTAAGACGGCTTTAGTACCGTATATAACAGCAGGTGATCCCGTTCCATCCGCAACTGTAGGATTTATGCATAAGCTGGTTGCAGCAGGTGCCAATATCATCGAGCTCGGAGTGCCTTTTTCTGATCCAATGGCTGATGGACCAGTTATTCAGATGGCCTGCGAGCGTGCTTTGTCTAAGGGTATGAGTCTGCAGGGTGTATTAGCCCTGGTAAAGGAATTTAGACAACAGGATGAGCAGACACCCGTTGTTTTGATGGGATATGCCAATCCACTGGAAGTACTGGGCTATGATAAGTTTGCAGAGCAGGCAGCTGTGGCCGGCGTAGATGGAGTATTGGTTGTTGATCTGCCACCGGAAGAAGCAACCCAGGCATTACCTCATTTACAGGCGAATGCTATTGATCCTATTTTTTTATTGGCACCGACTACCAATGAACAACGAATCAAGATTATCTGCAATGCCGCTTCAGGCTTTGTGTACTACGTTTCCTTGAAAGGGGTAACAGGTGCTGCAACGCTGGATATCGAGCAGGTAAAGGCGAAAGTGCAGGAAATAAGACGGCATACCAGCCTCCCGGTGGGTGTCGGGTTTGGTGTGAGAGATCCTGATTCTGCGCAAAAACTGGGTAATATTGCAGATGCAGTGGTAGTTGGCAGTGCAATTGTGAATCGAATCGCAGAACATGCTGACAATCCGGATCTTGGTGGTGATAAAATCGCCGAATTAATTGCAGAGATGCGTTCCGCAATGGATTCATAACATTTAGCCGCAACATTATGGCAGGTAATATTTAGCATGAACTGGTTTGAAAAATTAATACCATCCAAGGTTGGTAGCAACGGCAAAAAAGCTGCCGTACCTGAAGGGGTATGGGTTAAATGTGATGCCTGCAACAGTGTGCTCTATTGTGAGGAACTCGATCGCAATATGCAGGTGTGTCCCAAGTGTGGGCATCATCACCGCATCGGAGGGCGCAAACGCTTAAGTCTTTTCCTGGATGAAGGCTCTGGTGAAGAGATTGCCAGTAATATTGCGCCTGTAGATTTTCTTCGATTCAGGGATTCAAAAAAATATCGTGACCGACTGAGCACCTTTCAGAAAGCAACAGGTGAAACAGACGCACTGGTGGTTATGAAGGGGAAACTTAAAGCAATGCCTGTGATTGCAGCTGCCTTTGAATTCCGTTTTATTGGTGGCTCAATGGGGTCGGTGGTTGGAGAGCGCTTTACACAGGGTGCATTGCAGGCACTTAAAAGCAAGCTTCCCTTTATTTGTTTCAGTGCGAGTGGCGGAGCACGTATGCAGGAGGGACTCAACTCCCTTATGCAGATGTCAAAAACGAGTGCTATCCTGTCAAGGCTTTCGCGTGCTGGCATACCCTTTATATCGGTGTTAACTGATCCAACCACCGGTGGTGTATCGGCCAGCCTTGCCATGTTAGGTGATATTAATATTGCTGAACCTAAAGCTTTGATCGGTTTTGCAGGGCCGCGTGTTATTGAACAAACTGTACGTGAAAAGCTGCCGGAAGGGTTCCAGCGCAGTGAGTTCCTGCTTGAACATGGCACAATTGATAAAATTATCGATCGCCGCAAATTGAGAGACGATATTCATTCGATTCTTAACTTGATTTATCCGCGACCTGCACAAAAAGCAAATGGGGCTGATGAGTAGGTAATGTTTTGATTCGGGTTCGTCAACGCGATATTGCCTGTCTAGCTTGCCTTAAATTAAAACATGCAAAGCCGATTTAGCAACCTGGAACAATGGTTGCGGTGGCAGGAAACGCTGCATGTTAAAAAAATTGATCTGAGTTTAGATCGCGTGCTGAAAGTTGCGCAGCGACTCAGGCTTCCTTCGATCGCTAAAAATGTCATAACGGTTGCCGGAACAAATGGCAAAGGCTCCTGTGTTGCGTTTCTTGAGCAGTTGTACCTTGCCGCAAGGTATCGCGTTGGAAGCTATACTTCGCCTCATTTGACACGTTATAACGAGAGAATTTCGGTTCTGGGTGAACACATAGCGGATGATCCGTTGATTGAGGCCTTTGTCGCCATTGATCATGCCCGCCAGGACACAACACTAACTTATTTTGAATTTGGCACGCTTGCCGCTTTTTATTGCTTTGCGCAGCACAATCTCGATATTGCTTTACTGGAAGTGGGTATGGGTGGGCGCCTGGATGCCACAAATATTATTGATGCTGATATAGCGATAATCACTTCCATCGGACTTGATCATCAGCACTGGCTAGGGTCGACCCGTAATGCGATCGCAAGAGAGAAAGCCGGAATTTTTCGACCATATCGCGCCGCCGTATGTGGTGATCGTGATCCGCCAGATGCTTTACTTGATGCAGCACAGACAAGGGGAATTACGTTAAACCGCATCGGTTCAGATTTTGACTACAGCGTAGGGTCTGGTAGTTGGAACTGGCAGAATAGCGTCTCTTCAATAGACAATTTGCCGCTGCCAGCGAACTGTAATACGGCGCAGTTAAACAATATTTCAACTGCGCTGCAGGCAGCGTCGCTGCTGGATAAATCTCTGTCATTTGAACATGCTGCTGTTTCATTAGCTGTAGAGCGTTACAGTTTGCCAGGCCGCTGCCAGCTTATTCAGGAATATCCGGAAATCTGGTATGACGTTGCACATAATCCTCAGTCAATAAGCGCGCTTGTGCAGTTTCTCTCGGAAAAACCGCGGAAAGACACGCATATTGTCCTTGGATTCCTGGCTGATAAAAATGTTGATGAGATGATTGGTCTATTGGAGACGAGCGCAACAAGCTGGCATCTAGCAGCGCCTCATAGTGACCGGTCGCTGAATGTAGAAGATCTGATGCAGATTGTTGTGGCCAGAAGCCTGAAAAAAGCAATCAGATACAATAGTGTCAGCGAGGCGTTGGAGAGTGTACTAAGCCAGTCGGGTGAATCGGACAGGATTATTGTGACCGGATCCTTCTTTACCGTGTCAGAAGCTATGGCGGTTAAATACGGCAAGTGTTTATAATACGCACACCTTTCAATGGGGCAGCACAGGCTTGAATTTAGCATTAAAACAACGGCTAATTGGCGCAACGGTTCTAGTGGCTTTGGGTGTGATATTTATTCCAATGTTACTGGAAAGGGGTTCCGAAGACTCGAGATTGAGCGTACGCATGGAAATACCCCCAAAGCCAGATACTAAAGTCTTCGATCCTGCAGATAACCCACCCGAGTTAAAGCCGATAAAGCCACCAAAGCCCATAGATAAAGCCATCGAAGAAGTTAAGCCAGAAGCCAAGAAGCAGGAAGTCAGAATAAAGCCAAAACAGCCTGCTAACACAAAAAAATCACCCGTAAAGCCAGTCAGGCAGTCCAGCAAACCAACGAAACCCGGTCAATGGATCGTACAAGTAGGTAGCTTCAGCCAGCAGGTCAACGCTGAAGTATTACGCGATAAGCTAAAGAATAGTGGTATAGATGCCTATATGGAATCAGCGAAAGCTAATACTGGACAAATCTATCGAGTCAGGATTGGACCCATGAATGACAGGGAAAAGGCAGAAAAACTTGTGGGTAAATTGTCAAAGCAGGGTGATTATCGTGCCATTGTATTGGCGAATGATTAAAACACATCTAATGTGCAGCGGAGTAAATGATGCCGTGGCTTGATATTACATTACTGGCAATTGTGCTGATATCTACCGTGTTTAGCGTTATTAGAGGATTTGCAAAAGATGCGATATCGCTTACCGCCTGGATTCTGGCCTTTATTGTTGCCATTACCTTGGCAGATAAATTCGCAATAATACTTCCAGAGTCCATTGAAAATCCGCGAATTCGAGTTGGTGTTGCTATCGCTACGCTCTTTTTGGCCACCTTAATCATGGGAACGATTGCCAACTTTTTATTGGCAGGTTTTATCAGCATGGTAAAAATGCAGAATATTGACCGAGGACTTGGTGCAATGTTTGGGTTGGTCCGAGGGGTGATCATTGTTTGCTTATTGGTTGTCATGGGAGCGTATATTGGTCTGAATGAGGAAAACTGGTGGAGCAGTTCTGCGCTAGTTCCTGTTGCTGAATGGATGTTAGAAGGAATTGAACCGTTATTACCAAATGATTTTGTGCAATACATTAGAGTTTAGATTGCCTGTTCTTAAGATTGTCCGTTTAATAATTGCGTTTTAGAAGGTTTCAATAGCATGTGTGGTGTGGTTGGAGTAGTTGGTTGCGGATCCGTTAATCAGATTCTGTACGATAGTCTGACGTTGCTTCAGCATCGTGGTCAGGATGCTGCAGGAATAGTAACCTGCAATAAATCAGGTAAAACATTTACCAGAAAATCGCTTGGGCTGGTACGCGATGTGTTTCGCGAAACGCATATGTTGCGATTACAGGGTAAGTTTGGAATAGGGCACGTTCGATATCCTACTGCGGGTCGAGCCACTGCATCCGCGGAAGTTCAGCCGTTCTACGTTAATTCGCCATTCGGAATTGTTCTTGGGCATAATGGTAATCTGACAAATGCCAAAGAGCTACATGAAAATCTGTTTGCCGAGGATCGCCGGCATATCAACACATCTTCTGACTCAGAAATTCTTCTCAATGTTTTTGCACACGAATTGCACAAACACAGTCAGGCGGAATTAACAGCAGAAGATATTTTTTATGCAGTCGCTGGTGTACATCGTCGTCTTAAGGGTGCATACGCGATTGTTGCGTTAATCGCGGGTCGTGGAATTGTTGGATTTCGTGATCCCAATGGAATTAGGCCTCTTGTTTATGGTAAACGCGAAACAGAAAAAGGGGATGAGTACATGATCGCCTCTGAAAGCGTCGCGCTTGAGGGCTGTGGTTTTACAACGATTCGCGATCTGGAGCCAGGGGAGGCGATTTTTATAAACACTAAAGGTGAAGTGTGGACCCGTCAATGTGCCGATGAGTCGACTAATACTCACTGTATTTTTGAGTATGTATACTTTGCCAGACCAGATAGTGTAATTGATCAAGTATCGGTACATCGTGCACGAATGCGTATGGGCCAAAAACTTGCGGACAAAATTCTAAGTGAGTGGCCAGACCATGATATCGATGTCGTTATCCCTATTCCTGAATCCAGCCGTACTTCTGCGCTTGAGTTAGCCCTAACTCTCAATGTGACGTATCGTGAGGGATTTATAAAAAACCGTTATATAGGTCGTACTTTTATCATGCCAGGTCAAACGGTTAGAAAAAAATCGGTTCGTCAGAAACTAAATCCAATCTCGGTGGAGTTCACGGATAAAAATGTCTTGTTAGTTGATGACTCAATTGTTCGTGGTACGACTTCCGCGCAGATAATCGAACTGGCCAGAGATGCGGGTGCTCGCAGAGTTTATATCGCATCTGCGTCGCCCCCCGTGCGTTATCCAAATGTATATGGTATTGATATGCCTGCTTCCTCTGAATTTATCGCGCATAATCGAAGTATTGAAGAAATTGGGCAAGCCATCGGCGCAGATAAAATTATTTATCAGGAACTTGACGACTTAATTGATGCGGTTAAAGCGGGTAATCCATCATTAACCAAATTCGATTGTTCCTGTTTTGATGGAAAATATGTAACGGGCGATATTAATGAACTTTATTTGAAGGCGCTTGAAAAAAGTCGCAACGATAGCGCAAAGAGTAAAGCAGCATTAAAAGACGAAGATGAAGTGCCTACTTATAGCGAGGTCTGAGCGTGCCAGGAAATTGGCAAGCTGAAGCGCTAAAAAAACTGGGTAACTTCGCTAGCGGGCACTATGCAGTTGTCATCCGGCTGAAGGAGCAGACTCTCTATCTTTTTTGTGATGAATCTTTAATCTATTCTTATCCGATTTCGTCTTCGCTGTTTGGAGTGGGAAGTGCGCAGGATAGTAAGCGCACGCCTTTGGGTATCCATCGCGTGGCAGAAAAAATTGGGTCGGGTTGTGCGTCAGGTGAAATTATTGTTGGCAGGGTGCCCACCGGTGAGCAAGCCGAAATTGTAGAAGAAAAAAAGTCAACGAATAAAGACTTAATTACCAGCCGAATATTATGGTTACAGGGTCTAGAACCGGGGATTAATAGCGGTCAGGATATTGATTCATTTAAACGCTACATTTATATCCATGGTACAAACGAAGAGGGACTTATAGGTCGGCCGGCATCGAATGGCTGTATTCGTATGAAAAATGCGCATATTATTGAGTTGTTTCAAAAGGTGGATGTGGACACAGTTGTATTAATATTGTTCGAATAAATAATTTACAGAACTCCCTCGAAAATAATTCGCCACTCCCCATCTTTCTCTAGTTTCCAGTACTGTTGTTTGTTGCTGCTGGCATTAAAATTATTACTCTTATAATGTTGCCTGAACTCGATTTGAATCAAAGATATTTCGCCAGGATAGCTAAATAAACTTACATTCTCAAAATCAATATCTATACTTGTTTTGATTTTATTTATTGCATGCTTCCGTTTTCTCCAGTCCTCGAAGTTTTCCTTACCGGTGTTAAAATTCATCGAGTAGTGATTGATATAGCGTTCAAAGTCAAGGCTTGCCCAGTCATCCCTCCATTTTAGAAAATGTTGAGTAATATTATCTGCAAGTTTCTGTTGTTCACTCTGGGCAACCCATTCTGCGTTCGCTGTTAAGACTACAGGTGTTTCTCCAACCACTATATATTTTCTCAAGCCTGTGAATATGTGATTGCTTAATGTAACGCAGCCACGGCTGGAGTAGGGTGTGCGGCTATATGTCTCTCTTGGAACACCATGAATCCATATACCATTCCCAGTACGTTTGTTAATGTTGTCCCATAAATTTGGGTAATTAAGAGGCCAGGCACCGATTCCATATAGTTCCTGCAATTCATTATCTGCAAGTTCATTAACAATTTTATAAACCCCAACTGGTGTACGTAAATCACCGCTAACCATTTTATCTGGTCCCTGTCGACCAATTCCGATGTAGTAGTGTGAGAGGATCGAAATGTTATGATTTTCGTTTCGTAGTAAGTATAGGCGCGCTTGATTAAGATCGATCAATAGTGCGTGTTTTATTCTTTCATCCAGTTTTAGTATCGGCTTGGGCGCGAATGCTGGATTTATCACTTTGTCATAAGCGCGCAGGCGTAGACTTATCTCAGCCATAACCTTACCAGTCTGATATTCGTTTTCCTCTTCAGATATCGGAACGGGGTCTGCTGGTTGCGGTAATCGTTGCTGTTGAAATAGCGACTGAAGACTTTTGGCAGCATGAAATTCCGGCTGATCTTCACAAAGTCTGTTACTTAATTCTAATGCCCTTTGCCATTCCCCTGATCTTGCATGATTCACCGCGGCTACTAAGTTGCTCTCTGCCATATCTGTGGGCGGTACGGCTGTATCTGCAGCAACTAAATTTACATTCCAGCAAAATAAAGATAATGGCCATGCAAAATGTATGAATATACGCATCATGGCGCTACATTCTATCACCCTTCTGTAATGTAGTTAGACTTTGCTAAATGGTTGACCGGCTATATGCAGTACGAGTACACTACGGCACGCGCCGATTTGATACATCAGCTTGCGGGCGCACGATAAATGCAGCTAAAGCGGTTGACTGAACCTGCTTTAGCATATTGATAAAGCGGGTTTTTTTGTGCCCGCATTATTGGGAATCTGTGAAATGACCAAGAAAAACTGGCTGGAATACGGACTGGATACTCGTGCTGTACGTGCTGGACATGAGCGTACGAATTTTGGTGAGCATGGCGAACCCATTTTTACTACGTCTAGTTTTACGTTTAAGTCGGCCGCACAAGCTGCTGCGCGATTTAGCGGGGAAGATGAAGGTAATGTCTATTCGCGATTTACAAATCCAACAGTATCCATATTCCAGGATCGACTGGCCGCTCTTGAAGGTGGAGAAGCATGTGTTGCAACGGCTTCCGGTATGTCCGCCGTTTTATCGACCTGCCTGGCACTTCTGAAGGCAGGGGATCACTTGATATCCTCGCAGAGCGTTTTCGGTACAACGACTGTTCTATTTGGTAAGTTTTTACCGCGTTATGGTATTGAAACTGATTTTGTTTCCTTGTCAGATATTGATGCCTGGAAGCGGGCCATTAAGCCAAATACCAAGATGCTCTTTCTGGAAACGCCGTCAAATCCACTCAGTGAACTTGGAGATATCAAAGCACTTGCCGATCTCGCGCACAGCAACGGTTGTTTACTGGTTGTCGATAATTGTTTTTGTACTCCCATCTTGCAGCAACCCCTGGAGCATGGCGCCGATTTGATTATTCATTCAGCTACCAAATTTTTGGATGGCCAGGGTCGTGGTGTTGGAGGTGCGGTAGTTGGCTCGGCGCAGGAAGTTGATGAGGAAATATTTGGTTTTCTACGTTCAGCAGGTCCCTGTATGAGCCCATTTAACGCCTGGATTTTTCTCAAGGGACTGGAAACCCTGAGAATCAGGATGGAAGCGCAATGCAAGAGTGCACAGTACCTGGCAGAGTGGCTTGAAACTGAGTCCGCCATAAAGCGTGTACACTACCCTGGGTTAAAGTCTCATCCGCAACACGAATTAGCGAAAAAACAGCAGTCTGGCTTTGGGGCGATAGTTTCTTTTGAGCTGGCGAATAAGGATCGGGCATGGGAACTTATCGATTCGACTCGCTTATTATCCATTACTGCTAATCTTGGTGACGTCAAAACAACAATAACCCATCCCGCAACCACAACACATGGCAAGATGTCAGTGGAAGAAAGAGCTGCAGCAGGCATAAGCGATGGTCTGGTTCGTATAGCGGTGGGTCTGGAGTCAGTGGGGGATATTCAGGCAGATCTGGCGAACGGTTTATAGCTGATTTTGCCATTTGATGAAGGCGTTTTCTGCCAGAATAGAGGTGCTGAGGACTATATGATTAAGGTTCTATTCGTATGTATGGGGAATATTTGCCGCTCGCCAACGGCCGAAGGTGTTTTTCGTCAACACGTTAAGAAAGCTGGGCTGGATAAGCGTATTTCAATTGATTCTGCTGGAACGCATAGTTATCACGTGGGTAGTCCACCAGATGAACGTTCTCAGGAGGCAGCTCGAATTCGTAATGTTGATTTAAGTGACTTGAGTGCAAGAAAAGTCGAGCCCAGTGATTTTAAAGTGTTTGACTACATCCTGGCGATGGACAGGAGTAATTTGAAGGAGCTAAAAAAACAGTGCCCTAGTGAGTTTTCTGACAGAGTGCAACTGTACCTGGACTACTCTGATCGCTATCAGGATAAAGACGTACCGGACCCCTATTATGGTGGCAAGAAAGGGTTTGAGTGCGTCCTCGATTTGGTTGATGATGCAGCAAAAGGGCTTTTGGCTGCTATTATTCAAAAATACAATTTATAAACCTTATAATTATCCTGTTTGGCTACGCGCCAAAGGTTTAAAAAATAGCTAGAATATAGTCACATCGGCTGGTTTTCTGAGTATCAGAGTAACGGTCGATCGTCACAGCATGCTAGATAGCGGGCAATAGTTAAAGTGTTCGCATATATGGCACAGAAGAAGGGATGTCTGCTTGGGTGCGGAGGGAACGTGGAAGACAAATATAAAAGCAAGGAAATGCTCATCAATGAACTGCAATGCCTGCGACAGCGCTTGTCTGAATTTCCAGAACAAAACACCAACAAAGAATCCTATAGCGATGTTGTCAATGCACTAGGCAAAAGCGAAGAAAAGTATCGAGTACTGTTCGACTCGATGAATGATGGGCTTGGTCAGCACCAAATGGTCTTTGATGAAGATGGTAATTCTATCAATTATCGAATTACAGATATTAATCCGGCATACGAGAAAATACTCGGTAAAAGCAAAAGTGATGTTGTAGGCAAGTTGGCAACTGAAGTATATCGTGTAGAGCAGGCACCGTATCTGGATCTATTTGCATCTGTCGCGGAATCCGGTAAGGCAACCCGTTTTGAGACCTATTTTCAACCAATAGGCAGGTATTTTTCAGTTTCTGTTTTTTCTCCGGCGAAAAGCCAGTTTGCAGTTGTTTTTAAAGATATATCTGAACGCAAGCACGCAGAAAATGAAATTGTAAGCCTTTCAAGGTTTCCAGCTGAAAATCCCGACCCAGTGTATCGGGTAAATCGTGATGGTTTGCTGCTTTATCATAATAGTGCTGGATACCCATTGATCAAGAAAATGGGAGTCAAGGAAGGCGAGTTGGTTATTGACGATATGGTAAAGCTTGTGAAAGAGGTTTTTTCTTCGGGACAGTACGCTAGTCGCGAAATCAAATTTAAGAATCAGTGCCTCTTGTTGACGGTTGTACCTGTTATAGAAGCTAATTACGCTAACTTTTATGTACAGGATATTACCGAGCGCAAATTTGCAGAACAAAAACTAAGGGAAAGTGAAGAGAGGTTACAATTAGCGCTGGAAAGTGCTGTTGCCGATAGTTGGGAGATAGATGTAAAAAAGGGCAGTTGTACTTTTAGCGATCGCTGGGCCGAATATTTAGGGTATAGCGCAGGTGAAATACCGCAAACGGTTTCTGCAGTGCAATCACAAATTCATCCGGACGATCTTGCGAAAAGCATAGAAATGCTTGAAAAGCACTTGTCTGGAGAGATAGATACTTATGAAGTTGAATTGCGCGTTAGAAGGAAGGACGGTAGCTACAATTGGGTACTATCCAGAGGAAAAGTAGTCCACTGGGATTCCAAAAATAGACCCAGGAAAATCATTGGAACTACAATCGATATCAATGATCGCAAGCTTGCCGAAAAGGAAAGACATCGTTTGCAGGTACTGCTGTCTGCAGTGATACAGCAGTCTCCGGTTCCAATTGCCGTTGCCAGCGCTTCTGATAATACTATTCAAGCCTGTAATCATGCTTGTTCTGAAGTATTGGGAATACTCGATGAGCCTGATGTTGTGGGTCAGTCAATTGATACAATGAATATCAGTTGGCAAACACTCAGTTTGGATGGAAAAATCATAGAGAGGGACAAGTTTCCGCTAATGCTTGCTCTAAAGGGATTTAGTACCGCTCAGTCTGAAGTAAAAATTGTACGCAAAGATGGATCGCACCGCTTTTGTTTGCTGGAAGGAGTACCGATTTTTGATCGCGATCAAAATCTGATTGCTGGTTTTATAGTTTTTCCGGATATAACACAAAGCAAACAGGCTGAGAAAGCCTTAAGTGATAGCGAAACGCAATTTCGTTCATTGGTTGAAAGTACCAGCGACTGGATTTGGCGAATTAGCAGTCTAGCGGTTTACACATACGCCAGTCCGAGAGTAAAGGATTTATTAGGTTATGATCCGGAAGAAGTTGTTGGCAAAACGCCATTTGACTTCATACCTGAAGATGAGCGGGAATCGATAGTCAGTAAATTTGAAGAAATGGCGGCTAGTGCTGAACCCATTATTGCTTTAGAGAAAGTGTGCAAGCACAAAGATGGGCACCTTGTGGTTCTTGAAACTAGCGGGATGCCGATTATTGGTGAAAATGGTGAATTATTGGGTTATCAGGGTATTGATCGAGATATCACACAAAGAAAAATATCAGATGACGAACTTAGATTAAAAAATCATGTTTTCGAATCTTCTATTACAGCAAATAGTGCGGCAGATAACGAGGGAATTATTACTCATGTTAATGTTGCCTTTTTAAATATATGGGGATACCAGGATAAAAGTGAAGTTATTGGAAAATCGGTTGAATATTTTTTCAAAGACAATGTAGAGGCCGAAAAAATAATTTTGGCTCTAAATGAAACCGGCGAGTGGAGAGGTGAGTATCTAGCTGTCAAAAAGGATGGTTCAGTCTTCGATGCTTTTGGTCTTGCAACTACGGTAAAGAATGAAAAAGGAGAAAAAATCGGGTACCAGTCGGCGGTGCTGGATATTAGTGATCGAAAACGTGCTGAACAGGAGCGCGAGAAACTGCACGCACAATTGCAACAATCGCAAAAGATGGAATCAGTAGGACGTTTGGCAGGAGGTGTAGCACACGATTTTAACAATATGCTTGGCGTTATTCTGGGGCACGCCGAAATGGCGTTGGCACAACTGGAGGATTCTCACGCTTTACACCCTGATCTAGTTGAAATTCAGAAGGCGGCGCAAAGATCAGCAGAATTAACTCGCCAATTGTTGGCGTTTGCTCGAAAACAGACTGTTACGCTGAAAACAGTGGAGCTTAACGATACTGTTCACGGCATGTTGAGTATGTTAAAGCGGCTAATTGGGGAAGACATTAATCTGATTTGGGAGCCTGGCGATGATTTATGGTTAGTGAGGATAGATCCGAGTCAGATAGATCAGATTCTGGCGAACCTGTGTGTGAATTCTAGAGATGCAATTGTTGGAGTAGGTAGTGTAACAATAAAATCAAAGAATACTGTTTTAGATGAAGCTTTCTGCGAGTCACGTTCAGGCTTTATTCCTGGAGAATATGTTGAATTATCAGTCTCGGACAACGGTATCGGTATGGAGAAGCAGGTACTGGGATATGTGTTCGAACCTTTTTTTACAACTAAACAGAGTGGTCAGGGTACAGGTCTGGGATTGGCAACAGTATACGGTATTGTTAAGCAGAACAAAGGCTATATTGATGTAAAGAGCGATGTAGGTGTGGGCACAACGTTTTGGATATACCTGCCCAGATATAAAGGTAAGGTAGCAAAAGGAGTATCTGCAAACATCGATGTATCGGAATCAGGCAAGAAAGGTGTTGTTTTTTTTTTTTTTTTTGAGCCTG
>CAJHXT010000176.1_pt1 | contig 30056 bp, 26 predicted proteins | sample 9198451 | NCBI WGS metagenome assembly CAJHXT01 (sample SAMEA7708326, study PRJEB35096) | sediment metagenome | biome: marine neritic benthic zone biome [ENVO:01000025]; feature: sediment [ENVO:00002007]; material: shallow marine sediment [ENVO:03000034] sea grass bed [ENVO_01000059] ... | reverse complement strand
TGGCCTGGACGTTGTGGGTCAGCTTGATCGCGTGAGCAATGCTTGCCAGAGACTGGCGGAATCAGATATACGAGTTTCATTATTTATCGATCCGGACCCGCAGCAAGTCGAAGCGGCTTGTCAGAGTGGGGCACCCGTTATTGAAATTCATACTGGACACTATGCCAATGCTCCACTGGATGCGAACAGTAACTTTATTACCATTATTCAAAAAGCGGCCAGGCAGGCTAATGATGCCGGATTGCTGGTCAATGCTGGTCATGGACTAACAATCGATAATGTCGCTGCTATTGCTGCGGTGCCGGAGATACACGAGTTAAATATCGGTCATTCGATTATTGCCCGTGCGCTTTATCTCGGTGTTGAAGGCGCGGTAAGGGAAATGAAAGAAATTATGGACAAGGCTGCCTCAGGCAGATAAGCAATCGATGATTAATCACATAAAACTAAATCTCCCTGCCAACAAGTTAAGAGCAAACTAGTATGCGATTCCCAACGGTCGAGCAATACATTGGCAATACGCCGCTGGTTCGCCTGCAGCGTTTGGCTGATACAGGCAACAATGTTTTACTGATGAAACTTGAAGGTAATAATCCTGCAGGTTCAGTTAAGGACAGACCGGCAATTTCCATGATTCGGCAGGCTGAAAAAAGAGGAGAGTTGCAACCGGGTCAACGCTTGGTAGAAGCTACTAGCGGCAATACGGGTATCGCTCTCGCCATGGCTGCGGCAACACGCGGATATCCAATTACTTTGATTATGCCGGAAACTGCCAGTATGGAACGCCAGGCTGTTATGAAAGCATTTGGCGCCGATATTATGCTGGTGACCAAGCAACAGGGTATGGAAGGTGCACGCGATCTGGCACAGCGAATGCAGGAAGAAGGTAAGGGCAGGGTATTGGATCAGTTTGCCAATCCTGATAATCCGCGCGCGCATTACGAAGGAACCGGCCCTGAGATATGGCGCGATACACAGGGTAAAATCACCCATTTTGTTAGCTCGATGGGTACAACTGGCACGATAATGGGTGTTTCACGTTTCCTAAAGGAGCAAAATTCTCGAATTCAAATTATCGGTGTACAGCCCACCGAGGGTTCGGCCATAACGGGTATTCGTCGATGGCCGAAAGCGTATATTCCGTCAATTTTTAAGGCAGAACGTGTTGATCAGGTAATTGACGTTAGCCAACAGGAGGCGGAAGCAATGTCTCGCCGCCTGGCCAAAGAAGAGGGGGTATTTTGCGGCGTATCTTCGGGTGGCGCTATTTCAGCTGCCTTAACACTGCAACAGAATTTGCAGCATGCCGTGATTGTTACGATTATCTGCGACCGCGGGGATCGTTATGTTTCTACCGGTGTTTATAATCCTTAATGCTTTTTGAATTTGTTTTCTGAATGTCTCGACGCAAACCTTTACCTTCCGAACCTGTTGAATTACTGATTGAATCGTTATCGCATGATGGTCGCGGTGTTGGTCGGCATGACGGTAAGACAGTTTTTGTTGGTGGAGCATTGCCGCAAGAAACGGTAATAGTCAGGCTGACTCAGCGGCGAAGAAAATTCGATATCGCACGGCTGGAGGAAGTCGTCGTTGCCAGCCCGGATCGCGTAGAGGCCTCTTGCCCGCATTTCGAGCTATGCGGCGGCTGTAGCTTACAGAATATGCACACTGCGGCTCAGTTGCGTTACAAGCAGGAAATGCTGGCAGAAAACCTGAAACGCATCGGGAAAGTTACGGCATCGGAGTGGATGGAGCCCTTACAGGCTGATATCTGGGCCTATCGCAGTAAAGCTCGCCTGGGTGTGCGTTTTGTAAAAAAGAAAAACAGAGTGTTGGTGGGTTTCAGAGAAAAAGGGTCTTCATTTATCACCGATACCAGTCGTTGCGAGATCTTGATTTCGGAAATTGGGCGTAATCTCGAGACAATCGCCGATGTGCTTGGTGAGATCAGTATAAGAGACGCTATACCGCAAATTGAACTAGCTGCTGGCGATAGCCAAATCTGTCTTATATTCAGGGTGCTGAAAGAGTTGAGTGATGACGATAAATCAAAACTTATACAGCTCGCCAGCACGCTTAATTGCGAAGTGCTTATACAGCCGGCTGGGCCGGATTCAATTTATCCCCTGACCGATAGACCGCTTGAGCTGCGATATCAGTTACCGCAATGGAATTTAAACTATCAATTTGAGCCACAGGATTTTACCCAGGTCAATATAAGTCTGAACAGGCAAATGGTGGCGCAGGCATTGAGTAATTTACAGCTTAGGCCAGACGACAGGGTATTGGATCTATTTTGCGGCCTGGGAAATTTTAGCCTGCCGGTTGCCCGACAGGCTGGCAAGGTCGTCGGGGTTGAGGGTGAAGCGAAAATGGTTGAGAGGGCTGGTATGAACGCCAGTAAGAATAATATTGAGAATGTGGAATTCTATGCCGCCGATCTGTTTCTGCCACCGGATGAGGAATCCTGGGCGGCACAGGATTTTGATAAAGTGCTACTGGATCCACCTCGTTCGGGTGCCGAAACTATTTCAAACTGGCTGGTGCAAAAACAGCCGGAAATTATTGTGTACGTTTCCTGCAATCCATCAACTTTGGCAAGAGATGCAGGTATTCTTGTTAATGGTGGGGGTTACAAAATGGAAAATGCAGGAATTATGGATATGTTTCCACACACGGCACACACGGAGGCTATGGCAGTTTTTCGTAAGGGTCGCGTATAACACTCAAAAGCAGGACTATTAAATAACTCCAGTACCCAAAATCAGTCCATAAAAAATTCCATCTTTACGCCGGCTACCTCGATGATGTCATGATCGTGCAAAGCCGTTGCCTGAGTGCCAACATGTTTACCATTTATTATGGGTGTACGATCACCGGCACCGCCTTCAACATGAATAATAAAGTAGCCTTGTGGACGGCGTGTAATCGCAGCGACCTGTGTGCCCGGTTTACCAATAGTGGTCAGGGCTTTGGTCAACTCAAGTTCTTTACCTGCGTTGGCACCGTTCAGGATCTGTAGTTTAGCGGCATTACTTGAGGGTGGTGGAGCCTGTTCTGCCTGCAGTTTTTCCTGAGCTGCGATTTTTTCAACAGATGCGCCAATTTCCTTGGAACCGGCGGCTTCTGGCATGCCGACCGCATCCGGGCGAATTATCATGGTTTTTTCAAATTGCTGCTCAGAGGAGGTTGCCTCCTCGTTCACATACTTAAGTTGGTGCTTACCTATTCCAACCACATCTCCATGCTTTAGCGCATGTTTTTTGATAAGAGAGCCATTGACGTAGGTACCATTGGTACTATTCAGATCCTCAAGAAAGGAGTCATTCAGAATGGTAATAATCTGTGCGTGTTTACCACTCACAGCCAGATTATCGACCGGAATATCATTTTCAGGTCGACGACCAATCGTCACCGTCTCCTTGCTGAGTACATGATCTGACAAGACTTCGCCATTAAGCATTAGTTGCAGTTTTGCCGGCATATTTTATGTCCTTAAACAACTATTTTTACTAAAAAAACCAATCTACCAATTTCTCCGCCCAGCTTTTCGGGCTGCTGGGCACCTGGGTTGGCCGTGCTAGAACTACAGATACATTATCTTTCCCACCGTTTTCCTTGGCCAACTGAATAAGCTCTGCAACAGCCTGATCGAGATTATCATTATATTGCTTCAACGTTAAGTGGATATCTCGATCTTCAACCATATCATTTAAGCCATCAGAGCATAGTAAATAAACATCCCCCGGTAGAGCAACATCTTCTTGAATATCAATATCCACACTGGATTCGATGCCTAGCGCTCGTGTTACCAGATTCTTGTTCTGCGATTCCTTGGCTTCCTCTTCAGAGTAAAAGCCACGGGCAATTAATTCCTGTAACAGGGTATGGTCAATCGTTATCAATTCCAGATTATCCCCTCTAAATCGGTAGAGTCTGGAGTCACCAACATGAGCGATGGTCATTCTGCCCTCGTAAAACAGGGCCAATACCACAGTTGTACCCATTCCACTATACTGCGGCTGGCTTTGCGCGGCATTGAAGATAATTTCATTGGATAACTCCAACACATCTCTAACAGCCATGCTTTCAGGACTGTATTCGTGATCGCTGACGTTCCCCAACTCTTCCTTACGGCGTGCTATAAAGTTTTCCAGCTCACCAGTAATAGTATTAACGGCCAGAGCACTGGCTACCTCACCACCTTTGTAGCCGCCCATACCATCTGCGACAACCACCAAACCAATTCTGTTGTCAGTAGCAACACTATCCTCATTGTGGGAACGTTTGGCCCCCGGGTCGGACAATGAAAAACTGTCTATTCTTTGACTTGTACTCATTAGCATGTCGACCTGATAACCATATGAGATTTAAAGTCCTGCGATGCAATCTGCAATATCTTGAGACAATTCATCTGCGGTCTGATAACGATCTTCTGAGTTCTTTTCCAGCGCTTTGGCAAGAATCAACTCCAGAGATGGAGGCAATTTATCATTAATATCCAGGATACTGGGATGCGGGTCATTGGCTATCTTAAACATTAAAGTTGCCATGGACTCAGCACGGAAGGGCAACTCACCACAGGATAATTGAAACAGCATCACGCCGAGGGAAAATATGTCAGAACGACCATCTACTCTTTTACCAGCCAGTTGCTCTGGAGACATATATGAAGGCGTTCCAAGAACCATTCCTGTTTTGGTCTTACTGGAATCAGTAATGCGTGCAATACCAAAATCAGTGATTTTTACGCTGCCAGAATCCGGTTCGTACATAATGTTGGCAGGCTTGATATCTCTATGTACCACGCTTTGCTGGTGTGCGTAAGTCAGCGCTTCAGCAGAGAACTTGATGATATTCAGTACGGTCTTCAGCGGTAGCAGCTTATCTGGCTTGGTGTAGCGACCCAGGTCATGACCGTTTAGAAATTCCATCGCAATATAGGCTAAATCGTGTTCTTCGCCCGCGTCATAGATGGTGACAATATTGGGGTGATTTAAACGGCCTGCGGTTTCCGCTTCGCGAAAGAAACGTGCTTTGACTTCATCCAGTTCGTCTTCATCAAACTCCTGCGATAGGGCCATGGTCTTTATAGCCACGACTCTGGATATTTTTGGATCACGTCCAAGATACACGACTCCCATTGCTCCCTTACCGAGTTCTTTTTCAACCTGGTAGCGGCCCAGCATGGGTTTCTCAACATCGTTCCCCTGCAATATGAGTGTGCCTGCGGCGGTACCGCCTGGAGTGCCACCGCCCAGTACAACTGTGTTTTCCATCTTTTCACTGCGTTCGCTGCGTTGTTTCACATCCCGAAACTGCGGATTAAATTCTGTGATATAGCGATAGACATTACTTGACTTGCTGAACTGACGTTTTCGTTCGTAGTCAAGTGCGAGGTTATACAAAACTTCTGATATCGAATTATCCTTAGGGCATTTTCGAAATTTTTCAAATGCCATGTCCAACTGCCCCTGACCCTGAAAGGCGAGGCCTAGCATCTTGTTGCTTTCCGCAGACTCCAGATCGGAATGTAATTTGCCCCGTTCCGTTATCAAAAATCGCTTTGTAGTAAGCAGCAAATAACCGACAACCAGCAGTACCATCGATAGCGCCATAGGAAAGACGTTGCTATGAATCCAGATTACCTGGGTGGTCATGGCAATATAATGCCCAACCAGCATGGCGACGAGTAGCAGCAGGCTATTCACAGCGCCGACGGTTGCACTCAATCGCGGAAGGATAGACACGATAAATGCACAGACTAAGAGGAAAAGGGCAAATGTAGCCCATTCCGCCCATGCTGGGATGGTATAGAAATCTTCATTCAAGATACTTGCTACCGTATGTGCGAGGGTTTCCGCTTCAGACATGCTTGAGCTAATGGGGGTAAGCTGCGGATTGCCGATACCAGAAGCGGTTACACCAACAATAACGGTTTTATTTAGAAAGCTGTTTTGAGGAACAAGGCCATACAGTACGTCGTAAAAAGAATGAGTTTGAAATGCCGATTCCAAATCTGTCTGGTAAAAGAATGTCAGCATGCGCAATCGGTTATCAGTACCAATAGATAAACGGCCCAGCCTTACTCCTTCAGCAAGCCTGACGCTAATATCATTTACACCCAAATTAAGAGATTTTGCGGCAATCAGTAACGCGTATGATGGATAAAGCGTACCGTAAAAATCGACGACCAAAGGTTCCCGGCGTGTTCCGCCATCAGAATCCTGAATGTTATTAATGTTTCCTACAGCCAGTGCAGTATTGCCAAAAATATCAATAGGTGTAATGGCGTTGTTCGCTTCAAGTGGTAAGTAGTCAGAACCGAGAGCGTAAGCGTTTAGGGGATCCTCGATTTGTTCAATCGCCAGTTTTTGCATAAATGTCGGCAAGGGTTGGTCCGGGTTGCCCAGAGGTTCGCCATACAGGAACCACATCGGTGAAATAATATTGCCCGCTTTGGCAAACGCTGTAGCAAGTTGCTGATCAACATTCAATGTAGCCTGGCTTTCCTGCAGGACTTTCTCAATTTCGGTAATAGGCTGGTTTATGTTTTGCAGAGATGTTAGCAATTGCGATCGAAGTTCATCCTCTTCTACGTTCAGCAATAGCTGTTCATGCTGCTTAAATATATTGCTTTGATTCTCGCTAGTACTACTACTAGTATCCGCATCATCCTCAGCAGACTCAATCAAATCATCAGCACTCTCTGCTGCAGTCAACGAAGGGGTTTCAATTATTGATGTGAGACCCGCTGTTCGATAGTACTCCAGCAATGAATTGATATAGCGTAATCCGGGATCGATCTGTGCTTCCGCAAATATGGGAGTGTATGCGATAACCTTTGCACCGGCTTCGTTCAACTTGTTGATCAATGCAGCATGTACATCGCGTGACCAGGGCCAGCGGCCAAACTCGTTTATGCTGTTTTCATCAATGGCGATAATGGAAATATTATCGGCGGGAACTCGGGAGGTGCCTCGAACGCCGGTATCGTAGGCGCTACGCTCAAGCTGATCTACAACCGTGCTACAGCTATGAACTAGCAACACCAGAATAATGATGGCTAGACCGGTAAACCAATCACTTTTCCACAATAATTTTTTCATGCCCAGTAGAATCGCGAGCGTTCAGTGAAGTTGATCATACCCAAAAATCCTGCAAAAACAATAGCTTTCGCTGATTTTTTCGTAAATAGTTTAAATGTTTGCAGTGATTACATATAGCCAATAAGCCTGGATACGGTAGATAGTCAAGATGGGGTAATGCCTGTGAAGAATAGACTCCGGGCCCAATAATGCGAGTATCGCCTATATATTTTTTGCTGGCGAAAATAGGTTTCGATAGCACGCGCGTAGCCTTACGCCCCAATTGCAGCGTGAATAGACCGAAATTAACCGCTACTCACACGCTATAATCAGCTACAGGTGTTATAACCAAGAAAGAAGTCAATGAAGCATTTACTGCGACGCGTAGAACGACTCAATGAAATAGGTATTGCCCTATCTGCCGAAAAAGATGCCACACGTCTTTTGGAAATGATAGTTCACGGTGCGAAAGAGCTGACCAACGCTGATGGTGGAACACTGTACACCGTTACCCCTGATCAGCAGCTCAAGTTTGATATTTTGGCAACGGATTCTCTACATTTGTCGATGGGTGGTTCCAAAGGCAAAGCAATAACCTTTAGTTCTATTCCCCTATATAGCAAACAAGGCGAGCCAATTACCGATATGGTGGTTACCTCTGCTGTGCATGAGCGCAAGGTGATTAATATTGATGACGCCTATCACCCGGATTATGCCGGCTACGATTTTAGTGGAACGAGAAAGTTTGACGAGCAAACCGGCTATCGCACACGTTCATTATTAACCATTCCAATGACTAATCATGAAGATGAAATTATAGGTGTGCTTCAGCTTATCAATGCAAAAAATCCAAAGAACGACAAAATACAATCCTTTCCGAAAACAGATCAGCAGCTTGCCGAGTCTTTGGCGTCACAGGCGGCAGTTGCTTTAACGAATCAGCGCCTAATATCTGATCTTGAAACGCTCTTTAAATCCTTCGTTCAGCTTGTAGCAACCGCTATTGATGAAAAATCTCCATATACGGGATCGCATTGTCGACGTATTCCGGTTTTAACAATGATGCTGGCAGAAGCCGTACACCGCAATACAGACGGTATGTTTGCCGATTTTAAAATGACTGACGCTGATCGCTTTGAACTTGAAACAGCCGCATGGTTACACGATTGCGGCAAAGTAACTTCTCCTGAATACGTCATTGACAAGTCCACAAAACTTGAAACAATTTTTGATCGTATTGAGTTGGTTGATACTCGATTCGAAGTTTTAATTCGTGATGCAGAAATCAGTTTTTTAAAAAAGCTGGCGAAAACTGAGACAGATCACGAGCGAGAGGAACTGCAGCAAGAGTATCAACGTGTGGTCAAACAACTAAAGGATGAACGTCGTTTTCTGCGCAGGGCAAATATTGGCAGTGAATATATGTCAGACGACGATAGCGCCAGAGTGCAGGAGATAGCAAATCGAGTTTGGTGTAATCCTGATCAGCAACAAGTGCCTTTACTCAACGCTGAAGAAATTTATAATTTGACAATACTTAAGGGCACTTTAACACCGGAAGAACGCACTATAATCAATAATCATATGGTAGCAACAATTAAAATGCTTGAATCTCTACCTTTTCCAAAACATTTAGCGCGGGTGCCTGAGTATGCTGGTGGTCACCATGAACGTATGGATGGCAAAGGGTATCCAAAAGGGCTTACCCGAGAAGAAATGTCAGTCCCGGCACGTATTATGGCGATAGCTGATGTATTTGAAGCACTTTCCGCAAGTGACAGGCCTTATAAAAAGGGTAAAACATTATCTGAGTGCCTGAAAATCATGAAAAAAATGGCACTCGACAATCACCTGGACGCGGATTTATTTAACGAGTTCGTGAGCAATGGCGTTTATCTGGAGTATGCAAAACAATATCTGCATTCAGATCAAATTGATGTGCTTGATGATGAGCCATTGACACCAGTTGTAATGGAGACATAAGCCACAGGCACACAGATTTATTGCGAGTGAAGCTGTTCCTCTGGCACTGATTGCAGTCCTTCTTTCAATACCAGGCACTGAATACCATGCTCACCCAAAACGTATGCGGCAGCGGAACTACGTCGTCCAGTTTCGCAGCAAAGAATGTACTTTTTACCGGGATCGAGAGTTTTTATTTTTAATCGCATTGAAATTAATGGTGAGTTTACAGATTCCTTAATGTGCTTTAGTTTAAATTCGGCAGGCAATCGAACGTCCAACCACTCAGCATCGCCTGAATTCACTTCCGTTAATGCTTCCTCAAAGCTGATATAGTTTTGTAAGGGTTCGTTTAATAAGGATATAAAATCGCTTTTGGCTAGACGAACCAGATTACTTTTACACAGCATGGCGATAGTTGCATTACGTGTACTCTCAGAAATCAGTGCCTCTTCGCCAAAACTGTCACCTGGTCCCAGTTCAGCCAATTTGATGCCTTTTGGGTTCGACGGTGTAGAGCGGGTGACCAGCGCCCGACCACTTTTTATGATGTAAAAGTATTCCCCTTCTTCACCTTGTTTAATTACAACGTCACCGGCTTTGTATTCGACCTGTTGCATACGCATAAATATCGCCTGGATATTAGCAGGTGGTACTTTATGAAACGCTTTGGTATGCAAAAGCTGGGTCATCCAGTCTTCATCAGTTGATTCTTCCTTGCTGTCATCCAGGACCTCTACATGATAAACACCGGTCTGGTTCCAGGTCATCATAATATCGAGCAAGTTTGAATCCAAAGCGATATAGCTACAGTCTGTTGTCGCGCGAGCAGACAACTTGCGGGGCTGGTTATGCGCCAATGGTTGCAGTGCTTCCTCTTTGCCTGCCTCAATTGTTTTTATCAACTGTTTTTCATTCAGCAGTTCCACTTTTCCAGATATAAGGTAGACATGCTTTTTATCCATATCGCCCTTTTTCAGCAAATAGCGCCCGCTATTGATGGTCAGAACATCCGTTTTGCTTGAAATTTCACGCAAATTATCAGGGCTCAGACTGTTGATCGGGATCAGCTTTTTTAGTTGATCAACATCAATGCGTGTACTCATCAGGTCAAATTCCTTAATTATTTAAAGTGTCGGAATACTAGGTGTAGCCACAATTCCCGCTAAGTTACCGGTATGAATGTTGGAAAGCAAGTCGTGTGCAAACCCATACGCGAGGGCACTCTTCTTATGTTGGGATATTTATCGTTTACGGGGCAGAACCCTAATTTTCATCACAAATTGATGCGCCTATTACTCTGCCTTACAATGCGCCATGTTTTTAGCTAATGCACTGGCTTATGGGTAAAGAAAGCATCACCAGAGAAAACCTGGATGAGCTGGGCCGCTGGTATGACAGTATGATCGGTGACGCGGTAAAAACCGCCTTAGCCCCGCTACTTAGCCAAGAGCTCAATAAACTGATGGTGCAGGACGTTTTGTTTCTGGGCGTGGCTGGTTTCGAGCAGAAATTGAGTGGTGCCAATTGTGAGCATGCGATGTTTTTTACGGATGTCGCTTGCGAACACCTGTTGGCAAATGAAGATAGTTATTTGCCGATTAAATCTGAAAGTCAGGAGTGTGTTGTTTTACTGCATGGCCTGGATGTCTCAGTCAACCCACACGCCGTCTTGCGAGAGATGAGCAGAGTTGTGGCGAAAGATGGCTATCTAGTTATTATTGGATTTAACCGCTGGAGTAGTTGGGGGCTGTTGAGACCTGTACGCCGCCTGCTTAACTGGTACTCACAGTGCGTTCCATGGAAACTAAAGTTTTACGGGCTAAGCAGGTTAGCCGACTGGCTGGAGTTGCTGGGTTTTGAAGCGGGTAGAATTCACACTGTGGGCTTCCGGCCCCCGTTCCAGAATCAGCGGCTTTTCAACGCCTTGAGTTTTCTTGATACCCTGGGCAGCCTTGTTTTACATCGATCCGGGAATATTTATCTCCGGGTTGCACGGAAACGAACTATCCCGATAACTCCGGAACCAATGATTTCAAGATTGAGAGCCGGTCTTATAAAGGCGGGAATTCCCAAAACCAGTACTGAAGGAGTTTAGTTTGCCGGATAAGGTTGAGATTTACACCGATGGTGCCTGTCGTGGTAACCCTGGGCCCGGTGGCTGGGGAGTACTATTGCGTAGCAACGGCAAGGAAAAAGAATTACTGGGGGCGGAAGAAAACACCACGAACAACCGCATGGAATTGATGGCTGCCATCGCCGGACTAGAGCAGTTAAAGCGGCCATGCGAAATTGTGTTGACTACCGATTCCAACTACGTAAAAAAGGGTATAAGCGAGTGGTTGCCGCAGTGGAAAAAACGCAACTGGAAAACGGCAGCAAAAAAACCGGTATTAAATGTGGATCTGTGGAAAAGGCTGGAAAAAGCAACGCTTGTGCATCAGATAGATTGGCGTTGGGTTAAAGGCCACAGTGGTCATGAAGAAAATGAGAGAGTTGATCAATTAGCCAATCGCGCCATAGATGAAATGATGATGGAATAGGTGTTGTATGAATCAGAATTTGCGACAGATAGTACTTGATACAGAAACAACCGGCCTGGCTCCTGAAGAGGGTCACCGAATTATTGAGATTGGATGTGTTGAAATACTTAATAGAAGGTTAACTGGTAAACACTATCATCAGTACCTGAAGCCCGATCGAGAAATTGATGTCGGAGCAATAGAGGTACATGGAATAACAAATGAGTTTTTACGCGATAAACCCCATTTCCCAGATGTAGTGGAAAGCTTTCTTGAGTTTGTTAAAGGTGCTGAGTTGATTATTCACAATGCGCCATTTGATGTGGGGTTCATTAATAATGAATTAAAACTCGTCGACAGTAATCGGCCGCAGTTAGATCACTACTGTTCGGTTACCGACACCCTGGCCATGGCACGCAAAATGCACCCGGGACAAAAGAATTCACTGGATGCGTTGTGTAAACGTTACTCAATAGATAACTCACAGCGTACATTGCATGGCGCGTTACTTGATGCGGAAATTCTGGCTGATCTCTACCTGACTATGACGGGTGGACAGGTTGTGTTGCAGCTGGATAAGGAGCCATCGAATAGTGCAGCTCAGAAAAGGAAAAGAAAACAACAAAGTCTCAGTGACATCCGGTTGCTTATACAAAAAGCATCAGCAGATGAACTAAAAGAGCACGAAGCAGTACTCGAACAAATTCGCCAGAGTAACGGTCAATGCGTCTGGGACGACTACATGGACGTAGGAGACTAGTCTTTGCTGGATGGATCCAGCGTATAAGCAGTAAGCGGGAGATTAGTTTTTCGCGCGGGGACGCGTCATATTATTGGTAATCATTCATTATTACTACAAAAATGAAATTTCCTGATTATTAGCCGAGTCCGTTCGGCAATTCTTCACTCGTGCTTCCATGCACTCGGGAAGTAGGACGACTGCATGGTCTAACAAGCTCCTGCAATTTTGACATCACCGCCATCCCTGGCGGCGAGACCAGGAGGTACTAAGCCATGGATGGTTGTAGGTAGAACAATGCAGGAGCTATTGTCGAGAGCCGCGTCGGGAACAGCGGCCGAGACTAGTCTTCGCTGGATGGACCCAGCGTATAAGCAGAAAGATTGACTGCAATTTTAAATTAAACAACGTAACAGAACTTCCGTAAAATTTTTTTTCTAAGGTGTGCTGCAAATATGGTGGGCATACCGACTAGCTAAATACTTTGGTTGCAACTATGAATGATGTCCCCGATTTTGCGCTCGCTGATACTAGCGATTAATTTGCAGTCATATCTAATCGTACTTGAACCAAGCACATCTAAAATACGACGATCTGATTCGAGCAATCTAAAAAGCGCAAGGTTGACGCACGTTACTCGTTCACAGATAAAATAAATGTAAGGCATTGAGAAAAGTTCTTGTAGGGCGAACCTGACAAAAATATAAAAGGGGTGAAGTAAACCTTCCCCTGTTCTATATTTTCAATTTTTAAAGTAGTAGTGGAGTAACAACGAGGATTTTCTCTAGCCCCTTTTCATTATCCTTCGCTTGTCCCGATTCCAGTCACGATTCTTTTCTGTTGCCCGTTTGTCGTGTGCCTGCTTGCCTTTAGCCAGTCCGATTTCAAGTTTAGCTCTACCCTGTTTCCAATACATAGCCATGGGAACAAGTGTATATCCGCGTCTTTCTGTCGCACCAATAAGCTTGTTTAGTTCACTTTTGTGCAATAGAAGTTTTCGAGTGCGAGATGAATCCGGTTTAATGTGGGTTGACGCGGTTGGTAGCGGAGTAAAATGGGCGCCAAATAACCAGGCTTCTGCGTCCTTGATATAAACATATGCTTCTTGCAACTGTGCCTTACCGGCACGCAGGCTTTTTACTTCCCATCCTTGCAGCACCAGTCCCGCCTCGAGTCTTTCCTCAATATGGTACTCATGGCGTGCCTTTTTATTTAACGCAATGGTATTGCTGTTACTTTTTTTATCTCGTTTCTTGGCCATTAGGTTACGATGTAATGATGCTTTACCAGTAAAGGCGCATACCATACGCGCTAACTTTGGATTATTGCAAATTTGGCGCGAAGCAGGCCGCTTGAGCAAGTAATACCCTAAAAATGATGCGCTCAACAAGCATCAATATCAGGTTTGGTACATTAAAAAGCCCAGAAAATGATAAGCCAGAGTTGAGACTGGACGGAGTTTTCTTCAAACTACCGGCTTTTAGATCAAGCGAGATTAAGTATGTCAGCATTTGGCCCCGAAGCCCCAATTGCACGCGGTTTATGGACTTCTCGAGTCGCCTTTATTCTGGCGGCAACAGGTTCAGCTGTCGGTCTGGGTAATATTTGGCGTTTTCCTTATGCTACGGGAGAAAACGGCGGCGGTGTTTTTGTTTTGCTCTATATCGCCTGTGTTTTTCTTATCGGTATCCCCATTATGATGGCCGAAGTGATGCTGGGTCGCCGCGCACAACGCAATCCAATCGATACTATGCGACAACTGGCCCTGCAGGAGCGGCAGTCGGCGCACTGGGCCTGGGTAGGGCGTATGGGTATTGTTGCCGGTTTCCTGATCCTCTCCTATTACTCGGTGGTGGCCGGCTGGATACTCGCTTATATCTTTCGAATGGCTGCCAATATCTTTCAGAGTATGGATGCCGTACAGGTTGAGGGGGTTTTCTCCGCACTAACTAGTGACCCGGAACGGTTGTTGTTCTGGCATACCATTTTTATGGTCACCACTGTGGCGATTGTGGCACGAGGCGTTGAACACGGTCTGGAAAAGGCAGTACGTTACTTAATGCCAGCGTTGTTCGGTATTCTGGTGTTCCTGTTCTTATATGCAATGACGACAGATGCCTTTGTAGATGCTCTGAAGTTTATGTTCGTGCCGGATATCAGCAAGTTTCGCGGTGAAAGCATTCTTGCCGCCATGGGCATGGCCTTCTTCTCGCTCAGTCTGGGTATGGGCGCCATTATGATGTATGGCTCCTACTTACCCAAAGATGCCTCCATAGCCAAAACTACAATAACGGTTGCTATGGCCGATACCGGCGTAGCCTTGCTAGCTGGTATGGTGATTTTTTCGGTGGTCTTTGCCAATAGCATGGAACCGTCGCAAGGTGCCGGGCTGGTCTTTACCAGCCTGCCGCTGGCCTTTAACAACCTGCCGGCAGGTGGCCTGATTGGCACGCTATTTTTTATATTGCTAGCTTTTGCTGCGGTGACTTCCGCGATCTCATTGCTGGAACCACCCGTTGCCTGGTTAGTTGAGAACAAACGCTGGGATCGGGCGCAGGCGGCAATATTGTGCGGTAGCATTGTCTGGATTCTAGGTCTGGGTACCGTTTTTTCATTTAATTTGTGGGCCGAATATAAATGGACCCAGAAACTGGATTTGGGCAAGGTGCAATTTATGCTGTGGGAGGACAAATCCTTCTTCAATATTATTGATTTTCTGACTGCCAATATAATGTTGCCACTGGGTGGTTTATTGATCGCGCTGTTCGCTGCTCACTTAATGCGGCGTGAATCCTGCGAAGACGAACTGTCGATGGGCAATCACCATTTTAATCTCTGGTATTTTGTGTTGCGTTACATTGCGCCGTTTGCGGTTATCATTATTTTTATGAACACCGCCGGGATCTTTCGTATGTTGGGGCTACTTGATTAAGGTATCAAATGTATATTGAAGTTGCTTATGCCTTACCCAACGAGCAAGCAATTATTGAATTGGAAGCGGACGAAAGCATAACGATTGCTATGGCGATCGAGCGCTCCGGTATTCTGGAGCGCTACCCTGAAATTGATCTGGCAAAAAACAAGGTTGGCGTATTTGGCAAGCTTGCCCGTTTAGACGATTCTTTACGTGCTGGTGATCGCGTCGAAATTTATCGTAAGTTGATTGCTGATCCAAAACAGGCGCGCAGGCAGCGTGCTGAAAGAAATAAATAGCCTCAGTCAGGATTAATCAAGACAATCCTTTTGTTGTTACAGTTTTTGCCGCTGCGTTTTAACTTTCGTCAGCGGGGCTATCTTTTTCCTTATAGTTATCCTTGATTCTGATTAATTTGTCATTTTCAAAAATCAGAACCAGGTTTTTTCGAACCGGTTCCTGAAAGCCTCGGCGAGACATGTAGACATAATCCCATCTAGCCTTTGCAAAGGGCTGTACCAGTATTGGCTGACCAATCAGAAAAACGACTTGTTCTTTTGTCATGCCTATATTCAGCCGCTCAATATCCTCATCACGCAAAAGATTGCCCTGACTAACCGGGGCTTTGTGCGGATGAATACAGGAGGGGGTATATAGGACAAAAGTCAGGCAAAATAGCGCAATCAGGACTCGCCAAAACACGGATTGTCTCCATTGGTTTATATCGATAAAAGAATTGGCGATAATAGCACAGCTACAAATGAGAGGACTGACTGTTGGAATCGAGCGAAATAAAAAAAGCCGGATTGAAAGTTACCCTGCCTAGAATGCGGTTATTGGATATTCTGGCCAAAAACGAAGGCGTCCATTTGTCGGCAGAAGAAATATATAAAAAATTTCTGGATTCTGACGAGGAAATTGGATTGGCAACAGTGTATCGGGTTTTAACCCAATTTGAAGCGGCAGGGCTGGTTAAAAGGCACCATTTTGAAAGCGGACAGGCTGTTTTTGAATTAGATAGTGGTACCCACCATGATCACCTGGTTTGCGTGAAGTGCGGCAAAGTTATTGAGTTTTGCGATGATGTGATTGAGAAACGGCAACAAGATATAGCGAAGAGGGAAGGATTTAAGCTGACTGATCACAGTATGGTGCTTTATGGCGAATGTATGGATGACGACTGTAGCGGAAAAAACGATTGACCGTCTGGCTGCAGTCACAATTGATACGCTGTAAACATAATTTCCTTTTTCTGTTTCACGGTATACCCAGTAGCCTGCAATCGCACAGCATTCCAATGACTTTATCTGAATCCGGCAACCCGGAGTGTGGCAATGAAAGCACCCGAATTATTTAGTTTGAGCAACAAAGTGGCCCTCGTTACCGGTTGTAGCCGGGGTATTGGCAAAGCCATGGCTATCGCTCTGGCAGAAGCCGGCGCAGATATTATTGGTGTGTCTGCAAGCCTGGAAAAGGGATCAGCAATTGAGAAGGAAGTTGAAGCACTTGGCAGGCGATTTACGCCTTACCAATGCGATTTTAGCGATCGAGCTGCGCTCTACAGCTGTATAAAGAAACTGCAGTCCGCGCATGCCGTAATCGATATCCTAGTCAATAATGCGGGGACAATTGCGCGTGCTCCTGCCATCGAAACTAGCGATACGGACTGGGACAATATAATTGAAGTTAACTTAAATGCTCAGTTTGTGTTAACTCGCGAAATTGGCAAAGCCATGGCGAAACGTAAAAGCGGGAAAATCATTTTTACTGCTTCGGTACTGAGCTATCAGGGTGGAATAACGGTACCGGCTTATGCCGCCAGCAAGTCCGCCATAAAATCTTTGGTAATGGCCTTGTCTAACGAGTGGGCGGCATTTGGCATCAATGTGAACGCCATCGCGCCCGGTTATATCTCTACAGACAATACCGAGCCCCTGCGCCACGATAAAAATCGATCTGCAGCAATAATCAGCAGAATCCCCCAAGGGCGCTGGGGAAATCCTGAAGACTTTAAAGGGCCGGTAGTATTTCTGGCATCAGCCGCATCAGACTATATGAATGGTAGTACCGTTCTGGTGGATGGTGGGTGGATGGGAAGATAGCAGTATCCTGCTTGTTATCAACTGGCTCTACCGATCATCTCCTGTGCGTGATTGCGCGTTGTTTCAGTAATTTCGATACCTCCCAGCATTCTGGCGACCTCATTCACTCTCTCATTCTCTGATAGCGCAGCGACACGCGTTAAGCTACCTTGCTCAGCGGTATCACCGGTTTGTTTAGAGACAATGAAATGGTTGTGAGCCTGGGAGGCTACCTGCGCCAGATGCGTTACACAGAAAACCTGTCGTTGCTCACCCAACTTTCGCAAATGATTGCCCACAATTTCGGCAATGCCACCACCGACACCTGAATCGACTTCATCAAAAATCAGTGTCGGTATCGGTTCATTACTCGCGGTTATCATTTGAATCGCCAGGCTGATTCTCGACAGCTCGCCACCGGACGCGACTTTGCTGAGCGGTTTCAGGCTTTGACCAGGGTTGGCGCTGACAAGGTACTCAATATTGTCTATCCCTTTAGCTGAACAGCCTGTGCCGCTTTCTAAATCCACTGTTCGTTGTATAACCTCAGCTTTAAACTGACCGCCTTTCATACCCAATGTTTCCATCGAATCGCTCACCGCAGAAGACAGCGTGGTAGCAGCTTGTTCTCGCGCCCGGCTTAATTGCTGTGCAAAATCAAGATAACACTGCCGCAGACGTTCGCATTCAGCGCTCAGGCTTTCAATTCTTTCGTCGGCGTGTTCGAGATCAGATAGCTCGGTTTTGACGGAAGTCATCACCTCAAGTAATTGCTCTGGTTCGACGCGATGTTTACGTGCCAGATCGTAGATAGCACCCATACGCTCATCCAGCCAGTTCAGGCGATTAGGGTCGAGGTTAAGACCTGACAGGTAGTCGCGTAACTGGCCGGCGGCTTCATCAATCTGAATGAGGGCGCCGCTTAGCGATTCTGCGGTCTTGCCCAATACCTCATCATAGCGGCGGCTATCTTCGATTTGCTGATGTTGCTGACTCAGGACATGATGCAAAGACTGGTCGTCGTCATATAGAACGCTCAACGCTTCGTTAGCGGTTGCCAGCAAATTACTGGCATGAGCCAGTTTTTGATGTTCCTCCTGCAATGCTGTCCATTCGTCCTCTGCCAGCGCCAGTTGATCAAACTCATTAGCCTGGAACCTTAGCAGCTCCAATCTGGCAGTACGGTTTTGCTCAGCACTTCTTAAATGATCCAGCCGTGTTTGCTGCCCGCGCCATTCTGTATACGATTGCTCAACCTGCTCAAGCAAGAGCTTGTTATCTGCGTAGTCATCCAGACGCTGCCGTTGGATATCGCGCTTAAGTAAAGCCTGATGCTCATGCTGACCGTGAATCGTCACCATCATTTCCGCCAGCTCGCGCATCGACTGCAAGGTTACTGGAGTGCCGTTGATAAAAGCTTTTGATGGGCCATCCCGGCTAATGACTCGGCGCAGGATACAGTCATTTTCATAGTCCAGAGCCTGTTCTTGTAGCCATGCATTGGCGGCAGCATGCTCGCTGATATCAAAAATAGCGCAGATTTCGGTGCGATGACTGTTTTCACGCAGGCTGCCGCTATCGGCGCGATCGCCCAACACGAGCCCCAGCGCATCCAGTAAAATGGATTTACCAGCACCTGTTTCACCCGTAAGGGCTGACATACCCTGAACGAATTCGAGCTCCAACTCGTCGATAATGGCGAAATTTAGAATGCGAAGATGTTTTAGCATAGACCTAGCGCGCTGAGCCCTGACCGGGTTGTTTGCCCCATCGGAGCTTGGCTCGCAGAATATCGAAAAATTCATAACCCTGCGGATGTAATAACTTGGCCCGGGTTTCGCTGCGGCGGATACGAACGCGATCACCGGCCTGCAATTTGCAGTTGGCCTGACCATCGAAACTGACCTGAGCATCAACGGTACACTCCTGATCTATTGCAATGGTAATGGTCACGCTGGCATCGATTACCAGCGGTCTATGATTCAGTGTATGCGGACAAATAGGCACCAGTGCAATGGCTTCCAGTGAAGGGTGGAGAATGGGGCCTCCGGAAGAAAGTGCGTATGCTGTTGAACCGGTTGGCGTTGCCACGACGATGCCATCTGCGCGTTCATGATTGATGTAGCGGTCGTCGGCAAGCATGTTGAATTCAATCATACGCGCCTGATACTGGTTGTTGACGACCACATCATTAAATGCCATTTGTTCAGCAATTAAGTTGTCTTCCCGCAGCACCTCGGCTTTCAACATTAATCGTTGCTCGGTAATGTAATTGCCCTGCAGTATTTCCTGCAGCGTGCCCAGTAAATCCTCTGGAGATACATCAACCAGAAATCCCAGGCGCCCGGTATTGATGCCTACAATTGGTACCCCATAGGGAGCCAGGTTTCTCGCCGCGTTGAGCAGTGTACCGTCACCGCCGATCACAATTGCAAGATCGGCATCCCGCAATTCTTCAAAACGGTAAAGCGGATCAGTTGTCTCTCCTAACGCACCTAAGCAGCTTTTTTCCGGCAATACAGTGCAGTTTTTCTGTTGCAGAAAAGCGCTGAGACGGACCAGCATGTCGCCTGGGTCAATTTTTACATTACGCACCAGCGCAACGCGATTAAACTCAGTCATAGCGATACCTTGTGATTTGCCGGAATATGTTGATCACGATTCTGGATTCTCTGTTTCAATCAACGTTTTTAGTTTATACAGTATTTCCAGTGCATTTCTAGGTGTCAATTGATCAGGATTAATATCCATTACCAATTTATAGAGTGGATCCTCTGCCTGCTCAGATGTTGAATCAGCCTGTTCGAATAGCCCCAGCTGTTGTTGCGAATCATTCTGCATCCGGGCTGACTGCTGTTCCAGCCTGTCAAGTTGCAATTTAGCCTTTTCTATTACGCCAACCGGCACGCCGGCCAGTTTTGCGACCTGTAATCCATAGCTCTGGTTGGCGGGGCCAGGTTTTACAGCATGCATAAAAACGATATTTTCATGATGTTCTACTGCATCAAGATGAACATTGTTAACGGCTGAAAGCTGATCAGCCAGCGTGGTTAGTTCAAAGTAATGGGTAGCGAACAACGTCAGTGCCTGTACGGATTCAGCCAGTTGCTCAACACAGGCCCACGCTAACGACAAGCCGTCAAAGGTACTGGTTCCACGGCCCACTTCATCCATCAAGACCAGGCTATTGCCGGTGGCATTGTGCAGTATATTTGCTGCTTCGCTCATTTCCACCATAAAGGTCGAACGACCGCCGGCCAGGTCATCGGACGCGCCTATGCGAGTAAATATGCGATCAATAGGTCCAATAGCTGCCTGGCTGGCCGGTACAAAACAACCGCTGTAGGCCAGAATAACTATCAAGGCAATCTGTCGCATATAGGTTGATTTGCCGCCCATATTCGGGCCTGTAATAAGTAGCATTCGATTGTCTGCGTCGAGTTGAATATCGTTTGGAACAAAGGGATCGCTAAGCAGGTTTTCAACAACCGGGTGCCGTCCGTCCCTGATATCGATACCAACTTCATCTCTTAGCTTTGGACGACAATAATTTAAGCTATCGGCCCGCTCGGCAAAACAGGCCAGTACGTCCAGTTGGCATAAGGCATGGGCAATTTTTCTAAACAGATCCGTGCTTTGGGCAAGTTGTTCCAGTAATTCCTGGTACAGCTGCTTTTCTCTGCTTAGAGCGCGTTCTCTGGCGCTAAGCACCTTGTCTTCATACTCTTTTAATTCTGGTGTGATAAAGCGTTCGGCGCTTTTCAGTGTCTGTCTGCGCTGAAAGTGAATCGGAACCTTATCGAGATTGGATTTGCTGATCTCAATATAGTAACCGTGGACCCTGTTGTAATTGACCTTAAGGTTTGAGATACCACTTTGTTCGCGTTCTCTGGTCTCCAGATCTTGCAAGAAACTATCTGCATTGCTGCTCAGCGCTCGAAGTTCATCCAGCTCTGAGTCATACCCGGATGCAATAACACCTCCATCGCGTATCAACAATGGTGGATTATCAATTAACGCTTTTTGCAGCAGGGTCAGCTCTGATTTGGGTTGGGCAAGATTTGTCCTGATTTCCGTAAGCAGTTCCGACTCATCGTCAATGAAGGCGCGTTGAAGTGCCGGCAAGCTAGCCAGCGTTTCCCGCAAGGCCAATAAGTCGCGTGGACGCGCGGTGCTGAGAGCAATTCGCGTGCAGATTCTTTGAATATCGCCAACCGGGTTAAGAGCCTCAGAGACGCTGGCATGCTGAGGTATCAAGGTACTAACCGCCTGCTGCCGATTCTCAATTAGCATTCGATTCGACAATGGCTGACCAAGCCAATGTTTAAGTAGACGGCTACCCATGGCGGTTGCGCAGCGATCCAGTAGCCCCAGCAGGCTGTTTTGCCTATTGCCGCTTAGGTCGCTTTCCAGTTCCAGATTGCGACGACAACTGGCATCGAGCATAAGTGTATCGCCCAGTATTTCGGTAACCAGGCTACGCAGTTGTGGTAAGGCGCCGAGCTGCGTTTCCTGGGCATAATTCAATAAACAGCCGGCGGCGGCAATAGCAACATGCAGCGATTCACAACCAAATCCTCGCAGATCTTTGGTCGAAAAGTGATCAGTTAGATTTCTGTATGCCGTCTCGGGGTCAAAATGCCAGGGTGGGCGACTTTGTATAAGGTAGTCGCTTATAAATGAAACGTCCTCTTCTTCACTAACAAGTACTTCCGCGGGCCTTAGCCTTTCCAGCTCACTGAGTAATTGCTGGTGGCTCGCCAGCTCCAGCAATCTAAAATCACCCGTGCTCATATCCAGGTAAGCCAAGCCAAAACGCTGGTTCAGGCGGTGTATGGCAGCCAAAATAGATGCTTCACGCTCCTGCAGCAAGGCCTCATCGGTAACCGTGCCGGGTGTAATAATGCGGCTGACTTCGCGTTGCATCGGGCCTTTGCCGTCGGCTGATCCGGTTTGTTCGCAAATTACAACGGCTTCGCCCTGTTTGATCAGTTTAGCAATATAGTTTTCTGCGGCGTGATAGGGTACACCGGCCATTGGAATAGGTTGACCAGCGGATTGACCTCGTTGGGTTAAGGATATGCCCAGCAGACGCGCAGCGCGTTTGGCATCATCGTAAAAAAGCTCATAAAAATCTCCCATACGATAGAAAAGCAATGTGTCAGGATGCTTTGCTTTAAGCTGTAAATACTGTTGCATCATTGGCGTATGCGATCGATTTGCGCTTAATTTAGGAGCTTGCGTCATGTACTGCTATCTGGCTAAACAAAGAACGCGCAAGTTTAGCAAAGAACGGAAGTTATTCCTTGCTGGGTCAGGTAATCATTACAACGAGGGGTTGTTTCAGTCGCGCTCAGCAGAGACAATCTCATCATGCAAAATGATTTGTACGAGCTGGCCCAGAGGGCGGGCAGGGTATTATCCAGGCAGAAAATGCGACTCGTAACAGCTGAATCATGTACCGGTGGCTGGATTGCAAAGGTTATTACGGATGTTACGGGAAGTTCAGAGTGGTTTTATGGTGGCTTTGTTACCTATAGCAATGACATGAAGCAGCAACACCTTAGCATTGACAGGGAGGATTTAAGGCGGCATGGGGCGGTTAGTCAGCCTGTTGTGGAGGCCATGGCAGAGGCGGCGCTGGTAAAGAGTGATGCAAACGTGTCGGTAGCCGTAAGCGGTATTGCCGGCCCGGATGGTGGTAGCCCTGAAAAACCAGTAGGCACTGTCTGGTTCGCCTGGGCACTTGATCAACCGCAAACAATACGATCGAAATGTGAAATGCTACCCGGGGATCGTATGCAGATAAGGTATGCTGCTGCAGGCCTAGCTTTACAAGGCATTATTCAGCTACTGGGAGGAAAAAATGAAACAGGTTATCGGTAACGTTTTAATGCTCGCTTTACTCGCAACAGGTTTAAGCTCTTGCGGTGAGGATGCACCGAAAACTCAAGCAATAAAGTTAGATGAACCCTCTGCAGATATTGCAACACCGACGACGGACAGTAATCTGCCAGGTGAGCCGAGTGAAACCCAAGCGGTTAACCCGGTAGAGCAAATTAAGGGTGAAATGGATGCGCTTGAAACTGAGCGCAGCGAAGCTGAGCTGGAAAGACTGCGTTTAACGCAAGAACTGGAAGACATAAACAGGGCACTGGATAGCGTTGTAGAGAAAGAAAAACGCTTACAAACAGAAATAGATCAGTTGGAGGCACGGCTGTAGCTGTGTTGCTCGCACGTAAAAACATGGCTGCTAAAAGCGGTAAATGTATGGGATAATGGCATTGGATTATACTTAAAGTAAATTATTACATTTATTTTATAACATACTGAATATAAAGGTGAAAATGATGGATTCGGATCGTAAAAAGGCGCTTGCTGCCGCATTAACGCAAATTGAGCGACAGTTTGGGAAAGGTTCTGTAATGCGCCTGGGTGACGATTCAAGTTTGCCGGATATCGAGGTTATTTCAACGGGATCTCTGACGCTGGATGTTGCACTGGGTATCGGGGGTTTGCCGAAAGGTCGTGTGGTGGAGATCTATGGTCCTGAGTCGTCAGGTAAAACCACTTTGGCTCTGCAAACTATCGCCGAATGCCAGAAAGCGGGTGGCACTGCAGCGTTCGTGGATGCGGAGCATGCGCTAGATCCGATATATGCCGAGAAGCTGGGTGTTAATGTACAGGAGCTGCTTATTTCACAACCGGATACCGGAGAGCAGGCCTTGGAAATTACCGATATGCTGGTTCGTTCGAATGCAATAGATATCGTGGTTGTTGATTCGGTTGCCGCATTAACGCCTAAAGCAGAAATCGAAGGTGAAATGGGCGATTCTCACATGGGATTACAGGCGCGTTTAATGTCACAGGCCCTGAGAAAGCTCACAGCCAACATCAAACGCTCCAATACTCTGGTGGTTTTTATCAATCAGATTCGAATGAAAATCGGTGTTATGTTTGGTAACCCGGAAACTACAACAGGTGGCAACGCTCTGAAGTTTTATTCCTCAGTTCGACTTGATATTCGTCGCATCGGTGCGATTAAAAAAGGCGATGAGGTAATCGGTAATGACACCCGCGTAAAAGTGGTGAAAAACAAGGTGGCACCACCGTTCCGACAGGCAGAGTTTGAGATATTGTATGGGGAAGGGTGCTCGTTGGAGGGTGAAATAATTGATCTTTCCGTTAAGCACGAATTAATTGATAAATCCGGTGCCTGGTACAGTTGCAACAAGGAACGCATCGGTCAGGGTAAAGAAAACGCCCGAAATTATCTGAAAGAACATCCCGAGCTGAAAGAACGCCTGGAACAGGAATTACGTTCTCGTCTGCTGGTAAAGAAGGTAAATAAAGATGAAGCCGCGGAGCAAGAGGCAGAAGAAGAATCCGCCTAAGAGCGAGTACGCGGTTCGAGAGATTGCGTTAGGTTTGCTTGCTCGCAGAGAACATTCTCGTCGAGAGCTGGTACTAAAGCTAAGAGCCCGCGAGTGCCCTGATAAGCTGGTACAGGAAGCAATTGATAAGTTAAGCGACGAAGGCATGCAATCCGATACTCGATTTGCCGAATCATTTGTACGTAACCGTGTAGATCGCGGTGCTGGCCCCTTGCGTGTGAAAGCTGAACTATTAGCACGCGGGCTTGATGATGAAACAATGGAATCGGCTCTCGAACAATTTAAGGACTGGTGGAAAGATCTGGCTGCTGAAGCTTATAGCAAACGCTATGGCGATGAGCCCGTGGTAGATTACAAAGATAAGACCAAGCGTATGTCTTTTTTACAAAGTCGAGGATTTACCGCTGAGCAAATTAATTATGCGGTTGATAGTAAAAAAGATAGTGAGTGAAAAACAACTAAGTAATAGAAACGATCCGTAATGACAACACTGGCCGAACTGCGCAGCCAATTTCTGGATTACTTCAAAAGCAAGCAACATAAGTTGGTTGAGTCATCTCCCCTGGTGCCCGCAAACGATCCAACTTTGTTATTTACCAATGCTGGAATGGTTCAGTTTAAAGATACTTTTCTTGGACTGGAAAAACGCCCATACCTGCGTGCTGCCAGCAGTCAACGTTGCGTTAGAGCAGGCGGCAAACATAATGACCTTGAAAATGTGGGTTATACGGCCAGGCACCATACGTTTTTTGAAATGCTTGGTAATTTTAGTTTTGGCGATTATTTCAAGGAACAGGCGATTGAATATGCCTGGGAGTTTTTAACAAAAGTGATAGGTCTACCGGCCTCGAATCTCTGGATTACCGTGTATGCCGATGATGAGGAAGCTGCAGACGTCTGGTTAAACAAGATAGGAGTCGACCCCAAACAGTTTAGCCGAATCGCCACCAAAGATAATTTCTGGCAAATGGGTGATACCGGACCATGCGGACCTTGCTCTGAAATATTTTACGACCATGGACCTGATATTACCGGTGGCCCGCCCGGCACGGCTGAGGAAGATGGCGATCGTTACGTTGAAATATGGAATCTGGTGTTTATGCAGTTTAATCGCCAGTCAGATGGCAAAATGGAGCCCTTACCTAAACCTTCTGTCGATACCGGCATGGGGCTGGAAAGATTAGCTGCCGTATTACAGGGTGTGCACAGTAACTATCAAGTGGATTTGTTTCAGAATCTAATTGCCGCCGCTGCCAGGGCAGTTGGTACAGATGATCTAGGCAGCAATTCCTTACAGGTTATCGCCGATCATATTCGTTCATGTGCTTTTATGGTGGTTGATGGTGTGGTGCCTTCCAATGAAGGTCGCGGTTATGTGCTACGTCGTATCATCCGGCGTGCTGTTCGGCATGGTCATCAACTGGGTTGCAAGAAATTGTTTTTTTACAAAATTGTCGCGGCATTGGTTGAAGAAATGGGTGCAGCCTACCCTGAGTTGGCTGCGCAACAGTCCAATGTGGAAAATGCGCTGCGTCAGGAAGAAGAGCGGTTCGCTGAAACGCTTGATCAGGGTATGCGTATATTGAGTGAAGCCATAGCAAGCCTGAAAGGCAAGACTATTGCGGGTGACATCGCATTTAAACTGTATGACACCTATGGATTCCCATTGGATTTAACGGCCGATATAGCGCGTGAGCGTGGTTTAAATATTGATATGGAAGCCTACGAAAAGGCTATGCAGATGCAGCGCGAAAGGGCGCAGGCGGGTAGTCAGTTTAGCGTCGATCAGAGTCAGCGCATCGAACTTGATGCGTCAACCGAGTTCACTGGTTATGATCATTTGCAGGGCGAATCGGGTTTGTTACATATATTGCACGAGAATGAACCGGTGGATAGCCTGCAGCAAGGGCAGCAAGGCATATTGGTGCTAAAGGAAACACCTTTTTATGCTGAGTCAGGAGGGCAGGTTGGCGATCAGGGACAGATCCTTTCTGGAGTAAATGCTTTTAATGTGCTGGACACGCAGAAATTAGCGGATGCCATATTGCATATTGGTGAAGTAACGAATGGTAGTTTTAATCGTGGTGATAAAGTGAACGCGATTGTCGACGCAGATATTCGACAAGCCACCATTGCCAATCATTCTGCTACGCACTTGTTGCATGCAGCCTTGCGTAATGTGCTGGGCAAACATGTCCAGCAAAAAGGTTCTTTGGTAGATGAAAACCGATTGCGCTTTGATTTTTCGCACGGTACTGCCATGAGTAGCGATGAATTACAGCAAGTTGAAGCTATAGTGAATAAAGAGATACTGGCCAATCGCGCGGCCAGCGCTAAGACCATGTCTATGGATGAAGCGAAGAAGGCTGGTGCCATGGCGTTATTTGGTGAAAAGTATGGTGATCAGGTGCGTGTGTTATCTTTCGGCGATTTTTCCATTGAGTTGTGTGGGGGTACGCACGTCAATCGAACCGGAGATATCGGTTTGATGAAAATCATTTCTGAAACCGGTATAGCCGCCGGTGTTCGTCGTATTGAAGCGATTACTGCGCAGAATGCTTTGAACTGGGTGGCGGACAATGATGCTTTACTCAGCCGCTTATCCGATAGCGTTAAGAGTAATAAAGAGCAGTTGGAGTTGCGTGTACAACAAATGGTAGTGCGTAACCGGGAGCTTGAAAAAGAATTGCAGAAGCTAAAAGGCAAGCTGGCCGGGCAATCAGGTCTGGATCTGGCGAGCAAGGCAATTAAGGTAGATGGCGTTAATGTGTTAGCACAAAATCTCGATGGTGCTGATGTAAAAACCTTAAGAGAGGCAATGGACCAGCTTAAGAATAAGCTTGGTTCCGCAGCAATAGTGCTGGCGACTGTTGAAGATAGTAAAGTTCGTCTGGTTGCGGGTGTCACAAAAGACCAGACGAAACGCCTGCACGCCGGCAAACTGGTCAATTTTGTTGCTGAGCAGGTTGGTGGCAAAGGCGGTGGCCGGCCTGATATGGCGCAAGCCGGAGGGACCGAGCCTGAAAAGCTAAACGCTGCTTTATCTCAGGTGGCGGAATGGGTACAGAATCAACTTAGTTAGATTTTTAAGAGGAAAAACAGATATCAAATGGCTCTGATAGTGCATAAATATGGTGGTACCTCCGTAGGTACCGTCGAAAAGATTGAAGCTGTTGCTGAAAAAATAATTGAGCAAAAAAGCCAAGGTCATCAAATTGTTGTGGTTGTTTCAGCAATGAGTGGTGAAACGAACCGCTTGGTTGCTCTGGCGGAAGCGATTACGGATCAGCCTATACCACGTGAACTGGATGTGCTGCTCTCGACAGGGGAACAGGTCACGATAGCATTGCTCTGTATGGCGTTGGAAAAAAGAGCCTGTAAGGCGCGTTCCTATACTGGAGCGCAGGTTCATATTCTTACGGATAACGCACACAACAAGGCGCGCATACGCGAGATTGATGATAGCCGTATGCGCAAAGATCTGAAAAAAGACCGCGTGGTGGTTGTAGCAGGATTTCAGGGCGTAGATGAATCTGGCAATATAACAACGCTTGGTCGGGGTGGTTCAGATACCACGGCTGTGGCACTGGCTGCCGCGCTGAAAGCCGATGAATGCCAGATTTATACCGATGTTGACGGTGTCTATACAACCGATCCAAGGGTGGAACCCAAAGCACGCCGTCTGGAAAAAATCACCTTTGAAGAAATGTTGGAAATGGCCAGTCTGGGTTCCAAAGTATTACAGATAAGAGCGGTTGAATTTGCCGGTAAATACCAGGTGCCGTTACGAGTATTGTCGAGCTTTGAAGAAGGCGAAGGCACATTGATTACATTGGAGGATGAAGAAGTGGAAGCAGCGAGAATTTCTGGCATTGCTTTTAATCGCGATGAAGCACAAATAACTGTGAAGGGTGTGCCGGATCAACCAGGTATTGCCGCCAGCATACTGGTTCCGGTTTCAGAAGCGAATATCGAAGTTGATATGATTGTGCAGAACGTGGCAGGCGATGATACAACCGATTTTACATTTACTGTTAATCGGGCCGATTACCAAAAAGCCATGGAGATATTACAGAAAGTGGCCCGTGATATGGGTGCTCGAGAGGTTGCCGGTGATGAGGCGATTGTTAAAATATCATTGGTTGGTGTTGGAATGCGATCTCATGCCGGTATTGCCAGTAAGATGTTTCAAACACTTGCCGCCGAAAACATTAATATTCGTATGATTTCAACATCGGAAATTAAAATATCGGTAGTGGTCAATCAAAAATACCTTGAACTGGGTGTGCGAGCCCTGCATGCGGCATTTGGACTGGATCAAGATGTGGCGGTTGCTTGAGAAATTTCTGGCGAGTATAGGTAACTACCGTATTGTTCATGGAAGAATACGGGTATAATCCCGGCCTTTCGTCAGTCTAAGATTTTTGAAGGGGTATAGACAGGCGGGAATTGGTGATAGTTGAGTATAAAACTAAGGAGTATGGAGTATGTTGATTCTCACACGACGTGTAGGTGAGACCCTCATGGTGGGAGACGACGTGACTGTGACGGTATTGGGTGTAAAAGGAAATCAGGTGCGGATCGGAGTTAACGCACCCAAAGATATTGCAGTGCATCGGGAAGAGATTTACGAGCGCATCAAACGTGAACAGGTAGCAGATGAGGGTAGTAGCAGCGACTAACTAATATCAGAAACTACTAATACGGGGTTGTTCGCAACTCCAGGTGGTTAAAGTACAAGCTAGTAATCTGTGCTATTTCGGGAGCCCTGCAACTGCAGGGTTCTTGGTTTCCGCATCATTTTTATATCAACTCGTTTGGCGTAAAAAATTCCGATAGAATAGCAACCCGCTTATATCTGGAAAAATCGAGATTGAGCCTGAGAGCAAATTAAATGCACTCAACAGTGGCGACTTCGGTTTATTAGACTTAATTCTTTTTTAGAAACTGAAAGTTTTTTATTGGAGAGATGGCCGAGCGGCTGACAAAATCGTCTGGAACGATTTTGAACAACGAAGCATACTAATAAGTATGCTGAGTTGGCCCCGATAGGGGTGGAGTACAGGGAGGTACGGAATAACGCGCTCCGATGGGAGCGACTTTGATTTATTAAACATTAATTGCTTTAGTAGTACGAACGATTTTTGGAGAGATGTGCCCCGAGTGCAGGGACGCACGAGATATTCTTGCCGGAGGGATGCCGGCATAAAGTCAGTTGTGGGAGATGAATGTTTCCCCGAGGGACCGGGGATATTAACAGGATGTGGGAGACAGGTCTTTGCCGGTGGGATTCCGGCATACGAATAACGCGCTCCACGGGAGCGCCTTCACAAATTAGATTAGGAAATAAAGT
>CAJHXT010000035.1_pt1 | contig 31896 bp, 30 predicted proteins | sample 9198451 | NCBI WGS metagenome assembly CAJHXT01 (sample SAMEA7708326, study PRJEB35096) | sediment metagenome | biome: marine neritic benthic zone biome [ENVO:01000025]; feature: sediment [ENVO:00002007]; material: shallow marine sediment [ENVO:03000034] sea grass bed [ENVO_01000059] ... | reverse complement strand
GTCCAGGCCACCTTCTGTGGTGAGCTCCTCACGTTTTTCCGGTACCAGGCAGACTTCGTCAGGCGCAATCCGGCAGGCAATATCCAGCATCTCATCAGTAACTGCCATTTCCATATTCAAGTGTGTAGTAATGCGCTGTTGCAATAATTCGATATCGCGGTCTTGTATATGCCGGCGATCCTCGCGCAAATGCGCCGTGATGTAATCCGCACCGCCTTTTTCGGCAAGCAGTGCAATTTCGACTGGGTCGGGGTAGTTAACGCCACGCGCCTGTCTAAGCGTAGCGGAATGATCAATGTTAACGCCTAATTTCATAATAAGTAGTTTTTCAAAATTCCAGTAGTTAATGAATAAAGGGCTCTATACGCGAAAGCACCGCATTATCCTAGAAACCTCAGCTGAACTCCAAGTTAGGTGTGGCTCAGGGTGCCTATGGCCCGGCGCAATGAGGCGGAATAGCTAGCTATTGCAACGAATTGCAACAACGCCATAGGCGATCTGAGCCGTGATTTACTTGGAGTAGCTTATAACATACCCATTGAGAAAGCGTATCAATGCCAAGTATTTCTTTTAATTCCAACAACTTACTGATACGCCAATGCGGTCAGCTGGGGTTTTTAGGATTATATAGCCAGTCACAGATTATTTTGCTATTTTCTCAACCTGGTAACGCGAAACACCGGAAATAAGCAGAATAAACTCAGGCGTGGTGAAACCAGCTACTTGACTGCACTGTCACCAGTGCAAAGGACTGAAAGATTCGTGAATCCCAGAAAACTAATAAGAATTCTGCTTTGTCTGCTAGTGACTGGTTTTTTTCTTGCTCACAACCTTGGCTGGCTCAACATTGCCCTCATCAACAAAGCCGAACTCATTAGCTACGATTCACGCCTAAACGCGACTTTACCGAAAGGTATTGACGATCGAATTGTAATTGTCGATATCGATGAAGACAGTCTCTCCTCATTGGGTCATTGGCCCTGGTCCCGAAATATCCTGGCTGAAATTAGCAATACCTTGTTTGACTACTATCAGATCTCAGTACTGGGTTTTGATGTTATTTTTGCTGAGTCCGATACCAGCTCTGGCTTGCAGACTCTGGAGATGCTGGCAAACAATGAGCTGGCAGAAGTTGAGTCCTATAATGAAACATTACAGAGTATCCGCCCCAAACTGGAGTACGACCGGATACTTGCAGAAAGTCTTGCCAATAGAAATGTCGTTTTAGGCTTTGTTTTTGACCAGAATTCGGAAATCCAGAAAGGTGCTCTACCCGTACCAATGGATTCAATCAGTGAACGATGGTTACAGAAATTACCAATACAGGAGCCAAAAGGTTACATCGGGAATATACCTCTACTGCATGAGTTCGCCCCCAACGCCGGTTTTTTTGATAATCCCGTAGTTGATAGCGATGGTATTTTCCGTCGCGTACCGATTATTCAGGTGTATAAGGGTGGTGTTTTTCAGTCTCTGGCTCTTGCCACAGCCAGAGCTGCATTGGGTATGCCGGAAACTCAAATATCCGTGTCATCCATTAAATCAGGAAGTACAAGCGATTACACTGAAATCGAATTTATCAGGATCGGTGATCGTAAAATACTGGTTGATGAACGCACCGTTGCCCTGGTTCCGTTTCGCGGTGCTCACCCTAGTTTTAACTATGTTTCAGCTATTGATATAAAAAATAAGACGATCGAAAAGGAACTGCTAAAAGACAAAATCATTTTAATGGGCTCAACCGCACCCGGCCTTCAAGATATGCGTGCCACACCAGTGCAGGAAGTTTATCCAGGTGTCGAGGTACACGCCAATCTTGTAGCAGGTATTCTAGACGAGTCGATAAAACATATCCCACTATATACACGAGGCTATGAATTACTGGTGCTATTGCTTATTGGCCTGCTAATGACAATTGTGGTCCCGATGTTGTCACCGCAGTGGTCAACAATTCTAACCCTTTCGATTTCTGCAATATTGATACTGGTCAATATGCTGGTATGGAGCAATGGAATTGTACTACCGCTAGCTGCATCATTATTGCTTCTATTAACGCTGTTTCTATTGCAAATGTCATATGGCTTTTTTATCGAATCCAGAAGCAAACGCGCATTGTCAAAAGTTTTTGGTCAGTACATACCACCCGAACTGGTTGGTGAACTAGATCTGAACAGCAGCAATATCAGCATGAAAGGTGAAAGCCGTGAAATGACGGTTTTGTTTTCCGATATTCGTGGCTTCACAACAATTTCAGAGGGACTAAAGCCCAACGAACTTACCCAGCTAATGAATGAATTTTTGACACCGCTGACTGGTGTTATTCATAAGCATCGCGGCACAATCGATAAGTATATGGGCGATGCCATTATGGCTTTTTGGGGAGCGCCGCTAAACGATCCATACCATCAAAAAAACGCGCTACTTGCTGCGCTGGAAATGATCGAGGTGTTAAAAAAACAGGAGAATGAATTTGTGCAACGCGGCTGGCCGAAACTAAAAATGGGAGTTGGTCTCAGTTCGGGTAGCATGAACGTTGGAAATATGGGTTCTAAATTTCGCATGGCATACACTGTATTAGGCGATACAGTTAACCTCGGTTCACGACTTGAAGGTCTTACCAAATTATACGGCTGCAACATTATAGTAAATGAAGCACTGAAAAATGCTTTGCCAGAATTTGAGTTTCTTGAACTGGATAGAGTCAGAGTAAAGGGAAAAGACAAGCCGGTTACAATTTATGAACCACTTGGTTATTCCATAGAAATTGGAAACAAGCTTCGAAACGCTGCTCGAGGCTTTAATAAAGCCTTACACCTCTATCGCGAAAAAAACTGGGATACTGCAGAGCGTGAAATTTTTTCTTTGTCGCAGTCAAATCCCGATAAACTAGTATACAAAATGTATCTTGATCGAATAATGCATTTTAGAAACAATCCCCCACCTGAGGACTGGGACGGTGTTTTTATTCACACCACCAAATAGCTTCAGCTAATTTTCAGATAGACTCGCAGTTTTCGATAGACGTCGATATCAACCATATCTCTAAAAACCGGGATCCTGTATCGCCTTTCATCAAAGTTTATTGTCAGCACTATCATTGAATCCGTACTGATACACTCTGACAAATCAATATCAGCAAAATATGTTTCATGATTTCTTAGCGTGACACCACCTCCTTCATCATAAACAACAATAGCGGTTACTGACACTGGCAATATCAGCAGGGAATATCGGCATATAAAATAGATCGCTGCCAACAGTATCGCGACAACAAGAAAAAATTTAAGTACCAGGGGGACTGGCACATACAATACGCAACTAAGTGCACCGATATGGCTAAGCAACAAAACCACGGTAAGCAAAAACGAGCGGCGTAGTTTAAGCGTTATAGGTGTTTTGAAGTTTTGTGACAACGCCCATTACATCCTTATTATCATAAGTTGATTGCCCAACAATTAACAACCAGAGTTCTGGATCGGCCATATCCAGCATTAACTCGAAAGCCTGTTTTTGCGTTGCATCAGATAAGCTGTAATCTTCTTCAAGATAGTGTAACAACACAGTATCCAGTTCCTTCATGCCACGACGGCACTTCCACCGCAGTCTTTTTATGCGCTTATCCACTTGCAAGCTGAAAAGTAATAATCAACGCCTTGCCATTAATAATTTTTTGGTCTCGGCAATAGCCTTAGCTGGGTTCAAATCCTTCGGACATGTTTTGGAGCAATTCATTATGGTGTGGCAACGATACAGCTTGAACGGGTCTTCCAACGCATCCAAGCGCTCCCCTAATGCTTCATCACGACTATCAACCAACCATCTATAGGCCTGCAATAGAACAGCAGGGCCAAGATAGCGGTCACTATTCCACCAGTAACTGGGGCATGAGGTAGAACAACACGCACAAAGTATGCATTCGTATAAACCATCCAGTTTTTCGCGATCTTCCTTTGTCTGCAACCGTTCATGCTCACCTGATGGAGGAGGCGATTCTGTTTTCAACCAGGGCTCAATTGAAGAATACTGTGCGTAGAAATTTGTTAAATCGGGTACCAGGTCTTTTACTACTTCCAAATGCGGAAGCGGAAAGACTCTAATCGTACCTTTGTAATCGCTAATAGCCTTTGTACAGGCTAAGGTGTTCCGTCCATTGATATTCATCGAGCATGAACCACAGATGCCTTCTCGGCATGATCGCCTAAAGGTTAGCGTTGAATCAATTTCATTTTTAATTTTAAGAATGGCATCCAGTACCATTGGACCGCAGTGGTCCATATCGATATCAAAGCTATCTATGCGCGGGTTTTCACCGCTTTCCGGATCATAGCGATAGACTTCAAAACGTCTTATATTCTCCGAACTATCCGGCGCCGCAAAAAACTTACCCTTTTTGACGATAGAATTAGCGGGCAAATGAAATTCAGCCATTACCTAAACTCCAAAATAAAGTAACGATTACTTCTGTTTAAACCATATAGTGTTCAGCACACGAATGTGCTGACAGCAATCAAATGGCTCTTATTTTAATTGCTGGAGCAAAGCAAAAGTCACACCTTTTGCATTGCGTGCTCTGATAAGTCAGGGACGAACTTATTCAGAGCATAAAAACTAGTACACACGTTTTTGAGGTTGCACAACATCAACCTCATCCGTCAAAGTAAACAAATGCACTGGACGATAATTAAAAGTCACATCACCTTTTTCATTCATTGATGATAGTGTATGTTTCATCCAGTTTGCATCATCACGATCAGGGTAATCTTCACGTGCATGCGCACCACGGCTTTCAGTGCGGTTGGCAGCGGAGTTCATAGTAACCACCGCTTGACCTAAAAGGTTATCGAGCTCCAAAGACTCCACCAGATCACTATTCCAGATCATTGACGTATCATTAATCTTTAGATCGGCGAACTGTTTGTGCACTTCAGCAATCTTTTGGACACCTTCCTGCAATGTTTCGCCGGTACGAAATACTGCTGCATGATCCTGCATTACCTTTTGCATTTGTAAGCGCAAATCGGCGGTACTGCTTTCACCTTTGGCATGACGAATATGATCGAGGCGATCCAGTACCGGTTGCAGGTAAACGCTCGATAAAGGCTTATGCGGTGTACCGGGCTTAATGATTTCAGCGCAGCGATTGGCAATTGCTCTGCCAAACACGACTAAATCAAGCAGGGAATTGGAGCCCAGACGATTGGCGCCATGTACCGATACACAGGCGGCCTCACCAACAGCCATTAGTCCAGGCACAACGCTTTCATCATTCCCATCCTTACAGACCGTTACTTCGCCGTGATAATTGGTTGGGATACCGCCCATGTTGTAATGCACGGTGGGTAATACTGGAATGGGTTCTTCTGCTACATCGACACCAGAAAATATTTTTGCTGTTTCGGCAATACCCGGTAAGCGCTCATTGATCACATCCGGCCCCAGATGCTCAAGATGAAGATAAATATGATCTTTGTCTTTTCCTACACCGCGACCTTCACTAATCTCGATCGTCATCGAACGACTCACGACGTCCCTTGAAGCCAGGTCTTTGGCATTTGGCGCATAACGCTCCATAAAGCGTTCGCCTTCGCTATTACTGAGATAACCGCCCTCGCCTCGAACACCTTCTGTAATCAGGCATCCGGCTCCATATATCCCGGTCGGATGAAACTGTACGAACTCCATATCCTGTAGCGGTAAGCCTGCACGCAACACCATACCACCACCATCTCCGGTACAGGTATGTGCCGAGGTTGCAGAAAAATAGGTACGACCGTATCCGCCTGTTGCCAATACAATCATATGCGCCCGGAACAAATGCAATTCACCGGTGCTTAAATCCCAGGTCAGTACGCCACGACAAACACCATCGGCGTCCATTATTAAATCAATGGCAAAATACTCAACATAAAACTCAGCGCGATGTTTTAGCGACTGCGTGTAAAGCGTGTGCAGTATTGCGTGACCGGTACGATCAGCCGCCGCACAGGTCCTTTGAGCTGTGCCTTTACCAAAATGAGTAGTCATTCCACCGAACGGCCTCTGATATATCTTCCCGTTCTCGGTGCGAGAAAAAGGAACGCCGAAATGCTCGAGTTCAATAATTGAAGGAATGGCTTCCCGGCACATATATTCGATAGCATCCTGATCACCCAGCCAGTCCGAGCCTTTTATGGTGTCATACATATGCCAGCGCCAGTCATCTTCTCCCATATTGCCCAAGGCTGCACTAACACCGCCCTGAGCTGCTACAGTGTGACTTCGCGTTGGGAAAACTTTCGAGATACAGGCTACCGACAAACCTTTTTGCGCAATACCCATTGTCGCTCTCAATCCTGCGCCACCTGCACCGACGACAATAACGTCGTATTTGTGTTCATAGGGTTTATACGCTGTGGTCATACATTAGCTCCAAACGCGATTTTTAATATGGCGAAAATTGATGTCACAGCAATTAACACTTTTAGAAAGTAAACCAATACAATAATAATTCTGCGTAGCCATTGCCTGCGCACATAGTCTTCTGTCACAACGTGCACACCCAGTGAACTGTGATAAGACAATGCGAGCATCAGGCAAATTAAAGCAACACTGTTAACAGGATTGGCAACCCAGCTTTTAATTTGCAGATAATCCGCACCAGCAAGTTGTACTAATCCATATATGACCCAGATGACCAGTGGTATTAATGCAACTGCGGTTAAACGTGTCGTCCACCAATGGGATATACCATCTTTTGCCGAACCAAGGCCCTGTGCCCGCGCCAGAGGACTGCGAAAGCTCATTGCACACCTCCGTAAATCTGGCTGCATGCGGTATACCAGACAAGCACTGTTAGCAACAGGGTTAAGATAATGATCAGATAGCCTGATTTTTCCGCGGCGCTGACTTCCAGGTTCAGACCCACATCCCAAATTAGATGACGAATACCGCTTAGAGTATGAAATATCAGGCTAAAGGTCACAGCAAATAAAAATAGTTGGCCATACCAGGCACTTATAATCGCATCCGCACAGGCATACGATTCTTCACCGCCTGCTAATAACCATAACCACACTGGCAGCAATATGACTGAAACGGATAAGAACATGCCGCTTAAGCGATGCGCAATTGACAACCATGCTAGCATCGGCAGTCGATAAATCTGCAAATGTGGCGACAAGGGTCTGTTATCTGTATTCACAGCGAACCTCTATAACTATGTTTTGATATATTGACTTGATGAGTGACTTAGAAATCAATACAACGCCCTTTCTTTTCCCAGTCACCGTATCGAGTTGGTTCGGGGCCATCTGGTCCACCAATTTCAGTTATTTCTTGTTCTTCCTGGCTCGATTTTTTGGGTTTAAATGTTTTGACCACCGCTGACTCCTGATCGGAGTGCGCGTGTTTCTGGGGGCTTTTAGATTCGTAACTCATGTATGGGCTCATTCTCAGCGGATTGTCATTGTACTTTAGCACCACTCTTTTTCAACCAGAGAGACCCCCAAATCATGCAAAGGTTTCCGTATGCATTAACGGGGTATCAATCCTGAAGCCACTAATTATTCGGTTGGGAAAGAGAGGCTCGCTGATCTTTTATTTTGCAAATCTGATTATTGACCAAAACAAGATAGAAAATGCTCGTTAAAACTGGCAGTTTGCCCCAAAACACGGTTACTTGAGAAACTGCCTCATTTATGAAATGCTGCGGCTGCAAAAACCAGAGGACAGCTTGAATGAATCCGATTTGGCAAGACTTCTTAATCGCTCGGGGTGCAGGCTTTACGAACAACATACTCCAGGGATTTAACCACTCCAGTAGCCCTGTCCATGCGAACGAATCGGAAAATTTGCTGGTAGATCTTAGCGATTTGGGTTTAGTGCAGATTAGCGGCGAGGACTCTGCTCAGTTTCTGCAAAACATCCTAAGCAATGACATTAATACCATCGATTCGTCGAATAGCCAGCTAAGCAGTTTCTGTACCGCCAAAGGTCGTATGCTGGCGATTTTTCGTATCTTTAAATATGACGATAGCTTTGTTTTGCGTATGCCACGTGAGCTTATTGATCCCATCAGTAAACGTTTACAAATGTACGTTTTGATGTCGAAAGTGAGTTTACGAAAACTGGATGACTGGGTGGGTATCGGTATCAATGGACCAAATGCCACGGCAATTCTAAACGATCATTTCAAGCTCAAACTAGGAGCTCCCAACGCCGCAGTACAACATGATGACATTTCAATTATGCGTCTACCGGGCCAGGATCGCTATGAGCTGTTTGCACCCATTGAATCAATTAAAAAGTTCTGGTTACTTGCTGAAGCAACATTGTCACCTGCACATGATAAACACTGGCGTTTGCTGGACATTAAAAACGCGATCCCGACAATTTACACAGCAACCAGCGAACACTTTGTGCCGCAGATGGTTAATCTGCAACAGCTTGATGGCGTAAGTTTTAAAAAAGGTTGTTATCCCGGTCAGGAGGTGGTTGCGCGTATGCAGTACCTCGGCAAATTAAAACGCCGCATGTATCTCGTTCAGCTTGAAACGGATACAGTACCGCAGCCCGGCAACGGTATTATTGCGGTGGATGGCGAAAAATCACATGAAGCTGGAGAAATTGTCGATGCCTCACTGCTGGATGGCAAGGTACTCGCGCTGGCCGTGTTACCTATAGCCAGCACGAACAAACCGCTACACCTGACTGATGCAGCCGGACCCCGACTAAAACTACTGGATCTCCCTTACGCCTTGCCAGAACCCGAGCAACAAAAGTAACTACAGCAAATCCGCGATAGCCTCACGTTCCTGCAGCAATTCCTGCTCGGTGGCTTGCATGCGCGCACGGCTAAAATCATCTATTTCCAGCCCTTGCACTATCTGGTACTGACCATTGCTGCAGGTCATCGGAAACGAATAAACAATGCCTTCTGCAATGCCATAGCTGCCATCGCTGATTACGGCCATACTGACCCAGTCATCTTCATCAGTGCCTAACGCCCAATTTCGTATATGGTCTATGGCGGCCGACGCTGCTGAAGCAGCGCTTGATGCACCGCGTGCTTTAATAATCGCCGCTCCCCGTTGCTGTACGGTGGGAATAAAATCATCTTGGTACCAGCTTTGGTCAACCAGTTCGCTGGCAGCCTTGCCTTTCACGGTGGCAAAACGGATATCCGGATACTGCGTAGCCGAGTGATTGCCCCAAACCACCATACGCCGTATATCATTAACATGACTATCGGTTTTCTCGGCCAGCTGATTCAACGCCCGATTATGGTCCAGTCGCATCATGGCACAGAAATTTTCCGGCTTAAGCTTAGGGGCATTTTTTAACGCGATCAGCGCATTAGTGTTTGCCGGATTACCGACGACCAGTACTTTTACATCTGGACTGGCGTTGTCATTTAAGGCTTTACCCTGCACTGAGAAAATGGCTGCATTACCTTTTAGCAGGTCAGAGCGCTCCATGCCGGGACCTCGAGGTTTTGCTCCCACCAACAGGGCATAGTCAGCAGCTTTAAATGCTTCTTCAGGACTATCTGTTGCCACAACGCCCTGTAACAAGGGAAACGCACAATCGTTAAGCTCCATTACCACGCCATTTAACGCATCCATTGCCGGTGGTATTTCAAGCATCTGCAAAATGACTGGCTGGTCCGGCCCAAGCATATCGCCGGCAGCAATACGAAATATAAGTGAGTAGCTGATTTGGCCAGCCGCCCCGGTGATGGCGACGCGTACAGGGGGTTTCATCATTTAATCTCCAAATATCTATCAGTACAGGGGTAGATCCATAAACTGACTACCAAGATCATCAATCTGGCTTGTAACAGCTCAAGAACCTAGTAAATAATAGTTGCGTGAATGGCATAAGGGAACCGTTGATTTATCAGAGCGTTACAAGCTGCATAATCATCAATTTCAGTCGCAGCTTGTGCAACTCAGCAGCAAACCGATCAGGAATATTCATTTCACGCCGCGGGGTATTGTACTGATTTGTAGAGTAATGTCGAAAAGCAGCTCGCCCGTCTGATTTACCTGGTCTTTGTACCAGGCATTGGTACAGTTAATTTATTGTGCTGCCGCTGGTGCTTGATCCACTCTGACTTCAACCGGCATCTGTTCAAGAGCACGTTTGCTCTTCTCAACAATTTCCACAAATGCGCGAGGATCGGCAGCGGAGAGCACCACTACTACAACCCGTCTGTTCTTATTTCGGCCCGCTGATGTCAGGTTATTTGCAACAGGCCGATGCTCGCCATAACCTATCGCGGCCATGCGTTCGGGTCGTATCCCCTGCTGTCGGAACATACGAACCACTGCTGCTGCTCTGGCCGTGGAAAGTTCCCAGTTAGATGGATAGGTTTCGTTGCTTATGGGCCTGTTATCAGTAAATCCTTCAATATGTATCGCATTCGGAAACTTATTCAGTATATCTGCAATCACTTCTAAAATCGGTGCTGCATCGGGCGCCAAACTCGCCTTACCACTGTCGTATAAAACGCTGGCATTAATCTCTATTTCCAGCCTAATTGGCGACTGCTTGATTGCTATCAACCCCATTTTTATCCATGGTTCCAGTGCCGCTTTAATCGAGTCGGCCATACTTTTTATGCGCAGATCTTCGGTTGGAGGCTCAGGAGGGCTTGCCTCTAAAGCGCGTTTAGCCGCTATTTCCGGTTTAACGATAAATTTTTCCGGCGGTAATGATTGCGCGGTTGATGGTTGTTGAGGTTTGGCCAGCGCCTGAACTATGGACTCGGACAATACGCGATATTTGCCTTCGTTCTGAAAAGCAGAAACAGCGTACATCACCACAAAAAATGCAAATAAAAGTGTAATAAAGTCCGCATAGGAAACCATCCAGCGATCTTTTGATATATGAGATTTGGTATCGTAATGGGTTGATAATCTGCGGCGCATGGAATCCAACTACTTAACTTGTGTATTGAAATAACCGGATAAACGACTTTCAATGTTTCGTGGATTCTGCCCCTCAGCAATTGAAACTATGCCATCCAGTAATAGCTCCTTAAGCTGAATTTGTTCGGAAACGATTGTGCGAAGTTTACTGGCCACCGGTAGAAAAAAGAGGTTGGCAAACCCTACACCATATATCGTCGCCACAAATGCCGTGGCAATACCCGCTCCCAATTTGCTTGGATCTTCCAGGTTATTCATCACATGCATCAAACCCAGGACCGCACCGAGAATACCAATTGTCGGGCAGTAGCCACCCATTCCTTCATAGACACTGGCTGCTTCATGACCAGACTTTTCCCTCGCTATCAGATCCACTTCCATTACAGTTCGTATCGTACCCGGCTCCTGACCATCCACCAGCATTTGCAGAGCTTTCCGTACAAAGGGGTCTTTTTCTCTCGATACAAAAGCCTCCAAACCCAACAAGCCTTCACGCCGAACCATATGACTCCAGCGGACAATATTCGCAATAATGACTTTGCCTTCAGAACGCGGCGGAACAATAACCCATTTGAATAAATTGATTGCATGACGAAATACACTTAGTGGAGTTTGCAGCAGAGTGGCGCCCAGCGTTCCACCTAATACTATAAATAAGGCGGCAACCTCCCACAGCGTACCGGTATCACCACCTTCTAAATAAAATCCACCCAAGACAGCAAGAATGCCGATCATGAGTCCCATTATTGTTAAGGTGTCCAGTCTTTGCATGCATTATTAGTAAAGGTATTAAAACCTTTTTTTCTCTTAATGATTATGAAAAATTTGTTTTAAGCTCAGCACTCGCCTACACCTAATCGTCATTGCGTATCCATTCACTCATCCTGGCACGCAATCGCACTAACGCCTCTCCATGGATCTGGCAGACACGCGACTCACTGACGCCAATCACTTCACCAATTTCTCTTAAGTTAAGCTCCTCGTCGTAATAAAGAGACATAACAAGTGCTTCACGCTCCGGTAAATTAACGATTGATTCAGCAAGTGCATCTTTAAATCGGTCTTTTTCCAGATGCTGTAGTGGCCCGTCTTCTAAACTGGCAGCCGTGTTTTCATGTACATCGTCTGAATCACTGGGACCATCAAAACTGAACATTCGCGCACCGGTTGAGTCAGCAAGAATATGGTGATATTCACTTAAGGTAACACCAAGTTCATCTGCGACTTCCTGATCACGCGCATCCCCACCTTTGCGGTTCTCCACTTTACGCATAGCCTCCACCAGTTCACGCTGCTTACGATGGACTGAGCGTGGCGTCCAGTCACCGCTGCGCACTTCGTCCAGCATGGAACCACGTATGCGTATACCGGCATAGGTTTCAAAACTCGCACCCTGAGTTGCATCATAATTCTTTACAGCCTCGAGCAAACCCATCATGCCGGCCTGGATCAAATCCTCAACCTGAACATTTGCCGGTAACCGCCCCATAAGGTGGTATGCGATTTTCTTTACCAATGGCGCATGTTTAAGTAATAGTTCTTCATTATGCATTTCATCAACGTTTGCATACATTGCATAGCCGTTCATGACACACTCCTTGCCTCTGATCCCACAAGACGCTCAAAGAAAAACTCAAGACGCCCGCCGGAAGTACTGGCTATAGGCCAACTATCAATTGCCGAAGCCAATTTCATAAATGCACTGGCGGATCGACTGCGCGGAAACGCATTCGCTACCGGCCAGCGACGTTGTACGGCTTTTCGTAAATATTCATCGTTGGGTATCATGCCGACGTAATCGAGCGTTACGTCAAGGAAACGATTGGCTACTTTAAGTAGCTTGGTGAAAAGCTCCTGCCCCTGCGTTTTCGATTGCACCATGTTCGCCAACACGCGGAATCTGGATAATCCCTGTTCGCGATGCAGAACCTTTATCAATGCATAAGCATCGGTTATAGAAGCTGGCTCATCGCAAACAACAACAATGACTTCGTTGGCCGCACGGCAGAAACTCATAACATGATCACTAATTCCTGCCGCGGTATCGATTACCAGTGTATCCAGGCCACCACGAAATTCGCTAAACGCATAGATAAGTCCGGCCAACTCTGTTTCAGTTAACCTGGCCATGCGCTGTATACCTGACGATGCTGGAATAATCTGAATATCCGATGGACCCTGCATAACCACATCCTGCAGCGAGCAGACTCCATCCAGTACATGTGAGAGATTGTATTTCGGTTGTAGACCTAACATGACGTCAATGTTTGCCAGCCCTAAATCTGCATCCATTAACATTACACGTCGATCTCTATTCGCCAACGCGACCGCCAGGTTAATCGACACATTGGTTTTACCCACACCACCTTTACCGCTGGTGATCGCAACTACCTGTACGGGTGATTCTTTTCGATTCGATGTTGCCATTTCATCCATGAAACAACTGCTCCCTATTTAAATACTACACTGCAATCCTTGCTACGCTATTGCCATAACGAATAGCCATAATGTCTTCATCCGGCTGACATTGTTTTGCTTTCGATAAAGCCACTGCTTTACTCAATAACAACGACACTTTCGCCGATTGAATATCTTCGGGTACACGGTGGCCATGAGTAATATAAGAAAGCGGAAGTTTATGGCTGGCTACAACCGTCAATATGCCACCAAGACTCGCCGCTTCATCAAGTTTGGTCAATATGCATCCGCTGAACTGAAGATCTTTGTATGTGCGGACAATCTTGTCCAGCGCGGCAATCTGCGCATTGCAGGACAAAACCAGATAGCGCTGAATAGCAATTCTCTTATTGAAAAGTATAGTTCGTTTCGGACCACTGTAACTATGATTTGGATGCCATCCGGCAGTATCAATTAGAATCAGTTTTTTCTTGCGAGTACCTGTCAGTATCTCGCGTAACTCGTCATCATCTGCCGCCGAAACAACGCTAATACCCAATGCGCGGCCCAACCCCAGCAACTGTTCCTGAGCGCCAATTCGCTGATTATCGTTCGCAACAAGCAATACACTGTGATTACCATGCCGATCTGCAAACCGGGCTGCCAACTTGGCCGCTGTTGTGGTTTTTCCAACTCCGGTAGGACCGATAAGCGCGACAATACCACCACGCCTCATAATGGCATCATCAGTGACGTGCAAACGATGGGCCCATACACCCAGGGCGCGGCGCCAGGCCTGCTCGGCATCCATTTCGCCACTAATGTTCTGAATGATTTCCTTACTAAACTGGCTGCCTAATCCCAGCGCTGTAAGCTGCCGTAAAATATTGGCTTTGTTTGGTGATTCACTACAGCATTTACCCCATCCCAGGTAATTAATCTGATTCTGCATCATGCTACCCAGTGTATGTAACTCACGGCGTACATCAGCAATCAGAGGCTCCTGCATTTGAACGACATCTGCCTTGGTAACAGCTGCTTCAATTTGCCTGTTTTGGGATCGAAAAGCGTCTGCTTGTGCAGATGCATAATTCCGTGAAGCATAATTTGCAGGATAAGTTTCAGTATTGTTGTTAAACAAATCAGGTAAAGCTTGCTGCAGGGCAACATTTGAAGCACTAATTTTAGGTCCCGTTGCATTGGCGCTTAATGTGGCAATCACATCCGGGTCGTATTCGGTACCAACAATTAGCTCAACTCCGTTTATTGTCTTGCGGTTAGCCAAAATGACGGCATCTTCTCCAAGTGCCTTCTTCATTTTTAACATCCCGCTACGGATGTCTTTTGCAAAAATCCTTTTTACTTTCATTCTCGCCTCCGTGCCTATTGGCGATCGCAGTTCCTTTGCTTAATATTGTTTCAAAGGTCTCACGACCCGATGCAAGCTATTCAATCTTGCTGACTATGCTGCTTCGGTGCTATCCGTGTTGCCCAATGCAGCAGTAAATTCGCCACCTATGCTTGCAATAACTCGTATTCGTTTATTCTCCACCACCTCGTTATAGGCCAGTACGTGCAATCCGGGTATTGAGTGGATAAAGAGTTTTGCCAACCATGGTCTGAGCTGTGGATTAACCAGCAAAATTGCTGGTTGTCCGATGGCCTCCTGACGCTGGGCCGTTTCAAATAATGAGCGTTGTATGCGCTCTGCAAAACCCGGTTCCAAACCCACACCTAATTGCGAGCCTGCTGTTAAAGACTGGAGCAATATTCGTTCCAATTCAGGATCCAGAGTAATAACTGGAATTTCCTTGGTCATACCCGTTATTTGCTGCGAAATAAGTCGTCTTAAAGACACCCTGACGGCTGCCGTTAGAGCGTCAGCGTCTTGACTGCTGGTTGCATGGTCCGCCAAGGTTTCGGCGATTGTGCGCATATTGCGTACTGGAATGCCTTCCTGCAGCAGATTCTGCAGAACACGCACCAATGTCGCCATAGGTAAGGCTTTTGGTACCAGATCTTCAACCAGTTTCGGTGCGGCCTCAGACAAGCTGTCCAGAATATGCTGAACTTCCTCGTAGCCCAGCAATTCATGAGCGTGCTCCTGCATTATTTTACTCAGGTGCGTGACAATAACCGTACTGGGGTCGACAACCGTGTACCCCTGCGTCTGGGCATGATCGCGCTGAGACGGATCAATCCATACTGCTTCCATGCCAAATGATGGATCCCGGGTCACAACGCCTTCCAGCTCACCGAAAACATTGCCTGCATTAATAGCCAGTTCTTTATCAGGCTGGATATCACCCTCACCCTCTGGTACACCCAGTATGGTCAGCCGGTATCGATCCGGCGGCAAATCCAGGTTATCGCGAATATGCACTGGCTGAATTAGAAAACCGAGATCCTGTGACAGTTTGCGCCGCACGCCTTTAATGCGATTCATTAGCTGACCGCCACGATTCTTATCAACTAATGGAATTAGGCGATAACCGACTTCCAGACCGATAATATCGATGGTACGCATATCATCCCAGCTAAGATCAGTCGGTTGGGTGACTGGTGGAGTCTCCTCAGATTCCGGCTCAACCTCGACCACGGGTGCATTGGCTCTCTCTCTAATCTTTAATCCAATATAGGCCATAACCGCGGCAGCGGACAAAAACGCGAGATTGGGCATGCCTGGTATTAAACCCATTCCACCGACAACCGCAGAGGTAACAAGTAAGGCTTTGGGGTTGGAAAATAACTGATTACTAAACTGCACGCCCATATCTTCTGAGGTCGAAACGCGAGTAACGATTATTGCCGTTGCCGTGGATAACAGTAGTGAAGGAATCTGTGCTACCAGGCCATCACCCACTGTCAACAGCGTGTAAAACTGCGCTGCGTCGGCAAAAGACAATCCATGCTGCCCCATACCCACCGCGAAACCACCAAGGATATTGATAAACAGAATAAGTATGCCCGCTATGGCGTCGCCGCGTACGAATTTACTGGCGCCATCCATAGAACCGTAGAAGTCAGCTTCGTGTGCAATTTCTTCGCGCCGCAGTTTGGATTGTTCCTGCGTCAGGATACCGGCATTGAGATCTGCATCAATCGCCATCTGCTTGCCGGGCATGGCATCCAAAGTAAAACGGGCACTCACCTCTGAAACTCTGCCAGCACCTTTTGTGACAACAACAAAATTAATAATAACAAGAATGGCAAATACAACCAGACCAACGGCATAGTTGCCACCAATTACAAATGCACCAAACGATTCAATGACCGAACCCGCTGCTGAAGTACCGGTATGACCCTGCAGTAGAACAACACGAGTGGAAGCAATATTCAGTGCAAGCCGTAACATGGTGGTGATTAGCAGAACGGTGGGAAAAACTGCAAAATCCAGTGGTCGCAATGCGTAAATAACAACCAGCAACACAACCAGTGCCAGCGATATATTAAAAGTAAACAGAATATCCAGAGCAATCGGAGGCAGTGGAACAACAACCATAGCCAGAACAATAATCACCAGAATCGGAGCGCCCAAACCGTTCTTGGCCATTTCCTTTACAAAGCTTACTATATTTGTCAGATCCATTGACTGTATTACTCTATTTAAGATTAATAACTAGCTTTAAAAATTGGCGCATCACTAGTGATACTTGCGACGCGTCATTTCCTCCGGTACCGGAAGGTCTTCGGGTTTAACAGGCTCCGGCTCGCCATAACGTCTGGCACGATCAACCTGATATACATAAGCCAGCACCTGTGCGACTGCAACATACAATGCGCGTGGAATTTCTTTACCAATATCGGTACTAAAATAAATTGCGCGCGTCAAAGCTGGTTCGGTGTAAACATGCACCTTATGATGCTCTGCAATTTCACGAATTTTGGAGGCTATTAAATCCGTACCCTTGGCGAGAACCCTCGGTGCGACGGTTTTTTTATCATCATACTTCAGTGCAACCGCATAATGCGTTGGATTCACGAGCACGACATCGGCATCGGGCACATCATTCATCATGCGACGATGAGACATTTCTCTTTGAATCGCCTTGATACGACCACGCAATTCAGGGTCGCCTTCCGTCTGTTTTAGCTCGTCTCTAACTTCCTGGCGAGTCATACGTAACTTACGGTAGTAGTTCCATAGCTGAAACGGCACATCCACTGCTGCCACAACAAACAAGGCAATGCATAATGAAAGCGCGGCAATAATAATCAAACTCATAGCTTGACTCATGGCCGCACCAACACTATCGAAACCCAGTCGGATCATCGTATTAAAAATAACTCGAATAGCGATAATCGCAGTGAAGAGCAGCAATGCAAACTTAATAAGTGCTTTTGCAAGCTCCATTAATCCCTGCGGACCAAAGACTCTCTTTAGGCCTTTAATGGGATCGAGTCGTTCAAGTTTCAAACTCAGTGTCTTGAAAGTTCCTACCCAGCCGCCCAACGCAAGGGGTGCTGCAACAGCAGCAAAATACATAACAATAAAAAATGGAGCCAAAGACCAAAGCGTCTCATATAGGCTTTTCAATAAATATGTAAAGTTTGTGTCCAGGTCGTATATTTCCGCGCGGGATAAAGTCATAACATCGGTTGCTGTTTGCTGAATTCCAGTCACCATATGCGGACCAACAAGTAGCATACTGGTAGCTGCTACCGTGATAATCATAGCGGTGCTGAGTTCTCTTGAGCGTGCGACATTTCCCTCTTCGCGTGCATCATGCAACCGCTTTTGCGTAGGTTGTTCTGTTCGATCCTGTGTGTTGTCGCTTTCTGCCATATCAGTTTGCTGCAGTTAATACGCGCATAAAATCAAATCCACGATTTAACAAGAGTTGAAAGGTGGGTAGAAAAACCGGCATTGCCAGTAACATAAGTATGAAACCGATGGTCATTGTTGCAGGAAAACCAACGGCAAAAACATTAAGCTGTGGTGCGGATCGCGCAATAACACCCATTGTTATATTTGAAATCAGCAATCCGGTAACAATGGGTACTGCAACCAGTACCGCGCCAATAAACATGTTTGAGGCCCAGCTTAGAAGCGACCAGGTAAACAAGCTGTCAAAGTTCCATTTCGCTACAGGCAGGGTATAAAAACTTTCGTTAATTATTGAAAACAAAACCAGATGACCATCCAACGCCAGAAAAAGCAGAGTTGCAGTTATCACGAATAGCTGGCTGACAACCGGAACCTGCACGCCGTTCTGTGGATCAACCATTTGCGCGAATCCCAGCCCCATTGTCATAGCTATTGCTTCACCCGCGATGGTCACGGCATTGAAAACAAGTTGTAGTACAAATCCAATAGCTATACCAATTAGTATTTGCTGGATCAGCATTGAAATGCCAACAAAAGAAAAAAGCTCGTAGGCTGGTAGTGCAGGCGTGAATGGAAAAATAACCAGCGAAACAAGTAAGGCGGCCACCAGACGTATTCTTACTGGAACCAGGCGACTGCCAATAACCGGCGCAATGGAAAACAGTGCGCCTACTCTGGCAAAAATCATAAACCAGTCATCGAGCCACTGTTCAATTTGCGCTACAGTTAAAACCAGAGCGTCCATTGCTGTTTACCCAATCAAGCCAGGTATATCACGGATCAAGCGCTGACTGTAGTCAATCATAGTCTGCAAGATCCATGGGCCAACCATAAACAAGGTTGCAACCAAAACCAGAATTTTCGGTATAAAACTCAGTGTCATTTCATTAATCTGGGTTGCTGCCTGAATCATGCCTATCAACAATCCAATCGCCAAGGCCGATAGCAACAAAGGTGAACCCACCATTAGTAAAACAACAAGCGCCCGCTGGGTAATATCAACGACTGTATCGGGTGTCATTTTTTCTTCCCTAAGTCACGATATAAAAACTGGACGCAAGAGTACCAAGCACCAGCGACCAACCATCTATCATGACAAATAGCATTAATTTAAAAGGTAATGAAATAATCAATGGCGACAACATCATCATGCCCATAGACATTAAGACGCTTGCAACAACAAGGTCTATAATCAAAAAAGGAATAAACAATAGAAATCCTATTTGAAAAGCTGTTTTCAATTCACTGGTAACAAAGGCCGGCAATAGAATTGAATATGGGATTTCACTCTGCTGTTCTACCGGATCATGTCTGGCAATTTCCATAAATAAACCAAGGTCTGATTCCCGCGTTTGACCCAACATAAATTCACGCATTGGTTCACCTGCCTTGTCTAATGCGTCTTTTGCCACTATCTTCTCATCCATATAAGGCTGGACCGCGTTCGCATAAACATTATTGAGTACCGGTGACATTACAAACAGACTCATAAACAGCGCCAGCCCGATAATAATTTGATTGGATGGTGTTTGTGCCGTGCCAATCGCCTGACGCAATATTGCCAATACAATCACAATCCTTGTAAAGGATGTCATCATAAGTAAAAAAGCAGGTAATAGCGTAAGCGCTGTCATTAATGCTAGCGCTTGCAGAGTTAGTGTGTAACTTTGACCTTCGGCGGTGCTTTGAATAGTAATAGCCTGCAAACCAGGCTGCGCATCAACTGCTGGGTGACATAGCATCAGAAACAACAATACTGCCAGAAGCGATTTAGTCTTCACTGATTGCTACCGCCAGAAGAGAAGCGTTTTAATATCCCGGCAAAACCGGATGAGTTTTCAAAACCTGTTTCTTGTTTTGCTGGTGGATCCTGCACTTCTCTGGGATCCAGTTCCATTAAGGCATTGATCTGATTTGCTGTAACACCGATCAACAATCTATGCTGATCAGTTTGAACAACAATCAGTTTTTCTTTATTGCCCAATGTTAATACTGATTCTAATCGGATGTTTCTGTTGGAAGAAGTTGAAAAACCACTAAATCGGCGATACATCCACGCCATTGCGGCGATAGAGCCAATTACAAATATCAGGCCGGCTATCATTTTGAAAAACTGTAAGGCGTGTACAGGTTCCTGCGTAGCAGCCAGAGAGGCATTGCTTAACAGAATCAGTGCGGACGTTGCGAAGATATAAAAGCAACGCTTACTAATCTTACGATTCATCGCGTCCCCTCCTTGGGTTCGCATTGCCGTTATTTTAGTGGCTTAACCCGCTCCATTGGATTAACAACATCAGTTAATCTAATTCCAAATTTGTCATCAATAACAACCACCTCACCGTGGGCAACCAGAGTGCCATTGACCAGGACATCCATATGTTCGTCTACCATACGATCCAGCTCAATGACCGACCCCTGACTGAGCTGCAGTAATTCACGAATAGTTAAGGTTGTACGACCCAGTTCCATAGACAAAGTAACCTTGACGTCTTGCACGACATCAAGGTTTTTTCCAAGATCACCGGAGCCACTGGCTTGATTTTCAAGATTTTCAAATTGTGCGTTCGCTTCCATGCTTCTGCCTCATATAATAATCAATCAACTTCGATGCCACTGCGTTAATCGAACTGCAGCCGCCTGATTGGACATACCTACCCTGCCTTCAAACAGAGGTACTTCTTCACAACAAACTTCCGTCGTTTCTTTCATGTTTACCGGAATAAAGTCACCTGGTTTCAGAGAGAGCAGCTCCCCCAGAGAAATGTCAGTTTCAGAAAATATTGAACTGATATCTATTTCCACATCACCCAGGCTGGCACGCAACATTCGCCGCCAGCTTTCATTCGACTCCACGTGCTCTTTCCGGACTCCTGACGCCAACACCGGACGCAAGGGTTCAAGCAAGGCATGTGGAATAATCATATGTAACTCACATTCGGTGCTGTTCAGCTTTAACTTAAATCGTGACGCTACAACGATCTCGCTGGAATCGGCCAACCCAGACATCTGACCACGGCTTTCCGAGTGCATATACTCAAAGTCTAGCTTTGCAACGGGTGCCCAGGCTTCGCTTAAGTCCTTGAACGCCATTTTCAGAACGCGTTCAATAATGCGTTTTTCCATGGCGCTATACTCGCGTTCTTCCGGAGTTTTCGCCGCAGTACCGGGACCGCCAAAGAAACAATCGACAAGAATGTAGACCAATGGCGCATCAACACAAAACAGCATCGAGCCATTTAGTTCGTTAACACGCACCCGATTAACACTGCTTGATACCGGCAATCCACTCAGATAATCGGCAAACTTCTGCATCTGCAGATCATCTGACTCTATCTCGACCATGCGATGTAAAAAACCAAACAGTGTAGTTTGAAATTTTTTACAAAAGCGCTCGTTTACCAGATCCATTGCAGGCAATCGCGCCTTGAGTAAGTGAGCTGGTTGATGAAAATCATAGGCGACTACACTGCCGCTAGCCCGCCCAGGGTCGCTTTCCACCGCAACTTCGCCGCTGGCTACACCCTCTGCCAGAGCATTTAGCTCATCTTCGCTAAGAACTTCGCGAGTTTCAGCCATCACTACTGAATTACAAATTTATTAAAGTAAACTTCCTGCACTGCCGGCTGGCCTAATTTACTTTGCATAACGTTTCGGATCACAGCCAGTGCTTCCTGGCGAAGTGCTTCTTTCCCTTCCTGCGCGCGCAGCGGCGCAGCGTCCTGAGAACTAAATAATATGATCAGGTCGTTTCGAACGGCGGGCATGTGCGCACGCAGCGCATCAATATGTGCCTGCTGATAGCCAACAACAGATACGTCCAGAGCCAGGTATCGCGCCCGGTCGCCATCCGTAATATTGACAACAAAACTGGGGTGAAACTCATAATATATGGCATCAGCACCGCTGAAGCTCTCTTCCTCGTCACCTTCATCTTCTTCGTCGAATTCATCTTCCTCGTCGCCTTCTTCTACCTCTTCTTCCACATCATCTTCTTCTTCCACATCATCTTCTTCCACAACTTCGGCTGCAGCCTGTTGCGGATCGCTGATTTTAACAAATGCGAGGGTTGATACGACTGCGATAACTACCAGCAGAATGGCAGCAACGCCCATTAACAGTATTTTTCTCATTGCCTTGTCCTTAAGGTAAGTGATTGACATCCTGTAAAACAATAAATAGCAATAGGTATGCCAGTGGAATGCGTCAAGTTATTAGTCTCTGCAACAGATGAAAACTCGCATTCTTATTGGAATTCAATGAACCCGAATCTCCTACAAACGACCCAGGCAACTCATTTTTCTGGCGCCGGCAACAGATTATTGGCGTATGCCGTTGAATTATTTGGCACTAGCGTCAAGGGTTTGGCGAAGATGCAGCTCGCCTATTTCTGGCGGTATGATATTCGCCATGGTCCTTATTCTGGGGTTCGCAAAATGTGTGGCTTGGGCTTGGACTGATCGGGATGACTGGAAAAACAGTTTGCTTACTGCCTTGCGTATGAAAACAAATGGCCAATCTTAACCTTCAACTATGACCGGCTACTTGAGGAACGGGCTCCGATGTAAGGCCAGGCACCTTATAAGTTGAAACACATTTACTCCAATTTATGCTATATAAAGCGCATGAAAAAAATACTGCTAGTGTTAATTAGTATTATGACAGCACTTATTCTTCTTGACTTAGCCTATTTTAGTTATGGCTCTATTAATTTATATGCGACAGACGAGCAAGATGAAAAGGTAAAACTGGCAACAGTCCTTATATTCTTTGTATTACTGTTTTTGAATATATTGTTTGTCGCTTTATACAGGAAGGCCGGTACAAAATAATGACTTATGGATACATAAGTACGGCAACAACAATACCTACAACTGGGCGTGCACACTGCCCTTTATTGAACTTTCTTACAACTTAATTGCAGAAATTAAAAAAATGTCTGATGTCTACGCCTATGGGATGATTTCCGCCAGTACAGTTTATTTACTGGACCCTGATTTTAGTTATCCGCCTCCCAATCAGTATGCGGAGGTCAAAAATATACTTTACTCTGTTGGCGGAGAAGCAATTAATTCTGCAATTATTCTTTCCAAGCTGGGGCTAAGAACAAAAGTCGATGGCAACTGGCTAAGCCCTTCTACAAGTAATCGCACCCTGGAGTTATTGCAGCCTTATGATATAGACACCAGCAGACTTCTTATTAAAGAAGGTTATGGTACGGATGAGATTGTTATCACCGATAAAACGTCACGCACTATATTTGGTAATTATGCAAGCTTTCATAATGGCGAAAAACAATGGAATGAACCCAATGAAGATGATATTAAATCCAGCAGCATTGTTGCACTTGATCCCTACTTTAAACCCGAAGCAGAACAGGCCGCACAACTTTGCCACAAACACTCCGTTCCTTATGTAACTTTGGATTGCGAATATAGTGGCTATATCGCACAACATGCAGCCGCATTGGTAATATCCCACGAATTGCGCGACCAGGCTTATCCCGATGAAGATATTCCCGAGTTAATTGAAAAGTATCAGGAGACCTGCACAGGTCTGATTATATTTACTTTTGGCAGTGACAAGCTTCTGTTCACACGCAGAAATCAGGAGATCAAAACGTTCCCTCCTTTCAAGGTCGAGTCGATTGATACCACTGGTGCGGGGGATTCGTTTCGGGCCGGTATTACCTATGGACTTCACATGGGCTGGAGCGATGAAAAAGTCATTGAATTTGCATCGGCAGTTGCTGCAAACGTATGCATGAGCCTTCCACATACCTTAAATGCACCAGGCCTTACAGAGATAATGCACTTTATTTCTTCGCATCAGAACACAAACAATGCCTGAGCAAGCACTATTTGTTCTAAGCATCTTTACGGTATCGCAATTAGCATTATCCATTGCCTATGGAATGCTTTTTCATTGGGACAAACTATGGGCCAAGTTTTTTGTACTAATGCTTGGCGGAGCCGTTTACTTTTTACTTAGGCCCTGGCTTGAATTTAGTCAGGGATTCCGCGTTATCTATTACGCGCTTGAGGCATTAGCCATTACCATACCTGGCTTGTGGTGGTTTTTTACCATCAGTGTATTTCACGTGACAACCAGAATTCGGCCATGGCAATACAGTATTGTTGTATTTTATTCGGTCATTGCAATGATTGGGGTGGTGATCAGCCATGAATTTCCTGGAACCCTGGAACAGTTCTCCAGTGGAATGCAGCATTTTTGTTTCTATTTAATTCCACAAGTTATAAAGCTCAGTCTATTTCTGCATTCGTTATTTATTGTTGTAATTTACTGGCAGGACGATCTGGCGGAACAACGTAGACGAATGCGAGTTTACTATACTATCGCCGTTTCGCTACTCGGCCTCTTAATCATCCTTTCTGAAATCTGGGTGCAGGGGCAAATATCAGGGTTTATTCAACTACTCACGGTACTCATCATTCTATTTATATCGTTCTCTGGCAACATAGCCGCCATTTACGGCAAACCCTTTTTCTTTGAAGACCCTGTGAATCGTAGCGATCATAAGCAAAGCAGGTCAACGACACTCGGCAATGACTTAATGCCAGAGTGGATAACAAGTGTGATGAGGCAGGAACGTATCTATCGTGAGCATGGCCTGACTATCAATAGTCTGGCAAACAAACTGAGTGTGCCAGCCTATCTGTTAAGACGCTGTATCAATCTTAAACTGGGTTACAACAACTTCAATCAATTCCTAAACGAATACCGTGTCCAGGACGCTGCAAATCAGCTAGTGGACGCTGAGTGCAATCATCCTATCCTGACCATTGCACTGGAGACAGGCTTTAAGTCACTTTCATCATTTAATCTTGCCTTTAAAGAAAAATATGGCATGACACCAAGCGCCTTTCGCAACAAGAACCCTGTAAAGCCCTAATATCACCTACGGATTCCTAAAATCCGTTAGCACATCTCAAAAAAATCGCTAGGATTCACCTTTATAAATCCAAGCTGTATCAGAGGCTTGATTTTAATCGGTATAAACGAAGAGATTTACCCCATATCAATCCATCTTGGATTTAGTAATAAATATTTGCGTAAAAGTCATGTGTTTTTAAAGCAGGCGAATGAAGCTGTACTACCCTTTTATATTCTTCATCAGACGGTTATTGTTTTTTTGGGTTACTTAATGATTAATCTCGACATTACTCCAATTAGCAAATATTTTTTATTGGCCTTTCTTTCGCTGGTAACACTCTACTCGGTATATCGATATCTGATCTATCCTTTCGATTCTATTCGAATACTGTTTGGCATGAAGACAAAGCCTTAAACCCGCGCTTATTCAGAAGTCGATACCACGTAATGTCACGTATTTCCTTCCATTGACTTGATTATTTGCTTACGATGGCAACTGCACATAAAGCGCCATAAGCTATGCGCGCACGCATCGAGCTTTAAGACTACGCTTTACTTTTTACGGTACAACAAGCAATAATTCGCATGACGTGATCTACTTCAAGTCAGTTTATAACCACATTCGTCACCACTTTGGGCGTTTTATCACATTAGTTTGCAAGCATTCGGCAAAGTTGCGAATCTTTCTGCCGATCTCTTGTTTGGACAAGTGCTTTGTCGTCGCTTCAAGGTAAAGAATTTGAATCAAAAGCCACCTAATAATCAAGGAATACTGAATGTTTTTAATCCGACCAGCTCTTTTTCTACTGATCGTAATTACGCTGCAGGGATGCACCGCTAATGACACTTCCAGCATTAGAACAGCAGAACGAAATCCTGCGCTTTGGGCCAAACCTGAAAATCCTCTCGCCTCGAATAAGAACTATTTTTATGAAAAAGAAGTATCAGATCTTCTGTCGAAAATGACACTTGAGCAAAAAGTCGGACAGATGGTTCAGGCCAATATAAAAACTATTAAGCCGGAAGAAGTTAGAAGATTTCATATTGGGGCCGTGTTAAACGGTGGCAATACCTACGCCAATAACAACCGCGATGCAACTGTTGCAGACTGGGTGCAGTTGGTCGACGACTATTACCAAGCCTCAATGGATGATTCAGACGGTGGTATAGCCATTCCCATCGCCTGGGGTACAGATGCAGTGCATGGTCACAACAAGGTAATTGGCGCAACAATTTTTCCACACAACATAGGTCTGGGTGCCACCCGCAATCCAGAACTGTTGCGCAAAATTGGCGAAATTACGGCGCGGGAGATGTTAGTAACTGGTGTCGACTGGAATTTTGCACCCTCTGTTGCGGTTGTAAGAGATGACCGCTGGGGCCGCAGCTACGAAAGCTACTCTGAAAATCCAGAAGTTGTAACTGCGCTAACCGGAGAATACATCAAAGGTCTGCAGGGTATCGTCAATGATAGTTCGTTTATGGGTGAGGCACAGGTGATCGCTACCGCCAAACATTTTATCGGTGACGGCGGAACGCAAAATGGTATCGATCGTGGCGACAATATCTCAACCGAAAAGGCTCTCTTTGAGATCCATGGCCAGGGTTATGTTCATGCAATTAATGCCGGTGTTCTTAGCATCATGCCATCGCACAGTATGTGGCAGGGTACGCGCATGCATGGCCACCAGTATCTACTGACAAAAGTGCTGAAACAGCAAATGGGATTTGATGGATTTTTAATCGGTGACTGGAATTCTCATGGTTTGGTGCGAGGCTGTACCAATGCCAACTGTCCAAAGGCAATTAATGCGGGCCTGGATATGCTAATGGTAACCGAGGAATGGGAAGCATTTATTAATAATACTGTTGAGCAGGTAAAAGCAGGCATTATCCCAGAGTCGCGAATTAATGATGCAGTCAGTCGAATTCTGCGTGCCAAGTTCAGAGCTGGCCTGTTTACAAAGGCTCCGCCTTCTAAAAGAAAATACTCGAATCGAACGGAATTATTTGGCTCTGCAGAACACCTGCAGGTGGCCCGACAGGCAGCCAGGGAATCATTGGTTCTGCTTAAGAATAATGACAATATATTACCGCTTCACCCGAAAATTAATGTACTTGTAGCCGGCGATGGTGCGGACAACATTGGCCAGCAAGCCGGCGGCTGGACGATATCCTGGTCTGGGAAAGGTACAAAGAACTCTGATTTTGCCGGCGGCAGCTCTTTCCTTGACGGCATACGCAGCACCGTTGAGGCAGCCGGCGGCACGGTTAGCTACAATATTAATGGGCGTTACAAAGAAAAACCGGATGTTGCCATTGTTGCCTTTGGCGAAGAACCCTACGCTGAGTGGTTTGGCGATATTAAGCATTTAAGCTATCAGCGTTTTACAAACAAAAATGCAAGGTTGCTGGAGAAACTGCAAAAAGCAGGCATTCCCACGGTTACGCTGTTTATTTCAGGACGCCCGCTCTGGGTTAATCGGGTAATAAATGCTTCGGATGCATTTGTCGCCACCTGGTTGCCCGGTAGTCAAGGTATTGCCATTGCGGATGTTTTGTTTAGCAAAACGGATGGCACGGTAAACCATGACTTTAGTGGCAAGCTTTCTTTTTCATGGCCTATGTACCCATCACAAACCACACTTAATTATGACGATAAAAACTACCAGCCTCTATTTCCCTTTGGGTATGGCCTAAGCTATCAAGACAAAAAACAGATCGCAGCACTTGAGCTGAACGAAGATATACCGGAGTCTGCAAAAGATCCAACGCTGAGACTTTTTGAAGGTCGCGCAGTTATTCCCTGGTTTATGGGTCTGATTGATGACGAGGGCTTTACTTCCTATCTTGGAGGTGGAGTAGATCGGCAACATATTAAAATTCGTGAAACTGACAAAGATACTCAAGGTGATGCTATTGAAGTGGTATGGGCGGGCACAGGCAATGGCTCAGTTATATTTGGTAACCGGAATGAAAACATAGATTACAGCTATTACCTGGATAAGCAATCGGCATATGTTATGGATTTATACCTGATGGAGAAAGCCAACGGTGCTTTGTTGTTGAAGGCAGGGCGATTTAAAGGAACAGATACCGTGCTGGATATTAGCAAGAGCTTTAATGCGCTCAAACCAGAATCGTGGCAGGAATTTTCAGTTGATCTGAAATGTCTGCAAAATGTTGGCGTCGACTATTCACGGGTAAACAGCCCTTTTGCTCTATTATCTGAAAACAAGGCGAAACTGCGTCTTGCCGATCTCCGAATCATTCCAGATATGGCAAAAAAAGCTACGATTTCCTGCACCAACTAGTCCAGCAAATATCTATAAAGCCGGCTGTTTCACGCAGGCAGCCGGCCAACAACCATCCACCGCATCCGATTACCTCATTTAAGCTGGGCGCAAAGCCTTACCAGTTTTAACTCCAGTCCCGCCAGATTAAAGTGTTTTCTATTTTGACCGCTAATATACCAATTGCAGGCCTTCTATAATGGCACAAGGATTATGGCGCAGTTTGATTACTACATATATTTCTGAACACCTTAAGAATCATAATGATAACCAAAGCTTTTTCAGACCAGTCTGCTATATCGCCCAAGCAACTATTGCTACTGCTTGCTCTGTTTCTGCCATTAGTCTCATATGCCGAAAAACTTAGTGTCACACTTCTTACTCCAGGCTTACCAGACAATACTTTCTGGACAGAAGTCAGTGCATTTGCCAAAGCCGTAGCGGAAGACCTTGAAATCGACCTTAATGTTGTCACTTCACCCTATCATGGCTCCAGTTATGCCATTCGCAGAACAGGACTAAAAGTTATTAGTGCCGCCGAGCAACCCGACTACATTGTTACCGGGTTTTGGACTAGCGCCGCAATTCAACTTCTAAACGCTGCCAAAGAACGCGGCATTCGAGTATTCATTATCAATACTAATATCACCGCACGTGAGAAGCTTTTTGTTGGAGAGCCCAGAACCAAGTTTGTTAACTGGATTGGGCATATGCGACCAGACGATGAAAGCGCAGGATACGATCTTGCAGATATACTGATTGATGCAACCACGACTCAGGGTAGCAACGCCGGGAAATTAAATTTTTCAGCTCTATATGGCGATAAGTTCTCAAGTGTTAGCGACGACAGAGAAGCTGGGTTAAGAAGAAGACTAAGACATAGTGCAAATGCCTCGTTAAGTAGCTCTTTTAGTACCAACTGGGGTCAAGAGAGCGCAAAGCGAACAACCTCAGAAATCTTGCAGACTGCACCCGAGACGACCGTTATCTGGGCTGCATCAGATTTCGTCGCACTTGGTGCTATTGAAGTACTAAAGTCACACAATAAAGTACCGGGGAAAGACGTACTTATTGGTGGATTTGACTGGACAGATAATGGCATTAAAGCAGTACGCTCGGGCGAGCTAGCGGCAACAATGGGCGGACACTTTATGGAAGCCGGATGGGCATTAGTAATGATTTATGATTATCACCATGACATTGACTTTAAAAGAGATCCGGGAATTTCAACGGTAACCAAAATGCAGGCGATAACCCAGGAAAATATTGAACGCTATACATCGCTACTTGAACGCCGGGACTGGAAAAAAGTTAACTTTAGGCAATTTTCCAAAAAGCTAAATCCAGAACTAACGAAATATGACTTCTCCTTACAACATATTTTAAACGCAATAGATTCAAAATGAGTGTTGATTTAATGATGTGGCCGAAAACAATACAGCGTATTTTTTACTGCTCGGGAAGCAAGAACTTTTTATATATTTTCCCCGATGCGGAATTATCACATTTAGAGCAAGCGATGAAATTAATCCCTATTTCTATATATCGTAGTATAAATAAATTATGTGGCGTTATTCTTGCGTGTATCATCATATATTTTTCTTCTATGTCAATTTGTATTGCCCAGCCACCGAAAGTCGTTTTCCTCGCACCAGAACCACAGGATAATTTGTTCTGGGGCCAGGTAGCTGACTTTATGACAGCCGTTTCCGAAGATCTTGATATGGAACTTGAAGTTATTTTTGCTCCCGCAACCGGTTCCTATATATTAAAACGATTAGGCATGAAAATCGCTAGCCGTGAAGAAAAGCCGGATTATCTACTAACCGGTTACTGGGGCGATGTAACGGACGCCATAATGCAATCAAATAAAGAGAAAGATATTCAAATTTTTATCTTTAATACGGGCATAAACAGAGATGAACGGCGTGTTATCGGTCATCCACGCGGTCAGTTTTCAAATTGGATAGGCCACCTTAGTCCGGATGATAAAAGTGCAGGCTCCAAACTGGCTGAGCTACTTATTGCTAAGACATATGAATCCACGCCAGGTATAAAGCCAAAAATCGCAGGGCTTGCAGGAGGAGATCACTCTCCTGTAAGTAGCAACCGTCTAACCGGACTTAAGCAAAGTGTATCTAAAGACCGACAGGCGAGCATTAGCAAAATCTATAATACGACCTGGGATAAAAAAAGTGCAGTTCATGCAACTGAAAATATTCTAAGAGATCAACCAGATACAAATATAATATGGACTGTGTCCGATGCGTTGGCACTGGGCAGTATCGATGTTGCAAAATCTAGTGGTAGATTTCCTGGAAAAGATATCTTTATGGGCGGATTTGACTGGTCACCCGAGGCGTTTGATGCGATAAAACGAGGTGAGATGACAGCATCAATGGGTGGTCATTTTATGGAGGGCGGCTGGGCTTTAATTATGATATACGATTACCATAATGGGATAGATTTTAAAGGTGATCCAGGATTAAGCAGCACGACTAACATGCAAGCGATCACTGCTGACAACGTACATGAGTTCGAAGATAAACTGGGTAACCGAGACTGGCGAAGAATTGATTTTAAAGCATTTAGCAAATTTCACAATTCGGAACTGAGCGAATACCAGTTTACAATTGATGCAATACTGTCGCATTTGAACTAACTTCAATAAATCCAGCTAATCATAAATCTCATTCTGCTGACTTAGCTTGTTAATTTGCTTGCTGTGAATATGTTTGACCAAAACCTCCCGATCAGCCTCTTTAATATAGCTAAAATCGATAGCAATTGCGTATTGTTGTGATTTGTTGGCATTAGGATCTTCTATACACCAAACCACAGTACCAATAATCAGCAAATGTTTGTTGCTCGGTTTTAGTGTAATGCGAAGCTCGACTAGATCATCGGTGGTCAAACCATGAGAAGAGTAATACTGAATTCCCTGTGCACTGATATTAACTCTTTGCGTCGGTTCGGACGCTCCATTGTCAGTATCAAATACCACTCTGGATAAGGTGTCAATGCGCCTTTCAAGAAAATCAAGATACTCTGCTATTTCGGGATAGTTGTTTTCCAGGGTACGCTTAAGAGGCAACATCTTTTCACTATCCAGCTCAATGTTATTCATAAAACAAACCAGTTCACGCTGCTCTTCAAATCTTGCCAATTCATCATCAAAGTGCTTTTTTTCGAGACGCCGAACTGACAACACCACATCATCGTCAATCCTGAAATAACGTCTTCGTTCTTCTCTTTCTTCCCTGGCCTGGCCGTTTCTGATCATTTGATCACCTGCTTAAAATAGTCGTTCATACCATCAAAACGAAAGTATGACTTTGTTGTAACAAATTTTATTCTGCACTGGAATCGCCGACTGAACTGGCATCATCAATTGAATTATCCATATTCTCGGCATCATCAATTGAATTATCTATATCCTCCGCATCAACAATTGAATTATCTATATTCTCCACATCATCAATTGAATCTTCTATATTCTCCGCATCATCAATTGAATCTTCTAAATTCTCCGCATCATCAATTGAATTACCTATATTCTCCGCATCATCAATTGAAT
>CAJHXT010000137.1_pt1 | contig 32119 bp, 27 predicted proteins | sample 9198451 | NCBI WGS metagenome assembly CAJHXT01 (sample SAMEA7708326, study PRJEB35096) | sediment metagenome | biome: marine neritic benthic zone biome [ENVO:01000025]; feature: sediment [ENVO:00002007]; material: shallow marine sediment [ENVO:03000034] sea grass bed [ENVO_01000059] ... | reverse complement strand
TATGCTCCAGTCCTTCGTTTTTAACACGCTTTCTGGCAGCAGAATATTGCTCATCGGATATGGTTGTAGACGTCACTCTACAGCCATAGTGCTTTGCAGCATGGACAGCAAGCGATCCCCAGCCGGTACCGATTTCCAGTAAATGATCTTTGGCGCTTAACTGTAGTTTTCTGCAGATCAGGTCAAGCTTGTACTCAGATGCTTCTTCCAGGGGTGCCTCCGGAGTTGGATACACTGCTGATGAATACATCATAGACCGGTCCAAAAAAAGCTGAAATAAGTCATTCCCAATATCGTAATGAGCCTTAATATTTTTTTTGCTACCGCTATGCGAATTACTATTTAGAAAATGAAGTATTCTGAATAAAGGTCTAGACAGAATTGCCAATCCGCTCTCGATTTCCTGGACCGTTTTCCGGTTTAAAGCCATTATTCGAATAAGCTTTGTTAAATCGTCACAACTCCAGTATCCAAGAATATAAGCTTCGCCTCCGCCGACGCTGCCACCAAAGGCAACGTGCCTGTAGAATCGAACATCATGTATATATACGTTTACTGCGAGTTCATCTTTTTTTGATGCATCTCCAAGTTCCCAATGGCGGTTGTTTTCATGTAAGGTGATATGGCCGTATTGAACATTTTTCAGTTGCTTGATAACGGCTTTTCTTACGATATATGAGATCCAGCTTTTTTTTCTCTTTTTCTGTAAAAAAAGGTTGCTGGGTATTATGCTAGTTTTCATGCTAACTCTGAACTCCTGAATTGCTTTGTTTAGTATAAGGAACATAGGGTATGCGCTTAATCCATAGTTTGGCAGCCTGCCAGTAAATTAGCGCAATAACCTGAAGCGTCATAAATGGATAAAACACCAGTACTCTTGCTAGATTGATGGTAGAGATACGTCTTTTCTTTAATGTTAATGTAGCGTCAAAAATTTTCCGGTCTGTTGTATGATTTTCTATGTGAACGACCAGCCCGTTTCCCGGGATATTAAGTCGCCAGTGATATTCCATATTACTATCCATGAAGGGAGAGACATGAAACGATTTTTTCTCAATGAACCGGTATTTATTTTCATGCACTCTGTTTTTACTACTTAACACGTAGTAATGACGCTCGCCCCAGGGAGTATTGTTGACTTCTGCTACGATGTACTCAATTTGATGGTCATGTTTGTCATAGCAGTAATATAAACTAAGTGGATTGAAGTAGTAGCCAAAATAGCGCAGGTGAGTAAGAATTCTAATCGGACCGTTTGGTACTAGACCTGTTTCTCTGTATACAATATCTCTTACTTCATCTTTCAATTTGATATTCTGCCGAAACAGATGATCTTTACGACGAAACCATGCTAAAGAAAAAGGCTTAGCAGACCAGAATAGTCTTTTCTTAAACAAATCGGGCAATTCGTCCAGGTCAAGATATAGAACAAACAACGGGTATTTGAAAAAATTACTCCGCGGCTCATATCGGCGATGTCTAATATGCCCTTCGTAGATACAACTCTTCATGAGAATAATCCTGTTCATTGAACAATCTAACAGCGCGCAAAGCACTGTTTACGCCGTCTTCGTGAAAACCATAACCCCAATACGCGCCACAATAGAATGAATTGTTGCGTCCGCTGATATCGGACCATCGAGATTGTGCATTTATAGCAGCCTGATCAAATACCGGATGCTCATAATCGACTCTATACATTACTTTTTCCGGTGCGATTGCCTCTGTGTTATTCAAGGTCACACAAAAATCTGTTTCGGATTTAAAGTTCTGCAAAATATTCATGTTGTAGGTCAGAACCACACGATTACTTTTTTTCCCAATGTGATAGTTCCATGCTGCCCAGGCAGATCTCCGTTTTGGTAGCAAACTTGTATCGGTATGTAATACCGCTTCATTGTGCTGATAGCGTATATTGCCAAGTATCTGTTTTTCTTCTTTTGAAGGATCCTTCAGCATTGCAAGTGCTTGATCACTGTGACAAGCAAAAAATACTTTGTCGTAAAAATGACTTTTTCCATTGGCAGTTACTATTCGAACAGATCCAGAGGATCGATCAACAAATTTAACCGGCGTATTCAGCTTTATTTTTTCTGAAAACGGTTTTATTAGTTTTTTGACGTAGGAACTTGATCCACCCTTTATTACATACCAGGTGGGTCTGTTATTAACACTTAAAAGGCCATGATTACTAAAAAATCTAATAAATGTTTGTGCCGGGAAGTCAAACATATCTGCTGGATCAGTTGACCAAATTGCTGATCCCATAGGGACAATATAGTTGTCAATAAAATATCGTGAGTATTTATTTTGAAGCAGATAGTCCCCAAGTGTTCGACGGTCGCCATTCGCAGTAAGTATCTTTGGTGCTTCCTTGTTAAATCTGAGTATTTCCAAAAGCATGCGGTAATGCGATGGTCTAAACAGGTTCCGCTTCTGCGCAAATAGAGCACCGACAGAACTGCCACTATATTCGAGATTATCCGGTTCTGAACTTACCGAGAAACCCATATCAGTCTTTTGGTACTGAACACCTGATTTTTCGATTAGCTTAATAAAATTCGGATAGGTCCAGTTGTTGAACACAATGAAACCAGTGTCGATTGAGTAGCGCTTGCGGGCGACTTCAACATTGATCGTATTAGTGTGCCCGCCTACATAGGTATTAGACTCGAATAAATCAATATCGTGATCTTGAAACAGACTATTTCCAACAACAAGACCAGATATGCCGGAGCCGATGATTGCAATTTTCATTGAGCTAGCACCATTTTGCCTATTATCTTGGTATACCATGGGCTGGGCAGAGAAGACAAAAATTTCAAAATCAGACTGAATCGTTTTGGAAAACTTATTTCTTCAACTTTTTTTGCAATCTTTTTCAGTGTGATTCTGGCGGCAGTTTCAGCATCGATCATCAATGGCATAGGAAAATCGTTCTTGTCGGTTAAGGGTGTCTTAACAAATCCAGGACAAACTATAGAAACCGGTATTTCTTCAGAACGAAGACTAATCCTTAACCCTTCAAACATATTTTTAATGGCCGCCTTGCTGGCGCCATAGGCTTCGCTTCTTGGTAACCCCCCGTAAGCTGCAGTACTACTCATTGCGACTAGATGTGGATGACGTGATCGACGTAGCCATGGCAAGACCGCCTCGACACCATAGACCATGCTCAGGAAATTTGTCTTGATCTGTCGCTCGAATAAGTTTGAGTCAAATTTTTGTACATCGACATACTCTGCGTTACCTGCATTTAGAATTGCGATATCGATACCACCGAGTTTGTCAGCAATCGTATTGACAGTATCGATATTTAGCTTCTTGTCTGTTACGTCCAATGGCGCTACCAGGGAATATTCGTCACCGATCTTACGTGATAGAGCGGAAAGCCTGTCACTATCTCGCCCGCTGAGTGCTAATATTGCGCCCATAGATGCGAGCTCAATGGCTATTGCTTCGCCAATGCCGGATGATGCACCTGTGATCCAGACACGTTTACCTTTATAAAAAGATTCACTCATTTACTGGATCCTTTTTTTGATGAACTTTAAAGATCGGCCTAGAAATGGCAAATGTTCGTATAGCATTTGGCCAACATCATAATAGTCTCTGTGATAGTAAACTTTTTCGTCATAGGAAATAATTGAGCATCCACTGACCTTTATTGACTTCCCTTTAGCTAACTTTTTATGTTGAAAAATCATTAACCAGCTAATAGCTGCTTGCTGCTTACCATTCACTAATTCCTCATAATTGAAGTGGCAACTAATAACGCCACTGTATACACGTTGCAGATATTCACTAATGCTATCTAGACCCTCAACGCGAACTAAGGGGTCTTCGAATACAGCGGTTTTCGAATAAACCAACGAAAGCTTTTCAATATCGTGTACCGATTTGCTGTTGAAAAGCTGCATTAGTTTTTTAGGTACATCATGCATTAAACTATTTCCCTTTTAGTTGCTGATTTAGAATCAGAATAGCTTGATCAATTTTGTTACCAAGGCACACGGCACCTGTACGACTTATGTTCTCTTCAAACCCAATGCATACATCTCCGCCAATAAAAACCGAAATTTTGTTGGACTCAGTAAGCTTTCTAATATCTGTTTCTAATTCTTCAAAATTATGTTTGGATTTTCCCGATAAGACTATCGCATCAACATTGGATATGATGGCGGCCCCAGCTAAATGTTTCAGCGGCATATCAGCGCCCAGTAATACCTGCTGATAGTTTGCCTCATCAGCAGCCAGGGAAAACAGTAACAGGCCCATTTCATGTTGATTGCCGGGCAGGCAAGAGCAAATTAACTTGGGTCCCGAGTTGTGCTGATTTCTATGATGAAATCTTGCGCCAAGCTTGTTGCGAAGAAAAACAGTAAAGAAGTGTTCTGATGCAATGCCGGAAGATTCTTTGTTCCATCTGTTACCGAGCGCTTCCAAAACGGGGATGATTAGTCTACGCGTTACTGTATTGATCGGATGAAGAGACAGAACTTTTTGATATATTTCTTCCAAAATGTGTTCGTCAAATTTTGAGCATGCCTCGAGAATCTGGTGCTGATAAAGCAGCCATGCTGAGCTGGTATTGGAAGATTCGCTGAAGGCGAAGTCAGGATTATTAAGAATTTGTGCTGCCTGACTAATATTCATTCCTTTCTCTAATAACCCGGAAGCTTTACGTATTTTTTCAACATCCTCCTGACTATAAAGACGGTGGCCTGTATCGGTCCGAAGAGGCTCAATCAAACCGTATCTCCTTTCCCAGGCACGCAGTGTTACAGTTTGTACGCCGGTCAGGGAAGAGACAGTTCGAATGGGGAATAACTCTTCTTTGTTTTTGTATAAGTTGTTCACAGTTCTTACCCCTGCTTCCTGAAAAATAGGGTCACATCCCCAACTCTAAACCCAAACTTTTTGATTTTTGCCTTATTGACTAAGGTGTCCTTATCGAGCAGATACATCCAGTCATCAAACTTTACTTTTACAGCCCCACCGTTTATTGGCAATTTCAACGTATAGTTCCAATTTAAAGCATTTCCATATGCTATACCTTGAGCTGTGCCCATAACATCGTCAGCGACACCTGTGTACTTGTTAGGACTATGCTTGGTAATTGTCCATAGGCGGTGTTGTTTTTCACCATCGTTGAAAATGAAATCCTCCTTCAGATAGCATTTATCGCCAACCCAATTGGCCGAGATCTTAACTTTGAAATGCCTTTGTAATTCACCGTTCCTGGACTGAACAATTCCCCAGGCAATAAGGTCTCCCTGAAAAAATTGCTCTAGATCAAGTACAGGTTTTGTTTGTCGGTAGTTTTGTATATCTAGAGCACATGAAATCTGCAGCAAAAATACAAAGGCCAGAAATATTGTTGATAAAATCTTTAACAGGCTGTATCGCTTATTATTTAATTGAGATGTTGCGGCACGGCTAAACATAATCAAATTTCCTCAATCTTTAATAATTGCCGGCGTAACTTTGGAAGACTGCTCTCAGGTGAAAGCCAGATCGAAAGAAAGCCTGGGCCAAATTGTGGATCAGAGATTGATCCCAAATACTCATTTTGGCTGAAGAATTGCGTAACACCCGATGGCAAAACAACACAAGCAATGACATCGCCAGGTGAAACGTCTGGCCAAATCTTATGAAGTTCATGCAGCCAGTTATCCATCTTGTTTTTCTTAATCCAATTAAATTGGCTCCATTGTTTTTCAGTGGCGTCGATTAGCTGATTTTTAGGGATGCTTTTTCGGTAGGTGATACTGAGCATGACGGGATCAGAGTATGAAGATCCATCAAATAACTCATTTTCAGACCATAAGGTAGCGTCATAAATGGTGAATCCGAACCACCGCAGAGTTGCATCCCCCAGTAACTGCAGTTGCAAAGAGGGATTATCATTAACCAACAGAGGCATATTCGCTGCATGTGCCGACGGGAACAGGAGTGTCATTACCGCCATGAGCGCCAAAGATAATCGAATACTTTTTTGTCGAAGTTTGTTAATCATGTCAAATCATATACAAAAATATATACAAGAAGGGCAATATTAGGGAAATAGTCTGGATAACTCAAGATTAGCTTGGTTGCGCCAATTAAGGATAAAATATATATAAAACAATAAGATAAGGTAGGCTTTTTGAGTATTCACTTAAAAAATTCCAATAAAAAAACTATACAGAATGTACAAATAAATAACTTTGTAGAATTGTTGTACAAGAAATCAGCTAAGCAGTTAATGCGATTTTTATTTAGATCCCTATAATACGCCGGCTTAAGATTCATCTATTTCTCGCAGGCTGAGAAGATTTTCTATGCATTAAACCTGCGCTGATAAAGTGCATTCGGGGTAATAGGGTATGCGTCTTCGTAAACAGCTAGGCGTTCTGGCATACGAATTCCATCGCGATCATGTATGGCTGGTGTTAATTACCAACCGAAAGGGTACCCGTTGGATATTCCCCAAAGGTCAGCCGGAGGCCGCCTTATCCGATAAGACAGTAGCGGTAATGGAGGCTTATGAAGAGGCGGGTATTTTAGGCGAAATCAACAATAGCATTAAACCTGCCGAAGTTATTGTGCGCACCAACCGTGGCAAGGTTCGACTGATAATCTACCCCATGAGAATCAGGAAACTGCTGGATAAATATCCGGAAAGCAGTATTCGCAGGCGGCTATTGCTTGATTCGGAAAAGGCAATGCGAAAACTCGACAGGAGGCCACTTAAGCATTGTGTAAAAGTACTGGTGAAAAAACTTAAAAAGCAGCGTAAAAGGGCCCTAAAGAATTAGAACCCACCTCATTATTATGCATTGTGAGCCAGGTTCTAGCTATCAAAGTATTCGTGCGTTAGTCAATGTCTTCAACACTTAGGTCAGATATATTCAGATCCGGCTCAGGTTGCTCAGTTGGTTCAACTAGGTAGCTTTCATCATTAGACATGCTTAGCTGAGATAGATCAGGTATTTCGAAATCCTCTGCAACATCTTGTGTTGGAATCGTTTCACCAGCTTTACCCATAGTCAACCCCCCGAGGTCAGCAGGAACTTTCTTGTTCAGAATATCTTTACCAGCCATCCTGCCCGTTGCACGATCTTCAGATTCGGATGTTGTGGGTTGCGATGGCTTCGTCGCAGCTGGTTGGCCACCTACTAAAGTGCATTTGGCGCCGGCTTTGATAAATGCGTTGCTGAATTTGTTTGCGGTTTCTTCATCAACGTTGCGCTTAATAACGATGGGTTTGCCACTAAATAACGCTTCTACCTGCGTAGCATTCATTTTAAACATGGCTGCCAGATTCTTTTTGACCTGCTCTTGTTCGAGTTCCCCGGTCAGTGTTCCATCAAATACAACTTGATAAAGATCGTTGCTGGCCATATTTAGCTCCTATGGGTTTTCATGTTACGAGGCCAGAATACTGGACGCTTCGTGGAAATAATCTTTTCGCCATATTAATAATTTTAGACGATTACCACCGCATTGCCGCCACAATACTACTGATCGAAGCCCGGCGAGTAACAAGGTGCGAATCCTGGATGCATTGCTTTCGTTTGACAAATGAATCTGTTCTCCAGCAACCATAATGCGCGGACTTAACGTGCCAATAGTCTGTTGGTATATATCAGCTAATGCGGCGAGTGTATTAGGATGTCGCAATCCAAAGTGCTCCAGTTGTGTTGTTGCTGCTGAAATAGCTTTTTGAATTCGGTTTATAATTTTTGGCTGCTTTGCAAGTTTCTTTTCCAGTAAGAATAGGCTGAGCATATAACGGGTCAACTCGCTATCAGGTTTTGATTGTATGGAAGGATTAAATTCGCGAGAGAGTATGTTTAAACCATAAACTATGTTCTTTTTGCCGCCGTACACGTCTTCCAGGTTATCGGATTCCAGTTTAAATATACTGCCAACAGCCGTATCTAAAATACTGGTCTCAACTTTCCCTTTCCATGCAACCGACTTTACCTGATCACAAACCTGGTAAGCGGCGGCCAGAGAGAGAACCTGATGACGTAAGCTTTTAAGTTTCATACTGCTCCTGATGTAACATCCTCAATAATACCACCACCAAGACAAACATCATCACTATATAACACAATTGACTGGCCTGTAGTGATTGCACGCTGCGGTTCATTAAAGCTAAAGTTGGCGCTTGTTTTGGACGCGGAATGCAGGGTGCATCTTTGGTCTGCTTGGCGGTAACGAATTTTCGCGTGGCATTGATAAGGTAAATTTTCCGGTGATCCTGAGATCCAGTGTAGAGAGGCGCTTGATATGTTTTGACTAAATAGTGCCGGGTTATTATGGCCCTGCGCGACCTTTACTAGATTTTTATCCACGTCCTTTGCGACAACATACCAGGGTTCCTCCGTTGCCTCGGCTAAACCGCCAATACCCAGGCCTTCTCGCTGTCCAATTGTGTAATACATGGATCCTTGATGTTCACCTATAACACGCCCGTCAATAGTTTCTATGGCGCCGGTTTGTGCAGGCAGGAATTGAGCGAGAAAGTCACGAAACCTTCGTTCCCCGATAAAACAAATACCCGTGCTGTCTTTTTTCTCATGATTGACAAATCCAGCTCTGGTTGCCATGTCCCGAACCGCAGCTTTGTCCAGATCCCCAACCGGAAACAGTGCGTAAGACAATTCATGTTGACCTAATAGATGTAAAAAATAACTTTGATCTTTGTTGTAGTCTGTTCCTTTAAGTAACGTATATTGCTTATTGGTCTTGCCGATACGGGCATAGTGACCGGTTGCAATTTTGTCTGCACCAAGTTTTAAGGCGTAATCCAGAAAAGCTTTAAACTTAATTTCTTTATTGCAGAGCACATCGGGATTGGGCGTACGGCCAGACCGATATTCACTAAGGAAAAGAGAAAAGACCCGGTCCCAGTATTCTTTGGAAAAGTTGATTTTATGCAGAGGTATGTCCATTTCAGCACATACCTGTTCGGCGTCTTCAAGGTCCTGCTGTGCGGTGCAATACGCCTGGTCTTCAGTTTCTTCCCAATTTTTCATAAACAGGCCTTCAACCTGATAGCCCTGCTCAAGCAGTATTAGCGCAGCAACCGACGAGTCAACTCCGCCGGACATTCCTACAATTACGCGCTGGGTTTTTGACATCCTGTTTACAGATCGACTAATAACTCGATGGGATAACTAACCCCTGCAAGATAGTCCTGGAGGCAACGCAGGACCATCGGGCTGCGCAATCGACTATTTTCTCGTTGTATATCATCTAGAGACATCCAGAGGGCACGAAGAATGCCGTCGTCAAGTGTTTGATCAGGATCGTGTTCCTGTAATTGACCGGCAAATGCCACGCGAAAATAAGTGTCGTTTGAATCAGGTAGCTGCCAACGGTACAAAGAAGTTACATTGTTGATACTGATGTGCCAGCCGGTTTCTTCAAGTGTTTCTCTAATTGCAGCATTGATCAGACTTTCCCCGTTTTCCACATGGCCTGCTGGTTGGTTAATAACATGCTGTCCACGACTTTCTTCTTCAACCATTAAAAATTTCCCGTCGCGTTCAATGATGGTAGCGACAGTAATATGTATATTGCTGTTCATTTGACTAAAAATTCTGTAGTGATTTCATTGGCGATGGACTCATCCATCTTCTGCGTAATATCCGGATCCATGATTTCTAAAAAACGTCTTGCTTGTGGCGATATAAATTTACCACGTCGCATAACAACCCCGTAGGATCGTTTTGGAAAATACTTATCAAGCGGGATAACTGCCAGTTTTTCAGTACCCGTTAAGCAGATATTAGTAACAATGGAGATCCCCAAACCAAGTTCAACATATTTCTTGATGACTTCCCAGCCGCCGGCTTCGAGTGTCACGTTATAAGGCACGTTGTATTGCTGGAATGCCAGTTTTACCATGGTCCAGGTACTTAAATGTCTTGGCGGCAAGATCAGCCCGAAAGGACTGATATCTTCCAGTGTCAAAAAACGCTGCTCTGCGATTTTCGAGAGGGGGTGACCCCGCGGTGCAATGAGTACCGGATCGAAGGTGAAAATGGGGTAGTAATTCATATCTTCAACCCGTTCGATCATTGAGCCAACAGCAAAGTCAGCATCATCGCGGCGCAGCAGGGCCATGCCATTTCGTCCGGTGACATTACGCAAGCTGAGTTTGATATTGGGGTACTTCTTGTTAAATATCTCGACAATCTTGGGCAAAATGTAGAGGATAGTGGCTTCACCGGCAGCGATATCCAGGTTGCCTGTCTCCACATCACCCAGTCGTGACGCAAATACATCCGCCAGCCTGTCCATTCCCTCGACCAGTGGCAATGCCAATTCAAATAGGACCTTTCCGGCAGGGGTGATTTTTATTTTTGGGCCGCGCCGCTCAAACAAGACGGTTTTCAACTCATCTTCTAAGCCTTTGATTTGTAAAGATATTGAAGGTTGACTCAAACTGAGTCGCTCTGCCGCGGCTGAAATACTTTCAGTTTGTGCGGTCTGTACAAACGCTCGAAGCTGTTTAAGGCGGCTGTGGCTCTGTGGCACGGCGTGTAGCCTGTTAATTGTATTGTTTAGCGATTAAGTATTGAAAAATCCAATAGTAGTGTTTTTCGCCGCAAAATTGAATTCTAATATCGATTTGGGCTATATAAATAAACAATATGGCCTTATTGCTTGATGGCAGCGGCTTGCCCAGGTGACAAAAATGGTGGGCGCGTCGCTATTGGCTGGCTAGGTCAGTATAATGGCGCCCCGATTTTAGAAGAGCAGTTTTATCCTTTAGGAGTAATGAGTTAATGGCTTATGAAAAAGTAGCAGTCCCGGCGGACGGCAAAAAGATTACAGCAAAAGCAGATGGTTCTCTAGACGTGCCTGCGCGTCCAATAATTCCCTATATTGAGGGGGATGGTATCGGTGTTGATATTACGCCAGCCATGCTAAAGGTAGTGGATGCCGCAGTAGAGAAAGCCTATGACGGTCAGCGCTCTATTGCCTGGACAGAGGTATATGCTGGTGAAAAGGCTGTAGCGACCTATGGAGATGATCAGTGGCTACCTGATGAGACGCTTGATGCGTTCCGTGAATTTCTGGTTGGTATTAAGGGCCCTCTGACTACACCAGTCGGCGGTGGCATTCGTTCGTTGAACGTAGCGCTAAGGCAAATCATGGATTTGTTCGTCTGCATGCGACCGGTGCGCTGGTTTGAAGGTGTCCCGAGTCCTGTACGCGAGCCTGGCAAAACAGACATGGTAATTTTTCGCGAGAACTCAGAAGATATTTACGCTGGTATCGAGTGGGAGGCCGATAGTGAAGATGCGAAACAAGTGATCGCATTTTTGCAGAATAAAATGGGCGTGAAGAAGATTCGCTTTCCGGAAAGCTGTGGCATCGGTATTAAACCCGTCTCCAAACAGGGTACTCAACGCCTGGTGAGCAAGGCCATACAGTATGCCATTGACAACGATAAGCCGACGGTGACGCTGGTTCACAAAGGCAATATCATGAAGTTTACCGAGGGCGCTTTTAAAGATTGGGGCTATCAGGTGGCTGCAGAAAAATTTGGCGCAAGCCCGCTGGACGGCGGTCCCTGGCATGTTATGAAAAACCCCAATACCGGTAATGAAATTATTATCAAAGATGTTATCGCCGACGCATTTTTACAGCAGATTCTGCTGCGACCGGCTGAGTACGACGTTATTGCGACGCTGAACTTAAATGGTGACTACATATCTGATGCTTTAGCAGCACAGGTTGGCGGAATAGGTATAGCCCCAGGGGCAAATATGAGCTCTGAAATTGCAGTATTTGAGGCGACACATGGCACCGCGCCCAAATATGCCGGACAGGACAAGGTAAATCCGGGGTCACTTATTTTATCCGCAGAAATGATGCTTAGGCATTTAGGATGGAAGGAAGCTGCCGATCTAGTAATCAAGGGAATGTCGGGTGCGATTGCTGCGAAGACCGTCACGTATGATTTCGCAAGATTGATGGATAATGCGAAGCAGGTTAAGTGTTCGCTTTTCGCTGAAGCGGTTGTCAAGCACATGGCTTGATTGGCAAGTGTTAAGCAACTGGCTGAGTAAATCGAATCCTCATGAGTGACCGCAAGCAAGAACAGCATTACTCAGATGGTTTGGCTGTAGAGGCGGACAAACCGAAACTTAAACGTCCGCCTTTATATAAGGTTATTTTATTGAATGATGACTATACGCCAATGGAGTTTGTTGTTGAGGTACTACAGATTTTCTTTGGTATGGATAAACACAAGTCAACTCAGATTATGTTAAGCGTTCATACCAGTGGTAAAGGCGTTTGTGGCATTTATACTCATGACATTGCGGAGACAAAGGTATCGCAGGTAAATGGTTATTCCCGGGAACATCAGCATCCATTGCTGTGCGTTATGGAAGAAGTCGATTAGGCGTGAATGGATTACGCCGGGTAAGAATATAGGGAAGGTAGAAGCATGCTAAGCAAAGATCTTGAACTGACTTTAAACAGGGCTTTTAAAAGTGCTCGGGAACGGCGTCACGAGTTTATGACGGTGGAGCACCTGCTGCATGCGCTATTGGAGAATGCAGCGGTTACCGAAGTACTAAATGCGTGCAATGTAGATGTCAGTAAGTTAAGGAAGGAATTGACTGTTTACCTGGATCAAAATACACCAATACTCAGGGAAGATGATCATCGGGAAACGCAACCAACGCTTGGATTCCAGCGTGTACTGCAAAGAGCAGTATTTCATGTTCAGTCGTCAGGCAAGAAAGAAGTAACTGGAACCAATGTTATCGTGGCGATATTTGGTGAGCAGGAATCTCATGCGGTTTATTTGCTGAACAAGAACGATATCACCAGGCTTGATATTGTTAATTATATTTCGCATGGTTTTTCCGAAGGTGAATCTGGATCTGACGATGCATCTGATCTGGAAGAAAAATTTGGTGATGAAGAACAGAGTTCAAAAAAACCACTGGAATCTTTCGCGAACAATCTAAATCAGCTGGCGAGAGAGGGAAAAATCGATCCACTGATTGGTCGAGAGCAGGAAATCGAACGAACAATACAGGTGCTCTGTCGACGCCGGAAGAACAACCCTCTGTTGGTTGGTGAAGCGGGTGTTGGTAAAACTGCCATTGCGGAAGGCCTGGCAAAGAACATTGTTGAAGAAAATGTTCCGGATGTGTTGCTTAATGCAACAGTGTATGCGTTGGATATGGGTGCATTGGTGGCCGGAACCAAATATCGGGGTGATTTTGAAAAACGGTTGAAGTCAATTATCAGCCAGCTTAAAAAAGAAGAAAATGCCATATTATTCATCGATGAGATTCATACCATGATTGGTGCAGGATCTGCGTCGGGTGGTGTAATGGATGCGTCGAATCTGGTTAAGCCGGTACTGGGCTCCGGCGAATTAAAGTGTATCGGTTCAACCACTTACCAGGAGTATCGTGGTATTTTTGAGAAAGATCGGGCGCTCTCCAGAAGATTCCAGAAAATTGATATTCCTGAACCCAGTGTCGGGCAATCCTTCGAGATCCTGAAAGGGCTCAAGTCAAAATTTGAAGAGCATCATGATGTGCGTTACACATCTGCTGCGTTGCAGTCTGCTGTTGACCTGTCTGCCAAGTTTATAAACGATCGGTTTTTACCGGACAAAGCAATTGATGTCATTGATGAAGCAGGAGCCAATAGAACTTTAGCGCGTAAATCGGGTTCATCCACGAAAAAAACGATCGATGTAAGGGATATTGAAAACATTGTCGCGAAAATTGCACGCATTCCACCTAAAAATATTTCTGCGTCTGATGTCGAGGCATTGGGTCGACTGGATGACAATCTGAAAATGGTAATCTTTGGGCAGGACGAAGCAATTGCTTCCTTGACCACTGCGATTAAAATGGCTCGATCAGGTTTGCGCGAGTCAGGTAAACCGATAGGTTCTTTTTTGTTTACTGGTCCAACCGGGGTGGGCAAAACTGAGGTGAGTCGTCAGTTAGCGCATATCCTTGGGGTTGAATTAATACGCTTTGATATGTCCGAGTATATGGAGCGACATACGGTTTCAAGGTTAATCGGTGCACCGCCGGGATATGTCGGTTTTGATCAAGGCGGATTGATGACTGAAGAAGTGATAAAACACCCGCACGCCGTACTATTACTTGATGAAATAGAAAAGGCACATCAGGACGTTTTTAATCTGCTGTTGCAGGTTATGGATCATGGCACGCTAACGGATAATAATGGCCGTAAATCAGATTTTCGCAATATTATTCTGATTATGACCACCAATGAGGGCGCCGCTCAGTTAAGCCGTCGCAGTATGGGATTCACTGAGCAAGACCATGCTTCAGATGGAATGGAGGCAATCAACCGTTTGTTCTCCCCGGAATTTCGAAATCGGTTGGATAGCATTATTCAGTTTAAACCGCTCGATGCCAGGAATATTGCCAATGTAGTCGACAAGTTTATTATTGAACTGGAGCATCAACTTGAAGAGAAAAACGTTGTCTTGACCGTAGACGAAGTGGCCAGGGGTTGGCTGGCGGAAAAAGGTTTTGACCCACAAATGGGCGCAAGACCCATGGCCAGGGTAATCCAGGAAAAGATAAAGCGCCCATTGGCTGATGAGCTGCTTTTTGGTCGTCTGTCTAAAGGCGGTCGTTTGAAGATCAGAGCCGAGGCGGGCGAATTGATATTCGAAATGGAAGAGCTTGAAACGGCTACGACAAGTTGAGAATGCCTATCATTACTTATTGCGAAAGGTAATGCGTCCCTTACTGAGATCGTAGGGCGTCATTTCCACAGTAACCTGGTCACCACGCAATATGCGAATATAGTGTTTGCGCATTTTCCCCGATATGTGCGCTGTAATGATGTGACCATTTTCGAGTTCAACGCGAAACATGGTGTTTGGGAGGGTTTCAACAACCGTTCCCTGCATTTCAATATGTTCTTCTTTGGCCATTAATTTTCCATAGTCTTTAAAGTCGGCGACAATTATCAATATATTTGTTCCGCTGGCAAGTTTTGTGGAAAAAAAAACCAAAAAGGCATGAACCGCTGTCTTAATTGTCATTTGTCAAGTCTAGTCGGCGACGAAATAAATGCCTATTATGTGGCTGGTGTGATCAATTAATTACGAGATTTATGCAAAACCTGGTAACAGAGCCTATTCGATACAGACAGTTGAGCCGCTGCTTTAGCGGATTAATGGAGCTTTATGAAGTCAATTACCTGTATTTGCGACGGCTAATACCTGATCTAGACAGTCTAGGGGAAAGTGCGGTTTCGGTAGTGCCTGGAGCTATGGATTTACATTATCAGTTAGTTGAGGAGTGCAAATTTACAACCACGTTTACACTCAGTTATCGATTTTGCTCGGATAAGGGAAACTATCAGGCGCCGGATTTGCAGATTCGATTTTACCGGGATGCACGTGTTGCCGAAGCAGTAAGCGGCGTGTTGCATCGCCAGTATTTGCACGGCAATGGTAAAGATGGGCATCGGTACCATTCCAGCTTGAATATCAATGCCATGCTTAATCGTTGGCGTTTAAATCGATTTTTATATAAATGGCTACGATTCTGTATAAAACAGGGCCACCAATTTGTGTCCTGCAGGAATATTGCAGGTGCCGCAACAGCTCTGGATGAAATTACTCGTTGCGAGAATTAGTTCCCTGTTTTACACGACTAGCATCTGAAGAACTGCTGATTAGTTTCAACTGACGGACGGCATCTCTGAATTGTTTTAGGGTTTCCGTTTGATCCAATTTTTGTCTGTAACGAAGTTCAATATAGTGATCAAGGATGGGAGACAGTTTTATCCCCAGTTCGCTATTCTGTCTCTGAATATTTTGCAGGTAGCTCTGTGCGCCTACAGACGGTTTTCTTGCATAACCGGCCTTAGAGAGCTTTTTACACAGCTTTAAATATATCCGTTGCACGTGGTCGCTTTCCGATTTTTGACGCATTTTTGCACTGAAAATAAAAATTATCACAAGCACAATAGCCAGGCCTGCCGTGAGTATGAAAACAAGATGGAAGGCGCTTGCGTTTTTTATTCCTAAATAAGCAAGTAGAAATTTCTGCATTTCTGGCCCATAACCCAGTATCCACTCGTTCCAGCCTGCATTGACTGAATCCCACAATAACCCTAATTCAGCGATCAATTGGCTGTTATACCTGAATAGAAAGCGCGGGTTATCTTTCAAGGGTATTGCCTGGTCAAGTCCACTTTCAATTCTTGCAGGTGATACCGCGTTGGTTGGGTCAACGCGCACCCAGCCACGGTTTTTAAGCCAAACTTCAGCCCAAGCATGTGCATCAGCCTGACGTACTAGCCAATAGTTGCCTCTTGGGTTGTACTCACCACCTTGATAGCCGATCACAATACGTGCGGGTATGCCAGATGCCCGCATCAACACAGCAAAGGCACCAGCAAAATGCTCACAGAAACCACGTTTGGTCTGAAACAAAAACTCGTCAACCATATGCTTACCCAGCAAGGGTGGCGAAAGCGTGTAGGTAAATTCATTTCTGAACAATGTAAGCGCTTTATCGATAATTTGTTCGGGGTTTAAATTATCTCCACGCCAGCTTTTTGCGAGTTCACTCGTTTGTGGATTGGTATTCGGCAGTCGAAGTGCTCTTTGATAATCAATATTACCAAGCAAGGGATTCAATACATAACGTGGATAAGAACTGATTTGATATCGAGATAGAGTAACAATGGCGTTAGAAGCTCGTAAACCACCATCTGGATTGAGTAATAGTTTGAGTCCGGTAGGAGCCCTGCTGTTGGCATTCAGGACGGGGATATCCAGAGCATACAGCCATCGTTTCTGGTGGGGTTCAATTGTAACGGTGTAATCGATAGGAGCGCCAAACGTTTTAGTTTCTGGTTTAGGATAATATACCCATCGCTTGTTTCCAGCCCGCCAGGTGCGACCATCGTAGTCCCATAAAACCAAAGCACGCCAGTACATCAGCCTTTGTGATGGGATACGTTCGTTAAATCTTACCCTAAAAGCAACTTCATCAGAGAGCGCAAGTTCACTGAATGTACCGGGAGACATGGTGTCGTTCATACCGGTTCTCGCAGTATAAACATCATGCGGTAATGCCCATATCGGGCCGGGAATTCTTGGAAATAAAATAAACAACAGCAAGGCCAGGGGTATCGTAAATAGTGACAGGGGTAATACGATGCGGAGTCTTTCGGGCCAGCTGATTTGAGATGAGTTTGAATTTACGGTAACTAAAACCAGAGTAATCGTAAAAACAAGCAACAGCATATAGACAGTCGTTGGAATACTTTGCGTGTAAAGCAAATTGGTCAATATGACAAAGTAGCTTAAGCCTATTAAGACCATTGCATCTCGGTACTGTCGAGTCTCGAGTAGTTTAATAAATAGCATACCGATCAATAGGCAAACTCCGGAGTCTCTGCCAAGAATGGTTGCGTAATGCAGGGCTACACCCGCAAGCACAAAAAATCCGAGAGTAATAATTACTGGTTTTGGTAGTGATAATTTTGGGTAGTATAAAGTCGCCAGCTTAAAGAGCATCGCCAGGCAGACAAACAGGGTCATCCAGGTAGGAATTCTTACAACATGTGGAATGACGGTTAGGGTAAGAGACAGCAGCAGGAATATTTGTATCTCGACGGACAAAGATCGCTGACGACCTTTATTACTAGTTTTCGCGTTCATTTAAACAGTGCCAACGCTTCCAAACAAGTTTGGCGCTGCTGTTCGCCAAACCCAGGGTTAATTATTTTTCCGGGGATGCGTAGACCATAGCTTTTACCCTGCTGGTGAAGGTTCAGCACCCATAGACATAGCTGAGATAAGCGCTGTTCGGTGTTCAGTCCCTGTAAATGATCCCAGTTGAGCCAGATTTCTTCGCCAGCCTGTTCGCTGAACTGCTTGGTTAACACATCATGACCTTTGGCTAATGCTTTCCAGGCAATATGTGCTGGCGAATCGCCGGCTTGATAACGACGAATACCGGCAAAATCATCATTACCACTATTCTGGGTTTGTTTGTATCCCAATCCAGCGTTGACGTGTGGAGGCAGGCGATGCTTACCTGCGGGTTTTGGATAAACCAGCGTTCTACTTTTAACCGCCACCCAGGACCAGGCCCTGAACCAGCCCAAGGGGAATGTAGTCTGAACCCGAATGGGCTTAAGATCTAACCACCCGCGGTCTGATGAAGGAATCCTGATGTTCAGTTGATTGTTGGTCATGGGTACGACATCAACGACCTGCAGGTCCATTTGATCCGACCCGGCAGCAATGCGAAATACTGGTTTATCATCAGATGTCTGCAAGTACACCGGGAACTCAGCTATATCACCTGCAAAAACCGCTTTCGGGTGACCAGCTACCAGGTAAAGTGCGATAAGGTTGCGATAGGTAAAAATCATGCCGACCAGAGCAATGCCTGCCAAAAGAAAGGTCAGCAGCAATCCCATACTGTTGCTGTAATTCATGGCGCCCATTAGCATGGCGTAAAGCACGAGTGCGAAAAAAACACCGTGGCCGGTTGGCAGTATATAGGTGGAACGTGAGGATAGCTTTTGCGTAGCAGCGGGTGGATTCATGCGTTTCCACATTAATCCGGTAAAACGCTTTTTAATTCCCTTAGCCCACGGTTGTGGTATCGGCGGTAGTCTGCTTAAACGCATTGGAGCACGCTGCTGAACTTAGGGCACGGCAATTGAATTAAGTAGAATGTCTTCCAGCTTGCCATCACTAAAAGACTCATGGTCATTGTCGCGCAGTCTGTGACTGGCGACTGGAAGAACTGTATTCTGAATATCTTCGGGCAGAACAAAGTCCCGACCATGAATGAGCGCCCAGGCTTGAGCCGCCTGTTTAATGGCAAGACCGGCACGTGGGGATAACCCGGTTTGTATTGCAGGGTTAATGCGACTTTCTTTCAGTATTTGCTGGATATAGTCCAGAATCGCGTCAGAGGTATGAACCTGGGTTACTGCCCGTTGTAATCGAATCAAATCGGCCGGTGTTATCCGAGGGTGAAGTTTCTTTAAGAGCTCTCGACGGTCTTCACCTTGCAGCAAGGTTCTTTCTGCTGTGCTGTCGAGATAGCCAATACTAATTTTCATTAAAAAGCGGTCAAGCTGGGATTCCGGCAATGGAAATGTACCAATTTGAAAATTAGGATTTTGCGTGGCGATAACGAAAAACGGCTCTGGCAATAGACGGGTTTCGCCTTCGATGGTGACCTGGCCTTCTTCCATCGCTTCAAGCAGGGCACTTTGGGTTTTTGGGGTAGCGCGATTCACCTCGTCGGCAAGGATAAGCTGCGAGAATATTGGTCCAGGATGGAAGTTAAACGATCCTGTATCGCGGTGGTATACCGATACTCCCAGGATATCGGCGGGCAGAAGATCGCTGGTAAACTGCACTCTATTGAAATCCAGTCCCAAAGCCTTCGAAATAGTCTGGCCCAGCGTAGTTTTCCCAACTCCCGGCAGGTCCTCAATTAGCAGGTGTCCTCTTGCCAATAAGCAAGCGATCGCTAGCATTATTGGTCTGTCTGAGCCTAAGACAACTTCACCGACCTGGCCAAGAATCGTTTTTAAAACAGCGTGCAGTTGGGGGTCTGCAGCAAGTTTCCGTTGTGCCATAACTCCAGAACCTCTTCTTTTTGAATAGTGTCGAATATCTTATCTGACTATCGGGCGGTAATGTGGTCAAATTAGCTTATCCGACGTCAGTATTTGGATCTTAGTTCCATTGCATGGTATTGCATCACAATTTTGACTGCTATGATTCACAGAGTGGTACCGAATTTTAATTCATAATGCTCTGGTATGCGCATTAGCTTCAATGAGCTCTCAGCGAGTATTAAATGAAACGGGTCGATTCTAAGAGCTATCAGAAGGTCCGACTGGCGGCAAAGCTGCCACAATCACGCTGATGCAGTATTATAAATTAGTTAGCTGAGACTACGTGTAGACTACGATTTAACCATTGCTTGAAACGGTAACGGAATGAGCAAATATGGGGCAAAATACTAAAACAAGGCTTAGGCAGGGAGATAGTATGTGCAATTGTTACGCAAATTCTGCCAGTAAATATCTGGCTGGATTGCTTCTAGCAGGTGTTGCGTTGGCTTCCCAATGCGTATTGGCTGCAGACATTGAATTGCTGCATTCATTTAAAAACGATGCGATAGCTGACGTTCCACTGGAGCAGATTACAGGTATTCAGTTTGACAGTAACAATGTATTGCATGCGGTTATTGAGCAATCTGGGGCCATGCTTCGTTTCCCGGGCGGCAAGGCGGAAAAAGCGTTAGATGGTATCAATGCAGAGGGCAGCAAGAAAAAGCGCATTAAAATTACTGGATTCAGTTTCCTGGACGATGAGTCGGTATTACTGGTTGATTCAAAAAACAGCTTAATCCATCACTTAGCTCTGTCATCTGGCGAACAACTGTCCGTATACGGCGAGAAAGGTAAAAAAGCGGGTATGTTAATTGCCCCACAGGACCTGGCCTATTCAATTAATCGCCGAATTTATATCGCAGATGCTGGCAACAATGAAATATCGGTATACAGCCCAAGTGGTATTTTCCTGTACTCACTAGGTCAGGCAGAAATAGACCCGAAGTTAAGATTAAGAAAACCCACCAATGTTTCCGTCGACAGGATGGAAAGAGTATATGTGCTGCAGCCGGGACGTACACCGACTCTTGTGGTGTATGAACCAAATGGCAAGTTGCACACCCGCCATTCAGCTGAAACACTAAAGTCAGCGCTCGGACCAAAGATCGCTTTATCCGCAATGGCTGTTGATGAAAATGGCAGAATGATTTTGGCCGATACCAATGCGGGTAAATTAATAGAATTCGACTGGCAGTCGGGAAAACGAATTTCCTCTTTTGGTAGTCAGGGGCTGGGACCCGCTCAGTATCGCGGGATATCCGCGCTCGCCCTATCATCTTCTAGTGAGCTGGCTGTATTTGATAAAAAAAATAAGAAGCTTGATATATATAAACTGTCTGAATCGAAAACGAATCTAGATCAGCGTGCATGGTTACCGAATATCGGCAAAGCAGAATTTATTGCCGCAAGTTGTAGTGTGGCCTATCAACTGCGTAATCTTAATTCACTTTGCCTTAATGCAAAGACAAAAAAAGTAACGATCAATACCCGAGATGGTGAGACTATTCATGAATTAAAGGGGAATTTCAAAAAGCCATTCAGGGCGTCTTACAATGATAAAAATATTGTGATACTGGATCGTAGCCGGCTATTTGTGTTTGATATTAATGGAAACGCAATTACAGAGTTCGGCAGTTCTGGGAAAAAAGATGGTCAGCTTGGAGGCGCTACCGACATTTTTCTGCACGGTGATAGGATATATGTAGCGGAAGCTAGTAGTAGTCGCGTTCAGGTGTTCTCACTGAAGGGAGTCTATCTGGACAAGTTACCGCGCCAAAGAGATAAAAAGAATCCCTTGTTTGGTAAACCAGCAGCCATAGCTGTTGACGCCAATAGAAACATCTATGTGGCGGACCAGAAAAAACGCAAAATTTTGGTATTCTCCAACGCCTTTGATTTTCTATATGAAATTGGTGAATCGATTAATTCACCTGGATCATTTAAAAGTATTGCAGATCTGGCTATTGATACTGATAACAACCTGTATGTTTTGACTCAAACCGGTTTAAAGGAGCAGACAATTCAGGTCTACCGAGGCCCGGAAAAAGTTTTTGAATTCGCATCGTATTCAAAAGCTAACCAAACAGGTATTGGTAGAGGTGTAACACTTTCCGTATCTCCAACAAGCAAAACAATTGTCAGTGTATTTGATCAGGCTGATCCGAAGAATCCGGGTTTGGTGAAATTTAACTATTTGCAGGTGCCGCCGCCTGTAAGTGGTCTCGAGATACAGGGTGGAGATGAAGTAACGGAGCTAAGCTGGCAGAAAGTACCGGGCGCCTATACTTCAGAATACCGCATATATGCTGCGAACAATTTATCGGATCGGTTTACACTGGTTGAAACCACTAAAGATATAAATGCAAAAATTGAACATGCTGCAGGTGATTCGTATAAGTATATTCGGATCAGCGCAGTCAGTGGGTTTGGCACAGAAGGACCCCAGTCTAAGGTTCGCGATAATATTTACTATTTAGCGAAAGAGCTTATAGCAGAAGGTGATTTTGATCAGGCTGTTAATGTGCTTAGTGCGGATCTGCAACGAAATTCTTTACAGCCACGCAGCCACAAACTTCTCGGCGATATTTTGAAAGAAAACAAAGAGTATGCCGAAGCGGCAGTTCACTATGCGGCGATGCGTGAATTTCCTGGTTATGAAATATCGGGTTTGAATCTTCAGGTCGAAGCGCTTTATCTGAATAAAGATTACAGTGAAGCGATGGCGCTGGCTCGGGATGCAGTAAAAATTGCTAAGGATGATATCGCATCGTATATAAATTGTGGTCGCCTAAGTCTGAAAATAGGCGATCCGGTGGGAGCGTTTGTCTGCCTTGAGGATGGATTAAAAATCGAGTCCAGTAACAGTGAACTACTGTTTCTTATGGCCGAGTCTCATATACAGCTAGGTACTACTGATGAAGGTCTAAAATTGCTTGATAAGGCAATCGCCAATGATCAGAAAAATCCCGAACTGTGGACCAGAAGTGGTGATTTATATCTTCAGCTGAAGCAATATAAGGAAGCCAGCGACAAGTTTACATCGGCGCTAGAACTGGATGCCGAGAATACTCAGGCTCAATTGGGATTGGCGAAGTCATATATGGCCTTAAAGGACTGGCCAAATGCAAAATCTGTGGCATTGACGCTTTCCGGGGCACCGGAGACTGAAGCAAGTGGAAATTATCTGCTTGGTTTAATGGCTATAGAAGAAGGTAAACCTGCGCACGCAATTATTCCATTGAGTAAAGCCAGCAGGTCAGATCCAGAGAACGCTGAAATCTGGATTGCGTTAGCAGACAGTTATGCGGAACTGGGTAAAACATCAGAATCAGTAGCTAGTTTACGTTCAGCTGTTGAGGCAGATCCCGAATATTTCCCGGCATTAAAAAGTCTTGGTATTACGCTTGTCAGTAACGAAGAATTTGCTGAGGCGGCAGAAATTCTGACGCACGCTGCGAAACTCAATACAAAAGATTTTGATGTTGTATTGATGGCAGCACAAGCCATGTATGGATCGGATCAGTATTTACATGCGGCAGAATATTCGCAAAAAGCCATCAATCTGGATAAAGACAATACTGATGCACTAACTTTGTCTGCTTTGATAGCCAGAAAAAGAGGGAAAATTGGTGAAGCAATCGAACATTTGAAGACGGCAGTTGATCTGAGCAAAAATAATTATGATTTGCATATCCAACTTGGCGAGTTGTATCTGGATAACAATATTTATGATCATGCCCAGAAAATACTTGAACGTGCCACAATAATTAATAAGGCGTCAGACAAGGCGTATATATTAATGGGCAACATGTATCTAACTCGCCGTTTATTTGATAAATCTATTGCAGCGTACGAACTGGCAATTAAGAGCAACGCCAGCCCTGATAACAAACTGTTACTCGATACTGCATACGCAGAGAAAAAGCGATCTCTGGAATTTTCCAGTAATGCACCACAGCTGGTATTGGAAGATCTTAAAATCAATCCTGTTTTCTCCGCGGCCTATAAACAATATACAGATAAGCCGGTGGCATCGGTGAAGGTTCGTAATGTTAGCGGCATTGAGTATGGAAATTTGAAAATCTCTTTCCAGGTAAAAGGTTACATGGATTTTCCCAGCAGCGAAGTAATTGCCAAATTGGCGCCTAATTCAACTCAGGAAGTTTCGCTTTCTGCAACGTTTAGTAATCGAATTCTGGATATTGATGAAGACACCGGTGTACAGGTTGAGGTCAAACTAAGTTTTGTCAGGGAAGGAAGAAATGATTATATAAACTTAACAAGACCGATGACGATTTACGGTAAGAATGCAATGATGTGGTCCAATCAAAATATGATTGGCTCTTTTGTAACACCAAAAGATGACAGTTTACGCAATTTTGTCCGACAGTCGGTTAATGAGTTTAAACCCAAAACCGGACCGCTCAGTGAAAACCTGGTAACAGCCATGACGCTTTTTAGCGCTTTTTCAGCGCATGGCATTCGCTATGAAGTTGATCCAAACAATCCCTTCTCCAGTCTTAAATCGGATCAGATTGACTATGTTCAGTTCGGTCGTGAAACCTTAAGGCTAAAGAGCGGTGATTGTGACGATTTATCGGTGTTGTTTAGCGCGGCTCTGGAAAACATGGGTGTTGAAACAGCGATAGTGGATGTTCCAGGTCATCTGATGCTGATGTTCAATACCAATTTAGATAAAGACCAGATCGAACAAGTCAGCGGTCAGTCAGATTTACTGGTTATCCATAATGATCAAGTGTGGGTGCCGCTTGAGGTAACCATGATTGGGACTAGTTTTTCTGAAGCCTGGGCGGAAGGGGCAAGAAAGATTCAGAAATTTAAAGAAGAAGGATCGATGCAGATTATTGCTCTGCATGATGCCTGGCAACAGTTCCAGCCGGTTACACTAAAGCAAGCCAGTTATGAAATTCGTCTGCCGGTAACTGAGAAAGTGACTCCAATAGTACAGCGCGAGCAGCAACTATTGCTGCAGAAGAACCTGGATCGCCTGATTGCGCCATACAAGGCTATGTTGGTAAACAACGCAGAGGACTACCTGGCTCGAATGCAGATCGCCGTTATTTATGCCAAAAATGGTTTGCAGACCCTGGCGATAGCTGAACTGGATGAATTGGCAAAGAGTGACGGAAATAACAGTGCAGTTCACAATAACCGCGGTAATATTTATCTTGAGCGCGGAGACTTGTTACGTGCAAGAGAGGCATATGAACAGGCCGAGAGACTGGATCCAAGCGACGGTGGTATTAAATTGAATCTAGCTATAGTTGGATATATGCAAGGTGAGATCGGTTATGCTCGGAAAAAATTTAAACAGGCAAGTGAACTAAACAAGGCAATACTAGAGAGTTATACCACGTTTAGTAAACTTCTTAAGAGTTAGTAGCGAGGATACTATCATGTTACGAAAAGGACTGGTGATACTACTATTGTGTTTGGTGCTGCCTGTGACGTATGCCGACGATGTAGATAAAGATTCTGAGCTTGTTACAGAGAGCACTGAACATAAAGTGTTTACAAGCACACTGTATCAGATATGGATGAAACTTCGGGCACTTAATCCAAAACCTCAAGATGAACGAGTCGGTCGCGGAAAAATAATTGTTACCGCCGGAATTCGAGGTGCTGAATCAACTGAAACAGCATTAAAACCGTATTGGAAAGATGATCGAACGACAGATAAGCAGTTTGTGCAGCAGGTTGAGGAACTTAATTCCGCCCAGTTGCTGGTTGATGAGGGGAAAGTAGAAGAGGCTGGTGCCGCTCTTGATGCTTTCATAAGTAGTTACCCTGAAGGTGAGTTGTTACCAAACGCTTTATTTGCCCAGGGTTTAACTCAAGGTGCAGTTGGAGACGCCGAACGCGGCATGGAAGCGTTGAAGCGTTTTGTAAAAGAATACCCAGCCCATCCACTGAAAGCGGATGCTGAGTTGGTGATTTCTGAACTTTCGCAATAGTAAAATATTGGTAGAGAATCGTTTTTGTGAACCGCGTCTAATACCGTTCCAGTTGATTGTGGAATAGTAGCGCCCCTGGTCGGTAGCAAAACCGCATTGTTGCCTTGATCGTAAAAAATACTTGAGAGTGGAGGATGTCATGCTAGCCAGGCATGCTGTAAGGATATTATTGGTCGTATTGCTATCACTACCATTGTTAGCGAATGCTGAGCAAGCACCAGGTTTTAAACTACCAACTGAAAAATCTTCAATATCCCTATCGTCCTATAGAGGCAAGATTGTTTATGTGGACTTTTGGGCGTCCTGGTGTGGGCCCTGTCGGAAGTCGTTCCCATGGATGAGCGAGTTACAAAAACGATATAAAAAGCATGTCAAGGTGATCGCCATAAACCTGGATGAAGATCGTAATGAAGCAATATCGTTCCTGAAAAAATTTCGTCCCGGTTTTACTGTCGCATTTGATCCACAGGGGAAAGTAGCCGAAAAATATGGTGTTCCGGGTATGCCTACCTCCTATTTGATAGGGCCTACCGGCAATATTGTTTCAAGGCATATCGGATTTCGCAGCAAGGATAAAGGTGCTATCGAATCTGAAATTCAGTCTTTAATCTCGAAGAAATCCAAAAGGGCAAAATAACCAATGATTAAGCTATTGATTCCAGCGCTATTGCTGGTTACCGGGTACGGTTGCGCCGAAGTTAAACCTTGGCAACGAAGCGTATTGGCAAAACAGGAAATGCAGCTTGTATCGGATAAGCTGGAAGCATACGTTGACGATCATGTTTATTTCAGTAAAGAAGCTTCTACCGGTGGTAGAGGGGTCGGAGGAGGCGGTTGTGGCTGCAACTAAATCCAAAAAGCGCATCAGAGAACAACTTGCTCTTGCAACCTGTTCTTTACTGTCACAACCAGGTAGTGCTGAGGCACCGGATGAAAACTGGACATTTGATTCATCACTTGTATTTTATTCAGAACGTGATCGCGTATCGGTAACGAAAGGGGTTATAGACCTGTCGGGCACTTTAACTGAAGGAAATAACATAGATTTGATGGTTGTCTTTGACACCATGACAGGCTCAACACCGACCGGTGCTGTTGAAAATTCAACGGTGCAAACGCAAACAGGTGTATCGGGATCAGGTGGATTTGATGCATCGGGCGCACCTTCTTCCATGGCTTCTTTTGACGATACTCGGCTTGCCGTTAAATTTGACTGGGAACATGAAAACAGTAATCGTTTTAAAACTTCTTACGGTGGTAGCGCCTCGGTTGAAAAAGATTACACCTCTCTCGGTTATAGCTTTGGCATGAAACTGGATTCATCCAGCAAATTAAGCACCTATGAATTCGGTTTTGCCGGTGCTTTTGACACGATATCGCAAACAGGTGGCGAAACGCCGGGCCCACTCACGGATGTTACCGATAATATTTTTTATGACGAAGGTGAACGTAACTCTTACGAAGTGCTATTTGGCATGACAAGCATATTAAGTCAAACAAGCCTATGGCAGAACAATATATCGTTTAGTTTATCCGATGGTTACCATACTGATCCCTACAAAGTCATTAGTGTGGTTGGCAATGAAGCCGACAGACAGTCCTTAGTTAATAGCGCCCTGGAAGAAGAGGCCGACAACCGCGGTATTACGGTCGGTGAGCTACCTGCTGATGTCGTGGCCAGTATTACCAGTAACTTTGACTCTTTTGAAGTCGAGTTTACGCGACTGTTTGAGAGCCGACCTGACAAACGCAAACGCATGAGCTATTTTTCCAAACTGGTCAAACAATTATCCGATACTCAATATATGCATCTTTCCTATCGTTATTACAAAGATGATTGGGAAGTCACATCTCATACTGTGGATTATCGCCATATCCTGAAGATGGGCGAGAATAAATGGACCCTGGAACCGCAATTGCGTTTCTATCAACAAAGTGCAGCAGAGTTTTTCCGTCGAAGCCTGTTAAGAGGAGATCCTCTTCCACAATACGCAAGCGCTGATAACCGGCTTGACGATGTCACCGGCGGTACAATTGCCGTCAAATTTAGTAAAAAAATCGGTGAAACCGGTGAATTTCGTTTTCGAATTGCCGGCTTCGCCTGGCGTGGCGACAATGCCGTAATTGACGAAACCGACGCCATACTATTCCAGCTCAGTATGCGATTGGGACTGTAGAGCCATACTGATCGGGCGCAGGGGGACAATTTGACAAGCCCCAGCCCGCTGCGCATAATTCGGCCCCTCAAGAATTGCAGCATAGAATCCGAAAAGCGGGTTGAATGCTGTAGATTTTAGCTTCAAAGCGCCTGTAGCACTGCTCCTGTGCCTCCATGCACTCGCAGCACTACTACATCCGTGTACGTCGCGGAGCGCTGAAAGCGCTGGACGACCTACATGGAAGTAGGAAGTGTCGAAAATGCAGGAGCAATTTTCGACGAAGAGTACTGCGGTGCAAAGCACCGCTAGTTAATATCTAGTCTTGATTAAAAATTAACAGTTAACCATGCGCCCGTAGCGGGGCGCTGAAAGCGCAAGGGTAGAGTACTGCGGTGCAAAGCACCGCTAGTTAATATCTAGTCTTGATTAAAAATTAACAGTTAACCATGCGCCCGTAGCTCAGTTGGATAGAGTACCTGGCTACGAACTAGGGGGTCGGAGGTTCGAATCCTTCCGGGCGCGCCATGTAATAAAAAAGCCAGCTTTTTAAAGCTGGCTTTTTTATTACTTATTGCATTTGGATTAGATTCGAACCTCCGACATTACAAATAGTGGTTCGACAAATTCGTCTGGAACGAATTTGAACCGGCGAAGCTGGGCCGCGAAGCGGCAAAATACAGGGAAGTATTTTGTAATCCTTGCGGCCGGTTTTTTTATATGTTGTTTCTGAAAAATTCGAACACTGAATTTTTATTCGGTGGCTTTGCGCACCTCAGGTTCGACAAAAATGCCGGGACAGATTTTTGCTCCTCGGCAATTGCTCCTGCATTGCTCTAATAAGTTACATCCCTGCAACGATGCAAAACCTGCATACACACCTTCCGTGGTGATAAGCGATTTTTCACGAACCATCAACTTGGAACAAGTTGATGGTGAGCTCGAGAGGCGCATGGCAGATAATTGCTTCCTGCATAATCTGCATTCCCACCATCCATGGTGGTCAGATTCGCCGAATAATCCTTCACTAATGATTAAGTCATACACTGGTAATATGCCGGTATCCATTTCAAAAGATTAATAGTTTGCTTTTAGCCGGAATCTATCCGGAAAAGACTGATCTCGACTTTGGCATCCTGCGTCGTTCTACCTCCTGCGTCCATGCAGTCGTCCCACATCCTTGTGGTCGGGCAAGACTATCTCGACTATGGCATCCTGCGTCGTTCTCGACAATTGTTCCTGCATTGTTCTAACTACGTCCTTCCATAGCCTAGTAACTCCTGGTCTCGCCGCCAAGGATGGCGGGGATGTACGAATGGCAGGAGCATATTCGTACCATGCAGTCGGGGTGCGCCAATGTAAAATCGACGCATAACATCGCTTTTTTTGTTCACGGCAAAATGAGAACATCAATATACGGGAAATTTTTTACTTGATGGCCTTTCCCCTGATTTGATAGGTTCTCACAGTGTATTCAGAGCTGTTTAGTAAAATCTTTTCTATTATAACAGTGTAGTGCCAGGAGATAGTTTGCAAAAGGATGTAACAGGGATAGCAGGCCAAGCTTTTTGTAGGCGTAACTTCGTAGGCGATTTTTGTATCGGAAGCATGGATTCCTGAATTGGGAATATTTGAGATTCATCGCAGAGCGTACTCTGCAAAGGTACAAAATGAGTAAACGAATCAGGCAACATTATAAAATCCGAGATTTTATAAAGCTGACAATAATTAGCTTTTTTTGCTCTGTCGTGGGTATTGTCGAGGCAGATTCTGAAGAGTCACAACTTAGCCTGTTAACAGAATCTGAATATTTAGACGATGTGCCGACAATAGTTACGGCTTCCAGAATGCTGCAGCATAAATCTGAGGCGCCGGCTGCCGTAACTGTGATAGATGCCGAGATGATCAGAGCTTCAGGCGTGCGCAATTTAGTTGACTTGATGTTGTGGGTTCCTGGGTTCCAGGTTGGTCGTTATAACAGCGGCCAACCGGTAGTGACCTATCATGGTTTAGCTGATCAATTTCCCCGACATATGCAGGTCCTGGTCGATGGCCGTTCGATCTATAGCCCCATATTTCGGGGTGCGTTTTGGAATGATCTTACGATTGCGATTGAAGATATTGAGCGTATCGAAGTCATACGTGGTCCAAATACGGTAACTTATGGCAGCAATGCGTTTTTTGGCGTAATCAATATTATTACACTGCATGCTTCACAACAGACGGGCACTTATATAAAAGGCGTGGTAGGTAACAATGGTATACGCGACGCAACGTTTCGGCAGGTTTGGCGCGCAGGGGAGCATAATTTTCGTATAACCGCTGCCTTGCAGGAAGATGGTGGTTTTAAATCGCGCATCGACGATACTCGATTAAACTCCTTAAACTTTACCGGTGATTTACGTTTGAGTGCCGTTGATACGCTCGATCTTGACTTTGGTATTAATGAAAACAGCAATATTGAAGATTTTGCCAATGTAACTGAACCTGTAGTACCAGCAACCAGAGAGGTCAGCAGCCATTATCAACAATTACGATGGCATAGAGCGATTAGTTCATCACAGGAGTTTTATATTCAGTTATTTCACCAATACCGTGATCAAGAGCTTGCCTCGGTAACAGAACCGATCGATTTTTCTCCTCTTGGATTAGGAGTACTGGCGATACCTCTTAGCGAAACGGCCAGGGAACATCGGTACGATTTTGAGTTTCAACACAATCTGCGGCCTGATCCAAAATTTCAATTTGTCTGGGGTGCCGGCGCAAGATTGGATGAAATGGTTTCGCCAAGTTATTTTGGAGATAATCTATGGAGGGAGAATCGAGTGCAACGACTGTTTTCGAGTTTCGAATGGCATGTTAGCAACAAAACAGTTTTAAACGCCGGAGCGATCTACGAGAAAAGCGATGTTGCCGGTGACGATATCTCACCCAGACTTGCTATCAATTACCATTTGGACTGGGGTGACACGATTCGGGCAAGTGTATCGAGGGCAACAAGAATGCCGTCTTTAGTCGAACAAGAGGGTGATCGGCAGTTCTGGTTGGAGGATATCTTGTATGAATATGCATTACGGGGCATCGGTGGTTTGATTACAGAAAAGATTACCACGCGCGAAATCGCTTACCTTGGGCATGCTAAAAATACAACATTATCCTGGAGTGTGCGCGTATACCATGACAAGATTACTGATCGTATAACCGAGATACGAGTACCAATACCTATACCGGAGATTGCTCCCGAGCAAGAAGCATATAGCTTTGCTAATACCGGTGAAATTGAAGTGTTTGGACAGGAACTGGAGCTGGATTACCGGCCTAATGATGTATTACGATTTTTATTCAACTATGCACACATGAAAGCAGATACCTCCGACTTTGATCCAAGTTATTCTCTTGCGCAAAATCAGGCAACACTTGAGCGTTCGGTGCCGGAGTACAGCTTACATGGAACAATGATGCTTCAGTTTACACCTGAATGGATGGGTACTCTGATGGTGGGGCAGGTCGACAATATGAAGTGGTTGGGTGAGGGCGATTATCTGCGATTTGGCTCACAGCGCCGAATAGACGTTAATATAGCAAAAGAATTTAAGATAAAAAACGCGTTATCGCGTTTGGCATTAACTATGCGTTTTAACGAAGGGGAGTACGCGGATTTTCTATTAGATAATGTTCCAGGCCGAAAGGCTTACTTAACTTTCGATATACAATTTTAATAAAAATTAAAGCCGGGTGGCTTTCTTGGATAGGAGACTGCTAGACGATTATTAGGCTCATTTTCAAGATTTCGATTTTGAAACCGTTTTTCAAAATTGTGCCAGTTTTGTGCTAAATCCAACAGACACTGAATTGTAAGTCATTGATTTATATAAGCCTATAAAATCGTAGCAAACGCCGTAAGTGACCAATGCACTACCTTCCTTGGTGAATTGGCATATAGCTCATCCATGAGCAAAACTGATTTCTTAGATAATCAATCACTTAGGGTACGGCTACGAACTAGGGGGTCGGAGGTTCGAATCCTTCCGGGCACGCCATATAAAAGAAACCGGCCCTTGCGGCCGGTTTCTTTTATATGTTGTTTCTGAAAAATTCGAACCTCCGACAGTATATATAGTGGTTCGACAAATTCGTCTGGAACGAATTTGAACCGGCGAAGTCGGGCCGCGAAGCGGCAAAATACAGGGAAGTATTTTGTAATCCTTCACTAAGGATTAAGTTATACGCTGGTAATATGCCGGTATCTATTTCAAAAGATTAATAGTTTGCTTTTAGCCGGAATCTATCCGG